>Ga0209474_10000168_pt1 | contig 79407 bp, 63 predicted proteins | sample GraSoiAngelo_145_FD_185902 | JGI IMG/M metagenome (GOLD analysis project Ga0209474, IMG submission 185902) | Grasslands soil microbial communities from the Angelo Coastal Reserve, California, USA - 14_1009_05_20cm (SPAdes) (version 2) | ecosystem: Environmental > Terrestrial > Soil > Grasslands...
CATCTACTGATAGGCGAACTTGCTGGTGGTGTCAGTGAGCGCGTCGAGCGGGTTGCGCGCGTCTTAGGTCGAGCGATTGAGGTCAAGGTATCTTCGAACCTGACTGGTGCCATCTGGTCGAAACTCCTGATCAATTGCTCGGTTACAACCCTCGGCGCGCTCTGTTCGCAAACCATGCGTCAGTACATGGAAACGGAGGCAGGCAAGAAGGTCTTCCGACGGGCGTACGAGGAAGCGTTGTCCGTGGCACTTGCAATCGGCACTCGGCTTGAACGTATGGCCGTGGACCCGATTCCGCCCGGATGGCCGAGCAATTTTGCCGCAGAGGAACACTATGAGTCGTGGGTCGAGGCAATAATTGCTTTCTATGGGGATGTCAAACCCTCGATGCTCCAGGACTTCGAGCGTGGCCGGAAGACTGAGGTCGACTTCATCAATGGCTATGTGGTGACGTTAGGCCACGCGTCCGGAGTGCCGGTACATATGAACGCCACAATTACAGACCTTGTACACCGGATCGAACGTGGAGTTCTCCAGCCGACACGAGAACGAATGAACGACCTTGCTGCTCAAACCTGTCAACCGATCCGTGGCAACAGTATTTGACCGCCAACTCTGACCGCTTGTCTCACTTCGGACGCCGCATGTCACTTTTCCTGCAAACACTGGTTCTTCGCGGCATATTGTCCAGGAGCAGGAGTAGTGACATAGAGGAGTTCCACATGAAGAAGATTCTGACTCAGTACGTAGTGTGCGCGCTTGCGGTCGCTCTGATGGTGCCGTTGGCGCAGGCGCAGCCGGCAGGGATGCAGGCCGCCTTCGGAAAAGATGCCGGAACGCTTTCCGACAAATTCACCGGACTCGCGCGCGTTATGTCGGGCAAGTACGACTGGAAGCCCGGCCAGGGCGTTCGCTCCGTCGGCGACGTTTTCAACCTGATCGTTAGGGAGAACGGCATGCTCGTCGGCGTGCTCTCGGGCACACCGAATACGGGGTCACAGCCCGCGCCCATCACCGATCCGGAGAAATTGCAGGAAGCTCTGAAGGCTTCTTACGTCAATCTGCAAAAAGCGATTACGCGACTTTCCGACAACGACCTGCAGGCGCCCGTGAAACTGTTCGGAAGAGACATGACGATGCAGGGCGCGCTGATGCTTATTCTCGAAGATCAACACGAGCATCTGGGGCAGTCGATCGCATACGCGCGCAGCAACGGCGTCGTTCCGCCCTGGTCTAAGTAGCAGCGCCGCGTAACCCGAGAGGAGCGTCTTCATGGGAACTTTACTTCAGGATATTCGCTATGGTTTGCGCATGCTGGTCAAGACGCCCACATTCACGATCGTGGCAGTCCTGACGCTGGCTTTGGGCGTGGGAGCCACGACGGCAATGTTCAGCATCGTGAATGCCGTGTTGCTGCGTTCTCTGCCGTTCCCCGACCCCGACCGTCTTGTAAGGATCTACTTTGACAACCCAGGGGTAGGATTGCGGGGCGTTCGGTTTTCCGTGCCGGAATTCGACGATCTTAGAACGCAGACGGATGTGTTCGAAGATGTGAGTGTCGTCGTTTTGGGCCCCACAAACTTGACCGGTGTCAAACAACCCGAACATTTGGAAATGATCGAGGTTTCTCCCAACTACTTTTCCATGCTCGGCGCTACTCCCGAACTAGGACGTTTGTTTGGTCACCAGGACTTCGCGCTCGGTTTCGCGCCCGTAGTTGTGATCAGCGATGCCTTGTGGCGCCGATCTTACGGGGCTGATCCTGGCGTCCTCGGCCGCAGCCTCCGCCTCGATAACGATTTATATACGATTGTAGGTGTACTTTCTCCCGAATTTCGCCACCCCGGACCGACCATTCCAGCCGTGGAGGTATGGATTACCTGCGGATTCAGTGGCGATCCGTTCCCAGCGCCGGCGCGTGGCCTGCGCATATTACCCGGGGCAATCGGTCGTCTCAAGCCGGGCCTCACCGTAGCGCAAGCTCAAGCGCGGCTTGATGCCATGGCTGCTAATCTGCGTCGCGAATTTGCGAATGATTACCCTCCGCAAGCCAAATGGACGGTTGAGATTGTGCCGTTGCAGCAATCGTTGGTGGGTAAGGTTCGACCGATGCTGGTCGTGTTGATGGCTGCCGTAATCTTAATCGTTTTCGTCGTGTCTCTAAACATTGGCAGTCTCCTTCTGGCGCGCGCCTCTGGACGACAGCAAGAGATAGCAGTGCGCGCGGCGATGGGAGCGAGCGGGGGCAGAATGATCCGGCAGATGCTGACCGAATCGCTGTTGCTGGCTTTCATCGGGGGAATCGCAGGGCTCACGACGGCGGTGATTACACTGAAAGCCGTCTTGCGATTTGTGCCGGCGAATCTTCCGCGGCTGGGCGAAGTAAACATTGATTGGCGGGTGCTGGGATTTGCCTTGCTGATTTCGCTCGCGACCGGGTTACTGTTTGGGCTGGCTCCCGCGATTCATTCCTCCAAGACGGGACTTGCGAGCACGATGCGCGAAGGCTCGCGCGGCTCGGGCTACAGTGCGAAGGCCGGGCGCATGCGCGACGCACTGATGGTGTCGCAGCTGGCTTTTGCGGTAGTGCTGATGGTCGGCGCGGGGCTCCTATTGGAAACGCTGCGCGATTTGTTGCGGCAGAATCCGGGCTTCAATCCATCGCAAGTCGTGACGGCGAATATCTATCTGCCAAACCCGAATAATCCACAGCTCGATCCATATCACACCTTCGCGCAGCAGATTCCGTTTAATCGCGAACTGCTGCGGCGCGCGAACGCGATTCCCGGCGTGGAGTTGGCGGCGATCACGTCCAATTTGCCGGCCGCCGACACAATTAACAGCGATTCGGCGGCGTACGGCGCCACGAATCACAATTCGCTGGCCATCGAAGACCGGCCTACGGAATCCTCGGGAGATTTGAGCGCCGAAGTTATCCGCATCAGCCCGGATTATTTTCGGGTGATACAAACACCGCTCGTGGAGGGGCGCTTCTTCACCGAGGACGATGAAAATGGCAAGTTGCCGGTGGCGATCATCGATGAGGCGACGGCAAGGCTCTACTGGTGGCCGGATCATGATCCGGTGGGCCGGCGGCTGCGTATCCGCTTGCGTTTCGGGCAGAATCCTGCAAATCAATGGAGCACCGTGGTGGGCGTGGTGAAAAATATCAAGCACGACGGGCTCGATGTCGATGGCGTGCCGCACCTCTATGTTCCGTTGAATCAATTTGTCGGGCGGTCGTTGAGCTTGGCGTTGCGAACTTCTTTGCCCGCGAGCACGCTCGAGGCGCAGATTCGCGGCGCGATTCAGAGCGTAGATCCGGGGCTGCCGGTGTTCAGCGTCACCTCGATGGATGAGGTGGTGGATGCATCGCTGGCATCGCGCAGATTTTCGGCGAATTTGGTGGCGGGATTTGCGGCGGTGGCGGTGCTTCTGGCCTCCATCGGAATTTACGGCTTGTTGGCTTATATAGTCGGCCAAAGATCGCGCGAGATCGGTATCCGCATGGCCCTGGGCGCGCGGCGGGACGACATTCTGAGACTGTTCTTACGCAAGGGGGTCGCGCTTGCTGGCGTGGGCATCGTTGTCGGAATGGTCTTTTCTGCATCCACTGCGTCCATGATGGCAAGTTTGCTTTATGGTGTTCGCCCCCATGATCCGGCTGTGTTTCTGATCGTGCCTCTGGTTTTACTTGCCGTGGCCGCGCTGGCTAGCTATCTCCCAGCACGACGTGCGACGAAAGTGAACCCGATGATTGCCTTCCGCGAAGTATGAACTCAGTAGACGAATGATCAGTTGCACATCAAAGAAATCGAGGAAACGCAATTCGTGCGAACTTACCCGCGACTGCCTGAAAAAGCCTCGCCTCATGAGCGGCTATAATTTTCAGACTGGCGATAACAGGGCGAGTCTCATCTAGGCCGGATCGTTGCATTGTTCGCCAAATTCATAGGCATTGGGAAACGGCAGATGGTCAGGAGACATACGGGTGATTGACGCTGTTGCAACGGCTCGAAGCAGGCCGTTGCAATATCGCGAAATGCAAAATCAAAAAGGAAGCGGGCCCCCAAAACGGTCCTGAAGCTCCCAGATCTTGAACAGTCCAAGTCGGCCGTCCTCAACAGCTTGACCTACCCAGTTCTCAGCGCTCCTACGACCACGCGATTCGCGAGTTCATTGACTGGTACTGCTCGGAGCCACGCCTGGCTTTCAAAAAGACCGTCGTAACTCGATATCGAATTTCGCTGGAGCAGCGTCATTACGCTCCCTCGACGATTAACCTTAGGCTGGCTGCCGTCCGCCGCTTGGCCTACGAGGCTTCAGACTGCGGCCTCTTGAGCCCTGATTTGGCTGCCGGAATTCGCAGGGTAAAGGGCGCTCGCCGGCTTGGCGTCCGCATCGGCAATTGGCTGACGGCCGAAGAGGGCAGACGCATGATCGGCTCATTTGGTTCATCAACTCTAACGCAGCGCAGGAACCGCGCCATGATTGCTGTTTTAATCGGATGCGGTCTCAGAAGGGCGAAGGCTGCTGCTCTGAAATTCGAGGATGTCCAACTCCGGGAGGAACATTGGGTGATTGCCGATCTGAACGGAAAAGGCGGTCACATCCGCACCGTTCCGATGCCAAATTGGGTGAAGACGGCAATCGACGAATCGACGATAGTTGCTGGAATCAATTCAGGTCCGCTCTTTCGAGCCATCAACAAAGCGGGAAGAGTATGGCGAAACGGTTTCACGCCGAAGGTGATCTGGTCCATCGTGAAAGAGGGGAGCCGCCAACTGCGGTCTTGTCGGCCTTGCTCCACACGGGCTTGCAGTGAGTAATGTTCGGTTGGTCGGCAATCCGGAAGTAATGTTGAGGTCATCTAGCGTTGCTAGGTTTTAGACATGTTGAAGCGATGTGAGGAACGCTTGCGACGACATCATCCGCGGTCCTCCTTGACCGCGACATGATGGTGCGCTTGCCGACTCAGTTTACGTGCAGCCAAGATCCAGGAATTTCTGGCATCGAGTCACACAAGGCAGGCATATCATACTGATTTCCAAACATGCCTTCGTCGACGCGCGTGAAGAACTACATAACGGCGAGCGGGCTGCAGCGCCTCAAAGATGAGCACCGGTTTCTGCTCACCAGGGAACGCCCCGCCGTTGTGGAGGTGGTGGCGTGGGCTGCCAGCAACGGCGATCGCAGTGAAAACGCCGACTATCAGTACGGCAAGCGGCGGCTGCGACAGATCGATCGGCGGATTCGCTTTCTCACGAAGCGAATCGAAGCCGCGGAAGTGGTGGACCCGGAAGCTCCGAGAGCGGGGCAGCCGGAGACGAGAGCATTCTTCGGGGCGACCGTGCGCTATGCCAATGCTGCGGGAGCGGAGCGAGTGGTAAGCATCGTAGGCACCGACGAGGTCGATCTCAACCGCAACCACATCAGTTGGGTGTCACCTCTGGGGCGAGCGTTGATGAAGTCGGCAGCGGGCGACAGCGTAGTTCTCCAAGCGCCCGGCGGTACAGAATACCTGACCGTGCTGGAAGTATGTTACGAGCGCATTTCTGTGGAACCGTTCCGTGAACCACCTGGATCCGAGGCCTCGACAAAGGAGCTCCCTCGCCGACGCTAATCCACCTGACGAAGAAAGAGACGCAACGGCGCAAGTGGTGAAAGAGCGACGACCGTAATAGCGCGCTATCGGCTCTTGGCAAGCGACAGGAGATGAGTTGAGTCCTCATAAACGCAGTTATTGCCATCAACTTTCAGAATCGTCGGCCACTCGGAAACTGACCAACTATCTGACAGATAGTACTGGGTCAATTTAGTTTCTGAGGTAGTTTGGTTTAAGGTAACTAGGCTGTACACTGCCCGGCCGAGGAGGAGCCAAGATGGAACAGAGTGTGAGCCTAATCACGCTCGGCGTGGCCGATCTAGAACGCAGTGGGGAATTCTATGAGCGCCTCGGTTGGCGAAGATCAATGGCCAGGGCTGAAGGCGTCGTATTCTTCCAAGCCGGGGGGAAGGCTCTCGCCTTGTTCCCGCGAAACGAGCTTGCAAAGGATGCGAAGATTGCTCCCGAGGGTTACGGCTTCAGTGGAATTTTCCTGGCACACAACACTCGGAATCGTGAAGAAGTAGACTCGGTGCTCGCAGAGGCTCAGGCCGCAGGGGGTAAGACTCCTCAAGCCCGCTGGCGCCGATGCAAGGGCCCGAGCTTGGCGGATTTCACAAAGCACCCCCTGATCGGGAGTCGCTAAGGAATCTGTCCAGTCTTGGACTCTGTAGCGGATGCTCTTGCCGAAGCGGATAAATCCTGGCCCGCCGTCGCTCTTTCTCCATCGACGTAGCGTAGACAGCGAGACGCGAAGGTATCCGCTAGTCTCTCTTTCGGTAAGAACGCTGCGAGAGCCTTGTGGAACAAGGCTGGGAAAATCTATTTGAGTGTTCACGGCGCAAGGGTGGAGCCATACTTCAACGCGAGTCGCGGTGCCCGCGGAAACATGGTTTGCACCAGCTTCATTTAACGTCCTGAGACCGGACGGCGAATTTAGGAGATGCTGCGCCTCACCTTCTGCGAGGACGCTCGGCAAACAAAATCGAGGAACCCCGCTCGTAAGATAGCCACCTGCTGATCGTGCAGGCAGGAATGCGCTTCTCGCGCCTGCCCTGACTAATACCTGTATGCCACGCGTGTTCGCGCGATGTCAATGAAGCAGACTGGCGTTCAGAGAGTTTTGTGGAAAGTATGTGGAAGTGCCCGATGAAGCAGGAGCGCTTCACCCGGTAAGCTGTTGAATAGGTTGGTTGCGGGGGGTGGATTTGAACCACCGACCTTTGGGTTATGAGCCCAACGAGCTACCAGGCTGCTCCACCCCGCAGATTCATACTATCAGCGCAGTGGAGGTTTTGGAAACTAGGCAAAGGCAAAGTTCCGCGTATCACTTACCGAAGAAATAGGAAGCACGAGCCGAGGCGAGCTGGGCCGCTCAGCTATGAGTACGACTCCTCAGATCGCGTGGCACATCCAAAAGATATGCTCAATGCACAGACGACACGGTTCCGCTCGCTCCGCTGCCTGCGTCTGCCGATTCGGTCGTACTTCTTTCCATAACGACGCCGTCGAAGGCGGTGGAAGCTAACAGGTGGCCTGCATGTTGGGTGATGGAACGGAGCAGCCAGCCGGAGTCGCGATGCTGCCAGCTTTGGCCGTCGTCGTCGCTGGAGAAAACTTCGGTTGAATTCATTGCAGTCACCAGCATGTGCTTGCCATCGCGGTCGTGATAAACAGAAGCAAGATTCACGACCGGCAATTTCATCTCGCGCTCCCAGGTTGCGCCGTCATCCTTGCTGCGGTACAAGCCTTCGCGGCAGGCGAGCCAGATACTGCCATCATTCGAAAAAGCGATATCGCGGATAGATGCAATAACCGACGGAAGCTTGGCTTCGGTCCAAGTCTCGCCGCGATCTGCCGATATCAGGAGAGCGTTGCGGCTCACCGCAACCATCAGCTTCGGCGAAACGCGTACGAGGCTCACATCCGTGTGTCCAAGCACCGGACCGCCCTGCCACGTACGTCCCATATTGGCACTCGTGAATAATCCCTGAGAGCTGGCTACCAGCCACTTCTTCCCATCTAACTCGATGTCGGTTACACGGCCTTTCAGCACTCCAGGCTTGATCACCTTACGCGTAATGGCCTTCTGCTTTTTCGTCGCCTTGCGGACAATGACTAAGTTTTCGTTGGCGATGCGGTCGGATGGATGCCATTGCTCCGCGCCTGCGCTTGGTGCTTTCATTGCCTTAGTCTTGCCCAGCACGAACACACCGCTGCTGGTGCCGGCGATCAGCGATGTCCCTGAGGGACGCAAAGCGAAGACGTCGCGACCTTCGAGGCCGGCGTTTATTTGTCGCCAGTGGCTGCCCTGATCATGACTGACAAAGACGCCGCCATAGCGCTTGTCATTAATCAGGCCGGCATACAGCTTGTTCGGCTCCTCCGGATCAATCGCAACCGCAGCCACCTGGCGATGGGCAAAACCTGTATTTGAGGCTTCAAAAGTAACACCGGAGTTGTTGCTCGCCAGCACACCACTGCGATCAGTTGCAAGCAAAGTATGCTCAGGATTGCGAACGTCCACTAATACATCATTGACGATCACCTCCGGCGAGGTGATTCGATGCCAGGTTTTCCCCGCATCGATCGTCTTCCAGAGCCCTTCTGTTGTTCCCGCGTACACAGCGTTACTGTTGCTTGGATCCTGCTTCAGCACGCGAGTGCGCCGGGCCGAAAAAGGAATGCCCTGAATCTTGTGGAAGAGCTCTCCGGCACTTTCGCTCTTATAAATACCGGAGCAGGCGCTGGCGTAAACGATGTCTGGCTGTTTGGGATCGATGATGATGGAGAAAACGTCGGAGTCATCGATGATGCCGTTCTTGATATTGTGCCAGCTCTTGCCGCCATCGCTGGTCTTCCACGGCAGATGCCAGGTACCGGCATAAATCACATCGGGATTGGCGGGATCAATCGCGATAGATTCAATATTCCTGATCTCCGCGCTGCCTTCCGGAGAGATGCGCTGCCAGGTCTGACCCGCGTTACGCGTGCGATACACACCATCCAACGTTCCTGCTATGAGGATATTCGGATCGGACTCCGCCATCGCCATTGAGCGGACAGACTTTCCTTCGAGAGAGGAGAGGGGCTGCCAGTTTTGACCATTGTCGGTACTTTTGAAGACCGATCCGCCTTCGCTTTCCAAAGTCCACGCCGCCACATAAATCACACCGGTCTGTTTGGGATCGAAAATGATGTGATCGACAACGTAATCGTTCCCCTTACCGATGCGAACGAAGCGCTGCCAGGTCTTCCCGGCGTCTTCCGACTGATAGATTTGCCCCGCACTTGTGCCAAGCAGAACGCGCGAGGGATTCGCCGGGTCGGCAGACAGGCTGCGTACATCGCCGCCATCTGGACCGACCGAGATCCACGACTGGCTTGGAGTCGAGGTGGATTGGGCAAAACAAAGGGCACTCAGAAAGAGAACGATTGCGGTCAGGGGAGAAAGAAATCTCATTCGACAAATCACCAAAACGACACCTTCCGAGCTTCTCTGCTGCTGAGGTGCAAAGCTCATTGGTGTCTAGTCACGAGTGGTCGCACAGCCAGCACTGATTGTATCCGCGCAAGCAAACCAGACGTGCCCGGAATCCTTCTTTGCAAGCCATTCATCCGTAAGCACCTTGGTCTCAGCAGCTTAGATGCAGAGCAGCGGCTTTACGAACTGGCAGCCTTACCAGATAAAAACCGGCCGAAAGGGTGCTCCTTTCGGCCGGGTATGTGTACTTCACCGAGCAGCTTAGCTTGGCTTCTTGGCGGCCGTAGCTGCTCGCCTGCGGACGGGCCTTGCGGCTGGACGATCCGGGATCGGTTTGATCTTCGTCTCATCCACTACTGGCTCGGTGCCCTGGTAAGTAGAACCAGCAGGCAGGATCCAGAACTCCGCGATCTTGCCTCCTGTTCCACCCGAGCGGCACTCAATGCGGCTCGGATCGATGCCCTTGTCGTTCGTGAGATAGAACTTCGCATCGACAGCACGTTCTGCTGAGAGGTTCGGTCTCGTCTCACTCGGATCGGTCGATCCAACGATCACCAGTCGAGCATCAGGTTCACGCTGCAGACGCAGTGCAACGTCGTCGAGCACGGCCTTGGCTGTATTGTCGACGCGCCACGGCTTCGCCTTGTTCGGGAATTCGATCTGGTTGATCTTTTGGGCTTGCGGTGGCGGCGGCGGCGGTGGAGGCGGAGCCTCGACCGTCACAGTCGTCTGCGCGTTCCCGCTCAGGTTGCGGTCATCAGTCGTGGTGCACGTTACCGTAATCGGGCCGGGTTGTGCGCCCTGGGTGCTCAGAGTTGCCTGCGCACCGTTCGGGGTAATCGTCCCGGCGGTCGTGTCAAATTTATAAGTAAGCGGACGATTATCTTCACTCTTGCCTTCAGCAGTAATCGTGGCGCTATCCCCCTGACGGACAGTTGTCGGGTTCGCGGAGCAGGTGACCGTGGGTGCGCGCTGCTGCTTCACGTTAAAGGTTGCAGAGCACGTAGCTTGGCCTTTCTTCCCGTCTGTGACATTCGACGTAACGGTGTAGGAGCCGGGCGCGAGTCCAGCAGTATCAACGTTCACCGTCTGTCCCGTCCCATTCACCTTACCGCCGGTAGCGGTGTAGGAATAAGTCAAAGTACGCTTGGGATTGAAGTTCGAAGGCGTGGTCGTGATCTGTACCGGCTCGCCTGCAAAGACGTCGGTTGGCTGAGCAGCGCAGGAAGCGGACGGTGGAACCGGAGGCGGTCCAAGACTGCCAAACTTGAATACCAGACCGCCACTGATCTTAGCTCCTCCAATGTTGTCGCGAATGCTGACCGGGGAACCATTCAGGAATCCAAAGTTGTGATGCGCATACTCGTACTCCGCCTCGATCAGGCGAATGTCTATCCGCTTAAAGGCATGCAGGTCAAAACCGCCGCCACCGACAAATCCAAAGCCAGTTTTGGACGGAACGCCAGCCGGCGCTTCGCGGTTAATTCCGAATGTTGCCAGACCGAACGGTGTAATTCCTTCCATGGGAATGCGGAAGGTTGGACCAGCAGTAAGAGTATTAAAGGTAGCGACGTCTCCCAAATGGGTGCCGGTCTCGACCACACCACCAAAATACTTGTTGAACCAATAGGAAGAAGCAACTGTGAAACCGCTGGTGATGCCCTTATTACCGCTAAATGCGCCATTCGGGCTCAGATAAGAGTAACCGGCGAAGACATCTACCTTGGATGGCTGAGTTTCATCCGCCGATGATGTTTGGGGGGCCGCTTGTGCCAAAACGGAAATAGAAGCAGCTACAACCGTCAGCAGCAGACGACCTGCAAGAACCGCTAAGCGAGGTGACATGCGCGTTTCCTCCGAGAAAACCACACAACACAAGAACAACAAAAAACGGTGTACAGATAGACAGCTCTGAGGCCGGAACAGCAGACGGAAATTGTATCCCATCAGTTATGATGCTGAAAAGTTGATCTGGCCCGTCACGGAACGCCGCCAAACGCCAGTTTCCCAATCCGAGTTCCCGAAAAAGTCCTGCTAACCAGCTGTCCGGCTGCCAGTCTATTGGTAGAACGCAGCATGCTGCGTCCCTACGCCTGAAGAGGAGGGATCCGTGATACGTCGTCATTCCGCATCATTTCTTGGCGCATTACTGTTTGTGTTGCCGTACCCGGCTCATGGTTACGGGGGCCATCATCGTGGACTAAGCGTGAGCATCGAAGACCGGGACGTTATATCTTGCAACCAACTGCACGTACGCTCTGACAATCGCGAAGTCGCGCGTTCCGAAGACCGGCTCACTCTTCCCCAAACCGCCTCTACAGTCCGGGTGCAGGCTGCCGAGAACGGCGGAGTGTATGTCTATGGCTGGGGACGCCAGGATTTCGGCGTGTTGAACTGCAAGATAGCCCTCTCTGACGACAGCATGACAGCTGAGCGAAAACTGCAACTGATAAAGACGTCATTTGAGGACGGCCGCCTGATCGTGAGTGGACCAGATGAAGGCGACTGGACATCGTATCTCATTATCCATGCTCCGCGCAGCGGCGCGCTCGCACTTACAGGAATGAATGGTCCCATCTCGATCTCCGATCTGGCAGGCAAGATTGAGGTTCACAACACCAATGGGCCGTTTGCGATCAAAGGTTCGGCCGGAGAGATCTCTGCGGAACTCGAAAATGGACCAATCGACTATGCCGGAAATGGCGGCGATGTTCACCTACACGCCCAAAATGGTCCGATAGCTGTGAAACTGATCGGCACGTCATGGGACGGCAAAGGACTCGACGCTCAATCGACCAACGGACCATTGTCACTGAAGCTGCCAAACAACTACTCCTCGGGCGTGCGTGTGCAGACGCGCGGGTACTCTCCATTTTCATGCTCCGGCTGCGAAAACGCGCACAAGGACTTCGATGACGGGAATAAAAGTGTGCAGTTCGGAAGCGGCGAGCCTGTCGTTCGACTCTCGACAGTGAATGGGCCGGTATCGATTAACGAACGCGACTTCGAGTGAGTCCGTGGAGACGCAGCATGCTGCGCCTCTACTTCCAAAGCCGTAAAATCAGCGAATGCCCGCTGAGGAAGTTGAAGTCAAACTGCGTGTGGGGGATCTGCACGCCCTGGCGCAAAAGCTCACGCAATCCGCATTCAAGCTGGTAACTCCCCGCAGCCACGAGATGAATACCCTCTATGACTTCCCCGACCGACGCCTGCGAGCGCGCGGCGAGGTTCTGCGAATTCGGAAGTATGGTTCCAAGTGGACGGTCACTCACAAAAGCAAGGGTAACTCCGGAAAGCATAAGTCGCGCACTGAAACTGAAACTCAGGTCGAAGACGGCGAGGCGCTGGCGCACATCTTCAGCACCGTCGGACTCGCACCCTCATTTCGTTATGAAAAATATCGCACCGAGTGGAGCGACGGCGAAGGACACGTCGTTCTCGACGAGACGCCGATCGGCAACATCGCTGAACTGGAAGGGCCGCCAGAGTGGATCGACCGCATCGCAGCGCGTCTCGGTATCAAAGAATCCGAGTACATCACGCAGAGCTACGCTCAAATGTTCGCTGCCTGGTGCGAGCGCACACGCAGCAAGGCGCGGGATATGACTTGGGACCAAGTTGCCAACTAGCCCAAGCAGATCTGATTTTTTCTCCAATTCGCGAAACTTCTCGTTCAAAAGTGCGTCCAACTGGAAAGAGCGTTGTTTGGAGAGTAGTTATCTCCATCGCCACAAGGCTCCTCCTCGTGACACAGCAATGTCTCCTGGAACTTAAGGGGAAAAACAACACATAAACGGCTGCCGCCCGGCAGCCGTTTGTGCTTCTGGCGAAGATCAGGCCAGCACTTTTCCCAGCCGGTGGATTCCTTCCCGAATCTGCACTTCGTTCATTCCCGAATATCCCAGCATGAGCCCTGGCCTTGTCGGCGTCTTCAAGAAGTACTTTGCGATTCCATAGATTCCAACTTGCTGTGAGGCGGCACGCGCGATCAGATCTTCCTCCGAACTCCTTCGATCGGGCCACAACACCACGTGCGTTCCGGACCTGTCACCTGTCACTTCCATCCCGCGGAGATGTTTATGAATAGCTTCGAGCAGCGCTGCGCGACGAACTGCGTTGGCGCGACGCGTGCGACGCAGATGGCGTTCATACGCTCCGCTCGAAATAAACTCTGCCAGTGTCTCCTGCTCGAGAGTGGCAGTGTGGCGATCGCAGAGCCATTTACCGGAAGTAAAGGCCGGCACTAGAGACTTTGGCGCAATCAGGTATCCGATTCGTAAAGCAGGAAAAATAGTTCGCGAAAACGTTCCCAAATAGATGACGCGACCTTCGGCGTCCAGCCCTTGCATGGACTCGACCGGCTGTCCTTCGTAGCGGAACTCCCCATCGTAGTCATCTTCAATTACGACGGCCTTCGCGTTCTTTGCCCATTCGAGCAGCGCCAGCCGCCGCGCCAGCGGCAAGATTGCTCCAGTGGGAAACTGGTGGGAGGGGGTTACAAAAGCAATCCGCGCAGATAGCGGCAGCTTGGCCGGGTTCAGACCATCGCGGTCCACCGGAACCGGATGCAGTCGGGCTCCCGCAGCTCGAAATACCTCGCGTGCGCCTTGATATTGCGGATCCTCCAGCACCACGCGGTCGCCGTGCTCCATAAGAACCCGCGCTGCCAGATCAAGCGCCTGTTGCGAGCCGTTCACGATGATGACCTGCGATGCCTCGCAGACTGCGGCGCGCGATCGGCGCAGGTGAATCGCGATTGCTTCGCGCAGCGCCAGGCTTCCAGCCGCTGGTCCGTAGTCGAAGTGGCGAACAGTAGCTTTCCGCGCCCGCCGCATCAATATCCGTCTCCATACTTCGAACGGAAACTCGTCGATGCCACTGCGGTGGTAAGCGAAGTCATAGCGCAGCGTGGCCGCACGTCGCCTCGGGAAGTCGACGGTGGAGGCAGCCGCTGCGGCCGAGTTGCCAAATCGCGACAGGCGTAGCCGGGCGGAATCGGGAACCGCTCTCGGATTCTCGCCAAACACCTTTGAAGCGTATGTTCCCGATCCGGGACGGCCCTCGGCAAACCCCTCTGAGAGCAATTGATCGTAGGCCAGCAGAACCACCGTTCGCGAAACGCCAAGCTGCTCCGCCAGATCTCGCGTTGCCGGGAGGCGATCTCCCGGCCGAAATGTCCCGTGCACAATAGCCCCGCGGAGGCCGAGATAGACCTGTCGAGAAATCGGTCCAGCGCCCCTGGAAAGCGGTATTACCAGAGCCATATAAAGTGGTGCTTTGAGGATACCACCACCCTGCTGCATCCTGTAGCTGCTGAAATTTTTTCTTGGTGGTCTCGACTATGTCTGTTTTGGCGCAACTAAATACCGATCCCACGATCTCGCACGACTTCGACTTCCTCTTTGGTTCGTGGAAGAGCCAGAACCATTTCCTGAACGGCCGCTTGCGCGGCTCACATGATTGGATAGATTTCGACGGTACCCTGGAAGTGGAGCCTCTGCTGAACGGTTTGGGCAATATCGACCGCTATGCCGCAGTGCGCAACGCGCAAACCGTCCTGGGCACAACGTTGCGGTTATTCAACCCCGCAACTCAGGAATGGTCTTTATATTGGGTGGATACCATCCGCGCCGGCATTCTGCAGACGCCGATGGTAGGTAAATTCCGCGGCGATGAAGGTGAGTTCTTCGGTAATGAGGAAGTCGACGGCAGAAAAGTCCTGTGCCGTTTCCGCTGGACACGCACTAATCCTGATTCGCCAAAATGGGAACAAGCATTTTCCAATGATGGAGGCAAGACTTGGGAGACAAACTGGATCGTGACGTTCACCCGCGGCAAGCAACGATGAGCGTTACCGAGCGCACCCAGCTTCGCCGCTTGCCGAATCGCGGAGCACATGACCTGGAGACGGTCTGTCGAATCCTCGACGCCGGCTTCCTCGCTCATGTTGGATTCAACGTGGATGGGCAGCCCTTCGTGATTCCGACCTTGTATGGCCGAGAAGGAGAGGCCCTCTATCTCCACGGCTCCGCCGCCAGCCGCATGTTGCGCGAACTGGACAGCGGTATTCCCTGCTGTGTAAACGTCACTCTGGTGGACGCTCTGGTTCTGGCGCGATCTGCTTTTCACCACTCCATGAACTACCGGTCGGTAGTGGCGTTCGGAACCGCGCGCAAGATCAACGATCCCGAGCACAAGACGGAAGCGCTCCGTGTAATCTCTGAACATGTGATCCGCGGACGATGGGACGAGGTCCGCGTTCCCAGTGAAAAGGAGCTCAAGGCAACGGCCGTGCTGGAATTCACCATAGAGGAAGCTTCCGCCAAGGTTCGCACCGGGCCGCCATTGGACGATGAGGAAGATTACGGCCTGCCGGTTTGGGCTGGAGTACTGCCGTTGACCCTGACTCCGAGTGTACCGATTCCCGATTCGAGACTACATGCTGGTGCGATCGTTCCCGATTATGTAAGGCATTACCGCAATGGCATCAAGAAATAGCATGAGGCGTGATCGTCTTTTTCCGGATCTACGCAATTGAACTCTCATGCTGTAACAAGAGATGAAGCCACTCTTGATCGGACTCGTGATGGCCGCCACACTCATCGAAGCACAATCCGAATCGGCGGATTACGTCACCCAGATGCAAGATTTCCCAGTCATCGAATTCCGCCGGTACACGATTAAAGCCGGTGAACGGGAACACTTCGCCCAGTATTTCGAGACCTATTTCCCGGAAGCCATTCAGCAGGCAGGCGCGATTGCTTTCGGCGAGTTCTTCGAGCGCGCTGATCCTTCGAGATTTACATGGATTCGCGGCTTTCACGACGTCGACGGTCGCGCCGCAGCCAATGGCGCTCTCTACAATGGGCCTCTATGGAAAGAACATAAAGATACGATGAATGGGCTCATGCTCGACAGTAACAACGTACTCCTCTTGCATCCGCTGAGTCCCAGCAAGAGAATTCCAGTCCTGCCGGCAGTCGATCCTGTCTATGACTCCAAAGGCGCTCAAGGTGTTGTAGCAGCGCAGATATTCGCAGTAAAGCCAAACAGTGTTGATGCCTTCGCGCAAGCGGCCGAATCAACGTTTGCGAACTATCGAGAAGCAGGGGCACACGAAGCCGGCGTGCTCGTCACACTCGACGTGCCGAACAATTTTCCCAAACTGCCCTTCCGCACCGATGGCCCTTTTCTCGTCTGGCTGGGAGTGCTCAAGGACGATCAGGTATTCAAGACGCAATTCGAGCCACTCGCCAATCGAGGGGCTGAGTCGCTGTCCGCTACGGGCCTGCTACGTAGCGCGCCCGAATTAGTGGTGATGGACCCGTCGCGCCGCTCCCGGTTACGCTGGTTGTCCGAGTGGCAACGCTGAAACCATTAAAGACTAAACGCCGCGCAGCGCACAACCGCAGCAAAATCCTCGCGGCGATATGGCAGATTCCGCGGGGCATGGTTTCAACTTATGGAGAGGTCGCTCGCGCTGCGGGTCTACCTCGAGGCGCGCGTCAGACGGCCGCCGCACTCCGCACGGCCAGTGGATTGCCATGGCATCGCGTCCTTGGCGCTGGTGGAGAGATCAAGACACGCGGACACTCTGCCTTCGAGCAGCGCTTCCGCCTCGAAGCCGAAGGTGTACGCTTCCGCGGCTGTCGCGTTGATATGCAGCGCCACGAGTATAAGTTTCCGCAGTACCGGCAGCGGTAGCCGCCGCCATTGCACCTGCCAAGTCAATCCACATTGCAAACCGCGTCGTAGAGGCGGAGAATGACGCCGCGTGTTCCCATGAATCCACCGGAAGCGGAGTCAACTCAGTCGAAACGCTTCGCTCCAGCGCTGACGCTGCTCTTCATCGCGATCCTGGTGAATTATGTCGATCGGGGCAATCTGTCGATTGCGGCGCCGCTGCTCAAGGACGAGCTCGGTATCTCTGCGTCGCAATTAGGCTTGCTGCTCTCCGCGTTCTTCTGGTCATACACCGCCATGCAGTTCGTGAGCGGATGGCTGGTCGACCGGTTTAACGCAAGCTTTGTAATCGCCGCCGGGTATCTCATTTGGTCGTTGGCTACCTCTGCAACCGGCGTCGTATACGGCTTCGCGATGTTGGCATTCATGCGATTGCTGCTGGGAATAGGCGAATCGGTCGCATTTCCATGCTGCTCGAAGCTATTAGCGCAACATCTACCTGAGAGCTCGCGCGGATTTGCCAATGGCGTAATTATCTCTGCGATACGCTGCGGACCAGCGGTTGGAACGTTTGGCGCCGGCTTGCTCATGGCGCGCTATGGATGGCGTCCGGTATTCATCTGCATAGGAGTCGCCAGTCTCCTGTGGGTACCCGCCTGGATGAAATGGATGCCTTGCAAGCCAGAGTCTGCTCCCGTTTCCCAAAGCGACACTGTCACAGCACTCGACATCCTGCGGCAGCGTTCGTTCTGGGGAGCATCTGCGGGACACTTCTGCGGAAATTATCTTCTATATTTTTTTGTCAGCTGGCTTCCTTTCTATCTCGTTCATGAGCGTCATCTATCAATGGAGAGCATGTCGCGCATCGCAGCGGCGTATTACCTGATCGACGCTGCAGCGGCCATGGCTACCGGCTGGCTCTCCGATCGCTTTATCCGAAGTGGTTTGACTGCGACGGTGGTGCGAAAAGCCGCCATGGCCATTGGGTACTCGACGGCAGCAATCGCATTGGCCATGTGCGGAGTTGCCGACTCAGGCTCATACCTCGCGTGGCTTATGGCTGCAGGTTTCGGATCGGGAATGGGGGGTTCGGGAACCTTCGCATTCTCGCAGACGCTGGCTGGTTCTCACGCGGCCGGCAGGTGGAGCGGCATGCAAAACGGCTTTGCAAATTTTGCCGGAATCTTCGGTCCGGCTTTGACCGGATACATCGTGGACTGGACCGGTAATTTTCAGGCTGCGTTCGCAATCACCGCTGCCTTTTCTTTGACCGGTGCCTTGGCGTGGAGCTTCGGTGTTGGACGTCTAGAGCCAGTACGCTGGGGGCACGAAGCTAACGTGCGGCATGTTGGCGCAAGCAGTTCCGCCTAAATTACCTGACAGTTTGCGACATGTGCTGCTGCGGACGAAGGAAACGGCGGATGCCGAAGTCGTAAAGCCCTGAGCCCAACAAGCCGCCCAGCAGAGGTCCAGCGATTGGCACGAGCCAGGCACCGGTTCCATCGGTGAGGCCATTGTTGCGGAAGCCCGCCACGACTGTGAACAAACGCGGACCAAAATCGCGAGCCGGATTGATGGCGTATCCGTGCATTCCGCCGAAGCTCATTCCAATCGCGACTACAACCAGGCCAATCATTAATGGAGTGAGGTTCGCGCCGGGAGGCATATTGAACTCGTCGGTAATCGCGAGGATGAGCAGCAGCAAGAGCCCGGTGCCGATTACCTGATCGAGAAATCCCGCGCTCCACACGGCAGGAAATGCAGGAAATGTGGTGAAGATTCCAGCGGTTCGCTCCAAAGAGGGATCGACTTGGCGGAACGCTGGAAGATAATTCCGGTACACGACCGCGGCTGCACAGAACGCCCCCAAAATTTGCGCGATGGAATAAGGAATTACGTGCCGCCATGGAAATCGTCGAAATACGGCTAGGGAGAGCGTGACTGCCGGGTTCAGGTGCGCACCTGAAATTTTACCGGCAACGTAAATTCCCATTGTCACCGCGAGTCCCCAACCAAACGTGATGTTCGTGTAGCCCCCGTGGATCAGCTCCCCAGAATTCTTGGTTGGGAAAAGCACGACCATCGCAACAACGCCAACGCCAAAAAGAATCAGCACAAACGTTCCAAGAAACTCAGCGACCAATTGCGCAAGCAGCGTTGGTTTCGGATTCAAGACTCACTCCTTTTTGAGAGTAGGGGTTGGCGAATTAGTGTAGCAAGCCCTGGTAGACGACAAGCAACGGTGGCTAGAATAACGATTCCTTCAGGTGTTTCCAGCAATGCTCGAGAAAGCTACAAGCGCGCTCATTCTCCTCTCGACGATGTTGTCCTTAGCGGCCAGTGGCATTGCCCAAGTGCCTCCGAGTTGGACGGAACCGTTTCCGCCTCACCACATCGTCGGCAATGTGTATTACGTCGGCAGCAAAGGATTGGCGTCCTACCTGATCACCACTTCAGAAGGCAGCATTCTCATTAACAGCAGCCTGGAGAGTTCTGTCCCGCTGATTCAAAGCAGCGTCGAGAAGCTGGGCTTTCGCTTCAACGACATCAAAATTCTTCTGATCAGCCACGCTCATTGGGACCACGCCGCCGGCAGCACGCAGATCAAGAAGCTCACTGGAGCGAAGTACATGGTGATGGAAGGAGACGTAGATGTCGTCGAGTCGGGTGGCAAAACCGACTTTCATTACGGCAACACTCCTGGCTCGCTGTTTCCTACGGCGAAAGTGGACCGCGTGCTCCATGACGGAGACGTGGTGAAACTAGGCGATACCGCCCTCACTGCCCACTTGACTCCAGGCCACACCAAGGGCTGCACAACCTGGACTCTGAGGGCAAAAGAAGAGGGCAAAACCTATGACGTCGTGATCATTGGAAGTCCCAACGTGAATCCTGGCTACAAACTGGTCAATAATCCCAAGTACCCTGAGATTGCCAGCGACTACGAACGCACCTTTCGCGTGCTTAAGTCCTTGCCATGCGACATATTTCTCGGCGCCCACGGAGACTACTACGGGATGGAGGCAAAATTCGCCAAGATGAAGAAGAAGTCTGGCGATCACAAGGCATTTGTTGATCCAAATGGCTACAAGAATTACGTAACGGATCGCGAACAGGCATTCCGTGCAGAATGGCGCAAGCAGATGCTGGCTGTGAACCGAGCTCCTTAATCTAATCTAACCGAGCAACGGGCGAATGTAACGGAGTTGTGAGGCTAAGGCACAACTTGCAGGTTTTGATTTTCCAGCTTTGTCGCCTTGCCGCTCTCGGGTTCGGGCGTTGAACGTGCGTTTTCGACATCGCCATCGCGGGTCATCGAGAGATCGATTCTGTGATTTGGCGTCTTCAAATAAATCGACTTATCCGTCCGGCCGATCTGCATCACGGTTTGGCCGAAATATCGCGGGGCCTGAGATGGTTTGGGCCCAGAACTCAGCTGTGGGAGGGCCCACACACCGGCACTAAGAAGAGCGAACCAAACTAGAACGGACAAAGCTCTGGTCAGCTCCGACAAGTTTCCTTCTACAACGTAGGTACCCGCGCAGAGATCACCCAATCGTCGTCGAAACTTTGAGCAGCTCGCAACCAGCGCTCCCAGCAGATAAAACCCGATACAATCCACAACGCGCAAAAGATTGCGGATGGCCGATGCCGCTAAAGAACTTCGACTGGAGTTATTGACCACACCGATCCCCATCATGGCTTTACCCAGCGTGCTGCCAAGGCTCGCTTCGAGAACCCAGAGATAAACAAAACCAATCACGATATCCAGGCTCACTCCAGCAACGATGGAAGCCGCAGTGATCCGCAATTCCCCACCGGCAATGACACCCCAGTGCAGGAATACCCAAACATCAACCAGAGCGCATGCAACTGCAAGGATCGCAGTGTCCAGCAGTACAGCAATTAAACGATCGCCCAATGAGGCCAGGCGTGGAATGGGGAAATTTGAGGCGGAGTCAGTGCCCCGAATCGGCACTACAATGCCGGATTCTTCCAGCATGTGCTGTCCCGGAGGCACATTTACGCCGCACCAGTTGCAGCGACGCAACTTCGGATCGACCGTTCTCTTGCAGCGTGGACATTCCATGGGGGGGCTCGGCTGGGCTTACCACAATGGACGATACCTCGGATTCGCCTTTTCTCTGAGACACGGAAGGACAGCGTCAGTAGTCCCACCGACGCACCATCCTTTGGTTTACTGTCCTCAACCTACTGCGAGCAATGCCCGTCCTGGAGACTGGTCATTGCTCGTGATGCTGTTTCTTTTCCCGCAACCTGCGTGCGTATTCCCCCAACGAGAGCGGCGCAGCGGCCTGCTGTTGCTGTGGTTGGGCCTGCGCATACGGAGCAGGAGTCGTTGCGTAGCTCGACACAGCCGGCGCCGAGTTACTTGAGACCGCCGGACGGCTGATTGGCGCAGGCTGCGGCTGCGGAGCCTGCGCCTGTGCCGGGACTTGAGCTGCACGCGTTTGGTTAAGGACAGCGGTTGGGCTCACTACAGACGGCTGAAACTGTGCCACTTTCGGAGTCGGAGCGGGAGTCGCAACTGGAGTCGGAGGCCGAGTCACAACCGGAGCGGGAGCGACAACCGTTGCGAGAGCCGGAGCCGGTTGCGAAACAACTACCGCCGCAACTACTGGCTGCTGGCGGACAATCTGACTCTCCTTCGCCTCCTGAACCGCAGGTTGTGGACGCGGCACCTCAACGGAGGTCGGCGGCGTTATAACCATCGCGACCGGGGCCGGTGCCGGAGCCGTAACAACCGCAGGCTCTGTCGATGACGTACTGGTCACAACCCCAGACTCCCCCGATGCCGTTTGCGTATCAATCGTGGGGGAGGGCACGGGAGCAGGTTGCTTATCAACGATGATCCGATCTCGCAGATTCGAGAATCTGAACACAAGTCCGGCTGCGATCTGAAGATGAGCGGGCGTCCATCCCAAAGTGGCGACCGAGTGCTGCGTATCAAAATAATGAGCTTCAACGTTCAGTCCAACTCGACGGCTCACGTTAATCTGCGCACCGCCTCCGACCGAATAAGCACTCTGCAGTTCCTGGCCTGTCACTATCGCGCCATTGCTTGTGAATTTGGTTCTGGCAAAGTCGATGCCGCCTAGACCTTCGATATAAGGATTGAGGCGGCTGCGAGAGGCAAATATAATTCGCGGTCCCACCAGCGATGCATAGTGGTAAACCTTACCTGGGCCGGTGTATCCAATGAGTTGAATGGCGTCTGCGGAGGCGTAGCCGCCGCTGAATTGGCTGCTCATGCCCAACCAATGATTAAAGTGCGATATCCCGGAGGTCTGCCAACCCAGCGCACGCACTTGGCTGCCACTCGGCGCACCAACGAATTGCAGATTTCCGAAGGAAGCGTTGCCTGTGAGATCAAAACGCGATGACACCTGCGCGAACCCAAGTGAGCTGAGCAGCGCAGCCGACAGCATGATTAAACACACGCGGTATTTCACGTTCTCTCCTATCACTCCGGATCAACGACGCCAGAACGGAACTAAGTTATTGTTCCGCAAGTTAAATCTCAGAGTGACGGGAAACGTACGTCACGAAGGTACAAAGGTATCGGGAGCGGCAACGTCCTTCTTGTCGAAGGACACGGAAGTACACCGTCCGCTTGTGCCTGCCAATCACTCGTCCTCCTCGGCTATGTCAGCGCGTGCACTCTGGAGAAGAAATCAGATTCGGCACACCATTGACCACGCCGCTTACACCCACTAACATGCTGCGCGCAAATTGCGGAGGTTGTTTATGTCATTTAAGGGAAAAAATGCCCTGATCACTGGAAGTTCCCGCGGAATTGGTCGCGGAATTGCGCTGAAATTGGCAGAAAAGGGTGCCCGGATCGCCGTCCACTATTTTCGAAATCGGCAGGCGGCGGAAGCGACGCTGGAGCAAGTACGCAAACTCGGAGCTGATGGAATATTAGTACAGGCGGACGTTTGCGATCCCGAGCAAATCCTGCGGATGTTTCAGCAAGTTCGTGATGAATTTCGTTCGCTCGACATTTTCGTCAGCAATGCGCGAACGGAGGCATCCACCTTCTACGAGCCGCCCATGGAGCTAACCCTCGATAAGTGGGATACGGCTGTCGATTCGCAGGCGAAAGCTTTTCTCGTAGCAGTACGCGAGGCAGTACCGCTGATGTCGAACGGCGGAAGGATCGTAGCCATTTCCTTCGCTCCTGGCGGTCGATTTGGAAGTTGGCAGCCGTGGGTTGCCATGGGTGCGGCAAAGGCAAGCCTGGAAGTACTGGTTCGCTATTTCGCCGTGGCACTTGCCGGCCGCGGCATAACGGTGAATACCATAAGTCCGGGTTGGGTGGAAGACAGCGTCCTCAACAGCCTGCCCGAAGTGTTTCAAAATGGGCTGCGCGAGTGGCAGGAAAAGGGATGGACTCCCATGGGCCGGCTGGGAACTCCCGCGGACATTGGCAATGCTGTGGCCATGATCTGTTCCGAAGAAGCAGCATGGATTACCGGTCAGTTGATTGACGTTGATGGCGGAGCATCGCTCGTGGACGCTCATCTGCCATTGGAGTTCCAGGGAATCGCCAAACCGAGGCGGGCAAGCGCGGCGTAGCCGAAGTGGAAGCGCCGCGTTCCCTGCTCAACCGATCACCGCACTGAAGCCGCGTTTTGCAGCTCCGGCGCGCGGCCATACTTTTGCGTTGCGTATCCGACGATTAATCCGACCATGCCGCCCGGCAACATAACCTGAAAGTAATACCCGTGCTGGAGTTGGGCGATGATGAAGGCGAGCACAAGCCCAACTCCAAGTCCAAAGACAATCCCCAAAGCCAAAGAGTGCACTTTGCGCGCGAACACTCCAATCAGAATTCCCGCGATGATGCCTTTGAACGTCGATCCGATTACGATCCCTACAATTCCCGCCCTCACAGCTGGTGTAAACCAGGCCGTCATTCCATCGAGAGCCCCGAGAATTGCGCCAAGAGTAATTCCGACCATCACTTTGTTCATATCTCCTCCGTCTGAGAGTGATCTCTCTCGAAGTCCTATTACCCGTTTTTGCCAATTCCTTTAACGGCGAGAGAACAAAATAAACAGCAATCGCATGACGAGGTAAGCCGCGATCAGAAGGACAGCCGTGCGGTGGCGATCAAAGAGCCGGGCCATGCGCTCAACCGGACTTTCGGCGTAAGCGCTTATCGGCGATCCGGCGAGGAAGTCCGCGATATCCGCGGTCAAGGCCTGAACCGCAGGGTATCTCTGATTCGGATCAGGATGCATGGCTTTTGCACAGATCGCGAGAATCGGTCGATGCCTTCGCGCGGCTCGGCCTCCGGCAGGGCTGCCTATCATGACACTCAAAATCACCCCGAGACCATAGATATCGGTCCGTTGATCTATGCTCTCAACCTCGCCACGCAGTTGCTCGGGAGCCATGTAGCCTGGGGTCCCCAGCACAGTGCCATGATTCGTCGAACTGGCGGCGGCCGGAGTTCGCTGTTGCTCGTCGGCGCTCGCAATTGCAGCTGAAGACTCAGTCGAGTGCTCGTTCAAGATCTTTCCCAGCCCCCAATCCATAACCAGCACTTCCCCAAATGGACCCACCATTACGTTCTCCGGCTTGAGGTCGCGATGGATAATGCCGCGCGAGTGCGCAAATGCGACCGGCTCTGCGATGCGTAACATCAACCGCAGGCGGTCAGGCAGAGCGGCAACAGTCGTCAGAAACTCGTCAAGTCGCTGACCTTCGACAAATTTCATGCAGTAGAAGACCCTGCCGTCTGGAAGTCTTCCCGCGTCGTGGACCGGAACAATGCCTGGATGTTCCAACGTAGCCAGGATGTGAGCTTCGCGCAGCAGGCGGGATTCCAGCTGAGGCAAGTCCTCCGCATCAAGGACCTTCAAGGCCACGTTGCGCTTCAGCGCCGTGTCCTCGGCAAGCCAGATCGCGGCCATGCCTCCGCTGGCAACGTAGCGAATGGCGCGATATCGTGTGCCCGTGAGGTCGGGAACTTGCATGTTAGCCCGAAGGCGGTCAACCGTGCCGTCACCGAGCCATTTCATTTTGGATTAATTCCAAGAATGGCTTTCGCCTCTTGACGAAATTCTTCGTCGCTGGAACTCATCTCCCTTAGCTGTTGCAGCACGCATGCGCGGAACTCACGGCGCGCCCACGCCAGATAATTTGTCACCTCGGTCGTAGCCAGCTGATGTTTCTTAGCAAGCGTTGAATAGGAAGCCGGAGTCTCGGCTTCGCGATCGAGATCGTACTCATGGAAGATTTCGAAGTGAATCACCTTCCCGGCTGATTCGCACTTCGCGCGTAATCGCTCGACCGCTAAGGCCAGTAAGTGCCGCACGCATTCTCTTTCGAAGTACTGTTCCGGCGATGTCGGCTTGCTTCTTCTGGCAAATTCCTGTTCAGCCTCATCGAAATCAAGTGGGATCACGTTGCCGCCGTTCCTTTTCTGACGGTGCGCATCGCGAACCTGCTTCAGGAAGAGGCGATCGGCGCAGGTCCGCATAAATGTTCTCAGCCGTGCCTTGCCGGGATCGAAGGAGTCAAGAAACTCTTTTTCAATCAACCGCAGCAGAAACTCCTGCGTGAAGTCCTGCGCATCCTCAGCCGGAAGGTTCCACTTCAGGCGAACGTATTTGTAGATCGGCTTCCAATATGCGGCAGAGATGGTTTCGGTTGCACGCGAGCGCTGCACTGGATCTTCGCTCCGCATGGCAAGCAGTACAGAGTGACGCGTAGCAGGAAAATCGTCGCTGCGGGTTGAATTTCGCAAGCTGCTCCAAATTGTTAAGAGGATTTCTCAGCCGAGAGTGTAGCCCGACAAACGTCCGCGCTCAATAAGGGGAATTTTGCTTTACGGCGCGAGAAGTGGAGGGAGTGCCACGAAGGTGCGGCGCCTAACCACTATAAGTCAATTTCCTCTCAGCTCGGGGGAGGTTGACTCTGCCAGGTATTTCTCCAGCACCTGGTCAAATCTTCCTTGCGCTCTCAGGATGAATTCAATGGCATCGCGAGCGGCTCCCTCGCCCCCAGCATGCTCGGTGACAACGTGAGATTCTTCTCGAACTTCCTTTCGCGCATTGGGCACGGCGATCGCCAGGCCACATCGACGCATCACCGGCAAATCGATGATGTCGTCACCGACGTATGCAACTTCGTCGGCCGTGATCTTCTCAGCGGCAAGGATCTGATCCAGAGCCAACAGCTTGTTATCTTGACCAAGAAAGACGTGATGAATGCGGAGCTCCCGTGCGCGCATGGCCACTGCTTCCGAAACACGCTTGGTAATAATCCCGAGCTTCAGGCCGCCGAGGCGCGCTAAAGACATGCCCACCCCGTCATGAGCATTGAAGCCTTTGCCTTCAAACGTATTTAGGGTAACGATCTCGTATCCGCTGGCATCGGCCTTCACTTCGCCTGCGGAAAGTTCCTTTGATCCGTTCTGCTTGGGCGTGGGAAAGAACCACAGCGTCCCATCGGTAAGCACTCCATCAACATCGAAAACAATGACTTTGATTTTCTGCGCGCGTGCTTTTGGCATGAGTTCATCCGTCGTGTGACGGGAATTCACGATTCTAAATGCCGGGCCTTACTCCGCTCGTGGAAGTGCTTGCGACGCGCGCACTGTCGCCTCGATCATCTGTTCTAATCCCGATGCTCCCAATTCATCTTTCAACCGATCCTGCGCCGACTGCCAATGGGGAAGCGCTCTGTCGTATTGCCGTTTGCCGGATCCTGTGAGGGCAAGACGAAGTTCCCGGCGGTCATCTCCGACTCTCGAAGTCACCCACCCGTGCTCTCGCAACAAAGCCAGTGTTCGGGTGAGCGTAGTGCTATCCATCCCCAGCAATTCGCCCAGTTGCTTCTGCGAAGCCGCGGGCAAGAAGGTGAGCGCCTGAAGCACAGTGAACTGCGTCGACCGCATTTTGGTAGGACGAAGGGCTGCATCGTAAAGCTGGGTCACGATCCGGGCCGCACGACGCAGGTTGGCAGACGCGCATGGTAGCCGCACCGCGGAAAGCGACGTCATCTTCGTTGTATGCCTGTTCTTCGATCTCGTCATCAGTCTTTTTATAAAGATGTATATACATCCATTCTAGCAGATGAAACCGGCATAATGCCGGGCCAGTGCAAAACTTTTGCATCGCAATCTATGTATATACATCTATTGCGGACATAGGGACTCAGAAAGGAAGGACAAATCTATGACACCTCTGATTCCTGGCTATTTAACGCCGGTCGTTCTCACTGGATCGTTGGTAATGCTGTCGCTGATATTGCTCGGGATTTCTCGCGCAGTGAAACAGATCGCCTCAAGCACTAAAGAGCGGAACCGCAGCTTTTGGAGCGTATCCCTCGTAATCTTGGGCTGGTTTGTTGTGGCGCTCGTAACGTCCGAGCTTGGACTCTACCACGGAGCTTCACTGAAAACGCCGACGATCCAATATGCGCTTCTTACACCTGTCGCGCTCGGCGTTATTCTCTTTTTGCGCTGGGGACTTCTGCGGCGCCTTATCGAGGCAATACCAAATGAGTGGCTCGTAGGCGTACAGATCTATCGCGTGCTCGGAAGCATTTTCCTGGTCTTGTATGCCGCCGGACACATACCTGGATTCTTCGCTTTGCCGGCCGGCGCCGGTGACATCATCGTAGGATTGCTCGCCCCGTTCGTAGCAGCAAACTACGTGCGCAAATCCAGTGGCGCTGCCAGGACGGCCGGCTGGTGGAACTTCGCTGGCCTCACCGATTTAACGGTTGCTGTTACAACTGGCTTTTTGACTTCGCCTTCGCAATTCCAACTCTTCGCCTTCGACAAGCCGAACCATCTCATTAGCGCCTTCCCACTAGTCATGATTCCGGCCTTTCTCGTTCCTCTCTCCTACCTGCTGCATTTCGCCTCATTGTACAAGCTGCGTCACGAAGCGAAGCTCGAGGATGGTCCTACCCCGGCACTCGCAACTGCCCGGAGCTGATTGATACGTAGAGGCGCAGCATACTGCGCCTCTGCTTAGAGCGGAACGGCGCAAGCCACTCAAAGCGAGAAAAAACATAAACTTTTTGACAGTCATTACCAAGTTCGGGCTTCATAATTACGCAGATGGCCGGCTCTGCCTTAGTCACAGTATTGGATTATTCGCCCACGGTAACGGAGCGTAAAGCCCCGTACCTCAGAATTCATGCGATTAACGTATACGTGCGCGATCAGGATCGCAGCCTGCGCTTCTACCTCGACCAACTTGGATTCGAACTTGCATTTGACGCGCGCCTGCAGACAGGGCAGCGCTGGGTGGCCGTGTCTCCGCCTGACGGAACAGCCGTGCTCTCGCTTGTCGCGCCTGAACCCGGCTCTGAAGAGTTCAAGTTGATTGGACGCTCTACGGAGGTCGTGTTCGTCACCGAGGACGCGGCCGCAAAGTACGTCGAATGGAACGCTCGCGGAGTGCGCTTCCGCTTTACCCCCCGCCTTCGTCGCGTTCAGTACGACCTAGCAAACCCGAGCCCTGAACTGGCTTCGATGAATGAACGAAAGCCCATCTGGGGCGGAGTCTTCACCCGCTTTGAGGATATCGATGGAAACTCCTTCGCACTTGTGAGCATCGACGAGGTAAGCCGGGCGATCGAGAAGCAGCGACGTGCAAACGAGGCAAGGCTCGAGTCTGAGCGCCGCGCCGCACAGGAACTCGAAATTGCCAAGCAATTTCAGTCGCGGCTCTTCCCTCAGGCTCAGCCACAACTTACAACGCTTGATTACGCGGGCACTTGCCTGCAGGCCCGCTCGGTAGGCGGAGACTACTACGACTTCCTCGATCTCGGTCAGGAACGACTCGGGCTCGTTGTGGCCGATGTCGCAGGTAAAGGCATGGCCGCCGCCCTCCTCATGGCGAATCTACAGGCCAATCTGCGCAGCCAGTGTGCGATTGCGCTGGAACAACCGGAACGGCTGCTGCGCTCCGTGAATGATCTTTTTTATGCCAATACGGTTGAGAGCGTTTACGCCACTCTCTTTTTCGCCGAATACGACGATCGCCTGGGACGTCTGCGCTATGCGAACTGCGGCCACTTACCAGCAGTGGTTCTCCGGACAGATGACTCAATCGAAAGACTCCATTCGACCAGCACTGTGCTGGGTCTCTTCCCGATATGGGATTGCGTAATAGGTGAATGCCAACTCCTTGCCGGAGATGCGTTTGCGCTTTATACCGATGGCATCACCGAATCCTGCAATGATGACGGACAAGAGTTCGGCGAAGAGCGTTTGATTGAGGCCTTGAGGCGTCACCGCAAGCTTTCTTCCAAAAACCGGATGCGCGCAATTGTCGAAGATGTCCGACATTTCTGCCCACGCGAACAGCAGGACGACATCACGCTCATTGTTGGCCTATGCACGGGGAGCTGACAACCCGTCTTTGCAATCAAGGACACACAGTCTCGCTATTCGAGAAGTTGGATCCATTCCGGCAACTCGAGGCTCGCAACCAGCGCAAGTCGAGTTTCTCGACTTGCGGAAGCCTTACGTACTCTGATAATTGAGCCAGGACGAAACTCTTGAGCAACGGCTCCTGGCTACCTCAGCCGATCCAAAAACAAGACTGTTGACTCCAGCGTCCTCCCAATTACAATTGGCGCGCTTATACCCAACAATTCAGGTTTGACCATTTTGGGCACAAGCCTATCTCACCAGGAGGAATGATGGTCCCAATTTCCGCATTGTGGATTCCAATTCTCGTCTCTGCAGTGGTGGTCTTTATTGCCAGTGCAATCCTGCACATGGTTCTACCCTGGCACAAAGGCGACAATCGCCAGCTTCCCGATGAAGCAAGAGTGCTCGACGTAATGCGCACCGCAGGCGTGACTCCCGGCCGCGCTTATCGTTTTCCGTATTGCACGATGAAGGAAATGAAATCGCCGGAGATTACCGAAAAATTCAAACGCGGACCAGTTGGCGTACTCACTATTCTTCCCAGCGGACCGCCGGCCATGGGAAAGTACCTGGGACTATGGTTCGCTTTCTGCATCCTGACCAGCCTGATCGTCGGCTGCTTCGCCGGAATAATGCACGGGCCCGGCGCCGAGCACCACGAGATCTTCCACTTCTTTGCCGTCACTGCATTTCTCGCCTACGGCTACGGCCAGCTGGCGGATTCGATATGGAAAGGGCAAACTTGGGGCGTCACGCTAAAGCATGTGGTCGACGGTGCGATCTATGCATTGGTCACCGCGGAAACGTTCAGCCTTTTCTGGCCGAAATAAGTCCTGGTTCGAAGTGATAGGGACGCAGGCCGCTGCGTCCCTTTCACTGTACTTCCTGTTTTGCAACTGAAGGGAAATCCGATTAGCGTTTCGGAAGATCCAGCAGCACCACATCCGAGCGCTCCTGCGCTCGTTCAAAGACGACTTCACGGCCGTCCGAAGATATATCGAACTCGCGAATGTCGAACTCAGGACCAAGATTGGTTAACTGCCGCTCTGAGCCCGTCTGGAGGTCGACCAGCCAGATGTTCTTGTGTTGCATCTCGCCTTTCAGAAATACCAGCGCTCGTCCACCGCGGACGAAAACCACGTGTCGAGCTCCGCGCGTCAGAGTCAAAGAGGGCAGAGGATGAGCTGCTCCCTTTGTCGTGGCGGCTTTGACCGAGAAAGTGGTGCCGATATCAGGCCCCGAGTAAAGGACGAAGTTGCCATCCGGGGACCACGTGGGGTCGACCGACTGTTCACGCACAAGCGGTGCCGGCGGGCGCCCGTCCAGTGGTACGCGAACAAGCATCGGGATGCCATGATCGTTGGCTCCCGAAGTAAGTGATTGGCCATCAGGCGCCCAGGCGGGGGCGCCGTGCAGATCAAGCGAATCGGCCACAATGTGAGCGTTCGTGCCATCGGCTCGCATCACGTACAAGAGTGTCTGCCCGTGTTGCCGAACTGAGAATGCGATCGAGCGTCCGTCGGCGGAAATCGCAGGCGCCCCAAGGATTTGCGCCTCCGCACCATTCCATAACTCGATGCTGGTTCCATCGGCGAGCTTCCATATGCTGTCGCTGGTGCCCGTTGTAGAGACATATAGAAGATAATCAGGACCGAATCGTGGTAAGAAAGAGGAGTTGTTGGTGAGGGATATTTGCGCAGCGGCGGAACTCTGCCCTTGCAAGTCACGGATCTGCAGATGCCAAAGTGTTCTTTTCGGAGTTGCGAGCGTAGCCACCAGGCGCTGACCATCTGCACTGGCCGCCAGCGAAGTGTATCGATCAAGCCCAAAAGTCAACCGGTGCGGAATGCGGCGCTCCACGTCGATGCTGTAAAGCCAGGGACCAGAACCGTCGGGATCCGTGGCGAGGTACACGAGCGTCCGCCGATCGAGCACGACCGGATGACTCACCTGCCCATTATGGGACGTGATCCGTTGCGGCGCTCCGCCGCCCGAAGGAATCCTCCAAATATCCAGTTTGTCTGGGAGCGTCCCGTGGACAAAGTAGATGTATGACTCATCGGGAGCCCACAAGGGAAAGTGGCTGTGAAGTCCAGCGGGGCCAGCGAAAAGCGGTCGAGCTCCCGATCGAAGACCTCCGTCCGAAATGAAGATCGGGTCTCCGGGCGCAGGTGTGTGGTAGGCGAGTCGGGAGCCGTCACGCGACCAATCGTACTCGGCCACTCCTTCGAGATACGCCTTCGGCTCTCCGCCTAAGACTGGCACTGACCACACACTGATGTCAGCCGCGCCTGAGCCGTTACGATTGCGTGCCCAAAAAGTGACTAATGCGCCGTCAGGTGAGAATCCAAGCGTGCGAACTTCCGGATTCAGCAGGTCTGGGGCGCTCCCCCGAGTCAGATTGTGAAACTCCCCTGATCCGACCTGTGTAACCCAAACATCCATCGGCCCATCGCGATCTGACTGAAATGCCACGAGATGACCATCTCGTGATACTGCGGCAGCCTGCTGCACTCCTGGGAAGTCGGTAATCGTCTGAAAACGCGCGTCGGCGATCGGATTTCGCCAGAAGTATTCCGTGCTCCGAAGCCAACTGATCGCAACTATTGCCAATATCACCATCAAACCTTGCAGCAACGCGAGCTTCCACCTGCTTCGAGAGATGGATGAGGTAGAGCGCCGCTCCATTCCCGGAGGAGCAGCTATGGCGGCATTGCCTCCGTTCTCCTGCGCCACTCGAAGCTTGCGGCCGCGAGCCCAGGCATCCAGCTCCGCCCGAGAAGCGTAGACCGAACCCATCTTGTCGTGCAGGTGCCGGTGGACGGGCATCCCTTCGCGCTTCTCCCAGCGCTGGACCGTGGTCACGTCGCGGTCGAGGTAGGCGGCGATTTCCTTCCACGAATCCAGGCGGTCTTCGGGCGGGCTCACGGATGGCGGGGTGCCAGAAGATAGTTCGGCCATCGTGCTCTCCTGATTTGGTCCGGGGGTAGCCCGAATTGTAGCGCGACAAGGGCGGCAAAACACAGCATTCAACGGCAAGCGGAGGTATCGGCTGGGATTCGGCATCTTGCCGTTTGACCACTTCGTCGGAGTGTTCGATCTTCTCCCGCGCGTCTCCATTCGGTGACGCCAAACAAGAATCAGGAGACCCGACATGAGACGAAAATTAAGCTGCTGGCTGGTGCTGTGTTCCTCGATCGTTTGCTCCAAGGCAGTGCACGCGCAATCGTGGCAGGCACTCTCTGGAGCAGAAAGCCCAGACCACGCAGTACAAGTAATTGCCTTTCTTCCCAACGAAATGTGGATTCATAAAGATGACACCATTACCTGGAGCTTCCCCACTCCTGAGCCGCACAGCGTGACCTTTCTCACACCAGGGCAGGTGCGGCCGACATTTACGGTTGGCTGTCCAGGCACCACGCCGGACGGTGGGGATTTCAATAATTCGACGTGCGTAAACAGTGGGCGGATCACCATGGTGGGAACGAGCTACAAGGTGAAGTTTCCGAAGCCAGGTAACTACAGGCTGGTCTGTCTGGTCCATGCGAACATGACAGCGACGATTCACGTTCTGGATCCTTTACTGCAGCTTCCCCACGATCAGGCGTTCTACGATACAGAGGGAGCCAAACAGGCGCGTGCCCTACTTATGGATCACGACGGGGCGCCTCGCAGGATCAGGGAAGACGGCCACGGAGAGTCCGACAATGCAAGTTTCCATGAGCACCACCACATGGTGATTGTCGCAACCGGAGAAGCGGTCTCGACTCCTGGCGGCATCAACTCTGTCACCCTGATGCGCTTCATGCAACCCAGTATCACGATCCACGCCGGAGAGACCGTGGAGTGGAACAGCCTGGATGTCAGCGGCCACACCGTAACTTTTGGTGTTGAGCCGCAAAATACAACGCCCCAGACTCCGCCCTCTGTCAATGTGTTTGCAGACGCTGACGGCGCGCGCCACGCCATCATTTACTCAACCAGCGACAGCGTCCATTCTGGATTTATTGCGCAAGCCGGTCACGAACGCGGCGGAATAGCACAGGCCCCTCCGCCAACAGCGCCCTTGATCGCGCCCCCACTACCTGCGGGACCTGTGACCAGGTTCCGAGTGACCTTTGTGAATCCGGGAGTGTACCCGTACATTTGCGCGTTTCACGACCAACTGGGCATGAAGGGTGAAGTCATTGTCTTGCCATGAACAGCGAATAGGAGAATCCGTGTCAGGGGTTGTCTTCAGTCTCGTTCCGAGGTTGCTGAAGTCGGTGCCCTGACAGCAACTAAGTCACGCTTCCCATTTTGTAGCAATGCAAGTCCTCGGCTCCCGTTATGAAACAGCGGATCACTATCCCGCGAAGAGTCGCTTTATTGGCTTTATTCAGTGCTGGCGTCACGGCCACTGTCCTCGATCACGCCATAGATGTGCCTGTAGCAAAGGCCAGGAGGGGATTCGAATCCAGAAAGCTCGCTGTAGGCCAATTCGGTGAAATCGACGTTTTCAATCACTTCCTCATGCCGAACCAAAGCCCGGTAAAGCATGCCGGGTACAAAAGCGATATATGGCTTTCTTCACAGAAGACAAACGGTCCGTCAGACCTTTATGTTCAGAGCAACGTCTTCCAGCCGGGTGGCAGCACCGGATGGCACACACACTCTGGCCACAGCCTGGTCATTGTCACCCAAGGAACCATAACGGGGTATGACGCGCACGATCCGGATTGCAAACCTCACATCTATGTGCTGGGCATGGGCTTCGTGGATGCCGGTGGTGACCACGTGCACCTGCTCCGCAATGAAGGCGACGTGGTAGCGAGAACCATTGCTGTGCAACTCATTCCCGCAGCCGCCGCCCGCTGGATCGATGTTGCAGATCCGGGGAATTGTCACTTTTGACAACATCCACATACGAACCATCCAGAGCAGTGTGCTGGTTCACAGCTGGTTAATGATCGAAGCCAAGTAGCCGGCACCGAATCCATTGTCGATGTTCACGACCGCGGTGTTTGGGGAGCACGAGTTCAGCATCCCCAGCAGCGCGGCCAGTCCGCCGAAGGAAGACCCGTATCCAACGCTGGTGGGAACGCAGATCACCGGAGCCGGCACAAGTCCAGCCACGACGCTGGGCAGCGCGCCCTCCATGCCGGCACAAACGATCAGAACGCGCGCGCGGCTGAGAAGATCGTGCTGTGAGAGCAGACGATGCAGACCGGCGACTCCGACATCGCACAATTGCTCAACTTCATTGCCCATAAGATCGGCAGTGACGGCTGCCTCTTCGGCGACCGGAAGATCGCTGGTACCGGCGCAGACCACCGCAATTAAGCCGCGACCGCGTTTCTCATGATTGCGATGCAACACAATGCAGCCCGAAATGGGATGGAACTCAGCTTCCGAAACGCGAGCCTGCACAGCGTCAAATTTTTCGCGACTTGCTCGCGTTGCCAGCACATTGCTGCTGCGAGATGCCATTCGCGCAAAAATCTCGGCAACCTGCTCGGGAGTTTTGCCGGCCGAATAGATCACCTCCGGCATACCGACGCGCAGGGGACGGTGGTGGTCAATCTTCGCGAAGCCGAGATCTTCGAAGGGGAGATGGCGTAACCGGGTAATCGCCTCTTCGGGCGAAAGCTGCGAATCGCGCACCTGTTCGAGAAGCTTGCGAAGTGCGCTCTCGTCCATGCTCAGGCGACGTGTGACTTCGTGCTCAGCGGTTTCGCGGTGCTTGAGAGAGAAAGAGGCGCTTGTTCAAGATATGCGCTGATCGTCTCTTGCTGGACTTGCTTCAGTGGAACACCATTCGTTTCGGCTATGCGGCGGCAGTCTTCGTATTCAGGACTAAAATTCGTCACCATCCCGTTCAGCCGAGATTCTTTCACCCGAACATCGCCCCATTGCGTGCTTACCCGAAGCATCGTGCGCTCAAGGCAGTCTCGGCGTTCACGCCGCGTGCGAATTCCTATGGTGCTGGTCTCGCGGAAAAGAATCTCGCGCATGGCGGATGCCGTCCGTTCATCGCACAAGACCGTCAGCAGCGATCCAGGACGATTCTTCTTCATCTGCGCCGGCAGAACAAATACATCCAGGGCGCCTTCTGCCAGCAAGCGCTCGGTGACGTATCCCATAATCTGCGGACTCAAGTCATCGATCGTGGTTTCTAGAACCGTGACTTCATGGTGCGGTTGATCGTGATCAAACATTCCCGTTTCGATCAACTCACCGACTGAAATTCGGAGAACGTTTGGTGATCCTTCAAGATCCCGAGAGCCCGCACCATACCCGATCGATTGAACATTCATCGCCGGAAACGCAGAGAAGGAGCACTCAAGCGCGCGAAGAAGGGCCGCGCCAGTCGGCGTCACGAGCTCCACGTTGACGCCGGACGAGTAAACAGGAGCGTCTTTTAAGAGGGCAAGGGTCGCCGGAGCGGGAACGGGAAACTGGCCGTGTGCGCACTTCACGGTACCACCACCAACATTCAGCGGAGAACAAACGAACCGATCGACGCCCAGCGAGTGACACCCGACTGAGGCGCATACGATGTCCACGATGGCATCGACCGCACCGACCTCGTGAAAGTGAATCGACTCGAGCGGAACATTGTGAATTCCCGCCTCAGCTTCGCCCAGGAGTTCGAAAGCGCGAATCGCAGTTTCTCGGGCCGAACACGGAATATCTGCATGCCGAATGATCTCTCGGATCTCCGACAGTGACCGTTCATGCGGATGATCATGCGCACGATTGTGCGGATGAGAATGATCATGACCATGGCTATGCGCACGCTCATGGGAGATCTGAGGCCGATCCGCGAGCTTTCCATTCACCAGCACGTCGATCTTCGTCGCAGAGATGCCGCTACGATCGACGCGGCTGATATGGATTTCAGCGCCGATGTTCAGCGCAGCGGCTGTCTGCTGCAGAAGCTCCCGGCTGACGCCTGTGTGAAGCAGGGCTCCCAGCATCATGTCTCCGCTGATTCCCGAGAAACACTCTAGATAAGCAACGCGCATACCTTTTACGTAGTTACACTATCCAATCCCAGTTTGAAACAATAAGGAAGCTCACTTCGCCAGCCTGATCTGTTCAATCGGCAGCACAACATTCATTGATCCTGACCGATACCCCTCACAGTCCAAGGTTACATATTTGAATCCAAGCTTCTTGAATATCGGCACGAGCTGCGCTGCCATTTCGGGAATAAACGCACGGTTGAGTTCCTCGCGAGCGATCTCAATGCGCACGATCTCTCCATGGTGGCGTACCCGAGCCTGTACAAAGCCCAACTCTCGAAGCGCATCTTCTCCGGCTTCGATAGCCGCCAGGGCCTCGCGTGTTACCGGACGTCCGTATTCAATGCGGGAGGACAGGCACGCCGAAGCAGGTTTGTTCCACACCTTGAGACCAGCGCGCTCGGACAAGGCGCGAATCTCAGTCTTGGTGAGTGCCGCTTCTGCCAGGGGACTCAAAACGCGGTGCTGCTCAGCAGCGCGTTGTCCTGGACGAAAATCTCCCTGGTCATCGAGGTTCTTGCCGTAGGCAATGTTCCGGAAGCCCAGCTGGTCGCGTTCTTTTTCCATGACGGTAAAGAGTTCATCTTTACATTGGAAGCAGCGAGCCGCATCGTTGCGCGTGTACTCTGGCCGTTCCATCTCCTGGGTTGCAATTACCTTTAGCGGAATGCGCCAATGCTCTGCAAACTCGACTGCGAGCTTCAGCTCGCGGCGGGGAAGACTGGGAGAATCTGCCAGCACAGCCAACATTCGTTCTCCCAACACTTCATGCGCAACCCATGCCAGGAATGCCGAATCCGTTCCCCCGGAATAACCGACAATCACGCTCCCCAACGACGCCAGCCGAGCGCGTAAAGCATGCTCTTTCCGGTCGAGATTGCCGGTGAGCGAATGTGCTCCAGGTGCGGACACAATCATATCTTTTAAGGCCGCAGAAACAATGCGTTCACCCCAACCACTGTGGATTGTGAACCGTACCGTCGAAATTAGTGGTGGTTTTGTACTGCTCGTACTCCCCATTCCTGGCGGGAGCAGCCGTTTTCGCCAGCAACGCCGTGCGCTGCGCCTCATCCAGAGGCTTGAACTCGCGCGCGGCCTTCAGCGCCTGCTGAAGTATATCCATTGAATCGCATCCCGTGATCACCACACTCGTCGGCAGGCTCATCGCATAATGCAGGCACTCCACCGGCGTAGCCGCTTTGCTGTCAAGAATGATCTTGCTTCCCATCGGCTTCATTCCCAACACACCGATGTTCTTCTTGACCAATATGGGAAGAACCATTTTTTCGAAGCTGTGGAAGTGAGCGTCCATCACGTTGAGCGGCATCTGGACGCTGTCGAACAGGAACTTGTGTTGATCTGCCACTTCGAGCATGTGGCGGTGAATCTCCGGACTCTTGTGTCCCGTAAATCCAATGTACCGGATTTTGCCCGCCTGCTTCGCTTTCACAGCCGCCTCCATGCCACCGCCAGAGGCGAAGATCCGCTCTGGATCGTTCATGCGAATGATTTCGTGAAACTGCAGCAGGTCGATGCGGTCGGTCTGAAGGCGACGAAGTGATTCGTCGATCTGATTGGCGGCGGATTTTGCATCTCGACCGTCAATCTTAGTCATGAGGAAAGCTTTTTGCCGATAGCCATCACGCAGAGCCTTGCCCATGCGGATTTCGCTTTGTCCGTCGTTGTAATCCCAACAGTTGTCGAGGAAGTTGACGCCTGCGTCCAGAGCAGTTCGGATAATGCGGATGCTCTCGCTTTCGTCCTTCTGACTCCCAATATGGTACCCGCCTAAACCCACCATCGAGACCTTCTCGCCGGTATGGCCAAGGGTCCTTCTCGGGATCGAACCAGTCGATGCATTGAGAACCGGGTCAAAGGAAGAGGCGATTCCGGTCATGGCAATTCCCTTCATGAACTCGCGACGCTTCATAAGCGCCTCCTCGGAAATTCTACCAACGAAGTCGATTGCAGAACCCCTGCGGTAGCGGGGGTGCGTTTGTCTACGAGCAAAAGCCTTCGCCGGGTCTAGGCCGACGCACTGATTCTCCGAATCAGATCTTCCTGTTCCGCTTTGCTCTCCGCGCCGATCGTGAATGCATCGAGTGTGCCGAGGGAAAGTGCGAACTTCAGCGCTTCATCCTGACGCTTGCTGAGATCGCCCTGTCCCAGAATCTTCATTCCGATGATTCCTTTTCCTGCCGTGCGCATTTCTCGAATGACGCCGGCCACGGTCTCGGGTTCCGTATCCATGTGCGAGCCGATAGGATTCATGCGCACCAAATCAACCTCCACCCAGGGAGATTTCGCAGCTGCACGAAGCGCTTCGATGCTGTGACACGAGCAGCCGTGAGTTCGTATCATGCCTTTTTCTTTGGCCTCGGAGAGCACATCCATCACGCCGCGAAATCGCGTAGTCCAGTCGCCTTCTGTCAGGCAGTGCATGAGGCAGATGTCGAGATAGTCGGTTTTCAACTCACGGCGGAAGCGGTCGAGATCGGCACGCGCGGTTTGCGGATCGCGCGCCCACGTCTTCGTCATCACGGTGACCTTGTCACGCGGAAGCTGCCGAATTGCCTCGGCCACGTGCGGATGACTCCCATAGGAATCCGCAGTGTCAAAGAAGCGCAGCCCGTGATCGTACCCGTTCAGCAGCAGCTCGGAGAGTCCTTTAACTCCCATTGAGCTTTGGTGAGACGTGTGTCCGTATCCGACCGTACCCGTTCCCATCGCCAGGCGGCTGGTCTTTATTCCCGTCTTGCCCAGCGTCACTGTGTCACTAGCAGCGAAGCGGCGGGGGAGAGTCTGGCTGATGAGGTTGCTGACGAAAGGATGAGAGCTTAGCCAGACAGCTCCCAAACCGTACGCGGAACGGACGAGGAAGTCGCGACGCTTCATAGGCGCCTCCGTCTCGATCATTTTAGACGCGGTAAACGCGATTTCGCTTTTGCCAGTCCTCAAGACTATTTACTTCACAAAAGTGGCGAGGAGGGGTATAAATGCCCCTTACGCCATATGGGGAATTTCATGGGAGACGCCACCCGTCCGCCACGGAGCTACAAATGCCGCCAATAGACCCCCGGCTCTTAGATTCTGTATTTTTTGTCTATGACTCGATGCAAGATGCAAGGCAAAACATCGAAATTGGTGCAAGCGGTTTCCTTGTAAGCGTTCCACTCGCAATGAATCAGGAGTGTGGACAGGCATATGCGGTAACAAATAAGCACGTTATTGAGTCGTGCCCCAAGAAGTCAGTAGTTCTGAGACTCAACAATTCAAGTGGCGAGGCTAGCACCATAAGTGTTCGCAAGGAACAGTGGCACCTTCACCCGATGACCGATGTGGCGATTACTGACATCGACTTTGCTATTAGGGATTATCGATATACCACTATTCCAACGGAGTTATTCGCCACGAAAGAGCGCATTGAAGCCGAGCGCATCACTCACGGCGACGATGTATTTATGATCGGCAGATTCGTGGCGCATGCCGGAAAGCGCAAAAACCTCCCCAGCATTCGCTTCGGAAACATCTCGATGATGCCCAGTGAGCCGATAAGAGTGGGGCGCCAGATCCTACCAGAAGCCTATCTAGTAGAGAGTCGCTCCATCGGCGGCTATAGCGGCTCTCCGGTATTCGTTTGGATTTTACCTGGATGCAACCGTCAGCCATTGGAGTTCGGAGTTACCTATTACTCGCACATGAGGGGACCATGGCTGCTTGGAATCGACTGTGGGCATATTGAAACAACGGAACAAATCCGTAACAAGGATGGCACAAAAAGCATCGGTACCGTGACATTTAACTCAGCTATGGCGGCTACTGTTCCCGTATGGTCATTATTCGATCTATTCAATGAGCAGTCGCTTGTCGAGTCAAGAACTCGCGAAGACGAGCGCATCACTAAAGAGAAGGCGATGGGCAAGTGGAAGCAGGACTAGGCAGTCAGTCGTTCAAAGGTTAGCGGATCAGCCGTAACCATGTGGCGCAGCGTATCAAGGAATAAATCGTGATTTTTTCGACGGTTAAATCGGAACGTCATTTCGTCCAAATAGGCTGCGAGATGCTTTGCGCTGACTTTGTGCCAGCTTCCGATGATGCCGCGCTTCAGCAGAGAGAATGCAGATTCGACTGTGTTGGTGTGAATGTCCCCTTGGACGTATACGCGGTCCTTATGCTTGATGGTCTTGTGCCGAGTCCCATGAATGCCAGCTTCCATCATGGCTTTGGGATAAGCCATCAGTTCGTCTGTGACCATCACGTCAACATCAGCACTAACGTTCTCTTTGATGAACTGCGCGAGGGTTCCCGACTTCGTATCCTCGGCATGGAAGAATCGGAGATCGCCGCCACGTTGGCGAATCCCGATTACGATTTCCTTGTCGGATGCGTGCGGTCCACGCCCACCCTTCTTAACTCCACCGACATAGGTTTCGTCCATCTCAACAGTACCTTCCAATACGGGACGCACTTCTTTCATAGCTGCACGAATGCGATGGCAGAGATACCATGCGGTCTTGTACGAGCCTCTGTTAAGTCCCCAAAGGGTGCGCTTAATCTGGTTAGCGGACATTCCCTTTCGGGATTCGCAAAGCAGGTAAGTAGCAGCAAACCATTTAATCAGGGGCAAGTGCGAGTCGTGGAAGATCGTATTGGCAGTAACTGTGAACTGGTAATCGCATTCGGAGCAGTACAGCAGCTTCGTACTATTTGCGAGCCTGACAACGTCAGTGCTCTTACAGCGGATGCACTCAGGACCATTCGGCCAGCGCAAACGCTCAAGCAATTCGCGGCATCGATCATCAGTCGAAAAGAGGTTGCAGACATCAATTAACGTCATGGCAAACACTCCAAAGAAACCAGAACTAAAGCGGGTTCCGACGCGGAAATTACTCGCCTCGATAAAGCAAGATATTCGGCGACAATTGCGAGCATCAGCATCGGTTAAACCTAAGAAGAAATGAGCCTTAACTACCGATGCGACGAGATTACGGCAGAGTCGTACTTTTGTCAAGTGAATAGTCACGCCAGTCCTTGACGATTTGCCTTTTATTCGCCTATAATTATTCGGTGCGAGTTCTCGCCAGCGCGCCTCTCCACGTGACTCTGAGTGCAGGAATTCCAGATAACTCTGGTTTGAGCCAGTTTTCTGCGCCCGAGCGGTTCGCTTGCTCTTTCAGCCGATCCGGGAAGATTGAGGTCGCTGCGATAGTCGCATTCGATTCCTAGGGATCACGATGGGATATCCCTAGGGACCTTCAGGGATCTTGTGGGATTCGGAGGAATTTTGCGACTTACGGCAAGTCATCACCTGCCCTTTCGGCCACGCTGATAGAGATCGCGTAACGCCGTGGAAATTTCGGGGTTACGCTGTGGAAAATTCGGGGTTACGCCGGGGTTCACTTGGCACCGAAGTGCCCAAGAAATAACCGGGAAGATGCTGAATCGATTGGGTCTAAAAATCCTTTTCCGAATCCGCGAGTAACTACAAGATGTTCGATTGCTCATTTCGCTGCAATCGAAATTGTAGAAATTCTGGCGCATGCCGAGTCTAAGTCCTGTAAATGACCGATCTTACACAAATTGAGAGCGGAAGGGGTGCGCAGGTGGATGTGCCGCAGGCGCTGGCTTGGGCGCATCCGCTGGTGCAGGAGTGGTTCGTATCAAAATTCGGCACTCCCACTGAGCCACAAGAACAAGGTTGGCCTTACATCCTTTCCGGACGTTCTACCCTCATTGCGGCACCTACCGGATCCGGTAAGACCCTCGCTGCCTTTCTCGCCTGCATTGATCGCCTCGTCCACAAGGCTGTCACCGGTCAGCTCGAGGGCAAGATTGAGGTCGTTTACGTCTCCCCTCTGAAAGCCCTCGGCAACGACATTGCTACGAATCTGGAGCGTCCCCTGGCGGAGATTGCTCGCCTTGCCGGTGAGCGCGGCTTCCTTATGCCGCAGATCCGCACTTTTGTGCGCACCGGCGATACGCCTTCCGCCGACCGGCAGCGGATGCTCAAGTCCCCACCTCACATTCTGGTCACTACTCCTGAGTCTCTGTACATTCTGCTCACGGCGGAAAAGAGCCGCGAGCTGCTGCGCGATGTCGAGACCGTGATCGTGGACGAGATCCATGCCATTGCCGACGACAAGCGTGGCGCGCATCTGGCCATCTCGCTGGAGCGCCTGGACGTGCTCGCGCATCGCAAGCCGGTGCGCATTGGGCTCTCAGCGACGCAGAAGCCCATCGAACTGGTAGCCAAATTTCTCGCGGGTGCCTCCGGAGAGCCCGAAGTTGTAAACGTAGGCCACAGGCGTCGGCTCGACTTTGCTGTGGAAGTTCCTCCGAGTCCACTCTCGGCGGTGATGACGCATGAGATGTGGGACGAGGTCTATGACCGTCTCGCGCAACTCACCGAGCAGCATCGTTCCACGCTGATCTTCGTCAATACGCGCTCCCTGGCAGAGCGCATAGCGCACTGTCTGGCCGACCGAATTGGGGAGGATGCAGTGGCAGCGCACCACGGCAGCCTCTCGCGCAAGCTGCGCTTGCATGCCGAGTCCCGTTTGCGGAAGGGCGAATTAAAGGCTCTGGTGGCCACAGCTTCCCTGGAACTCGGTATTGACGTCGGACACATCGACCTTGTCTGCCACATCGGCTCGCCGCGCTCTATTGCCGTGATGCTGCAGCGCATCGGCCGCGCCGGACACTGGCGCGGAGCCATTCCCAAAGGCCGCATCTTCGCCACAACGCGCGACGAACTGATCGAATGCGCAGCACTTGTGCGCGCCATCGAAGCGGGAGAACTCGACGCGCTCATGGTTCCTGAAGCTCCGCTTGACGTGCTGTCCCAGCAGATTGTTGCTATGTGCGCTGCCGATGATTGGCTCGAGCAAGAGCTGTTCAACGTACTCCGCCGCGCGTATCCCTATCGCACCCTTGCTGAGAGCGACTTTGAAGAGATCGTGACCGTTCTTTCGGACGGCATCGCCGCCAGTCGGGGACGCTACGGAGCGTACCTGCATCGCGATCGGGTCAATGGCATTCTCAAAGGCCGCCGCGGCAGCCGGATGATCGCTGTGACAAATGGCGGTGCCATTGCTGACAATTCCTTATATACGGTCGTAGCATTGCCCGAAGAGGCGGTGGTCGGCACCCTCGACGAAGACTTTGCGGTGGAAAGCCAACGTGGCGATGTAATGCTCCTGGGCAGCACCAGTTGGCGGATCCATCGCGTCGAGTCCGCTGGACGTGTGGTGGTTGAAGACGCTCAGGGAGCTGCTCCGACAATTCCCTTCTGGCGCGGCGAGGCTCCAGCGCGGACGCCGGAGCTATCACATCAGGTCGCGGCCATCCGCGCCGAAGTGGACGAACGCACGCCTAACGTTACTCCGGTAGGCATCTCCCAGAACATTCCCGAAGTGGCATCGGCCGTCGCCTGGCTAAAAGACGAATGCCACATGGACGACTCTGCTGCCGAGCAGATCGTCGAGTACATCGTCACAGGGCGCGCGGTGCTGGGTGCTGTACCCACGCAAAGCACGCTCATTGCCGAGCGCTTCTTCGACGAAGGCGGCGGCATGCAGCTGGTGATTCACGCTCCGCTGGGGGCACGCATCAACAAGGCGTGGGGACTGGCGCTGCGCAAGCGCTTCTGCCGCTCCTTCAACTTCGAGCTGCAGGCTTCAGCCACCGAGAACGGCCTGAACATCGCTCTCGCCGAGCAGCACAGCTTTCCACTCGCCGATGTCTTCGAGTTCCTGCGTGAAGAAAGCGTGCAGGAAGTGCTGGAACAAGCGGCACTCGACTCGCCCATCTTCAAAACCCGCTGGCGCTGGGACGCCGGACGCGCGCTTGCGCTGCTTCGCTACCGTAATGGGAAGAAGATTCCTCCCCAGATTCTGCGCATCCGCTCCGACGATCTTCTAGCCTCAGTGTTCCCCGATGTGGCTGCTTGCCAGGAAAACATCGAAGGCGATATCAAGATTCCCGATCATCCGCTGGTTCGCGAGGTCATGAAAGATGTCCTTACTGAAGCGATGGACATCGATGGCCTGAAGAATTTGCTGCGCGGCATCTCGAATGGCTCCATTCACCTGCTGGCGGTGGATACGCCGGTGCCTTCACAGTTCTCGCACGAGATTCTGAACTCGGCGCCCTATGCCTATCTGGACGATGCCCCGCTGGAAGAGCGCCGCGCGCGAGCCGTGGAGATGCGGCGCACGCTTCCCGATTCGGTACTGCAGGAAGTCGGAGGCCTCGACCTGAGCGCCATCGAACAGGTTCGTGACGAAGCCTGGCCCGACGTCCGCGATGGGGACGAGCTGCACGATGCTCTGCTGACACTAATTGCGCTGCCAGAAAACCTTAAGGAAGGTGAGGCGCTGCCTTCTGAAAGCCTTGTGGCACAGCCGCCCTCGGCTGTGTCTCTGCCCAAAGCAGGCTCCAGCGAGAATGCCTGGAATACAGTGTCCTGGAGTGGCTTCTTCTCTGAACTCAAGCAGCAACGTCGCGCCGCTCGTGCTCGCGTTGCAGGCCGCTACTTCTGGGTAGCCGCTGAGAAGCTAACCAGCTTCCGCGCACTCTATCCCGATTCGGAACTAGAATTCCCAATCGAATCCGCCGAACGTGAAGTGCCAGGCGCAGACGATGCCCGACTTGCCATGGTGACTGGCTGGATGATGCACTCGGGCCCACTCACCGCTCAGCAACTCGCCGAAGCGCTACATCAGCCGGCAAACGAAATCGACATCGCTTTGCTCCGCCTCGAGGCTAAGGGATCTATCCTGCGCGGCAAATTCGCCCGTCATGACGGAGTCACTGAGTGGTGTGACCGTCGACTGCTGGCGCGCATTCACCGTCTAACACTCGGAGTTCTGCGAAAACAGATTCAGCCCGTAACTCCGGCCCAGCTCATGCGCTGGCTGCCACGCTGGCAGCACGTTGCTGCAGGCACACAGTTAAACGGCCAGCGCGGTCTGCTCGAAGTCTTGCGGCAGATGCAGGGGTTTGAAATTCCGGCCAATGCATGGGAGAAGCAGATTCTGCCGCAACGCATCAGGGACTACGATCCCAAGGACCTCGACCACCTCTGCCTTACGGGGGCCGTGGGCTGGGGCCGGCTCTCGCCACATCCGGCCACGCTCGAAGCCACCTCGGAGAGCACTCGCCGCGTAGTCCCGACCAGCGTTGCGCCGGTCACATTCTTTTTGCGTGATGAGTCCGACTGGATGACATCGGTCCGTTCGCAGCAACCAAACGCGATCGAGCGCTGCTTGAGTCCGGTGGCAAACGAAGTGTTCGCCTATCTGCAATCGCGCGGTGCGTCGTTCTTCACGGACATTGTGCGTGGAACGGGAAAGTTGAAAGCGGAAGTTGAAACTGGTTTGTGGGAGCTCGTTGCTGCTGGTGTAGTCACTGCAGATGGCTTCGATAACCTCCGCACGCTTGTGGCCCCACGACGCTCAACCGCAACTGCACGTGCACGCCGTCCGCGCCACAGCGCCGGGCGCTGGACGATCATGCATACGGAACCGGCGCGCGATCATGCTGCCGCGCTCGAAGCGACCTGCCGCATGCTGCTGGATCGCTATGGTTTGGTCTTCCGCGAGCTGTTGGCGCGAGAATCGGTTCTCCCAAAATGGCGCGAACTGCTGCTGACCTTCCGCCGCCTCGAAGATCGCGGTGAGGTGCGTGGCGGCAGATTCGTCTCGGGCTTCATCGGTGAACAGTTCGCGCTGCCCGAAGCCGTCGAATCGCTGCGCGCGATGCGCAATGCTCAGCCCTCGGGAGAAACCATCACCGTGTCTGCGGCGGATCCGCTGAACCTCGCCGGCATCATCGTGCCTGGAGAGCGCGTGCCCGCGATCTCAGGACACAGCGTCAGCTTCCGCGACGGATCCCTGGTCGAAGAGGCTGGACCGAGTCCCGTGATGCAAATCCTTGCCGCTCGTGACACTGCAATTCGGAGCGCGAGTGGCGACTGAACAACAGCCGCGCGAATCGTCTTCGGGCGAACCGCTGGTCGAGGACGTCGATTACTACATCGAGAACGGTCTGTATGTTTTTACAGAACACTATCTACTGAAGCGGGGATACTGCTGCCAGTCGGGATGCCGTCATTGTCCCTATGGGTTTCGAATTGGGAATTATGAGCAAAAGTAAAAGGGCGGCTTTCAGGCCGCCCTTGCTGAGTGGATGGGTTTAGTGAGTCGTGCCGCTGTTGTTGATGGCCGAAGCACCGATCTTAATGTGGTCCTTCACCTTCATGCCATTGGCATTTTCCTTGGCGATGCGCACGGCTTCCTTGCGGTCTTTCGCGGAGTTCGCCGTGCCCGTCAGTTCAATGACGCCCTTGTCGCTCGAGCTGACGCTGACGCCGGAGAGATTCGGATTGGCCTGGAGGGCCGACGTAATCTTGCTCTGAACGTCGGAGCTTCCGTTCATGTCACTCTGCGGCATTCCCGAACTGGAACTCGAAGCGCCGGACTGGCTGCTGCTCGACGGATTCGTGCTCTGGTTGCTGGATGACGAGGAGCTGGATGAGGGATTGGAGCTCTGGTCAGTGGAGCTGGAGGGTGAAGTCGCGCTTCCCGAAGTCGAGGGCGAAGTGCTCTGCGAACTGCTGGAAGACGACGGAGACGAGCTTGACGACGGTGAGCTTTGATCAGACTGCGGTAAAGTCGACGTGCTGGAACTGCTCGGCGATGAACTGCTCGGCGAGGCGCTCGACTGGCTGCTGCTCGGAGTCGTGCTCGATTGGTCGCTGCTGCTCGAACTCGGCGCAGCCGACGTCGACGACGAAGAGGAAGGAGTCTGGCTACTGGATGGTAGCTGATCCGAGCTCGACGGCTGTGCCGACGTTGGATTCTGCGACGTGCTCTGGGCAGCAGATGGAGATTGCTGTTGGTCCGGGAAGGTCTTCGGAGTCGTTGTCTGCGACGCTGTGCCTTGAGCCAGCGCGAATCCAGCGCTCATCGCGATTACCATTCCGAGCCGATAGAGATTTTTCTTCATTACTCAATTCCTCCTGCTGATGTGGTGATTGATGATTGCCTGCCCAGAACGAAGTGCGCTCTTGAGCGCCCTACAGACAAAGAATTAGTGACAGCAGGCCCATGGGTCGCAGTCAGTGAGATGGCGCTGTATTGGCTTCGGTTGACTAAACGGTAAGTTTTCGAGAGCTGCTCAAGCACTGCCCGCAAGGGGTAAGCCGCCAAAGCCGGCTAACTGCCCTGGGGTGTTAAGAAAGGCATCTTAGTCATTCGAAACAAATCCTCGAAAGTACCTCAAACACTGAGGGTTGGCATAATCTCAGATACTCACGGTCTGCTCCGTCCTAAGGCCTTAGAAGCTCTGTGTGGAGTGGATGCCATAGTGCACGCCGGGGACATCGGCGACGCTGCGATCCTCGATCAGCTCCGCCAACTTGCGCCTGTGGCCGCAGTGAGAGGAAACATCGATACTTCCGCCTGGGGCAGGAATCTTCCCGAAACGGAGATGCTCGAGATCGGCGGTGTCAGTCTTTACGTATTGCATAACGTGCAAGAGCTCGACCTCAATCCGGGCGTTGCAGGATTTGCTGCCGTAATCTTCGGCCACTCCCATCAGCCGCTGATCGAGCGGCGAAAAGGCGTTCTGTTTTTCAATCCGGGGAGCGCCGGCCCGAGAAGATTCAGCCTTCCCATTTCTGTAGGAATATTGACGATTGCGGACGGAACGATAGTGCCGCAGGTGATTGATCTGACAAAGTAGAGACGCCGCATGCTGCGTCCCTGCTGAATCAATCAACCCGAATCGTTCCCGAACCGGTACTTACCTGGAGCAGAGTGCCGCCGCCGTTCACGGTTCCCTCGATGTGGTTCTTTTTCAGGACACCCTGCATCGTGACGGGATGATGGACTTCAACATTTCCGGAACTGCTGCGAGCGTCAATATTGAACTTGGCATCGGATGGCAATTTCACCTGCACCTCTCCTGAGCCGGTATGAATACGCCAGTCGGAGGCCATCTTGCCCTGCACTTCGACATCGCCGCTGCCGGCGCCAGCTTCCAGTCCTCCAGAGACATTGCGCAGGTGAATGTTGCCGGAACCTGTTTCGGCACGAACAGAGCCTGAGGCGGTCTGCTCGAAGGTGATATCGCCAGAGCCGGCACGCGCGTCGAAGCCTCCTGCAATCCCGGTCGCAACCGTGTTTCCGCTGCCGGTTTCCGCGGACGTGCGTCCCTGGACGTTCTTGATCTCGAGGTTTCCGGAGCCGGCGTTCGCACGCACTTCGGCGCCAACATCGCGGACAGTCACATTGCCGGATCCGGTGCTCGCGCGCACAGGTCCGTTCACTTCACTTACATGCTGATCGCCCGAGCCGGTGCGAGATTGGACCGATGTGTCCTTGGGAACGGCGATGTCATAGCTGATTGAAACGTTGCGCAGAGCCTCATCCTGAATGTGACCGATGCGGATGCTGTTCCCATTCTGGTCAATCGGCGGATTCTGCTCCAGCCGTTTTACGCGCTCTTCGGCGGACAGTCCACCCGAGCTGAACCAGGAGCTGCCAGCCTTGATGTGCCCCTGGACTACGACGGAACTGGAGTCACCGGGATGCACAGTAATGTTGCCCGAACCGCTTTGCACGTCGAGATCGACGTGACCGCTGACCTTCAATGTGCGTTCGAAGTGTCCTTCTGCTTCTGCGTAGGCCGCAGAACTGAAGGTCAGGACCAGAATGACCGCTGAGATTTGCAGTTTCCTGTTCATGTATTCCTCACAACTTCCTGAATTGGACTGTGGAGCCGCCGTTTTGTGAGCGAGTATCGACGTACAAAAGGACCGCGGGAATCGCGGTCCTTGGAGAAAACTTATTGCAGTATGACTTTATCGTCCTTCTTCAGGCCAGCCAGAAGCTCAGTCTTTGCGCCATTGGAAATGCCAACGGTAACCGGAACCTTTCTCTTGCCGTCTTTGCCTTTAGGATCTGGAACTTCAACCAAGGCTTTCTTGTCCTTGTCGTAAATGATCGAATTTTCCGGAATGATCAGCACGCCCTTGTGCTCTTCCAGAATGACCTCAGCGTTGGCCGTCATGAGCGCTTTAAGTTCACCTCCGGAGTTGTCGATGGAAACTCGCACCTGGAAGGTGGTCACGTTGTCTTTCTCAACCCCCATCGGCGCGATCTTTGTGACTTTGCCACTGAAGCTCTTGTCTTTGAACGACTCAACTTTGATGCGAGCGGGCTGTCCGAGATAGACCTTGCCGATATCGCTTTCGTCGACTTTGCCGTCGACATAGACCTGCTTCATGTCGCCAAGGGTCATGACCAGCGTCGCCGAGGAACCTAATACCAGAATGGAACTTACCGCATCTCCGACTTCTACATCGCGGGAGAGGATGATGCCATCAATCGGTGCGACGATCGTCGCATAATTCAATTGCTCAGCAGCGCGCGCGAGAGATGCCTTATATTGCGTCACTTGGGCCTGAGCCTGCTTTACCTTTGCCTGGTTAACGATCAGCTGCGCGCGCGCGATGTCGCGCTTGTTCATCGCCATCTCATAGTTGCGCTGAGCGTCATCGAGCGCTGACGCCGAAACTACTCCTTCTGAGGCCATGCTTTTAGCTCGCTCGTAAGCACGTTGCAAAGTGGGAACGTCCACGCCAGCGGCATCGACCCGGCTGCGCTCGACATCGGCTTCAGCAGCGCGAAAATTAGCTTCTGCCGCGCTGAGCTGAGCCTCGTTCTCACGCACCTGGGCCTCAAGCTCTTCCTTATCCAGTTCAGCGAGAACCTGGCCCTGCTTCACGCGGTCGCCAGCGTCGACCAGCAACTTCTTCACGATACCGCTGGCTTTGGACTTAACTTCAACCTTAGTAATCGGCTGTACTTTGCCGGTAGCCACGACGCTCTTGGCCAGATCGCCCTTTTCAACCATTGCGATCTTCGTAGGATCAATCTTTGTATTGCTGCTGGTCGCCTTGGTGACTATGCCTCCAATAAGGAGGACAACAAATAATCCCGTTCCGATCCACCAAATACGTCGTCTCTTCTTTTTATGATTAGAATTGCCGTTCGCCACTTCTTCCTCCAACCCCATTCATGGCTTCATACGCGCGTAATCAGCCCCGAGTTCCTCAATATTAATTCTGATGGATCCAGAGTGCCCGCGCGGACACACAAAGGCAATGCACCTTAGACCTGAAAATCGCATAAAAGTAAGCACCTGACTAAGAATTTAACTCTAGGATTTCCTTAGGATTCCGGTTGCGGCATTCCCAATACGCGCCAATCCCGGCCATTCTGCACCTGAGCTAAGTAGCTGCCGATGCTAGACTAAGCAACGATGGCGCCTCTGGTGCTCCTTCGCATTCTGGTAGTCGTGCTGCTGGTGGCCTTGAACGCCTTCTTTGTGGCTGCCGAGTTCGCCATCGTAAGCGTCCGCGATACGCGCATTCAGCAGCTCATCGATGCCCGACGAGTCGGCGCCCGCACCGTTCAACGGCTGCAGCAGCGGTTGGACGACTTTCTGCCGGCGGTGCAGTTTGGAGTCACGCTCGCCAGTCTGGCTTTAGGCTGGATTGGGGAGCCAGCAGTGGCCCAACTGCTCCTTCGTCCTCTGGCAGGACTGCCCCACGCCGTAGTGTATGCACACACCGGCGCGGTAATCATTGCGTTTGTTCTGATCACCTACTTTCACGTCATTTTAGGCGAACTGGTTCCCAAGTCGTTGGCGCTGCAACGTGCAGAACAAGTTGCTCTGTCTGTCGCAGGGCCAATGGACGTCTTCATCACCATCTCGCGTCCATTACTGCACCTCATGACGCGCTCGGCCAACGCCGTGCTCAGGCTCTTCGGCTCACGACTGATGCGGGAGGGCGGAATGCATTCTCCGGAGGAGCTGAAGCTGATTCTGACCTCCAGCCGTCGTCTCGGCCTGCTGCCTCCGCTACAGGAGGAGATCATGCACCGCGCCCTGGAGCTGGAGAACATGACCGTGCGAGAGATCCTTGTACCACGCCAGAACATATTCTCCCTGCCTGCGGATATGACGCTCGAAGATGCCATGGCGCGCGTCGTTGAGGATCAACACTCGCGAATCCCCGTTTACGATCCCGCTTTGGGCAAAGAACACATTGTCGGCATGCTCTATTCCAAGGACCTATCGCGCTTCATGCACTTGCGCATTTCGGCGCGAGCACGACCACTCCCGCCGGAAGTCACATTGCGCGTACGACACATCATGCGCGACGTTCTTGTTGTTCCCGAAACAAAACCGGTGATCGATCTATTGGCGGAATTCAGACAGCGCAAGCGTCACCTCGCCATCGTTGTGGATGAGTATGGATCGACGGTTGGTCTCGTCACGGTCGAGGACGCCCTTGAACAGATCGTCGGCGAGATTGAGGACGAGTTTGATGTCACCGTCCAGCCCCATCTGCTCGACACCGGAGCATTGGTTCTGGAAGGCGGCGCGAACGTTCGCGATCTCGAGTCGCACCTGCGCATTCGCCTGCCCCGCGATGAAGGCTTCGAAACTTTAGGGGGCTTCATCATGTGGCGCCTTGGACGTTTGCCGCAGACCGGCGATTCGGTCGAGTTCGAAGCACGCCGCTACACCGTCCTTCAGATGTATGACCGTCGCGTCCTTCAAGTTAAGGTCGAGGCGCTCAGCACACCAGAACCTCAAGCGGAAGAACAACCTTCTCTCTTCCATGAATCCTAGAGCAGCGTCAGGAAACGGCGCATGATTCGGCTGATCGTCTCCCGACTTGTGTACACCCTGCCCGTACTGTGGCTGGTGGTCTCGGTTGTCTTCCTGCTGATTCACCTGGTACCCGGCGATCCGATTCAAGCCATGCTCGGCGAAGGAGCGGCTAGTGCTGATATTCAGGTAGCGCGCCATGCATATGGGCTCGATCAGCCAATAGGAAAACAATATCTGCAGTACTGGAAGGGAGTCCTGCACGGACGATTGGGGCAATCCATTCGACTGAATCAGGATGTTGGCCGCGTCATCTGGGAGCGCTATCCATACACGCTGCGACTGACAGTTGCGGCTCTCGTCGTGGCACTCCTTCTGTCGATTCCTGCAGGGGTGCGTTCCGCGCAACGGCGCAATCGCTGGGACGATCGCTTACTGAGCGTCGTAAGCCTTTTCGGCCTATCGTTTCCCAATTTTGCACTCGGGCCGATTCTGATTCTGTTCTTCGCCATCAAGCTTGGCCTGCTTCCAGTTTCAGGAGCCGGAACATGGGAGCACTTAGTATTACCTGCCGTCACGCTGGGAGGCGCACTGGCGGCAATCCTCACGCGAATGGTGCGGACCGCCATGCTCGAGGAGTTGAGTCAAGACTATGTACGCACCGCTCGCGCAAAAGGCTTGAGCGAGAGCAAAGTGGTCTACAAGCATGCCCTGCGCAATGCGATGATTCCCGTGCTCACAGTCCTCGGCCTGCAATTTGGCTCACTTCTCGCGGGCGCCATAGTCACGGAGACGATTTTTTCGTGGCCTGGAATTGGACGCCTGACTATCAGCGCAATCAGCAGCCGCGACTACTTTCTCGTTCAGGGTTGCATCCTCGCGATTGGACTTACATACATAGCCGTGAATCTTCTAACCGATGTCCTATATGCGGTGGTGAATCCGCGAATTCGGCAGTAAGGAGGCAGTGATGTACGTGGATCCTCCTGCCTCGGCCGAATTCTGACTTAATACTGTTTCACTCTTGCATAGATCGGGTCAGCATGAATCGAGTCGTGACAGGAGCATCTCTCCAAGCCAGACCATTTTCAAATCCACGATCTCAAACTCTACGAAAGACCGCCATCAGCATCATTCCAATGGGCTCAAATCTTCCCAAGCAGTGCAACAGGGGCGGAGCTACGTGAAATCGATGTTGTTCTTCCCTCAGTCCGTATTCATGGAGAAAGCCCGATAACTCAGCGCGAGTAAATTGATGAACCTGGTAGTTCAGATATGAGTCAGCGCCAGTCAAATGGTGCAACCGAGGGAAACAATGGAACGCACGTGGATTGCGATAGATGAAGCCTTCCAGGCTTCGCAGCAAACTGTGCCGGTTTGGAACCGAGAGGACGAGAATTCCGCCTCTCATCACACGAGCGCAAATACGCGACAACGCACTTCGCATATCGTGAAGAAACTCGAGAACGGACAGACACAAAACTATGTCATAGCTCTCTCGCTCGTAGTTCCCTTTTGCGGAACTGCTGCGAAGCCATTCCAGGCTGACCTGCTTGCGCAAACCGGCGAGTTGATCGCGCGCAGCAAGAATCATGCCTTTGCAGCTGTCGACTCCCGTGGCCTGTAGGCCAAGATCGGCTGCATCTTTCAACAGGATGCCGCTCCCACAACCGAAGTCGAGAAGCCTGATCGTCGTCACCGGACGGTTCCGTCTAAGCAGTTCCTCACCGATAATTTCGCGAACCAGGCTGCGGCGCTGAGCGTAGCTCCCGCTCTGGTAGCAATCAGCCAAAGCACCGGCGTGCCGCTCAAAGAACGCTTCAGCCGACGTCTCCGACGTTGGACTTAAGACAGCGCCATTGTCGAAGCGGGCAGAGTTGCGCCGGGAAACGACAGGAAACGACTCCTTTGAAGATTCAGCATCTAAGTGTGAGTAGGACGGTGTCATCGAGTCGAGTCGTATGTGGTGGGCGTTAGGAGTTGCGATTTGGGTTCTCTTGTTTATCGTCGTGCTCTCTCTATGCCGCGCCGCCGCAGAATCCGACCGCAGGATGCACGAAACAACGCCTCAGCGCACCACCCGCCGTAATAAGGCTGCTTGAACAAACGAGCGTTATCTTCTCAATTCAGACCTGGGGTGAATTGGTGTAATAACCTTTCGCGAGCTGGGGATAATATCCGTAATAGTACGATCCGGATGAACGTGGGCTAACTCCATTCACGACGATGCCTAACACTGGGATGTTAGCCTGATTCAACACATCACAGCTTCGAGCGAGTGCATCGGTCGGGGTCTGTCCGGAACGAATCACCAGCAGCACAGAATCAACTTCCTTTGAAAGGCGCACCGCATCCGTAGCCGCGATAATCGGCGGTGTATCGAGAATTACGTAATCGTAGCGCTCACGCCATGATTCCATAATTGCACGCATTCTGTCCGAACCAAGCATCTCAGCCGTCATCGCCGGCGAACTTCCCGCCGCTACGATGGATAGATTTGCCACGCCTTCGATTTTGTGAATAACACATTCTTCACCGGCTCCGCCTGAAAGAAGATCGCTCAGCCCCGGCGTGCCGGCAATTCCAAATTCCCGATCCAGTCCAGGCTTGCGAAGATCCGCGTCAACTAGCAGTACAGCCTTGCCTTGTTGGGCGAGGACAACCGCGACGTTCGCAGCGGTCATCGTCTTACCCTCAGCGGGTAGCGGACTTGAAACCAGCAACGATTTCAAATCACGAGACGCCAGCAGAATCGACGTTCCAAGAGAGCGATACGCTTCCGCGATAGCAGTGCGAGGTTCAGTCAAACTGAGGACTTGAGGTGCTTCGCCAACTTTCGAAGTGAGCAATCGCGGCGAACCACGATGTTGCGGAATAATTGCCAACGACGGCATTGCCGTAAATGATTCAACGTCCGCCGGGTCACGAAGAGCACGATCCATGCTTTCCCTGAATCCGATCACTGCTGCGCTGAGAAGAAATCCCAGAAAGAGGCCTAAGTAACTGCTGCGTGGAAGATAGGGCGAGACCGGCAGTTCGGTGGCCTCAGCCGGATCTATCAGCCGGACATTTGTCGAGCGGAGGCCGGCGGCAACGCCGGCCTCTTTCATGCGTTCTTCAAGGTTATCGTAGAGCTGGCGGTTTGCTTCGGATTCCCTTCTTAGTAGTCCATATTGAATGGCGCTCACATTTAATCGATTGGCTTCGACTTTTTGCGCCTCAAAGGCGGCCCGCAGCTTCTGCTCCCGCCGCGATGCAACCTGATATTCAAGCTCGGCTCTTGCCTGCAATCTCTTGAGTTCTGTCTGAATACTCAGGTTTATCGCATTGATGCGATTCGTCAGCTCTATAACCTTTGGATGGTTGGGACCGTACGTAGTTGTGGCCTGCGCGTATTCGTTTTTCAGTTCAGCTTCACGCAGGCGAAGACTCTGCAGCGCCTCTCCGCTTTTGTTTTCGCCGATGCGATCAAGGCTACCCGCCGCAATTGCCTGGTACGAGGCCTCCTTCTCCATGCGATCTTCTTCCGCGGCCGTCAGCTGCTTGTTCAGTTCATTGAGCTTGCTGGTAACAACATTTTGCTTGTCGTCGACCATGAGGATGTTATGTTCCCGCTCGTACGCAACCAGCTTCTGCTGAGATTCCTCAACTGTCGCGCGCAACTCAGTCAGTTGTGCCGAAAGGAATTTGGCTGCGCGATTTGCGGCCTCATAGCGGGAGCGGATATTGTCGTCGATAAAAACGTCGACCAGAGTATTTACGATTCTGGCGTTTAGATCGCGATATCTGCCCGTGAAGCTCACCTCAACCACTCGCGTGTTCTTGATCGTCTTCACCGAGAGTCCGGAGAGAAGCGCCTGCACGGCTATGCTCTCCGGGGCAGGTGCAATCTCACGAAGAGAGGCAAACTGCCGGTTTGCATCGCGCATGAACTCGGCATTATGCGCCAGGTCCAGCTTGCGAACTACAACCTCAGCAAGGCTACGGCTTGCGAGAACACGGATCTGCGTTTCCAGACTGACGCTGTAATCGTCAGCGTCCCCCAGCGCTGAAGCAAAGGCCTTGTTAAGTGGCACGGTGGCGTTACTGTCGCGATCAATCGCGATGTTTGTGGTCGCACGATAAAGGCGAGGCTGGCGCATCGCGTAGAGCACACTCACCGACACCGATAGCGAGGTACAGCCCAGGATGATCCAGACATGCTTATGCAGCAGGCGCACTACACGCTGAACCGGATTTAGAGGAACAAGCCGCGCCCAACCGTAATGAATGCCCTGGGACGCAGGTGTGTTTTGAGCAGAGAGCTCTGCTGGGTTCGACTTAATCAGCTCGCGCGCGTCCATCGTGGTGTAGTCCCTGGCATAGTGAACATCGGACAGGACTCAGATGGAAAGCGGAACTACACCCAAAGGTCCTATCGTCCGAGGACCGAAAAGGTACTCTTGTGATTGAATTTATTCAAGTCCCGATTTTTGCGATTACGAATTGCCCGCAAGCGACGAATCTTGCTGCGTCTTTGCTATTTGCCATCGCCGTGTTTCATCAGCCGGGAAGCTTCAGCTCATCCAGGTCCAGGAACTGGCGTAAGACTGGATCATCACTCTCGCTCATTCCCTTCATAGTCCCAAAATAGAGCGCTACGCCTTCGTGCAGGAAGAGCACGCGATCGGCGAGCTTGTGGGCGAGACGCATGTCATGAGTAACAACGATGCTGGTGAGTTTCAGCTGGAACTTCAGTTTTTTAATAAGGTCGCCAAGCAGCTGGGCCATCAGGGGGTCGACCATCGTCGTGGGCTCGTCGTACAGGATGCACTCGGGCTGAGCGGCCAAAGCACGAGCGATGGCCACTGAACGCTTCATGCCAGTAGAGAGGTCGGAAGGAAGAAGGTCGCGCATCGCTTTGACACCCACCATTTCAAGCAAGCCATCGACCACCTGAAATATCTGCTCTTCGTTCAGGTCCCGTCGTTCGCGTAGGGGGAAGGCTACGTTTTCTCCCACCGATAGCGAGTCGAAGAGAGCTCCGTTCTGAAAGACCATGGTTACTTTCTTGCGGATTCGTTCCAAATTGGGCTCGTCCATGCGGGTGATGTCTTCCCCGGCGACAATCACTTCTCCTTTATCCGCCTTCAGGAACCCCATGATGAGCTGCAGTGAGACCGACTTGCCGACGCCGCTGCGGCCCAGAATGCACATCGTCTGTCCGGGCAGAACGTCAAGGTTCACATGGTGCAACACAACCTGCCGTCCGAAGGCTTTGCAAACGTCTCTGAACTCGATGTACGGATGACCTTCCGGCAAGTTGCCGTTCATGTGAGCGAGATGATGTCCGTTGCTAGCCATGCTTCGTCTTTGCCATCGCTCGGGCGCGCTCCAGATCCTCGGGACTGTTCACGTTTAAGAACATTTCCGGAACGAAACCGGCGGCAATCAATTCATCTTCTTCAATGATGCGCGTACTCAGCCGTTCTAACAAGCGATGAATTGATGACCGCTGCAGAGACAATGCTTTGTCAATTTCGGGCAAGAGATCGCGATGATAAATGGCACACAGCGGCTGAAGTCGTGATTTCACGCGGGGGATCAGGGCTCGCTCCACGGCGCCAGTTCGGAGATCTGAGATCCATTTGAGCATGGCTGGCGTAACCAACGGCAAGTCAACTGCCAGTACCAGATTCCAATGAGTCGCGGAATTGCTCAGGGCCGCTTCAATTCCTGCCAGCGGCCCGAGACCTGGAACCTTGTCTGGCAGAACCGGCACCGGCAAGTTCTCTGGCACCACCGCACCAATGACGAAGACCTTTGAAGCCGCGCACTTCATTTGCTCGATGGCGTGGGTGAGCAAGGTACCGTCTTCCCATGGAATCCGGGCCTTGTCGCGACCCATCCGCCGGCTGGCGCCTCCGGCGAGAACGAATCCGGTGAGGTCATCAGAGAAGCTGTCAGCTTCGCTAGCCATGCGCTAAGCAACATACCTGAAAGCACCGCAAGACAAGGCTTTTGAACGGGAAAGCATCTCTTTCATGCTAAGATTCAGCTACTTTCCCCACCCGTACCCGGCCCTAATGGAACTCCGCCGACAACTCAGGATTGCCTTCATCTTCCTCTTCATCGTTGTGGCGATCAGCGTAACGGGCTATCGGATTCTCGGAGGTCCCTCGGTCACGCTACTCGACGCCCTGTACATGGCGATCATCACGCTGTCGAGCGTCGGTTATACCGAGATCGTCGACACCGCCCACAACCCAATGCTGCGGGCCTTCAACATCTTCGTGATCGTCTTCGGCGTGATGATCATGTTGTATGTGTTCTCGGTGGTGACCGCCTTCCTCGTCGAAGGTGAGATCACCAGCATTTTCTGGAGACGTAGGATGCTTAAGCGTATCAACGAGCTAAGAGATCATTACATCGTCTGCGGCCTGGGCGACACTGGGCGCCACGCAGTTGAGGAGCTGGCAAGGACTCATGCTCCGTTTGTGGTGATTGAGACCAATGAAGATCACATCAACCGAATGGTGAATGACGACAGCGGTCTCTACCGCGAGATGCTGTATCTCGTTGGCGATGCCACAGACGCCGACATGCTCGACAAGCTCGTCATCGACCGCGCCAAAGGCATGATCACCACGCTGGCCTCCGACAAAGAAAATCTCATCATCACGGTATTAGCCCGGCAGAAAAACCCCGACTTGCGCATCGTAGCCCGCTGCATTGACCAGAAATTTGCTGAGCGACTGACGAAAGCCGGAGCCGACTCCACCGTTTCTCCGAACCAGATCGGAGGCATGCGCATTGCCAGCGAAGTACTGCGTCCCCATGTAGTGAACTTCCTTGACCTCATGCTCAAGGACAAGAGCCGCACGTTGCGGATCGAGGAAATCGAAATCCCTGAAAACTCAATCTGGATTGGCAAGCGCGTGGCCGACTTGCAATTGCGCGGTAGCTACAACCTATTACCCCTCGCAATCAAAGATGCATACCATGATGGAAAGAAGCACGGCTTTTGGGTGAATCCTCCCGAAAACGTCACCTGTCATGCGGGATTAGTCCTGATTGTGCTTGGCGATGCAAAGGACGTATGCAGCGCGCGAGAGCATGCTGCCAGCCGCGCTATGTATGCCAGGCCGTAACGTATGCCAGGCCGTAACTCAGCCCAGTAGAGACGCAGCATGCTGCGTCTCACTTACTTTGTTAGATTAGTGGAGATACTTCCATGACTTGGACCGAAACTTTTCATTGCGAGATTTGCGGCAAGCAGAAAGGTAGCGTGGACCATTGGTGGCTTGCCTGGACCGAACGCTACAGACCATTCGAGGATGCTCCCGAGCGTCCCCTGCTGAAGGTCTATCCCTGGGAGAACATGAGCGCACACGACACCGACGTGAAGCACCTGTGCGGACAGGCCTGCGTCCAAACCCTGGTAGCTCGCTGGATGAACACGAGTGTCGGAGTCACAACAGCTATAAGTGCAGCGAAACGAGCATAGGCATTCGGTATTCCTGCTTCGACGAAATCCCCAACTTCGGTTCGTATTCTCGGTTATATTTCTTTAGCTGAAACAAAGGACATCTACCCCGAATGCCTGCGACTAGCGGAACCACGACCGTTCTCCCAATCCAGACCACGCCGCAGAGCACGAACTACCGCGCGATGGCGATGGTCACCACTCTGTTTTTCATGTGGGGTTTTCTCACTTGCCTGAATGACATTTTAATCCCTCACTTGAAGAGCATCTTCGATCTGAACTATGCGGAAGTAATGCTCGTGCAGTTCGCCTTCTTCTCCGCGTATTTCGTCTTTTCGTTCCCATCCGGCAAGATCATTGATTTCTTCGGCTACAAGAAGGCGATGGTCGCGGGCTTGGTGACGATGGGACTCGGCGCGTTCATGTTTGTGCCGGCAGCCGCAGTTCCCTCGTTTCCGTTGTTTCTGGCTGCCCTGATTACGCTAGCGGCGGGCATGACGATCCTGCAAACATCCGCAAATCCGTATGTGGCGGTGCTGGGACCACCGCGAACGGCATCGAGCCGCCTGAATCTGACACAAGCCTTTAATTCGCTGGGCACGACTGTGGCGCCTACTTTCGGCAGCAAGTTAATCCTCGGAGCTGTGGCAGCTCCGGTCGCAGTCGAAGTCCTGCGAACGATGAGTACCCAGCAGTTACATGACTATCGCGTGGCGCAGGCAGCATCAGTAAAGGGACCTTACATTGGACTCGCAGTCGCGCTGTTTGTGTTGGCGGTCATTATCGGGTTTTTCAATCTGCCGAGGATCCAGTCTGCTGAGGCCCACGGAGTGGTGCATGACTCGGTCTGGCGGTATCGACACTTGGTTCTCGGTGCCGTTGCCATTTTCGTATACGTCGGCGCCGAAGTTTCGATCGGCAGCTTCTTGACTAATTATTTCAACCGCTCCGATATTGGTGGACTCAGTCTGCAAGACGCGGCTGACATGCTGAAGTATTACTGGGGCGGTGCGATGGTAGGGCGCTTTATCGGCTCGGCACTTTTACAAAAGATTAGTACAGGCGCACTCCTTGGCTTTAACGCGATCGTAGCGGCTTTGCTCGTAACTGCGTCGATGTTGAGCTTCGGCCACTTCGCCATGTGGACGATTTTGCTCGTCGGCCTCTTCAATTCGATCATGTTCCCGAGCATCTTCACACTAGGTGTCGACGGACTCGGACCCTTAACAGGAGATGGCTCTGCGTTGCTGATCGCAGCGATCGTTGGTGGAGCAATTGTTCCCGAGCTACAAGGCCTGCTTGCGGATCGAATTGGAATTCACCATGCGTTCATTCTGCCGGTGATCTGCTATCTCTATATCGCGTACTACGGATTCAGGGGCTCGAGGCACAGAGCCGCCGCGACAGCGGCCTAAGCGTTGGTAGGACGCAGCATGCTGCGTCCTTACCGGCCAGATCAGGCCTGCGGAAACGCTGGCGGTCCCAGTTCGGGAATCGCGAGAACATTTGGAGCGATCCAAGCCGCCTTCGCTGTCTGCCGTGGTGCGATAAACCGGAACAGCCGGCTACACTCCAGCCATGTAGCAAGCAGTTGCTGTGCCCAGGCACTTTCGGTAAGCAGGGCGTGGACACGCACCAGCATCTCCAATTGATGAAGCTGCTGGTAGGAGGGAATGCCTACTTCGACCGACTCCGTGTTCACCCGAGTTTCTGTGAGATTCGCGGGGTCGAAGATATAGGCCTTTCCGCCTGTCATTCCAGCGGCGAAATTGCATCCGATGTCGCCAAGCACGACGACGCAGCCGCCGGTCATGTATTCGCAGCCGTGGTCTCCGAGTCCTTCCACGACTGCGACGGCACCGGAGTTCCGAACCCCAAAACGCTCTCCCGCACGTCCTGCGGCGAATAGGCGTCCAGAGGTAGCGCCGTACAGAGCCACGTTGCCGAGGATCACGTTCTCGTTGGAGGCGGTCACCGCCGCTCCCCGAGGCTTAAGAATGATTGCGCCACCGGAAAGCCCTTTGCCAACGTAATCGTTTGCCTCGCCTTCAAGTGTGAGTTCCATTCCCTCAACGCAAAACGCGCCGAAGGACTGACCAGCGGCACCTCGGAATAAGAGACGAACTTCGCTGCTGTTTAGCCCTCGCGCGCCGAACTGACGCATCAGCTCTCCGGCAATCGCAGTACCGGCTGAGCGGTTCTGATTCCCAATCTGGAATTCGCGATCAAAGCTTTGGCCACGGCGAACAGTGGCGGCGATCTCGGCGCTCAGACCTAGTCCGAACGGCTCGTGATCGGACGGACGGTCATTTCGAGGCGTCATGCACCGGGGCGCATCGCCCTCGCTCCGGAAGAGCAACCGCGAGAGATCGAGCCTCCCGTCAGTCGAGACCTGTTGCAGCAGGTCGCACCTGCCGACCGCTTCGGAAATAGAGCGCAGGCCGAGCTCCGCGAGCAGTCGCCGCACGTCTTCAGCAAGGCGCATGAAGTAGGCGACCACATGCTCCGGCTTGCCGCGGAATTTGGCGCGCAGTTCAGGTCGCTGCGTGGCAATCCCGGCCGGACAAGTATCAAGATGACACTGGCGCGCCATGTCGCATCCGATTGCCACCAAGGCTGCAGTGCCAAAAGCGAACTCCTCTGCTCCAAGGAGAGCGGCGACTACAACATCGTGCGCCGTGCGCAAGCCACCATCGACTCGCAAACGGACGCGACTGCGCAGTCCATTGAGCATCAGCGTCTGCTGCGTCTCGGCCAGTCCGAGTTCCCAGGGCGCGCCTGCGTGCTTGATGCTGCTCAGCGGTGATGCGCCAGTTCCTCCGGCATGTCCTGAAACCACTATGTAATCGGCATAGGCCTTAGCAACGCCGGAAGCTACAGTTCCGATGCCCGCTTCAGACACCAGCTTCACGCCGACGCGAGCCTTGGGATTCACTTGCTTCAGGTCGTGAATCAGCTGGGCCAGGTCCTCGATGCTGTAAATGTCGTGATGTGGGGGAGGGCTGATCAACGACATTCCCAGTTGTGCATGGCGCAATCGGGCGATGAGTTCAGTCACCTTGGCGGCAGGAAGCTGTCCCCCTTCTCCGGGCTTCGAACCTTGGGCGATCTTGATCTCCAGTTCTTCAGCCTGCACCAGGTACTCGGCGGTGACTCCAAAGCGGCCTGATGCCACTTGCTTGACCTTGTTGTTCGCGTCGGGCTGGATGCGATAAATCTCCGGATCCTCCCCGCCTTCGCCCGTATTTGACTTGCCTCCGAGCAGGTTCATTGCCTGAGACAAAGTGCGATGCGCTTCGGGACTGATCGAACCCAGAGACATCGCGCTCGTGACGAAGCGGCGCGCGATTTTAGCTGCTGGTTCGATCTCCTCAATCGACATCGGAGTAGTCCCAGGAGCGAACTCGAGCAGATCGCGAAGATTGTGGGGCTTAAGCGAATCAGTCTGATTCAGGAAGCCGTTCCACGCGGTTTCGCTTGACGTAAGTTCCGATTTGCCGCGAGCTACGCCTACGGCGGTCTGCATCGCGCGCACGACTGGCGGAGCCCATCCGTGCTGGTCGGCGTGGTCGGATTTGCGATACCGGATTGAGCCGTAATCCTGCAGGATGTTGAGTTCGGCCTCGTGCCTGTCGTCTAGCTGAGCGCGGCGGATAAGCTCCTGCTGAATTGTCTCGAAACTGATCTTGCCCAGCAGGTTCGGAGTGCCTGTGAAGCATTTTTGCGCGATCCGCTCATCGAAACCGATGGTTTGAAAGAACTGTCCACCGCGATAACTCGCTACATCGGAAATGCCCAATTTGGACATCACCTTCTTCAAGCCGTTGGCTAACGCTTCCAGCAATTTCTGCGGAGACTCGCAGCTCCGAAGCGCCAGCCATGGACACATCGCTCCGGCGCCATAACCGATCAGCACGGCCGCGTGATGAACGTCCCAAACATCGCCGCTGTCAGCAACCAAGTCGCAACTCATGCGTAGGCTGGCCTTAATCAGGCAATGGTGCACGGCACCGACAGCAAGCGCCATCGGAATCGGCAGATCTCCCGGACTTGCATTCCGATCAGACAGAATGAGTAATTCAGTGCCTTCCGCCACCGCACGCTCTGCCTTACGGCAAAGTTCGTCGAGGGACTGCTCCAAACTGGCGAGCGCCGGGGACGTGCATTGCAGCTCAGTGGCCTTGACGAGCGGCTGAACGCGAATGCCCTGAAGTTCAGACTCACTAAGCACCGGCGAGGCAAAGTTCAACAGCGTCGCAACTGATTCATCATCGTCGCAGCACGATGGCCTGCGGCCTAGCAGGGTGCGAAGAGACATCATCAGGTCTTCCCGCAATGGATCAATCGGCGGGTTAGTGACTTGTGCGAACCGCTGTCGAAAGTAGCTATAAGACGATCTGGGAACACGCGCGAGAGCAGAAATCGGCGTGTCGTCGCCCATAGACCAGACCGCTTCTTTACCCTCGCGCGCCATGGGGCTGATGACCAGCTTGAGATCTTCGCGCGTAAAGCCGAATAAGGATTGCAAGCGCTCGTTCGCAATCGGCTCAATCCGTGCTGAGACCGCCGGCACACTCAACAACCGTGAGTTCCGCTTTGGGCTTTGCTTCAGAAGATGCTGCTTGATTCCCTCCGCTTCGAGAACCGAGTGCTCTTCCAGATCAATTGCCAGCATCTGCCCCGGACCAAGACGGCCTTTCACGCAGACGCATTGATCGTCCAAGTCAAACAGACCGACTTCTGATCCAGCAACGACCACATTGTCATTCGTGATGGCGTAGCGCATCGGACGAAGGCCATTCCGATCAAGGGCGGCGCCAACATAGCGACCGTCGGTAAACGCCAAGGCTGCAGGACCATCCCATGGTTCCATCATCGAAGCATGCTCGCGATAGAAGCCAGCGAGATCCTGAAACGCAGGATGGGCCTGCCATGCAGGCACAACCAGCATCGCGATGCTGTGCAGCACGTCGCGTCCGCCTCGCACTAACATTTCGGCAGTTTCGTCCAAGTGACAGGAATCCGAGCCGCCTTCCCGCAGCATCGGCAGGCAGTGCGGTGGAAGTTGATTTTCGCGCGCCTTCATCCAAGTGCGATTGGCGCCGATAGTATTGATCTCTCCGTTGTGAGCGAGCAGGCGAAATGGCTGCGCCAGCCACCACGAAGGATGTGTATTGGTCGCGTAACGCTGATGGAAAACTACGAAGGCGGTCTCAAAATTAGCATCCTGTAGGTCGAGATAGAACTCGCGTAGGTGGGCTCCCGTACAGAGTGCCTTGTAGACAATCGTCTTAGCCGACAGTGAGGCGATGTAGGAATTTAGGTTTGCTCGTTCGAATATCTTGCGCGCACGATATAACCGGGCTTCCAGCTCGTTAATCTGCATCGCAACCAGCGGAGTGATCAGGGCCTGTCGGATGACAGGCATAGAAGCGAGCGCGGTCGCTCCAAGCGCTTCTTCATTGACCGGCACGTCACGCCAGCAGAGCAAACTCAGTTGCTCCTGTTCCAAAGCGGAACGGAGAATCTCGTCGCTAACGGCAAGTTCGTCCAGATTGGCAAAGATCATTCCCGCAGCAAGGGGTTGAGTACCGCCGATTCGCAAACCGCATTCGCGTAGAAACGCCCTAAACAATTCTTGCGGCAGGCATGCGGTAATGCCGGCTCCGTCTCCACTCCGTCCATCGGCTGCAATCGCGCCTCGATGCGCTAGACGCGAGAGAGCTTCCAATCCCATCTGGAGCACTTCGAAGGAGGGCACGGCGGAGACTCGCGTAATGAAACCTGCACCGCAGGAGTCGTGTTCAAACCGGGGATCGTACAAGCCTTGCTGCACATCTGCCGCCTTATCAGAAATTTCACAGGGGACACTGCGCCCTAGCTTACTGTTCAGGTGTATAGGCAGCCGGTTCTGGGTTCCAATCGAAACTTCAGATAGTGCGCATCAGGAAAGTCGATGAGCAGCTCGGGCAGGAGGTTCCGCTTATATTGTTGACTTCTTCATAAGCGACATTTATAGTTCCAATCCATTGAGCGGGTAGATGTCTCCATGAATTTCAGCGTAAGCACAAATGGTTTAGGGTTCCGTGGAAGTGAGGTTTTGTCTGTGCTTACTGTCGTTCGAATTTCTCTGCTTACACTCCTCCTTTTGCTTATGGCAACAGGATGATGGCCTGAAGAAGCAACAGAGTTCGAGGCCATCATTCAGCGGATGATGGCCTCAAGTGTTTTAGGGAGAGTTCGAGGTTTTGTAATGAACCAGGGGAAACGAAACAGCGCGGCGATTACCGAAGGACCAAGCCGGGCTCCTGCGCGCGCCATGCTCAAGGCAGTGGGATTCACAGACGAAGACCTTCGTCGTCCCATTATTGGCGTTGCGAATACCTGGACGGAAATTGGTCCGTGCAACTATCATCTGCGTGAGCTTGCCGCTGGGGTTAAGCGCGGGGTACGTGAAGCCGGCGGGACTCCGATGGAGTTCAATACCGTCTCCATCTCCGACGGTATCACCATGGGCGCAGAGGGCATGCGTACCTCTCTTGTGAGCCGTGAGGTTATCGCCGACTCGATTGAACTGGTAGCGCGCGGGAATCACTTCGACGGCCTCGTGGTCCTGGTCGGCTGCGACAAGACCATTCCGGGCGCGGTAATGGCGGTCGCGAGACTGAATCTTCCATCAGTCGTTCTGTATGGTGGTTCCATCGCTCCAGGATCTTTTCGCGGCAAGAACGTCACCATTCAGGATGTCTTTGAGGCGGTCGGCGCTCACAGCCGCGGCAAGCTGGCGGATTCGGATCTGAAGGAAATCGAGGACAAGGCTTGTCCTGGCGCCGGCGCGTGTGGCGGTCAATTCACCGCAAACACGATGGCCATGGTCTGCGAGTTTCTTGGAATCGCAGCGATGGGGAGCGGAGGCGTTCCCGCGACTCATCCATCGAAGATGCGCCAGGCGGAGGCAATAGGCTGTCTCGTTATGGAACTCGTGGCCGGGCAACGTCTGCCGAAGCAGATTCTTACCCGCGCAGCCTTCGAGAACGCCGTCGCCAGCGTTGCAGCCACCGGCGGCTCCACGAATGCTGTTCTTCACCTGCTCGCGATTGCCCATACCTCAGATGTTCCGTTTGTAATCGATGACTTTGAACGCATCAGTTCTCGCGTTCCACTTATTGCAGACCTCAAGCCAGGTGGCAGGTTCGTAGCTACTGATCTGTTTGAAGCAGGAGGAACTCTGCTTGTCGCTCAACGGCTGGCGGCAGCCGGCCTGCTACATTCCGACGCGCTAACGGTTACAGGCAAGTCGATCGGAGAAGAGGCGAAGAACGCGGTCGAAACCCCCGACCAGGAAGTAGTGCGTCCCGCAGACAATCCGCTCAAACCGACTGGCGGGCTCGTGATTCTGAAAGGGAATCTCGCCCCGGAAGGCTGTGTGCTGAAAGTCGCAGGTCACGATTTTCAACATCACGCAGGACCAGCACGCGTCTTCGACAGCGAAGAGCTGGCGTTCGCTGCTGTGCAGAGCGGCCGGATCAAGACGGGCGATGTAATCGTGATTCGCTACGAAGGACCGAAGGGCGGTCCGGGTATGCGCGAGATGCTCGCCGTTACCGCAGCACTTGTGGGGGCAGGGCTCGGCGATTCGGTCGCGTTACTCACCGATGGACGATTCTCCGGCGCCACTCATGGGCTGATGGCTGGCCATGTCGCTCCCGAAGCTATGAATGGCGGACCCATAGCCGCAGTGCGTGAAGGCGATGTGATCGTATTCGATCTGAAGAAGCGCGAGTTGCGCGTGGATGTTTCCAATTCGGAATTGAAACAGCGGCTCGCATCCTGGAAGCCGCCTCAGCCCCGATATGGAACTGGGGTTATGGCGAAGTACGCAAACCAGGTATCGTCGGCCTCGCGCGGCGCGGTCACGATTTAGGCGGAGGAAGTGAAGAAACCATGAGAACCGGTGCGCAAATCCTGTGGGAGTGCTTGATCGGAGAAGGAGTGAAGCACGTCTTTGGCTATCCCGGCGGCGCGATCCTTCCTGCATACGACGCGCTTTGTGGGTACCCGGAAATTCACCACGTTCTCGTTCGCCACGAGCAAGGCGCTACCCATATGGCAGACGGATATGCGCGAGCTGGAGGCGACGTGGGTGTTGCAATAGCGACATCCGGTCCCGGCGCCACCAATATGGTGACTGGAATCGCTACTGCCATGATGGATTCCTCGCCGATCGTTTGCATCACCGGGCAGGTAGGCAGCAAATTCCTTGGCACCGATGCATTTCAAGAAACCGATATCACTGGCATCACTCTGCCGATCACCAAACATAACTATCTCGTCAAGCGAGCAGAAGATATCGCGCCTACACTGCGTGCGGCTTTTCATCTGGCCCGCAGTGGGCGTCCCGGTCCGGTGCTGGTGGATATCACTAAGGACGCGCAGCAGTCTTCCTGCGAGTTCGACCGCTCCACCTACACTCCCCTGCCAATAACAGAGGGCAAACAGAACTTCGATTCTGATCAGCATGCCGCCGCGATTGCAATGATCAATGCAGCCAAGCGTCCGGTGATTCTCGCCGGTCACGGAGTTCTGCTGTCGAACGCAATGGACGAACTCCGCGAGTTCGCTGAGCGCGCCTCGATCCCGGTTGCCATGACGCTGCTCGGTATCGGAGGCTTTCCTGCCTCGCATCCTCTCAATCTCGGAATGATGGGCATGCATGGAGAGGCATGGGTAAACCACGCCATCCAGGAAGCGGATTTGCTCCTCGCCTTTGGCATGCGCTTCGATGACCGCGTAACCGGCACGCTCAAAACATACGCGCCGAAGGCTAAGAAGATTCACGTTGAGATCGATCCGGCGGAGGTCAACAAGAATGTTCGCGTGGACGTCCCTCTGCTCGGTGACTTGCGCCAGGTTCTTACCCGAATCATTCCCGATTTAGCACGCGCCGATCGGCACAGCTGGCTCGATTACCTGGATGGGCTCAAGGGAGACTCTGCGGTCCGCGATATTCAGAGGCTGCCCGATAATGGTCATCTCTATGCCGCGCATGTCATTCATGATCTGTGGCGCGAGACCGATGGCAATTCCATCGTGGTCACGGATGTAGGCCAGCACCAGATGTGGGAAGCCCAGTATTATAAGCACGAACGGCCGCGTTCACTGATTACTTCCGGCGGACTCGGCACAATGGGATTCGCATTACCGGCAGCCATCGGCGCGAAGTTCGCACGCCCCGACTCCGAAGTTTGGGTCGTCGCAGGGGACGGCGGATTCCAAATGACAATGGCGGAACTGGCCACAGCAGCGCAGGAGGAACTTGACCTGAATATCGCTGTAATCAATAACGGATATCTGGGCATGGTGAGACAGTGGCAGGAGTTCTTCTACGACCGCCGCTATTCCGCAACGCCCCTACTCAGTCCAGATTTCGCCAAACTAGCCGAAGCGTTCGGATTGCTGGGGCTCACGGCGCGCAATCGAGAGCAGGTTGGACCAATGATTCGCGAAGCGCGAAAGCGTCGAGGCACTGCACTAATCAATTTCATGGTGGAACAGGAAGACTCGGTATTTCCCATGGTACCCAGCGGAGCGGCTCTGCACCAGATGATTCGCCGCCCGAGTCCGCTCGTCGAGACCGCGGCATCGGAGGCATGAACATGGTACGCACTTTTATTGTCTACGTTGCCGATCATCCGGGCGTTCTGAACCGGGTTTCATCGCTGTTCCGGCGGCGAGGGTACAACATTGAGTCGCTGACTGTCGGACACACACACTTGCAAGAAATTTCGCGAATGACGGTCGTAGTCGGGATCGATGCTCAAGGAGCACCGCTTGTCGAGGCCAACTTGTACAAACTGCCCGAGGTTCTTCACGTCCATGACATCTCCTCGGTTCCGTCGCTCCATCGCGAATTAGTGATCGTGAAGGTGGCCGCTTCGCAGGACGTGCGGCCGGAAGTAATGCGCGTTGTCGAAGCATTCCGCGCCAGAGTTCTTGAGGTTGCCGTTGAGTCCTTGGTGATCGAAGCCACGGGACCGGAAGACGCGATTGACAGTCTAGTCGAAGGCGTCCGTCCGTACGGAATTCTTGAGATGACGCGCACGGGCCGCGTCGCCATGACTCGAGGAAGCGCTCCTGTCTTTGCTCCGGGGGCGCGCACCCCTAAGGGTGCTGCACCATTTTGGAACTCAGATCACCTCAACCTATTGCGTAACTGTTCCTAAGAAAGGAAATTCTCAATGGCAAACATCTACTACGAAAACTCGGCAGATCTGGCACTGATAAGAGGCAAGAAAGTAGCGGTCTTCGGCTATGGGTCCCAGGGGCATGCACACGCGTTGAACCTTCGCGACAGTGGAGTTCAAGTCCGAATAGCGCTGGAGCTCCAAAGCCGTTCACGAGCGAAGGCGCGCGAGGCCGGATTCGAGGTGCTGGTTCCAAAGGACGCGGCTGCATGGGGCGACATTTTGGTCCTCCTCGTACCCGATACCGTGCAGCCAAAGCTCTATCAGGAGGCTATCGCGCTTGCTCTGTCGGCCGGCAAGACGCTATTGTTCGCACACGGGTTCAATATTCACTTCAAGACCATCGAGCCTCCAGCTAACGTCGACGTCATCATGATCGCGCCAAAATCGCCCGGTCACCGTGTGCGCGAAGTCTTCGCAGAGGGCGGCGGAACACCTGGACTCCTGGCTGTGCATCAAGATGCCAGCGGCAAAGCCAAAGCTCTGGCTCTCTCCTACGCAAAAGGCATCGGCTGCACGCGCGCCGGGGTCATCGAGACGACTTTTGCAGAGGAAACAGAGACGGACCTTTTTGGCGAACAGGCTGTCCTGTGCGGCGGCGTGAGCGCTCTGATCAAAGCCGGATTCGAAACGCTGGTCGAAGCTGGATATCAGCCGGAGATCGCATACTTTGAGTGCATGCATGAGCTCAAGCTGATTGTCGATCTCATGTACCGGGGCGGGCTCAACTTTATGCGCTATTCAGTAAGCGATACGGCTGAATATGGCGACTACACGGGCGGCCCGAAGGTTGTCACAAAAGAGACTTATGCGGCACTGCGGCAAATGCTCGCCGATGTACGCAGTGGGGACTTCGCACGGGAGTGGATTGCGGAGAACGAAAAAGGTCGGCCCTGGTTCAATCAGGTGCGCAGCCGCGAGCGCGAGCACTTAATTGAGCAGGTGGGAGCGAAGTTGCGTTCCATGATGCCGTTCGTCAATCCCACGACTATCGGTCCCGATCAAATGGAGAATCGATCGGAAAGCCCAGCCGAAACAAAGGATGAAAAAAAGGCGGTAGCAGTCTAGAAGGATAACCATTATGGCAGTCTATGACATGAACAAGATGCGTCCCGACTATCTGACACGCGAATATCGGCGAAAGGTAGCAACTGGAGAGAGCCTGACACTCGCGCGACTAGAGGCAAAACAAGGATCGGTAACCAGACCTCATTGCCACGACCAGGAAGAGGTCATTTTCCTCCTCAAAGGCTCCTGGCGCTTCCAATTACCGACAGGCGCAGTGACGCTGCTTCCGAATCAGGTCTTGACGATCCCGCGCGGCGTTGAGCATTCGTCCGAAGTGCTGGAAGACGTCGTCGCAATCGATGTGTGTACACCTCAACGCAAGGACTGGATCACGGGCGAGGATCGCGGACTGCATTCCGATCAAGACGAGAGCCTGTGGGCCGTGTAGAAGCGGGTTCCCGAGAGATCGGTGATTACCGTTTCGGGAAGGTCTAAAGGTTGTACTTCTTCATCAAGTGGCGGAAGGAGCGGTACGAGAGCTTCAACATTTCCGCTGCGCGAGTCTGTACGCCGCCTGACTGCCGCAGCGCTGATTGCAGCATGGAACGCTCAAGGTCGGCGACGTAAGCTTCCATATCGATTCCATCGGCAGGCACTGCCACCGACTCTGGGGATAGAGCCCCCATTGCCTCAGCTGCAACTCGAGCCTTGGAACGCTCCCCAGGAGCGATTACGTTCAGCACTTCACCAATCTCCATCGCGACACCGCGCTCAATCGTGTTTTCCAGCTGGCGGACATTCCCGGGCCAGTCATATGCCATCAGCATCTCAATGGACTCATCAGAGATGCGCAAAATGTTTTTCCCGGCTGCGGGCGCATAGCGTTTGAGGAAATGGTTGGCTAGCAGAGGGATATCTTCCTGTCGAGCCCGTAGAGGAGGAACTTCGATCGGAATCACTGTGATTCTGTAGTAGAGGTCCTCGCGGAACGTCTTTTGCTCGACCATCTCCTGCAGGTCGCGGTTAGTGGCGGCGATCACACGAACATCCACGGGGATTTCAGATGTTCCACCCACCGGACGAATCGTGCGCTCCTGCAAGGCGCGTAGCAGTTTCACCTGCATGGCGAGACTCATCTCGGCGATTTCGTCCAGAAAGATAGTTCCGCCGCTGGCGACTTCAAAAAGGCCTTGTTTATTCTGATTCGCGCCCGTGAAAGCGCCTTTCATATATCCAAAAAGTTCGGTCTCAAGTAGCGTTTCGGGAAAGGCGCCACAGTTGACGGAGACAAACGGTTGTCCGTCTCTCTGCGAACACGAATGGACGGCCCGTGCCACGAGCTCCTTACCGGTTCCACTCTCTCCCTGAATCAGAATTGTGCTGCCCGTCGAAGCTACCGTACGGATCGTTTCTTTGAGCGTATTGATTGCCGGGCTACATCCGATGATATTGTCCATCGAATTACGGCTGGCGGCGTCGCGGCGGAAAGCCTGATTCTGGCGACGCAGTTCGATGACCTCCGCCGCGCGCCCAATCGAGACTCTTACCTCCTCTACAAGCGCGTTTGGCGTTTTCTGAATGTAGTCAAAAGCGCCTGCTTTGACAGCTTGCACGGCGGAATCGAAGTCGCCCGCCGCAGTAATCAGGACAACAGCCGACTCGGGCGACAAGCGGTGTGCGTGCTTCAGCACCTCGATGCCATCAATCTTCGGCATCTTAATGTCGGTGACGATCACGTCGTAGCGAGCCGCTTCCATCTTTCGCAGTGCAGCCTCGCCGGAGCTTACCGTCTCGACTTTGTGCCCTTCCTTCCGTAGTGCGATATCGAGCAACTCGCGAATCGAGCGTTCGTCGTCGCAGACTAAAACGTTAGCCATTCACTCTCTCCGATAAAGCCATAGAGGCGCGCACTCTCTTTTCGGCAACAGTAAGCGCCCGAGGCAGGGCCATGGCCTGTGGGATCTCCACTACGAATTCCGCGCCTTCTCCGGGGGTAGAAACCGCATAAACACGTCCTTTGTGAGCCTGAACAATTTGGTAGACCAAGGCTAATCCAAGGCCAGTACCTCCCTCAAAACTGGATTGAAACGGCTCGAAAATTTTTTCGAGCTGCTCTGGCGGCACACCAACACCACTGTCTTTAAACGACAGCGCCCAATTGCTGCCTCGCGCTTTCAGAGTTATTTTGAGTGAACCTCCGTCAGGCATGGCGCGAAATGCGTTATCACATAGGTTCCACAAAACTTGCTTCAGGCGATCAGGGTCAACGAGAGCTAATGCTTCACGCGCCTCAAAGTTACGAACCAAGCGATACTCGGCACTGCCGCGAGAAGGCCGGTTCTCCATTAAGCGGAGTGTGTCGTCGAGTAAGAGCAGCAAGTCATGTTGGGCAAATTTGTAGTTTTTCTCGCGAGAATAGGAAAGAAAGTCGGAGATGATATTGTTCAGGCGCTCCGACTCACGGCGCACGATGTCAACTAAGACTTGCTGCTCCTCATTGAGCGTCGCCATCGTGGAGAGGACCTGCACTGAGCCCGCGATCGATGACAGCGGATTACGAATCTCGTGCGCAATGCCGGCCGCGAGACGTCCAATCGCAGCGAGCCGATCTCGCTGGCGAATTTCATTCTCCAGACGCCTCACCTCCGTCAGATCGGCGAAGGTGTAAACGAAACCAACAATCTCACCATCGTGAATAGTGAGTGGGGTTACTGTAAGGCCGAAGATTTTCTCTCCATCTGGAGTAGCCGCCCGCAACTCATCCTGCACTGGATAGGAATCCTCCTCAGGCATGGGATCAATGAAGACCGTTGAAATGTGAGTCCCCAGCATGTCACTCAGCTTGCGCCCGAGAAAGTTCAGCCCCGGCTGGTTCACGAGATTGATATGGCCTTCGAGATCGGTGGTGATGAGTCCGCCACGCATCGAATGCAGGATGTTCTCCTGCATCACCTGGAGATCTTGCAGCTCGTCGCTCTTTACGTGCAGCTCGACGCCGACTTGCCGCAGCTTCGCGCTTAGATTGCTGGCCAGGTAGGCAATAGCCATGTAGGCGAAGAAATTGACGCCAACCACGAGCTGAACTGACTGCAGATCAGGACGAGACACCGAAAAGGAGCGAATCACCTGGTAGTAGGAGAGATCGAGAATTGCGCCGAATGCAATGAAGGAAAGAGCTGCCGTCAGGTACGCCCACCAGCGCGGAAGTAGGATACTGGCGACAATGATGACAAGCGGGTAAAGAAAATTGAAAGAGGTATCGATTCCGCCGGTGATGTAGATGACGGCGGTTGTGAGCGCAAGATCACTGATTACCTGAATGCGCGCTTGTAGGGCAAAGTCTTCCCAGACTGAGTAAAGCAGGAGGAAGAACACGCCCACCGTGTACCAGAGCAGAATGACACTGACGAACGCCCACTCCGACACATTGGTGTGGGTAAGCCGAATGATGGCCAGCCCGATACCAAGCAGGAAGGTGATGATAATGATCCTCACCTTCACCAGCCAGCTCAACCACGTTCGTTCGTCGAATGTACGCATGGGGATCTAAGAATGAACGACCCGGGCCTTGGGTTATGCGAAATTTTTACAACCGTGCATAAACAAATAAAAGTTTGGGCGGAGGCGGTGTCCCGCCTCCGCCCGGATTCGATTAGCCCGAAAGCTTCGCGATCATGGAGAAGAGCGGCATATAGAGTGAGATGACGATCCCGCCGACCGCGACGCCCAGGAATGCGATCATCAACGGCTCCAGCATCGTCAGCAAGTCTTTTGTGGCGGCATCGACTTCGTCTTCGTAGAAGTCGGCGATCTTCTGCAACATGTTGTCCATCGCGCCAGTCGCTTCGCCAACGCCGATCATCTGCGTGACCATGTTCGGGAACACGCCGCATTCTTTGAGAGGATCAACGATGGTGCGGCCTTCCTCGATTGCCTTGCGCACTTTCAGAAGCGCTTGTTCGAGTACAGCGTTGCCGGAGGTACGAGCAGTAATTGAGAGTCCCTCAAGTATGGGGACTCCGGAGGTGATAAGCGTACCTAGAGTTCGAGTAAATCGGGCCACGGCGATCTTTCGCAGCAATACTCCGACGACAGGCAGCTTGAGCAGCAGGTTATCGGTGAGGTACTTGCCCTTGGGATCTTTTCTAACCTGCTTGATGCCAAAGACCGCTGCGATCAAACCTACGATAGCAACCCACCAGAAGTTCTGCACAAATTGGCTGAAACTAATGACGATTCGTGTTGGGAGTGGCAGATCGACACCCAATCCAGCAAACAGCTTTTCAAAAATGGGAACAACGAATTTGAGCAGTGCGCCCACGACGAGCACCGCGATCGTAATAACCGAAACTGGATAGATCAAGGCTGACTTCACCGCAGATTTCAGTTTGACGGCCTTTTCTACATACGTAGCCAGGCGTTGGAGGATGACGTCCAGAATACCGCCGGTCTCACCCGCCTCCACCATGTTTGTGGTCAAATCATCAAAGACTTTCGGGTATTGACGCATGGCGTTGGCGAGAGTCGAGCCGCCTTCCACGGTCACTCGGACGCCTGTGAGCGACTTTTGAAAGGCGGGATTCTCCTGATTAGCCGCCAGAATTTCCAGGCATTGCACAAGTGGCAGACCGGCGTCGATCATGACCGAAAACTGCCGGAAGAAAATGGCGATGTCCTTTACCGGGACCTTGCCGGAACCGAGCGTGGGAAGAGTAAACTCCTTGCCCTTTTCCTTAATCACGATGTTGGCTACGCGCTCTTTGCGCAAGTTCGCCTGGAGCACCTGCTTGTTCGTGGCCTCGCGCTCGCCGGCAACTCTGCTTCCGGAAGCATCGACTCCTGAAAATTTGTAGATCGGCATCGCTCTCTCCTGCGTTTATCGTACGGAGAATAAAATCCCCGTTATTCCTATTTGCGTCCCGCGGCTGGAGCCGCCTTGGCCCCCACGGCCGCCTGTCCGCGATTGATCATCTCCTGCAGCTCGTCTGGCATTGACGAACGCAGTAATGCTGTTTCAAGCGAAATCTGCTTGCTGAAATACAAACTCGCCAAAGACTGATTGAACGTCTGCATTCCGTACTTGTCCTGCCCAGACTGCATTGCTGAGTAAATCTGGTGAATCTTGTCTTCGCGGATCAAGTTGCGTACGGCCGCGTTCGGTACGAGAATCTCCATCGCACAGCTGCGCCCCTGGCCGCCGATCTTTGGCAACAGCGATTGGCAGAGCACCCCTTCGAGAACCAGCGATAGCTGGGCGCGAATCTGGGATTGCTGGTGCGAGGGAAAAACGTCAATTACACGGTTAATCGTGGAAGCGGCTGAGTTCGTGTGCAAGGTGCCGAAAGTGAGGTGGCCCGTTTCAGCGATACGCAACGCTGACTCGATCGTCTCAAGATCGCGCATCTCGCCGATCAGCACGACGTCAGGATCTTCACGCAGCGCTGCGCGCAAGGCATCGCTGAATGATTTCGTATCAGAGTGGACCTCGCGCTGATTGACGAGGCAGTTCTTGTTCTGGTGCACGAACTCGATCGGGTCTTCGATGGTGATGATGTGATCGTGACGCTCGGTGTTGATCTTGTCGATCATGGCCGCGAGCGTAGTCGATTTTCCCGACCCGGTAGGACCCGTAATCAGAATGAGTCCTCTCGGCTTTTCACACAGCTTTGCCACAATGGGAGGAAGGTTTAGTTGTTGGAACGATCTGATCTCATACGGGATCACGCGAAAGACAGCGCCCGTCGCTCCGCGTTGATTAAAGAGATTGCCGCGGAAGCGCGCCAGTCCCTTCAGTCCAAACGAGAAGTCGAGTTCGAGATTCTCTTCAAAGCGGTGCTTCTGCGCGTCCGTCAACACGCTGTAGGCCAGCTGCTTTGTTTCTGACGGAGTGAGCATCGGCATATCCAGAGGCTGGAGATGGCCATGCACTCGCACCTGTGGTGGGGAATTGGTGGAGATGTGAAGATCACTTCCGTTCATCTCCAACATCTTCTTTAACAGATCACTTAGCGTCGCAGTCATTGCTTCCTCTGTTCGAGTCCAGGCTCAATCAGTTTTTCTTCCAACTTGCCGCTACTAGTGCACAGTTTCACGAGCAACCTCTTCCAATGTGGTCATGCCGTCCGCCACCTTCCGCAAACCACTTCCGCGAAGCGTGATCATGCCGTGCTCCATCGCCTTCTTCTTAAGCTCCACAGCAGACGCGCCAACCAGGATCAGTTCGCGAATGTCGTCATCGATCACCATTACTTCGTAAAGGCCAGCGCGTCCCTTGTATCCGCTGCTATTGCATGCCGAGCAGCCTTTCCCTTTCGAGACCTTCGCGGTCTTTAACTGTTCCGGCGTAAAGCCGGCGTCGAGCAGCGCCTGCGGATTTATCTCCATCGGCTCGATGCAATTCGTGCAGATGCGACGCACCAATCGCTGAGCAACGATCAAGTGCACAGCAGTCGCAACCAGGAAGGGCTCAATGCCCATGTTCATAAGTCGGCTGATGGTTTCGGGAGCACCGTTGGTGTGCAGCGTCGAGAGCACAAGGTGGCCCGTAAGAGCAGCCTTGATCGCGATTTCAGCAGTTTCAAAGTCGCGAATCTCTCCGACCAGGATCGTGTTCGGATCCTGACGCAGGAAGGCTCGCAAGGCTGCAGCGAAGTTCAGCCCAATCGCTTCCTTCATCTGCACTTGGTTGACACCGGCAAGCTGAAACTCCACCGGATCTTCGGCAGTCATGATGTTGGTGTCTGGTTTGTTAAGAAGTGAAATGGCCGAGTAGAGTGTGTTGGTCTTGCCTGAACCAGTAGGGCCAGTTACTAGCACCATGCCGTAGGGTTTCAGTACAGCATGCTGGAACTTCGCGAGAGACTCGGCCTCGAAGCCAAGCTTTGTCATGTCGAGCCGCAGATTCTCTTTGTCGAGCAGACGAAGAACGATCTTCTCGCCCCACAGCGTAGGCAGACAGTTCACACGGAAGTCAAGCTGTTTCCTGCGGCCGTGAAGGTTCATCTTCATCATGATGCGGCCGTCTTGCGGCAAACGCTTTTCGCTGATATCGAGCTTCGACATGATTTTGATACGAGAAGTGATTGCATCCTTCAACTTCAACGGGGGCTGCATGATGTTCTGCAATACACCATCAATGCGGAAGCGAACTCGATACTCCTTTTCATATGGCTCGATGTGAATGTCACTGGCGCCGCGCTTGACTGCGTCCGTAAGAATTAAGTTCACCAGCTTTACAATGGGCGCTTCTTCCGCGCTCTTTTCTAAGTCAGAGGCATTAAGCTCTTCGGCGTCCGCCTGCAGCTCCAGCTCGGCCTCTTCGCCCATGGAGGAAATGATGTCCTCGAGGTTCTCCTGCTCCGCCTCCGGCCCGGCGTACGCCTGCTCGATCCGCTCCATGATCGCGGTTTCGGAAGCGACCACCGGCTCAATGTTAAAGCCGGTCATGAACTTGATATCGTCCATGGCGAAGACGTTGGTCGGATCCACCATGGCAATCGTCAGCGACGCGCCGACTCGGCTAAGCGGAAGGATTTGGTGTTTGCGCGCGGTTTCCTGCGGGATAAGCTTTATGACATTAGGATCGATTTCAAAAAATTGCAGATTGATAGCCGGAACGCCGTACTGGCGGCTGAGAAAGTTCGTGACCTCCTCGTCCGTGAGCAGGCCCATCTTTACCAGCACGGATCCAAGGCGACCGCCGGTTTCTCGTTGCTTCCTAAGCGCCTGAGTCAGCTGGTCATGATTAATGACCTTTTCCCGAACCAGGAGATCGCCCAGTCGTTGAGACATACTCTCGCTTCCCCGGACCGGATCGCACCGGCCTCAACAATTCCCTAAATGGATTGGACAACGCGACAGCAACCGCACGGTTTCTGCTGATCGTTACGCGCTCCACGAACCTGTCTTAACAGATAGGCAATGAATCGCAGAATGTGCGAGGTGACATTTATTGTCAACGCAGAAAGGTTACAAACGGAAGAAGGAAAACTACTTAGTTACTAAGGACAGACACCATCGTTATGTACAGAAGCACTCAGCAATCAGCATTGTCATTCAGGCGGTTGTACGGCACTACACGTTGAGGGAAACGATCTGGCGTCAACCACCAGGAATATTTTATGACTGAATGCTGAGTGCCGACTGCTGAGTGCTGATCGAAAAAACAAAACCGGCCTCGAAAAAGACCGGTTCTCGTTTGCTCTGATGTGGCGAGCTTATCGCAGCAATCCTGATAATCCTGGGAGGCTCTTTGTAATGTCGTTGAAGATCACCATCGCCGCGAACAGCACCAGGAAGACGAATGCTGCTTGGTAAATTCGTTCCTTGATGTGCAGGCTGATATCGCGGCGCATCAACCCCTCGATCAGCAGCAGCAGAATCACACCGCCATCCAAAATAGGAATTGGGAACAGGTTGAAGATTCCGAGATTCAAACTGATGCCTGCCATTAAGAGAAGCAGAGGCGTCCAGCCTGGCTCGCGAGCAGCCTCACCCGAAACCTTCGCGATGTCGATGGGACCGCTCATCATCTTGACTGAAACCTTGCGCTGTACCATCTTCTCGACGAGTTCCACTAACAGGAAAGCGTATTTCTTGTTTGTCTCTACCGATCGGCTTAAAGCTTCCGAGAAAGTCAGCCGGTCAATGTGCTGCCGTACGCCGGGCGAGAAACCAATCCGGTATCGCTCCGCGCCCTCGCCATTCGGGGCCAGCATTGGGGTCATTTGATAGTTGCTGGTTTTGCCGGCGCGCATTACCGTCACCTCGACGGGCTTGCCTTTGTCCTGCTGCAGGA
>Ga0209474_10000169_pt1 | contig 79111 bp, 64 predicted proteins | sample GraSoiAngelo_145_FD_185902 | JGI IMG/M metagenome (GOLD analysis project Ga0209474, IMG submission 185902) | Grasslands soil microbial communities from the Angelo Coastal Reserve, California, USA - 14_1009_05_20cm (SPAdes) (version 2) | ecosystem: Environmental > Terrestrial > Soil > Grasslands...
ATGCGGTCGCGGAGCTTCTGCGCGGGTGACGCGCGTCGGCCTGATCGGCTACGGCTACTGGGGCCCGAACCTCGCGCGCAACCTCGCCGACACCGACGGCCTCGAGCTCGCCGCGATCGCGGACGTGCGGGCCGATCGCCGCGAGGCGGCCGCCCGGCGCCACCGCGGCGTCCGCACGTGCGCCGACGGCGACAGCCTGATCGCGTCCGACGAGATCGACGCGATCGTCGTCGCGACGCCGCTGCAGACGCATTTTCCGTTCGCGAAGGCGGCGATCGAGCGCGGCAAGCACGTGCTCGTCGAGAAGCCGTTCACCGGATCGAAGGCCGACGCGGCGGCGCTCGCCGAGCTCGCGGATCGCCGCGGCGTGCGGCTGATGGTCGATCACACGTTCGTCTATAATGGCGCCGTCCGCCGCATCCGTTCGCTCATCGACGCCGGCAATCTCGGAGCGCTGCTGTATCTGGACTCGGTGCGCGTCAACCTCGGGCTGCTGCAGCAGGACTCCAACGTCATCTGGGATCTCGCGACGCACGATCTGTCGATCATGGACTTCCTGATCGACGCGCGGCCGGTCGCGGTGTCGGCCAACGGCATCTCCGGCGCCGGCTTCGATCACGAGAACGTCGCGTACGTGACGGTGCACTTCGACGACGGGTTCCTCGCGCACTTCCACGTGAACTGGCTCGCGCCGGTGAAGATGCGGCGGATGCTCATCGGCGGCGCGCAGCGGATGATCGTCTACGACGACACCGACCCGGCGGAGAAGGTGCGTGTGTACGACAAGGGCGTCGACGTGAACGTGGAGGATCGCGAGACGCGGCGGCGCATCCTCGTCTCGTACCGCACGGGCGACATGTACGCGCCCACCTTCGACCGGCGCGAGGCGCTGTCGCTCGTCGCGCAGGAGTTCGCCGACGCGATCGCCGAGCGGCGCGCGCCGCTCACCGACGCCGCCGCAGGGCTGCGCGTCGTCTCGATGCTCGACGCGGCGGAGCGATCGCTGCGCGCCGACGGCAAACGGATCCCCCTGTGAAGTTCCAGAACATCGCGCCCGACGTCAAGCTCGGGAAGGACGTCCGCATCTTCGACTTCGTGAACCTGTACGGCTGCGAGATCGGCGACGAGACGCGCATCGGCGCGTTCGTCGAGATCCAGCGCGGCGCGAAGGTCGGCCGCCGCGTCAAGGTGTCGAGCCACACGTTCATCTGCGAGGGCGTCGAGGTGGAGGATCAGGTCTTCATCGGCCACGGCGTCGTCTTCATCAACGATCCGTACCCGCGCGCGGTCAACGCGGAGGGCGACCTGCAGACCGAGCGCGACTGGACGGTGGTGCGCACCGTGGTCCGGCGCGGCGCGTCGATCGGATCGGGTTCGACGATTCTCTGCGGCGTCGAGGTCGGCGAAGACGCCATCGTCGGCGCCGGCAGCGTCGTCACGCACAGCGTGCCGGCGGGGACGATCGTCGCCGGCAACCCGGCGCGCGTGCTGCGCAAGATCGAGGAACGCGCGTGACGGCGCCGATCGCCGATCGCGTGCTCATCACCGGCGGCGCCGGCTTGATTGGATCGCACATCGCCGATCGGCTCGCGCGGGCGGGCGTCCCGGAGATCGTCGTGCTCGACGACTTCTCGCGCGGACGCGTCGAGAACCTGCGCGGCGCGATGGCGAGCGGGCGCGTGCGGATCGTCGAGGGCGACATCCGGGATCCGCAGACCGTCGCACGCGCGGTGGAGGGCGCCGGCGTCGTCTTTCACCAGGCGGCGATCCGGATCACGCAGTGCGCCGAGCAGCCGCGCCTCGCGAAGGAGGTGCTCGTCGACGGAACGTTCAACGTGCTCGAGGCAGCCGTGAAGGCGCGCGTGCGCAAGGTCGTCGCCGCCTCGTCGGCGTCGGTGTACGGACTGGCCGAGGCGTTTCCGACCGCGGAATCGCACCATCCGTACGCGAACCGCACGATCTACGGCGCGGCGAAGGCGTTCGACGAAGCGCTGCTGCGCAGCTTCAACGACATGTACGCGCTCGACTACGTCGCGCTGCGCTACTTCAACGTCTACGGTCCGCGCATGGACGTGTTCGGCGCGTATACCGAAGTGCTGATTCGGTGGATGGAAGCGATCGACGCCGGCCGGCCGCCGAAGATTTTCGGCGACGGCACCGACACGATGGACTTCGTGCACGTCGAGGACGTCGCGCGCGCCAACGTGCTCGCCGCGGCGTCGCCGGCAACCGACGCGGTGTTCAACGTCGGCACCGGCGTCGAGACGTCGCTCAACGCGCTCGCCGACACGCTGCTGCGCGTGATGGACTCGTCGCTCCGGCCGGAGTACGCGCCGCCGCGGAAAGTGAACGCCGTCACGCGGCGCCTCGCCTCCACCGAGCTGGCGCGCGAGCGCATCGGCTTCCGCGCCGAGATCGCGCTCGAGGACGGCTTGCGCTCGCTCGTCGCGTGGTGGCGAGCCGAGCGATCGGCGGTCCGCTCGTGAAGACCACCGTCCACGACATCCCGTTCGCGAAGCCGGAGTTCGACGAGGCCGAAGCCCGTGCCGTGGCCGACGTGCTGAAAACCGGCTGGGTGAGCCAGGGCCCGGTGGTCGCGCGCTTCGAGGCGATGTTCGCGGAGCGCGTCGGCGCGCGCTACGCCGTCGCCACCTCTTCGTGCACGACCGCCCTGCACCTCGGCCTGCTCGTCGCAGGAGTCGGTTCCGGCGACGAAGTGATCTGTCCGTCCTATTCGTTCATCGCGACGTCGAACGCCGTGTTGTATGCCGGCGCGACGCCGGTCTTCGCTGACATCGAGCGCGACACATGGAACATCGATCCCGCCGATGCGCTGCGTCGCGTCACCGCGCGCACGAAAGCCATCGTGCCGGTGCACCAGGTGGGGCTCGCCGCGGACCTCGATCGTCTGCGCGACGCGTCGGCGCGCGGCATCGCGCTCGTCGAGGATGCGGCATGCGCGATCGGATCGACGTATCGCGGCCGTCCGGTCGGGTCGCACGGCAACATCGCGTGCTTCAGCTTCCACCCCCGCAAGACGGTGTCCACCGGCGAAGGCGGCATGATCACGACCGATGATGCGGAGATCGCGGAGCGGGCGCGGCGGCTGCGCTCGCACGGCGCGAGCATCTCCGCACACTCGCGGCACGAGTCGAAAGGCGTGGTGTTCGAGGAGTATCGTGAGCTCGGCTTCAACTACCGTCTGTCGGACGTGCACGCCGCGATCGGCATCGCGCAGATGGCGAAGCTCGACGCGCACCTCGCGCGGCGGCGCGCGGTCGCCGAGCGATACGACGCCGCGTTCGCGCGTGTGCCCGAGCTGCAGCTGCCGGCGCGCCCGCCGTACGCGGCGCACTCGTACCAGTCGTACGGCGTGATGCTCACGAGCGCCTGCCGCCGCGATCGGGACGCCGTGCTGCGCGCGCTGGTCGACGCCGGCATCTCCTGCCGCCGCGGCATCCCGCCGATCCATCTCGAGCCGCTGTACGTCGAGCGCTTCGGCGCGCGCTCGCTGCCGGTCACCGAGGAGGTGGCGTCGCGGTCGATCTTCCTCCCGATGTACGCGTCGCTCTCGGAGCCGGAAGAGCGGCGCGTCATCGAGGCCGTCGTCGAGATCGTGACGCGGTGACGTGACCAGAACGCTCATCGCGATCGTCGTCCCCGTCTTCAACGAGCGCGACAACCTGCGCCTCTTTCACGACGCCGTCGCCGCGGTCGCCGCGTCGATGCCCGACTACGACTGGGAGTTCATGTTCGTGGACGACGGCAGCCGCGACGGGTCGTTCGACGTGCTGCGCGATCTGCGCGCCGCCGATCCGCGCGTGCGCGCGCTGCGCTTCCCGCGCAACTTCGGCAGCCACGTCGCGATTGCGGCCGGGATCGACTACTGCCGCGGCGACGTCGCGATCGTGATGGCGGCCGATCTCCAGGATCCGCCGTCGCTCATCGCCGAATTCGTGGACCGCTGGCGCGGCGGCTACGACGTCGTCTGGGGCGCGCGCACCGGGCGCGACGAGAGCGCGCTGCGCGCCTACGGCATGTCGCTCTTCTACCGCATGGTGCGGCGCTTCGCGATCCCGACCTATCCCGAGGGCGGCACCGGCAGCTTCTGCCTGATCTCGCGGCCGGTGATCGACGCGTTCCGCCTGTGCCAGGAGCGCAATCGCCTCACCTTCGGCCTCGTCGCGTGGAGCGGCTTCCGCGAGACGAGCGTCCCGTACCATCGGCCGCGCCGCTTGATCGGATCCTCGTCGTGGACGCTGCGCCGCATGGTGAAGGCGGCGATCGACACGTTCGTCTCGTTCTCGTCGCTGCCGATCCGCACGATCTCGGCGCTCGGCCTGCTCGTGTCGGCGCTCAGCTTCGTCTTCGGCGTCTACGTCTTCATCAACCAGATCTTCTTCGGCACGCGCGTGATGGGCTGGACCTCCGTCATGCTCGCGGTGCTGATGCTCGGCGGGGTGCAGCTCCTGATGATCGGCGTGCTCGGCGAATACCTGCAGCGGATCCTCGACGAAGCGCGCGCGCGGCCGCTCTACATCATCGAGCGCACGCTCGGCGTCGCCCCGGCGTCCGCCGCGCCGCCCGCGGAAGCCGCCGCGGCGGCGCATCTCTCCTCGCGCTGATCGTGCGGCTTCCCGACTTCATCATCGGCGGCGCCCCGCGCTCGGGCACCACATGGCTCTACGAGCTGCTCGATCGCCATCCCGACGTCTACATGGCGAAGCCGGTCAAGCCCGAACCCAAGTTCTTTCTCGTCGATCATCTCTACGAGAAAGGGCTGCAGTACTACGCGGACACGTGGTTCGCTCCGGCGGGCGAGTGGCAGGTCGCCGGCGAGAAGAGCACCGACTATCTCGAGAGCGCCGCCGCCGCCGAACGCATCGCGCGCGACCTGCCGTACGTGAAGCTCGTGTTCATCCTGCGCGAGCCGGCCGATCGCGCGTACTCGAACTACCTCTGGACGCGGATGAACGGCATCGAGACCGAGGACTTCCAGACGGCGCTCCGCCTCGAGCCCGAGCGCGAGCGCACGCTGCCGGAGAAATGGAAATTCGCGCGTCCGTTCTCGTATTTCTCGCGCGGCCTGTACGCCGATCTGCTGCAGGAATACGTCAAGCGCTTCCGCCGCGAGCAGATCCTGATCCTCCGCTTCGAGGACATCGAGGAGCGGCCGTCGGTGCTCGCGGTGAAGCTGCACCGCTTCCTCGGCGTCGACCCGCGACCCGACGACGTCGACGGGCTCGGCGTGATCAACCCGTCCGAGACCCGCGGCGACACGCTCGACCCGCAGACGCGCCGCGCGCTGATGGCGCGCTACGCCGAATCGAACCGCCGGCTCGCGGCGATGCTCGGTCCCGAATACCCGCTGTGGTAGATGCGCCGCGCGATCCGCTGGTGACGGTGCGCCTCGCGTCGGTCGGCCCGCGGCCCGCGGCCGTGTGGGCGGAAGGCCTCGTCGTGCAGATGCCGGCATCGGTCGTCGACCGCGCCGGCTGGCGGCGCGCGATCGACGCCGACGGCGCGCTCCGGATTCCGCCCGAGCCGGCGGCGATAGGCGAGGGCGACGTCGAAGCGCTGCGCGAGCGCCGCGCCTTCACCGACGCCGCGCCGGCGAGCGCGCGGATGCCGATCGCGTATCACGCCGTGCCCGGCTGGGCGCGCGCGATCGTCGCCTCGGCGATCGGCCGGTGGAATCGCCGACGCGCCGATCGCTGGGCCTCGTTTCCGCGATGGCCGATCGATCTGAGCGCCGACGTCCTTCACGACCTTTCGACGGACGCCTCCGACGTCGAGTCGCGGCCCGCGCCGGTCGTCGTCACGCACGACATCGATTCGCCCGAAGGATTGACGAACCTCGTCCGCCGCTTTCTGCCGCTCGAGGAATCGCTCGGCGCGCGATCGACGAGCTACGTCGTGCCGTGCGCGTGGCGGTTGGACGACGGGCTCGTGCGCGAGGTGGTGGCGCGCGGACACGAGGTCGGCGTGCACGGATACGATCACGCGAACCGCACGGCGTTTGCCGCGCCCACGGAGCGCGCGCGCCGGCTCGACGCCGCGCGCGGCTTCGCGGAGCGGTTCGGCGCGACCGGGTACCGCGCGCCGTCGCTGCTGCGAACGCGCGCGCTGCTGCGCGATCTGAGCGCGCGCTATCGCTACGACACCAGCATCCCGACGTCGGGCGGCCTGTTTCCGACGCCGAACAACGGCTGCGCGACGGCGCGGCCGTTTCTCGTCGAGCACATCGTCGAGCTGCCGGTGACGCTGCCGCGCGACGGCACGCTGCGGTTCTTCGGCCATCGGCCCGACGAGATTCTGCGGATGTGGATCGACTGCGCCGATCTCGTCGCGCGCGCGCGCGGCGTCGTCGTGCTGCTCACGCACTGCGAGCGGCGGTTCAGCGGCCATCCGGCGATGCTCGACGCGTACCGGCGGTTCCTCGAGCACGTCGCGGCGCACGCGGATCGGTTCGCGTTCAGCACGCCGGCGCGCGTCCTCGCGGGCGCGACGTGAGCGAGGCGCCGCGCGCCGGCGCGTTCGAGGGCGTCACGTGCACGGCGCCCGCCGAGCGGACCGACCGCATGCGAGACATCATCGTCGCGCACGTGCCCGGCGATCGGCCGCTGCGGCTCCTCGTCCTCGGGTGCGGCACCGGATCGCTCGTCTTCCGGCGCTGCCGCACGCCTCGCTCGTGGGCATCGATCTCTCGCGCGCGAACGTCGACGCCGCGCGGCGCGAGCAGGCGCGGCACGCGTCGTCGGCGCGGCTCGCGTTCGAGGTCGCCGATTACCTGCACTACGCGGCGCCGCCCTTCGACGCGATCGTTGCCGACGGCGTGCTGCACCTCGTGCCCGGCGAGACGCGCGCGCTCGCGCGCAAGCTCGCGGCCGATCTGCGCCCCGGAGGGGTCCTCGTCTGCAGCATGGCGCACGAGTGCGCGTACAACGCCGCGTTCGCGATCGTGCGCCGCGCGCTGCGGCGCGTGCGGACGCCGTGGCTGGACCGCGCGATCCTGCAGGCCGGACGCGTGCTCCACGGGCGCGAGATGCGCGACGAGGAGTTGCGCGAGCGCGTCGGCTACATGTATCTGCCGCCGACGCGGCTGATGGGCCGGCGGCTCCTCCGCGAGTTCGAGGCGGCAGGCCTGAGCCTCGCCGCCGAATATCCGATGAAGAGCACGAGCCTCTCGCAGTTGCGGCATCGCGTGACCGTCTTTACGCGCATCGGCGCCGCATGACGACGCGCGTCTGGTACGTCGCGCTCGCGGCCGTGCTGATCGTGTACCTGCACAATGCGCTGCCGTACCTGACGACGCTGCCGCGCGTGAACGTGGACGAGCCGTGGCTCATGGAGCGCGGCTTTCAGGTGATGCGCACCGGCGTGCCGGCGCAGCCGATGCTCGGCCTCGATCGCGCGTACCTGCTGCAGGTTGGCTACGGCTATCTGCTCGCGATCTGGATGTCGATCTTCGGCGTCGAGCTGCTGCAGGCGCGGCTGCTGGCGGTCTGCCTCGGCCTCGGGATCGTGGCGATGGTCGCGTGGATCGGCCGGCGCGAAGTCGATTCGGCGGCCGGCCTCGCGGCGGCGCTCTTCCTCGCCGTGGACAGCAACTTTCTCGGCGGCGTGCGCAGCGCGCGCACCGACATCCCGTCGGTCTTCTTCGTCGTGTGCGCCCTGGCGGCGTACGTCCACGGCCGAGCGCACGCGCGGACGGCGTGGTTCGCGGTGGCGGGTGCGAACCTCGGCCTCGCCATCCTGTGCCACGGCAATGCGTTCTGGGCGGCGCTCGTCCTGCTGGCATGGTATCTCGTCGATTACGGCCGGCGCGCGCTCCAGGTTCGGTACGGCTACGCGTTCATCGGCGGCGCGCTGCTGACGCTCGGGCCGTACGTCGCCGTCGTCGCGTCGCGATGGCACGACGTCCAGATCCAGATCGGCAACTTCGCGGCCGATCGCATTCCTGGGTGGCGGCCGTCGTTTCTCCTGCAGCAGATCGCGCAGGAGCCGCAGCGGTACCGCGGCTGGTACTTCGGCCTCGTCACGGCGTCAGTGCCGGACCCGCTGCTGTGGGCGTTCCAACTCGCGATCGTCGTAGGCTTCGGCTTCGCGGTATATCTGTCGATTCGCCGAATCGATGTAGGGCGGCCCTTTCAGGGCCGCCGAGGCGAGGCTGAAAGCCTCGCCCTACAGATGTTGCAGCCGCGCGATCCGCGCGGCCCGCTGCGGCTGCTGATTCTCGCGGCCGGCGGCGCGTTGATCTTCGCCGCGCTCATCAACAACAAGGTGCCGGTGTACCTGCCGCACATCACGATCGGCTTCGCGCTCGTCGCGGGGCTCGCCGTCAGCGAAGCGATCCGTGCGCTGCCGACGCGGCGCGCGGCGGCGACGCTCGCGTTCATCGTGCTGTACGGCGGCGCCGGCATGGCGTACTACGAGAAGTGGTACTCGACGGCGCTCAAGAGCGAGCTCGTCTCGTACGAATCGACGGAGCGGACGCTGCGCGCGCTCGTGCCCGCCGGGCCGAAGTACATCTTCGCCTCGCCGCAGTTCTGGACGCCTTTTCACGCCGAGCCGGCGACGACGTTCTACTCGTTTGCGGCGGGGCAGCCGATCGTGTCGAGCGGCGGCGTCGCGCTCGCCGGCGCGCAGCCCGATCGTCCGATCGTGCTGATCGTGGACGAGCTGCAATGGCTGCCGGAGCTGGTCGGCGCGTCCTCGTCCACCACCGAGTGGCAGCGCAGCTGGATTCGGTTCATCGAGGATCGCTGCGCGATCGACGCCGTCGCGTACGGCACCGCGCACGGAACGCTGGCGGCCTATCGCTGCACGCTCGCCGGCGATCGCCCCGTCCCATCGCGTGCCGGCGCGTGGCCGCGCATCGTCGGCGGCGCGGCGGAGTACCGCGTCGGCGAGTGCGTCGCGCGCCAGCCTGCGGAGGTCCTCGCGCGCTGGCCGCGGTACGACGACCCGCGGCGCACGTCCGCATCGCATCCAGACGTTCGCCTCGATCGCGACGGGCTGCGCATCAGCGGCACCGGCTGGCCCGGCATCGTCACGATGTTTGCCGCGACGCCCGGCGACGCGTACCTCGTGGCGCCCGCGACCTCGCGCGCGCGCGACGGCGATCTGCTGTATATCGGCACGTGGCAGCAGCCGCAGGTTCGCTCGCTCTCGGGCGCGGCGTCGGCCGGCATTCCCGCTCCGCTCGCGGCGCCGCGGTGGTTCCCGCGCGAGCGCGCGTTTCGCGCGACGGCGCCGCAGGTCCGTCTGCTCGTGTACTCCGAGGCGCCGGAGACCGACTTCGCGATGGCCTCGCTCGACATCTATCGCCTGCAGCCGGCCGGCGGAGCGGCGGCGCGGTGATCGCATGACCCCGCGGCCGCGCGACGTCGTCTGCATCTCGTCGATCGACTGGGATTTCATCTGGCAGGGGCACCAGGAGATCATGTCGACGTTCGCCGAGCAGGGGCACCGCGTCCTGTTCGTCGAGAACACCGGCGTGCGCGCGCCGCGCGCGCGCGATCTGCCGCGCGTGCGGCAGCGGATCCGGAACTGGTGGCGCGGCACGAAGGGGTTCCGGCAGGAGCGGCCGAACCTGTTCGTGTACTCGCCGCTGCTGCTGCCGCTGCCGTACTCGCGCGTGGCGCGCAGCATCAACCGGCTGCTGCTCTCGCGCGCGCTGCGGCGCTGGATGCGCGCGACCGGCTTCTACCAGCCGATCGTCTGGACGTTCCTGCCGACGCCGATTGCGCTCGATCTGATTGCGGATCTCGATCCTGCGCTGACGATCTACTACTGCATCGACGATCTCGCGGCGAGCTCGCCCGGCGCGCGGCGGATCGCCGCGAGCGAGCGGCAGCTGTTCGAGCAGGCGGATCTCGTGTTCGTCACCTCGGAGAAGCTGCGCGAGCGCGCGGCGCGCGCCAGCCGACACGTGCACCTGTTTCCCTTCGGCGTCAACTTCGAGCGGTTCGACCGCGTGCGGCACGCGCCGGCGCCGGCGCCGCCCGACCTGCAGGCGCTCGCGCGGCCCGTCGTCGGCTACCTCGGCGGCCTGCACCAGTGGGTCGATCAGGAGTTGATCGCGGCGGTCGCGGCGCGCATGCCGGAGGCGACCTTCGCGCTCGTCGGCCCGGCGCAGATGGACGTCTCCACGCTCGAGCGCTGCCCGAACGTGCGGCTGCTCGGCCAGCGCGCGCACGACGTCGTGCCTGCCTACGTGAAGGGGTTCGACGTCGGCATCGTGCCGTATCGCGTCGCCGAGTACACGCTGAACGTGTACCCGACGAAGCTGAACGAATACCTCGTCATGGGGATTCCGGTCGTCGCGACCGACCTGCCCGAGATTCGCCGGTTCAACGCGGAGCACGGGCCGGTGGTGGCCGTGGCGTCGGACGCCGACGCGTTCTCGACGGCGATCCGCCAGGCGCTGAACGACTCGGCGCCGCAGGACGTCGCGCGGCGCGTCGCCGTCGCGCACGAGAACAGCTGGGAGAGCCGCATCGCCGCGATGAACCGCCTGATCGACGAGGCGCTCGATCGGCGCGCGGCGGCGTCGCAGCGGTGGGAGGAGACGCTGCGCCGCGTCTACCGCGAGACGCGCGCGCCCGTGGTGCAGACGCTCGTCGCGATCGCGGCGGTGTATCTCGTGCTCTTCCACACGAACGCGGTGTGGTGGGCGGCGTCTCCGCTGAGAATCGAGGCGCCGCTCGCGCCGGCCGACGCGATCGTCGTCTTCGGCGGCGGCGTCGGCGAATCGGGGAAGGCGGGCGGCGGCACCGAAGAGCGGGTGCAGCACGCCGTCGAGGTGTACAAAGCGGGCTTCGCGCCGCGCCTGCTGTTCTCGACCGGATATCTCTACAGCTTTCCCGAAGCGGAGTCGATGCGGTCGCTCGCGATGCAGCAGGGCGTGCCGGCGGACGCGATCGTCCTCGAGCAGCGCGCCACCGACACGCACCAGAACGTCGTTTTCACGCGCGATCTGCTGCGCGCGCGCGGGTGGCGATCGGTGCTCCTCGTCTCGTCGCCGTATCACATGCGGCGCGCGGCGCTCGCGTGGCGCAAGGAAGCGCCCGAGGTCCGCGTGATCCCGACGCCGCCGCCGCGCAGCCAGTTCTACGATCACGCGCGCGGCGCGTCGTTCGAACAGCTGCGCGGCATCGCGCACGAGTACCTGGCCATTGGGTGGTACTGGCTGCGCGGATGGGTGTGACGGACAATGTAATTGCGCGTTCTTCACATCATCACCAGTCTCGGGATCGGCGGTGCCGAGCGGCTCGTGCTCTCGGCGGCGCGCGGCCTTCCGCGCGATCGGTTCGACCAGGCGATCTGCTGCCTCGAGGAGCGCGGCGCGCGCGCGGCCGAGGCGGAGGCCGCCGGCGTGCCGGTGTATTCGGTCGACAGCTTTCCGGGGCTGCGGCACCCGCTTGCGTTTGCGCGGCTCGTGCGCATCGTGCGGCGCTTCCGGCCGACGATCGTCCACACGCACCTGCAGTCCGCGAATCTCTACGGCCGCGTCGCCGCGCGTCTGGCCGGCGTGCCGATCGTGATCGCCACCGAGCACAACGTCTACGCCGCCAAGCCGCGGCGGTACGTGCTCGTCGAGCGGGTGCTGGCGCGGAAGACCGATGCCATCGTGGCGGTCTCGGTCGAGGTGCAGCAGTTTCTCAGCCGCCAGCTGCGCATCGCGCCGTCGGCGATTCGCGTCGTGCACAACGGCGTCGCGCTCGAGCCGCCGTCGGAGGCCGGCGCGTCGGACGTGCGCGCGCGTCTCGCGGTCGGAACCGGCGGCGTGCGCCTTGCAACAGTCGCGTCGCTGACTCCGAAAAAAGGGCTCGACGTGCTGGTGCGCGCGCTCGCGCGTCTGACGGCGAGCGGCGTCTCCTTCGCCGCGGCGCTCGCCGGCGAGGGCGTGGAGCGGCGTCGGATCGAGGCGTCGATCGCGCGGCTCGGCCTCGTCGATCGCGTGCACCTGCTCGGCGCCGTCGTCAACGTGGCCGACGTGCTCGCCGCCGTCGATCTCTTCGTGCTGCCGTCGCGCGTCGAGGGGCTGCCCCTCGCGCTCCTCGAGGCGATGGCCGCGGGCAAGCCGGTGATCGCGACCGCCGTCGGAGGCGTGCCGGAAGCCATCGAGTCGAACGTGAACGGCATCCTCGTGCCGCCGGACGACGACGCGGCGCTGGCCGACGCGATTGCGGCGCTCGCGCGATCGCCGGAGCAGCGCGCCCGCCTCGGCGCCGCGGCACGCCGGACGATCGAGCGCGGCGGGTTCACCGAAGGGGCGTATCTCGCCTCGTTGTCGGCGCTGTATCTGGAGCTCGTGAACCGGCGCGCGTCGTGACAAGTCGTGGCCGACGTCTGTAGGGCGAGGCTTTCAACCTCGCCTCGCGCAGGCGACCCTGAAAGGGTCGCCCTACAGTCGATCCACTGCTTCCGCGATGGCCGCCGCGACGAAGACGAACATCAGCGGCTGCACCGTGATCGAGTACCGCATGTTGGTCAGCACGAACGCGAGCGTCGCCGGGATGTACGCGATCAGCACGAGCGGCAGCGCGATCGCCGCGCCGCGGCGCCAGGCGGCCCAGACGCCCGCCGCCGTCATCGCGAGGAGCGCGATCGACGCTGCCTGTGCGACGGCGTAGATGCGCCCGCTGCCGGCGAACTGCTGCGTCGTATGCGGATCCTCGCTGCCCTGGACGAAGAACACGCGGACGGCCCGGTACGCCGAGCTCGCGAGGTACGCGGCCGGGTCCCGCCGGATGTTGTCGATCGCGAGCGCGGTGTAGCGGCGCATCGCCTGCAGTTGTTCGCGGTAGAAGGGCGCGTTGACGGCGACATCCGCGAGCGGCGCGCACGCACGATTCCCGCCGGGCGGCGCATCGAGCGCCGCGAACGACACGCTCGAGTGCAGCAGCCGCTCGGCGTCGTGCCCCGCCACGGCGACGTCGGTGATGCGGCCCGACCACGCGCGCGGCACCGTGATCGACGATCCGTCGTCCAGCTGCAGCGTGGCCGACGATTCGCCGGTCTCGACGCGCCCGCGCGGCACGGCGCCGCGCGCGGGCCGCTCGCCGCTCAGGAGCGCGGTGGCCGCCAGCCGCGCGTCCGCCTCGGACAACCGCCCGTCGCCGTCGAAATCGAGCCGCTCGCCGGCCGCGACCGGCTCCGCCCACGCCGCGTGCCGCAGCAGCCGGACGACATCGAACACGTCGAGGACATCGGCGTGGCGATCGAGATCGCCGAGATGGTCGTCGCTGACGAAGTAGACGAGCGGCGCCGCCGGATCGGGCCGGCCGTCGGCTTCGAGCGCGACGTAGTAGGTCGTCGGCGACGGCGAGGGCGGCAGATCGGCGTGGAACTCGCGCGCGCCGGTTGCATCCGCCCGCACGCGGCGGCGCCCGGCGTCCCGGTCCGTCCAGTAGACGATGTCGAGCGCAGCGGGAACGGGCGCGCAGTCGCGCACGCGTCCGGTGACGACGAGCGGCACGCGATCGAGGCTCGTGTAAGGAAAAGATCCCGTCTCGAAGGCCGATCGCGGGTTGTGCGCGCGGCTCTTCAGATACGGACCGGTCTGCAGCGTGCCGTACCACAACTGCATCGCGCCGTGCGTCGTCGTCGGGAAGAACTCGTGCGTGAGGCGGGAGGTCCAGACGACCCACGGCGCGAGCATGGCCGCGGCCGCAGCGACGAGCATAGCGGCATGGGCGAGGCGGCGGCGGTCGCGGCGCTCGGCGAGGAGAAATACGGCAAGGAGCGCGGGAACGAGGACGAGATTCGGGCGGAACTGCGGCGCGAGGCCAAGCAGCGCGCCGGCGAAGACGTACAACCGCCAGTCGCCGCGGCGCCGCGCGCGCGCGAACGCCAGAACCGCAGCCATGAAAATCACCGTGCACGGCGCGTCGGAGACCTGCGTCGACGCGTACACCGTGTTGAACGACAGGAACCCCGTGAGCAGCGCGGCGATGACCGCGACGCGCTCGTCGAACTCGACGCGCGCGAAGGCGTAGACGAGCAGCGGCATGAACGCGTTGGCGACGACCTGCGCGACGATCGGAAACTGCGGGCGATCGCCGAACGTGCGGTAGAAGGCGGCGAGGAAGTACGCGTAGCCCCAGGGTCGATCGATCGTCGGGAACGGCTCGCCGCGTGCGAGCGCGCGCCCGAGATCCTGGTAGTCGTCGAACCCTTCCCAGCCCCACGGATGCGGCGCGCGGACGAACACGAAGAACAACCCGATCGCGAGCGACGCGGCGCACGCCGCGCGCACGGTCACGCGAGTCATACGTGGTAAATTACACTTCAAAGAACGCAAAGGAGGCAAAGGTCGCAAAGGCAAAGGCGCAAAGCCGCGCGACCTGTGCGTCTTCGCGATCTTTGCCTGCTTTGCGTTCTTGACTATCACAGGACCCCATGACATCCGCTGATCTGATTCGCCCCCACGGGGGTGCGCTCGTGGACCGCATCGCCGCGCCATCCGAGCGCGGCGCCGCACTCGCCGCGGCGGCACGCCTGCCCGCCGTTCGCTTGAACGCCGTCCAGCACTCCGATCTCGTGTGTATCGCCACCGGCGTCTTCAGCCCGCTCACCGGCTTCGTCGGCCGCGCCGACTACACGTCGATCGTCGAGCGGATGCGGCTCGCGAGCGGCGCGGTGTGGACCATTCCGGTGACGCTGGCCGTCGCGAGCGACGTCGCCGCCTCGCTGAAATCGGCGCGCTCGATCGCGCTCGAAGACCCTGCAGGCCGCATCGTCGCGACGATGGAGGTGGCGGAGCAGTTTGGATACGACAAGCGCGCGGAGGCGGCGCAGGTGTATCGGACGACCGACGAGGCGCATCCTGGCGTCGCGCGCCTGTACGCGCAGGGCGACACCCTCGTCGCCGGCCCGGTGACGCTGCTCGAGCGGCCGGCCGACGAGCCGTTCGCGGCGTATCGCCGCGATCCGGCCGAGACGCGGCGCCTCTTCGCCGAGCGCGGCTGGCGCCGCATCGTCGGGTTCCAGACCCGCAATCCGGTGCATCGTGCGCATGAGTACATCCAGAAAGCGGCGCTCGAGATCTGCGACGGCCTGCTGCTCAATCCGCTGGTCGGCGAGACCAAGAGCGACGACGTCTCGGCCGACACGCGGATGCAGAGCTACCGCGTGCTGATCGAGAACTACTATCCGCAGGATCGCGTGCTGCTCAGCGTCTACCCCGCGGCGATGCGCTACGCCGGGCCGCGCGAGGCGATCTTCCACGCGATCGCGCGCAAGAACTACGGCTGCACGCACTTCATCGTCGGCCGCGATCACGCGGGCGTGGGGAGCTACTACGGCACCTACGACGCGCAGAAGATCTTCGACGAGTTCGCGCCGGGCGATCTCGGCATCACGCCGTTGTTCTTCGAGCACACGTTCTTCTGCCGGAAATGCGGCGGCATGGCCTCGTCGAAAACGTGCCCGCACGACGGCGCGAGCCGCGTGACGCTGAGCGGCACGCAGGTGCGCGACATGCTGACGAAGGGGCAGATCCCGCCGCCGGAATTCACGCGCGCCGAAGTGGCCGAAGTGCTGATCGCGGGCATGCGCGAATGAGCGGCGGAGCCAACGGCTTCACGCTCTGGTTCACGGGGCTCTCGGGCGCGGGGAAGTCGACGCTCGCGCAGGGCGTCCGCGACGTGCTCGTCGCGCGCGGGCGCGGCGTCGAGATTCTCGACGGCGACGAGGTGCGGACGAACCTGAGCAAGGGCCTGGGATTCTCGAAAGAGGATCGCGACACGAACATCCGCCGGATCGGCTACGTCGCGCGGCTCCTCTCGCGCAACGGCGTCGTGGCGATCACCGCCGCGATTTCTCCGTATCGCGAGGTGCGGGACGAGGTGCGCCAGAGCCACGACGCGCCGTTCGTCGAGGTGTTCGTGGACTGCTCGCTCGACGAGCTCGTGCGGCGCGATCGCAAAGGCCTCTACGCGAAAGCGCTCCGGGGCGAGCTGCAGAATTTCACCGGCGTCTCGGATCCGTACGAGCCGCCGCCGGCGCCCGACATTCACGTCAGAAGCGATCGTGAAACCGTCGAAGAGTCGCGCGCGAAGATCGTCACGTGGCTCGAGCAGCGCGGGCTGATCCCGTCGTCGCCGCGGTGAGGCGCGGGCGCGTCGCGAAACTCGCGGCGATCAGCCTGCCGGCGGCCATGCTGGCGGCGCTCGTGTTCGCGGCGGGCGTCGAAGTGTGGACGCGGCGCCACTGGAATCCCGCGAAGGGCACGCCGGGGTTCTTCCTCTCCGACGCGGCGCGCGGCCAGCGGCTTGCGCCGGGGTACGCCGACTGGTTCGCCGGCGTGCCTGTGAAGATCAACAGCCTCGGATTCCGCGACGACCGCGAGTACGCGCTCGCGAAGGGACCACGCACGTTCCGCGTGCTCGTCCTCGGCGATTCGGTGACGTTCGGACACGGGTCCGTCTACGAGCACACCTACCCGTTTCTCGTGGAGCAACGCTTGCGCGCGTGGCGGCCCGACGTCGATTGGCAGGTGTGGAACCTGGCGGTGCCCGGCTACAACACGAGCCAGGAGCTCGCGCAGCTGCTCGAGGCGGGGCCCGCCTTTCAACCGGACCTCGTCATCGTCGGCTTCTTCGAGAACGACGTCGTGGACAACCGCGTCGTCGCTCCGCCGGCGGCGATGGCGCGCGCACGGAGCGCGGCGCTGACGTGGCTGTATCGCCACGTGTACTCGACGAGCGTGTACAAGCGCGCGTACCTCGAGCTCGCGTGGCGGCTCTCGGCGTCGAACAGCTATCGCCTGCGGCTGCAGCACGTCGGCGCCGAGGCGCAGCTGCTCGAGCACGTGCAGAGCGCGCAGGATCTCGAGGGCCAGCGGCTCACCTCGTTCGATCGCCTCGACGATCGCCAGCTGCCGGCCGCGCCGTGCGCGGGCGCTGCGGGCATGGCGCCGGACATCGTCGACGCGATGCGCCGCGAGCCGGGCTGGGACGCGTGGGCCGACGCCGTCCGCCGGCTGCAGCAGCTTCGCCGCGACGGTGTGTACCGCCTGATGTTCTTCGTCAACATGGCGCCGCTCGGCTGTCCGACCTCCGACGTCTTCTACGACGGCGGATCGTCGCGGCTGAACGACTTCTTCGTCCGCACGCTCGGCGCCGACGGCACGCCGGTCGCGACGAGCTACGAGGCGTTCCGCCGCGTGCGGCCGTCGCAGATGCCCGAGGCGTCCGGCCACTCGATTGGCAACGCCAACGTCGTGAAGGCCGAGGCGCTCTTCGCCTTCCTGCGCGACGTCTTCCTGCCGCAGATCGCCGGCGGCCGCGCGGGCGCGATCCTGCGCGGGCCCGCCTCCGATTCGGCGCGCCGCGCTCCGCGATGAAGCTGTCGATCGTGATCCCGGTCTACAACGAGGAGCAGACGATCGGCGAGGTGGTCGAGCGTGTGTGGGCCGCCGACCTCGGCGGCATCGAGCGCGAGGTGATCATCGCCAACGACGGGTCGACCGACCAGACGTGCAAGGCGCTCGACGAGAGCCGCTGGATCGCCGATCCGCGCGTGAAGCGCTACGACTGCCCGATCAATCTCGGCAAAGGCGCGGCGGTGCGCCTCGGCCTCGCGTTCGCAACGGGCGACATCCTGCTGATTCAGGACGCCGATCTCGAGCTCGATCCCAACGAGTACGGCCGGCTGCTCGCGCCGATCCTCGAAGGCCGCGCGCAGATCGTCTACGGATCGCGCTTCCTGGCGCCGTCGCAGCGGATCGCGTTCCGCCGCCGCGTCGCCAATCGCCTGCTGACGATGCTCACCAACGCGCTGTTCGGCGCGCGGCTCACGGACATGGAAACGGCGTACAAGGTCTTCCGGCGCAGCGTCCTCGACGGGATTCGGCTCCGCTGCGTCGGCTTCGACTTCGAGCCGGAGATCACCGCGCGATTCCTCCGCGCCGGCCATCGGATTCTCGAAGTGCCGATCCGGTACAATCCGCGCCGGACCGACGAAGGCAAGAAGATCAGATGGATCGACGGCGTCGACGCGGTCTACGCGCTGCTGAAATGCCGGTTCGCCGGATGAGCTGAGATGTCCGCGATCAAACCGTTTCTCGTGGCGTTCGCGCTGGCGCTGGCGCTCGTGCCGCTGTGCCGGCAGCTCGCCGTGCGGCTCGGGCGCGTGGCGCAGCCGCGCGCCGATCGCTGGCACCGCCGGCCGATCGCGATGCTCGGCGGCGTCGCCATCGCCGTCGCGATGTTCGCTACCGCGTCGCTCTTCGACGTCGTCGCGAGCCGGCCGGTGCTCGCCGGCTGCGCGCTGCTCGCGTTCGCCAGCGGGCTCGTCGACGATCTGACGAGGCTCAAGGCGTCGACGAAGCTGATCGTGCAGATCGCGCTCGCCTCGGCGCTCCTCTTCTTCGGCTACCGCGTCAACTGGGTGGAGTCGATGACGCTCGACAGCCTGCTCACGCTGTTCTGGGTGGTCGGCATCACCAACGCGTTCAACCTCCTCGACAACATGGACGGCCTCTGCGGCGGCGTCTCGATGATCGCGATCGTCGGCCTGCTGCTCGAGGCGGCGAACCGCGGCGTCCTCGACACGCCGGAGAGCCGCTACCTCGCGGCGCTCTGCGGCGCGACCGGCGGCTTCCTCGTCTACAACGTGTATCCCGCGTCGATCTTCATGGGCGACGCCGGCAGCCTGCTCATCGGCTTCTCGTTCGGCGCGTTGACGCTCTCGACGAACCACCACACCGGCGGCCGGTCGAACCTGCTGACGGTGGTCGCCGTGCCGGTGCTCGTGCTGCTGATTCCGATTCTCGACACGGCGCTCGTCACGCTCTCGCGATGGCTGTCGGGGCGGCCGGCGTCGCAGGGCGGCCGCGATCACTCGTCGCACCGCCTCGTGGCGATGGGCCTCTCGGAGCCGCGCGCGGTCGCGATGCTCTGGACGCTCGCCGCCGCGGGCGCGCTCACGAGCATCATGCTGACGCGCTTCAACCAGACGTGGTCGCTCTTCGCGGCCGTCGTCTTCGTCTTCGGCATGGTGCTCTTCGCCGTCTTCCTCGGCGGCATTCGCGTCTACGACGACACGGAGGCGCGCGCGCGGCGGCTGACGCCGCTCGTCGTCGGGATGATGTACAAGCGGCGCGTCGCGGAAGTGCTGCTCGACTTCTGCCTGATCACCGCGTCCTACTACCTGGCGTACCGCCTGCGGTTCGAGGACCCCGAGGAGTTCCTCCGCAACTTCTCGAACTTCTCGCAGTCGCTGCCGGTGATCGTCGCGTCGCAGCTCGTCGCGTTCTTCGCCGTCGGCGTCTACCGCGGCGTGTGGCGCTATTTCAGCGTCGCCGACACCGTCGTGATGGCGCGCGGCGTCGTCGTCGGCGTCGTCTCGAGCCAGCTGGCGATCCTGTATCTCTACCGCTTCTCGAGCTACTCGCGCGCCGTCTTCGTGATCGACGCCGTGCTGCTGATGGGATCGCTGACGCTGTCGCGCGCGTCGTTCCGGCTCGTCGCCGACTTCCTCAACCGCCAGCGCGAGACCGGCACGCGCGTGGTCGTCTACGGCGCCGGCGACGGCGGCGCGCTCGCCGTCCGCGAGCTGCAGAAGAAGCCGACGCCCGTGCGCATCATCGGCTTCGTCGACGATGCGCCGCACAAGATCGGCACACGGGTGCTCGGCTACCCGGTGCTCGGCGATTTCGAGTGGCTCGAGCAGCTCGTCGCGGGCGCGGCGGTGGAGCTCGTCGTCATCGCGGCGCGGAGCATCGAGGCCGACCGGATCCGCCGGCTGCGCGCCGCCTGCGCCTCGCGCGGCATCGCGCTGACACGCCTCACGGTGGGGATCGAGGATCTGATCGTGCCGTTCAACACGGGCGCATCGCGGCCGGCCAATACATTTAAGAATTGAGTACTGCCTGGCCTCGCGACATCGATGATCGCGCATTCCAAATTCAAATTCCAAATTCCTAATTCCGGTGTGTGGCATCTGCGGTGAACGGCGGTTCGACGGCCGGCCGGTCGACGAGCCGACCGTAGCGGCGATGCGCGATCGGTTGGCGCACCGCGGCCCCGACAGCTGCGGCGCGTACCGGTCGCCGGACGGCGGCGCGGCGCTCGGCTTCCGGCGGCTGCGCATCATCGATCTCACCGCGAACGCGAACCAGCCGATGCCGAGCGAGGACGGCGCGGTTCGCGTCGTCTTCAACGGCGAGATCTACAACTTCCGCGAGCTGCGCGACGGCCTGCAGCAGCGCGGCCACCGGTTCAGGTCGCGCAGCGACACCGAGGCGATCGCGCACCTGTACGAGGAAAAGGGCGCGGCGTGCGTCGACGATCTCGACGGCATGTTCGCCATTGCGATCTGGGACGAGCGCGCGTCGCGGCTCGTGCTCGCGCGCGATCGAGCCGGGAAGAAGCCGCTCTTCTACTATCACGCGGACGGCGTCTTCGCGTTCGCGTCGGAGATGAAGGCGTTCTTCGGCCGCCGCGATCTCCCGATCGAGATCGATCCGGCGGCGATCCCGTACTACTTCCTGCACGGCTACGTGCCGGGGCCGCGGACCTTCTACAAGCGCGTCTTCCAGGTGCCGCCGGGCACGCGTATGACGATCGACGCCGACGGCCGCATCGACGCGGACACGTACTGGCGCGTCGAGTTCCCGCGCGCCGGCGAGGCGCCCGAAGCCGCCCGCGACGGGGCGATCGCCGGCGTGCGCGCGCGCGTGACGCGCGCGGTCGAGAAGCGCCTCGTCAGCGACGTCCCGCTCGGCGCCTTCCTGAGCGGCGGCCTCGATTCGACGATCGTCGTCGGCGTCATGAGCCGGCTGATGGCCGAGCCGGTGAAGACGTTCAGCATCGGGTTCGAGGGCGACACGGCGTACGACGAGACGCGATACGCGCGTATCGCCGCCGAGCGCTTTAGGACCGAGCACACCGAGTTTCGCGTCGCGCCGGACGCCGTCGATCTGATCGACACGCTCCTCTGGCATCACGACGGCCCGTTCGGCGATTCGTCGGCGCTGCCGACCTATCTCGTCTCGAAGCTGGCGCGCGCGAAGGTCACCGTCGTGCTGACGGGCGACGGCGGCGACGAGCTCTTCGCCGGCTACCGGCGCTTTCGCGCGTCGATCGCCGCAGGTCGCCTGCCGCGCGCCCTCGCCGGCGCCGCCGACGCGGCGCTGGCGCGCCTGCCGCCGCCGCGGCACGAGCGCAGCCGTCTCGCCGAGGCGCGCCGGTTCTTTCATGCCGCCGCGGCGCCGCCGGACATCCGCATGACGATGTGGAACGCGGTGTTCTTCGACGACCTGGCGGCGCTCGTCCGGCCGGATTTCGCCGCCGCGGCGGGACCCATCGACGTGCTGCACTACATCCGCGCCGAAGAGCGGCGCTTGGACGGGCTCTCTCCGCTCAGCCGCCTGCTGCACGCGAATTTCACGTCGTATCTTCCCGACGATCTCCTCGTGAAGCTCGATCGCGCCACGATGGCCAACGCGCTCGAAGCGCGGTCGCCGTTCCTCGACCGCGAGCTGATCGAGTACGCGGCGGCGCTGCCGGACGGCTACAAGCTCGCCGGGTCGCGCAGCAAGGCGATCCTGCGCGACGCGTTTTCAGACCTCGTGCCGCCCGAAATCGCCGCGCGCGGCAAGATGGGATTCGGCGTGCCGGTGGGCGCCTGGTTCCGCGGCAGGCTTCGCGGCTACATGCGCGATCTGCTGCTCGCGCCAGACGCGCGCTACCGCTCGATGCTCTCCGGCGAGCACGTCGACCGGCTCGTCGCGCGCCATCTCGAGGGCTCCGCGAATCTCGGCCCGCAGCTCTGGACGCTCGTCTGCTTCGAGCGATGGCTCCGCCTGCTGCCGGAGTGGACGCGCAGCAGGAATTAAGAATTTGGAATGTGGAATTTGGAATTCGTTGTCGCGGTGTCACGACTTCGTGCACGAATTCCAAATTCCGAATTCCAAATTCTTAATTGCGCCGCGCGGCGCGCGATTGCGGCGGCCGCGCACATAGTCAGCGCGCACGTGATCGGCATCACGTGCACCGAGAACCGGCCGGGATACGCCGAGCCGCGCGCGACGATCGCTCCGACAATCGACGCCAGGAAGTACAGCACGCCCGCCGCCGGCAGCTCTCTGAACAGCGGAACGCCGAGGATTGCGAGAAGGGCGGCGCCTGCGCCGGCGAGGACCGGCAGGGCGAACACGTCGAAGCGCGGCGGATCGTTCACCGTCAGCACCATCAGCACGCTCTCGAGCGTGCGGCCGAGCGACGCCGCGATCGGCGCGCCCGGCTGCCAGTTCGACAGCAGGCTGCGCGACGTGCCGTAGAACACGCTGAAGACGCCTGTGTAATACCGCGTCCGCCAGGCGAACAGCAGGATCCCGACGGCGACGATCGACACGACGATCGCCGCCGCACGCCAGGCGACCCGCGTCCGCCACATCCGCAGTCGCGGCAGCGACGCGACCGGCACGCCCAGCGGCAGCGCGAACACGGCGACGGCGAACGCGAGCACGAGATGATTGAGCCGCGTGTAGAACGCCAGCGTCGCGAGCACGCCGGCAGCGACGGCGTACGCCGCGCGGCGGCGGCCCGCCATCGCCGTAAGCGACGCCAGGCTCAGGAAGCCCGCCCCTGAGATGTCGCTGAGGCCCACGCCGATCAGACTCCACGCCGTGCCGAGCACGAAGACGCCGAGCGTCGACGCCGCGGCGGCGATCGCCCACCGGAAGCCCGCGGCGCGCCGCGTGATCTGAAAGCTGCACATCGCGCCCGCGAGCAGGCACGCGCCGTCCCACCACCATTCCCCGACGCTCGAATCGCCGAAGACGACGTGCAGCAGGCCGTTTATCCAGCGATACAGCGGCTGAAAGTAAAAAGTCGGCGTCCCGCCCTCGAGCCAGTAGCCCTGCATCACGATGCGGTACGCGTAGCGCTGGTACATCCACATGTCGTGGCCGACGCCGTAGAGGAACCAGCGGCCGATTGCCGGCGCGCTGATCGCGAGCACGAACACGATCCACGGCACGCCGATCACCAGAAGCGCGCCGCGCATGTTCCGGAATCGGGCCGGCACCGGAAGCGCGGCGCCCGCGGCGAGAGCGGCAATCGCCCATCGCGCCGCGCCGTGAAGATCGTGCGTCAACAGCCAGGCGATCGCGAGCGACGCGCCGAGCGTCCACGTGAGCACCGCGGCGCTCGTCACCTGGGCGATCGCCGATGCGGTCCATGCGACGAAGAACGCGGCGGCGGCGAGCGGCGCGACGAGCGTCGCCGCGGCGTGCGCGCGAATCGCGAACGGCGACGGCCGCCGCACGGTCGCGATCACGGGGCTCGACCACAGATCGCGGCCGTTCCACAGCGGAGCGAGCGCCCATCTGTCGCCGGTGAGGACGCCGTCGATCGCGATGCGGTGCACGCCCGCCGCCAGCGGCGCGTCGCCGTCGACAATGCGTCCGTCGATCGACGTCGCCGCGTGCACGTCGGGACCGACCTCGATGCGCAGCACGCCGTCGCGGGTCGTCGACGCGAATCCCGCCACGTGCACGGCTGTTGTCGCGCCGGGCGGCCGCTCTTCGGGCTGCGGCCAGCTCTCGCTCGGCGGCGGCAGGTTGAAGAACCACGCGGGGAACGCCGCGATGTCGGCGTAGGGCCGCGCCACGATCGCCGAGCACGCCGGATCGTCGGCGCGCCAGTCGGCGCGAAGATCCCACGCGTGCGGCGCGCCGCGCGCGCCCGTCACGATCTGCCGCGCCGGCTCGAAGCGCAGGCACCAGCCGTCCTGCACGAACAGCGCGGCGCCGGCCGCCTTCCACCCGACGAGCAGGAGGATGCAGATGCGCGCGACGCGCGTGCGCAGGAAGCCGCGATTGAGCACGCAGAGCGCTGGAAAGATGCCGCCGACGAGGATCGCTTCGAGCGCGCGATCGAGCGGGACGCCGTCAACCGCGCTCGCGATGTGATCCGGCCACAACAGCGCAAGGCCCGCGAGCACGATCCATCCAGCCGTGGCCATCAGCGTATCGACTGCACCTCGCCGACCTGCACGCCGACCGGCCGCATCTCGGCGCTGCCGGCGACGTACAGCGCCGGCCGCCACGTGCGCTCCACCTTCAGGTTCACGCGCCGCACCGGCGCCAGCGGATCGAACGCGCTGAGATCGGCCTCGAGCACGCTCCACGACGCGTCGACGAGCATCCGCGACGGCCGCGACCCGGCGATCGAGACGTAGACGGGCATCGGCGCGATCGTCGGCCGGTCCGTCGGCACGCGAATCGGAATGCGCACGCGTCCCACGTCGTTCGGCACGATGACGCTCGCGAACTCCTTCGTCCACCTGAAGCGCGTCCCGTCCTCGGCCGTCTCCCACTCGTAGAAGCCGTCGATCGAGTCCGAGCGCGCGAGCCCGAGAGGGCCGCGCCACGCGCTCACGAGCGCGCCGAGGGCGATCGCGGCCGCGCCGGCGGCGATCGCCGTCCGCCGCCGCTTCGGATGCGCAACGGACGAGGCCGCCCAGGCGCCGATCGGATCGCGATTGAGGAGCGTCGACTCCGCGAGCGCTGCCGCGAGGCCGAGCTGCAGCGCGAACGGATACGTGGCCTCGCCGACGAGCAGCGGATGCCCGGTCGCGCACGTGCCGAGAAATGCGGCGAGGCCGGTGGCCGCGCCGGCGAGCCTCGCATCGGCCGGCGTCCGGCGAAGCGCGCGCAGCACGATCGCGAAGCCGCCGGCGATCCAGATCACGAACAGCACGAAGCCGACGATGCCGAGCTCGGCGGCGATCTGGAGAAAGTAATCGTGCGCGTTCTCGGCGCCGTAGGTCCACGCGAGCTCGGCCGACATGAACAGCGGCGAAAGGCGCGCGTACTGGCCGACGCCGACGCCCAGGAGCGGCCGCGCTTCGATCATGCGAAACGTCGTCGTCGTGAATTGCCCGCGCAGCTCGGCGCCGCGCTGTGTGCGCCCCGCTTCGACGCGCTGCGCGACGACGCCGGCGGCGACGACGACCGCGACGAACACCGCGCCGACAATCGCCGCGCGGGCGCCGCGCGAGAGGCGAGAGGTCGCGATCGCCGCGAGGGCGACGGCGGCGGCGAGGCCAACGCTGCCGAACGCGCTGCGCGATTCCGAGAACCACAAGCCGATGGCGATCGTGGCGGCCGCGGCGATCCACGGCAGGCGCGCGGCGCCGCGCGCGCGCGCCGCCATGCCGACCGCGAGGCAGACGACCATCGCGAAGTAGCTGCCGGCGGCGTTCACGTCCGCGACGTGGCCGCTGATGCGGTAGCCGTTGACGGCGTAGCGCGCGAGCGCGCTCGCGATGCCGATGCGGTACCAGACGAGCACGCTCGAGATCGCCGCGGCCGTCGCGGATGCGACGAGAATCGCCGGCAGCGCGACGGCGATGCGCGGACGTTCGCGAAACAGGATCACGGTGACGGCAGCGAGCGCCAGCATCTCGAGCAGCCGCGCCGCGTCCACGATCCCGAGCGTGTTGGCGCTCGGGTAGAAATACATGTAAATGAGATGACGCACGGCGTCGGTCGGCGCCGACGTGGCGCGCAGCCGCCACGCGACGGTGGCCATCGATGCGACGATCGCGCACGCGAGGAGCCAGGCGGCGGCCGCCGCCGGCGCTCGCGGTCCCCGGCGATCGGCGTGCGGACGCGCGATCCACGCGAGCAGGAACGCGACGACCATCGCTTCGCCGATGCGGAAGTCCGGGTCGTCGATGAAGGCGGCGGCGAGCTGGCCGAGCGGCGCGACCGCCGCGGCGGCGAGCAGGCCGTGGACCGGCGCGGCGATCGCGAGCGCGAGCGTCGCCGCGATGACGAGCTTCGTGGGCCAGCCGATGTTGAAGGCGAGTGAGGCCGCGACGACCCAGAACGGAATCGCCGCGAGCGCGGCACGGACCGGCGTCGATCGCCAGACGCCCGGCGCCGGCGATCCGGCGTCGGCGCCCGCGATGATCGGAACGTACACGCCGGCTCGCATTTTATCCGATTTCAGATGAACATGCGGTCGGCCCGGAGCCGGAGCGAGGAGCGGACGCCGCGATGATCCAGCAGGTCGTTGAAGTGCTCAAGGTGATCGGCCGGCCGGCGTCGATCACGTTCATCCTGTTCGTGCTCGCCGTCGGCGTCGCGCTCGCGTTCCGCCGCCGCACCGAGCGCGGCGCGCGCTGGTACTTCGTCGCCGTCGTCGCGGCGTACTGGGTGCTGTCGACGCCGGCGTGCGCAGAGCGCCTCGTCGAGTGGGCGGGCCGTCCGTACGTGCCGCTCGCCGCGGCGGGCGAGGCGCGCGGCGCGCGGATCGTCGTCGTGCTCGGCGCCGGCAACAACACGATCCAGTCGCGCGGCTTCGTGTTGAACGAGGTCACGGAGGAAGCGGCGCTGCGCGTGCTCGAAGCGGTGCGGCTGTACCGGCTGCTCGATCGGCCGACGATCCTCGTGTCGGGCGGCGTCACCGGACGCGAGGTGGGATCGGCGCCCGAGGGGGACGCGCTGCGGCGGACCGCCGAATCGCTGGGCGTTCCGGCGAGCGACATCCTCGTCGAGAACGAATCGAAGACCACGCGCGAGGAATCGATCGTCATCGCGCGGATGCTCGCCGGGCGCACGGCGCAGCCGATCGTGATCGTGACGTCGCCGACGCACATGGCGCGCGCGCTCGCGGTCTTCCGCGCCGTCGGGTTCGACCCGATTCCGTCCGCGGCCGCGTACAAGTCCGATCATTCGCTCGAGCGCTACCGCTGGGCGCCCAACGATCTCGGGCTGCTCCTGTTCCAGGGATTCGTCTACGACGAGGCGGCCCAGCTGTACTACCGCGCGCGTGGCTGGATGCCCAAGTAAACGATTCACGCCCATTTCCCCGCGCCCGTGTCAGGTACGTGTCAGGCACGTGTCTGGCACGTGCCTGGCACCGGAGGGCGGGGCGGCCGCGGACGTCGGATTATGATGGGCCCCCCGAGCCATGGACCACGCCTTCACCGTCGGCGTCGAGGAAGAGTTCCAGATCGTCGATCCGCACACGTGGGAGCTGCGCTCGCACGTCTCGGAGCTGCTCGCGTCGAGCGCGTCGGTGTTCGGCGACTCGATCAAGCGCGAGATGCACCAGTCGATTGTCGAGGTCGGAACGAAGATCTGCGCGAACGTCGAGGAGCTGGCGGAGGAGATCATCCGCAACCGGCGCGGCCTCGCGGACGCGGCCGAGCGCACCGGGCTTCGCATCGCCGCCGCCGGCACCCATCCGTTCTCGAACTGGATGGACCAGGTCATCTCGCCCGGCGAGCGCTACGAGAACATCGTCGAGGAGCTGCAGCAGCTCGCGCGATCGCTCCTCATCTTCGGCCTGCACGTGCACGTCGCGGTGCCCGATCGCCACACGATGATCGATCTGATGAACGAAGCGCGGTACTTCCTGCCGCACCTGCTCGCGCTCTCGACGAGCTCTCCGTTCTGGATGGGACGCGACACCGGGTTGAAGTCGTTCCGCACCACCGTGTTCCGGCGCTTTCCTCGTACGGGGATTCCGGATCATTTCGGCTCATGGAGCGAATACGAGGAGTACGTCGAGACGCTCGTCGAGCTCCACTGCATCGACAACGGCAAGAAGATCTGGTGGGACCTGCGCCCGCACCCGACCTTCGGCACGCTCGAGTTCCGGATCTGCGACGTGCCGACGGCGCCGCGCGCGTCGATCGCGATCGCCGCGCTCGCGCAGGCGATCATCGTGAAGCTGTTTCGCCTCCGCGAGCGCAACCTCGGCTTCCGCCGCTATCATCGCGCGCTGATCGAGGAGAACAAGTGGCGCGCCGCGCGCTGGGGGATCGATGGCAAGCTGATCGATTTCGGCAAGCGGCGCGAGGTGCCGATGCGCGATCTCGCGCTCGAGCTCGCCGAGTTCGTCGACGATGTCGTGGACGATCTGGGGAGCCGGCGCGAGGTGGAGTACGTGAAGAAGATCCTGTCCGACGGCACGAGCGCGGAGCGCCAGGTGGACGTGTACCGGCACACCGGCGATCTGCGCGCCGTCGTGCAGTCGATCGTCGAGGAAACGCGGGAGAGCGTCGAGCAGTCGGCGCGCACCTACAAGGTATGAACGAAACGTCATGACCGTCAAAGTCGGACTGCTGTGCGGCCGCGAGTACTCCTTTCCGCCGGCGTTCCTCGGCCGCGTCGAGACGCTCGGGCGCAAGCACGGCGTCACCGCGGAGTACGTGACGCTCACGGGCACGCGAATGGGCGAGCCGTCCGGGTACCACGTCATCGTCGATCGCATCTCGCACGAGGTGGAGTACTACCGCGCGTTCCTGAAGCACGCCGTGCTCGAGGGCGCGTACGTGATCAACAACCCGTTCTGGTGGACGGCGGACGACAAGTTCTTCAACTACTCGGTGGCGCAGAAGCTCGGCGTCGCGGTGCCGAAGACGGTGCTGCTGCCGCAGAAGGGCTATCCCGCGGACGTCGATCTGACGCCCGAATCGCTGCGCAATCTCGGCTACCCGATCGACTGGGACGCGCTGCTCGACTACGTCGGTCGTCCGGCGATCCTGAAGCCGTACTCGGGCGGCGGCTGGAAGCACGTCTACAAGGTGCACGACCGCGAGGAGCTGCTGCGCGCCTACGACGGGACGTCCCCCTACTGCATGACGCTGCAGCAGTTCATCCACTTCGATCAGTACGTCCGCTGCTTCACGTTCGGGAAGACCGACATCATGCCGGTCGCCTACGATCCGCACCAGCGCCGGTACCTCGTCGACCACGCCTATCTCTCGCCGGAGCTCGGCGAGCGGATCGTGCGCGACGCGCGCACGCTGAACACGGCGCTCGGCTACGAGATGAACACGATCGAGTTCGCGATTCAGGACGGCGTGCCGTACGCGATCGATTTCCTGAACCCGGCGCCCGACTTCGAGCGCGACCGGATCACGCCGCACTATTTCGAGATCGCCGTGCAGAAGATGGCGGAGCTGGCGATTGATCGCGCGCTCGGCGGCGGGCCGCAGCGCTCGTGGCCGCAGTGGGCCGCCATGGTGGGCCTTGGCCCGGCCACTGCCGTGTAAGAGTCGTTCAATCAAGAATTGGGAATTTGGAATTTGGAATTCGTCGTCACGGAGCAGCACGTCCAGCGTCAAAACCCGCTGCGCGCGGGTGGCCGCGAACGGGCGTCCGCTCGGGCGCGGAGCGCACGCCCGTGACGGGTGCCCTTGTCGCGAGCACCAGAGCGGGCTGTTCGCGGACAGGACCCGCATGAGCGGGTTTTGATACTGGCTCTAATTTCTCGCGCCCGCCGATGACGCTGTCCGACCCGATAGCTGCCTGGCACGACCTGTTGCAGGCCGAGCGCGGCCACGAGCTGTGCGCGGAGATCACGGCGTCGCAGCGCGCGCGGCGGCTGCGGTTCGGCGACCGCGTGCTCTGTCCGTTTCTCCGCCCCTTCTTCCTCACCGGCGACGACGAGGCGCGGGTGACGCGCGTCGCCGAACTGTTGTGGACGCTCGGCGAGCGAGTCGCGCGCGCGGCGCTCGATCGCCCCGAACTGCTCCGCGATCTCGCGCTCAGCGACGACGAGATCCGGCTCGCGCGGATCGATCCCGGCTACGGCACGGCGACCACCGCCGGGCGCGCCGACGCCTTCATCCTGCCCGACTCGCTCCAGTTCGCCGAGTACAACGCGGAATCGCCCGCCGGACCGGCCTACAGCGAGGGCCTCGCGGAGCTGTTCGCCGAGCTGCCGATCATGCGCCGGTTCCGCGAACGCTACGACGTGCGGCTCTACCGCCCGATTGGTGCGGTGCTCGACGCGCTCGTCGCCAGCTACCATGAGTGGGGCGGCCGCGCCGCGCCGCCGCGGATGGCCATTGTCGACTGGCGGGAGGTACCGACCTACAGCGAGTTCGAGCTCCTGCGCGACGCGTTCACGGCCGCCGGCGTCCCGACGATCGTCTGCGATCCACGAGATCTCCAGTACTCCTCCTCCGGCCTGCACGCCGGCGGCGCGCGGATCGATCTCGTCTACCGCCGCGTGCTGATCAACGACATGGTCGCGCGTCCCGACGAGTGCCGCGCGCTCTTGCAGGCCTACGAGGCGCGCGCGGTGTGCGTGGCGAACACGCTGCGGTGCAAGATGGCGCACAAGAAGGCGTTCTTCGCCGTGCTCACCGGCGAGCGCTACGCGGAGCTCTTCTCCGACGCGGAGCGCGCGCTGATTCGGCGCCACGTTCCGTGGACGGCGCTCGTCGAGGAGACGCGCGTCGCGCGCGACGGACGGAGCGTCGATCTGCTGCCGTACTTGCGGGCGAACCGCGAGCGCTTCGTGATCAAACCGAACGACGAGTACGGCGGCACCGGCGTGACGCTCGGCTGGGAGACGAGCGCCGCCGACTGGGACCACGCGCTCGATCGCGCGCTCGCGGAGCGCGCGCGCGGCTGGGTGGCGCAGGAAAAGATTGCCGTGCGCCGCGAGCCGTTTCCCATCTGCGACGACGCCGGCGTGGCGACGCGCGACATGCTGGTCGATTTCGCGCCGTACGTCTTTCGCGGCCGCCTCGCCGGTTTTCTGACGCGTCTGAGCGCGACGGGCCTCGCCAACGTGACGTCAGGCGGGGGACAGGTGCCCGCGTTCGCCGTCGCGGAAATTAGGAATTAGGAATTTGGAATTTGGAATTCGTCGACTCGCTGTCGCAGGCCGATCGCGAATTCCAAATTCTAAATTCCAAATTCTTAATTGCCTCTGTTCGCGAGTGCGCAGTTTGGCAAGGCGTGGCGTGCGCAGCGCGAATGCCGTGCGCGCCGTCGTGAGTGAAGGCGAACCGCCGCCTGTACAATGACTGCAATGAGCCCTGCGATGTTCGGGACGGTCCTGGCCGAGCTCGAGCCCGGCGCGCGCAACGCCGTCGAAGTCTGCCTGGCGATTCAGCCCGACGAGCGCGTGGCGCTGATTGCCGACGAAGCGAGCGGCGACGTCGCGGCGAGCCTGGCGGCGGCGCTCGATGAAGTGGGCGCGCCGTGGCACGGCGTCGTGATCGAGCGCGTGGCGCAGAGGCCGATGACCGTGGCGCCAGAGGAAGTGATCGACGCGCTCGAGCGCGCCGACGCCGGCATCCTCTGCGTCCAGCCGCAGCAGGGCGAGCTCGGCGCCCGCATGGCCATCGTCTCCGTCGTCGAGCGGCGCGGCATCCGCTACGCGCATATGGTCGGCGTCACGCCGCAGATCATGCAGCAGGGGATGCGCGCCGACTATCGCCTCGTCGATCGCCTGAGCCAGCGGCTGTGCGAACGGATGCCGCGCGCCGAGCGGCTGCGCGTCGAGACGCCGGGCGGCACCGCGCTCACCGCGACGTTCGATCCGGCTTACACGTGGGTGAAGACGAGCGGCCTCATCAACCGCCGCTACTGGTCGAACCTGCCCGCCGGCGAAGTGTTCACGACGCCGAAGAGCGTGGACGGCGTGTTCGTGTGCGACGGCACGGCGGGCGATTACTTCGGCCCGAAGTACGGCGACCTGCGCGCGACGCCGCTCACGATCGAGATCGCGGGCGGCCGCCTGCAGGCGGCGCACTGCACGCGCAAGGATCTCGAGCACGAGTTCTGGAGCTACTGCCACACCGACGAGCACAGCGACCGCGTCGGCGAGGTCGCCTTCGGCACCAACATCGCGCTCGACGACATGATCGGCGTCCTGCTGCAGGACGAGAAGGTGCCCGGCGTGCACCTCGCCTTCGGCGATCCGTACGGCAGCCAGACCGGCGCCGCGTGGAAGTCGCGCACGCACATCGACGTCCTCACGCGCGCGTGCAACGTCTGGATCGACGACGAGCAGGTGATCGGCAGCGGCCGGTATCTCCTCGATCGGCTTGGACTACGATAAGAACGCAGAGAAGGCAAAGGTCGCGGAGACGCAAGGGTCCGCGTTCTTCACGCTGATGGTCTTCACGTCTCTCGTCTTCCCGATCTTCTTCGTCATCGTCTTCGCGTTGTACTGGCGGCTCGACCGGCCGGACCAGAACAGGCTCGTCGTCGCCTCGGGTTTGATTTTCTACGGCTGGTGGGACTGGCGATTCGCCGTCCTGCTGCTCGTCACGACCGGGATCGACTACGCGTCCGGCCTCGCCCTCGAGCGCGAGGACGACGAGCGGCGGCGGCGCCTGTGGCTGCTGCTGTCGCTCGTCACGAACCTCGGGGTCCTCGGCTTCTTCAAGTACTTCAACTTCTTCGCCGATTCGTTCGTCCGCCTGGCGGGGCTCTTCGGGCTGCACCCGTCGACGATGACGCTGCGCGTCATTCTGCCGATGGGAATCAGCTTCTACACGTTTCAGGCGCTCAGCTACACGATCGATGTGTATCGCCGCGAGCTCGACGCCGTGCACGATCCGGTGCGGTATTTCTCGTTCATCCTCTTCTTTCCGCATCTGGTGGCGGGGCCGATCGTGCGCGCGCGGGATCTCCTCGGCCAGTTCGCGCGGCGCCGCGTGTTCGATCCGACGACGGCGCCCGACGCGCTGCGGCAGATTCTGTGGGGCGTCTTCATCAAGGTCGTCGTCGCCGACAATCTCGCGCCGGTCGTGGCGGCGGCCTACGACCACGCGGGCGTCGCGTCGGGATGGCAGCTGCTCTACGCGACGTTCTGCTTTTCGGTCGAGATCTACGGCGACTTCGCCGGCTATACGCACATCGCGATCGGCTGCGCGAAGCTGCTCGGGATCGAGCTGATGCGCAACTTCGCGTATCCGTATTTCTCGCGGAGCATCCCGGAGTTCTGGGCGCGGTGGCACATTTCGCTGACGCGGTGGTTCCGTCAGTACCTGTACATCCCGCTCGGCGGCAGCCGCGTCGGCTACCGCCGGTGGGCGCTCAACGTGCTGATCGTGTTCCTCGTCAGCGGCTTCTGGCACGGCGCGAACTGGACGTTCATCGTCTGGGGCGCGATCCACGGCGTGCTGTATCTCGCGTACACGATCGCGCAGCCGGCCTCTCGATCGCACGGCGCCGACACGCCGGGCGGCGAGTCGCTCGTCCCGTCGCCCGCGGCGGTGCTGCAGATCGCGCTGACCTTCTCGCTGACGTGCCTGGCGTGGGTGTTCTTCCGGGCGCCGTCGGTGTCCGAAGCGCTCGGCATCCTCGGCAAGATCGTGACCGACGTCGCGACCACTCCGCCGGCGCTGACCGACAAGCGCGCGGTGATCTGGATCGCGATCCTGTTCGCTGTGGAATGGGCGCAGCGCGAGCACGCCAACCCGCTGCACCTGGAGCGGTTCCCGCGGCCCGTGCGGTGGAGTCTCTACTACGCGTTCGCCGTCGTCGTCTTCATGTTTGCGCCCATCCACTACACGCCGTTCATTTATTTCCAGTTTTAGAGAACGTTTTAGAGAACGCAGAGCAAGCAAAGATCGCGGAGGCGCAAAGAGGCCACGTTCTCTACACCCGACTGAGATACTCGCGCATCTCATGCTTCCAGTACGGCCAGTCGTGGCCGCCGAGCGGGCCCCAGTCGTCGAGGAAATGCCGGACGCCGCGGTTCGCGAGGATGCCCGACATGCGGTAGGTGTCGCTGCTGTTCTCCCACGGCCCGCTGCCGGTGACGAGATGGATCTCGCACGACCCGAGGTGGCCGAGCGTCCATGGATCGGACTGGTTCGCCATGTAGTCGGCAGGATTGTTGAAGTAGAAGTTCTCGTCGTACATCCCGCCCATGAATCCCTTCATGTCGTAGACGCCGGAGAGCGCATAGCAGCGCTTGACGACGTCGGGGTACTTGAACAGCGTATTCGCGGCGTGATACGCGCCGAGCGACGCGCCCATCGTCCACACGCCGATGTCGTGCGAGCGGGAGCTGTCGCGGACGAACGGGATCAGTTCGTGGCGGATGTACGCGTCGTACTGCCGCTGCATCCAGCTGCGATGGAACGGGTGCGCGCCGCGGTTGCCGAACGAATCCCGGTGGTTGACGTCGACGCAGAACGCCTTCACGCGCCCCGCGTCGATGAAGTCGGCGATCGCGCCGATCATGCTCTGCCGTTCGTACTCTTCCTCGTCGCCGCCGCTCGTCGGAAACATGATCATCGGCGGCCCCCAGTGCCCAAGGACGACGACGCTCATGTGGCGGCCGACGCGATCGGAGTACCAGCGATAATATTCGCGTCGCATTCGAGCGATGAGTATATGACCATCCTCTGCATCGCCACCTACCTCAAGGGCGAGCGGTTCCTGCAGGAGTGCCGGCGTCTGGGCGAGACGGTGCTGCTGCTGACGGCCGACTCGCTGCGCGACGCCGCCTGGCCGCGCGACGCGATCGACGAGATTCACACCATCGCGCGCGACGCGGGCGATTCCGGCGTGAAGCGGCGGGTCGACGAGATCGCGCGGCGGCACCGAATCGACCATGTCGCGGCGCTCGACGACTTCGACGTCGAGATGGGCGCGATGGTCCGCGAGCACCTGCAGGTCGAGGGGATGGGCCGCACGGTCGCGAGCCACTTCCGCGACAAGCTTGCAATGCGCGTGAAGGCGCGATCGAGCGGCATTCCGGTGCCGGCCTTCTCGCCGGCCTTCACCGACGCCGAGGTGAACGCGTGGGCGTCGCGCGTTCCGCTGCCGTGGGTGCTCAAGCCGCGCTCGTCGGCGGCGGCGATCGGGATCAAGAAAATCCGGTCGCACGACGAGTTGTGGCGCGCGCTCGACGCCGCGGGCGAGAACCGATCGAACACGCTCCTCGAGCAGTTCGTGCCGGGCGACGTGTATCACGTGGACTCGATCGTCTGGCGCGGCGAGGTCGTCTTCGCGATCGCGTTCAAGTACGGGCGCCCGCCGATGGAGATCGCGCACGAGGGCGGGCTGTTCATCACGCGCCGGCTCGCCGACGCGTCGGAGGAAGGCGCGGCGCTGCTCGCGCTCAACCGTCAGCTCCAGATGGTGCTCGGGTTACAGCGCGGCGTCTCGCACTCGGAGTTCATTCGAGGGTCGGGAGGGTCGGATGGGTCGGGTGGGTTGGTGTTTCTGGAAACATCGGCGCGAGTCGGCGGCGCGTTCATCTCGGACACGATCGAGGCCGCGACCGGCGTCAACCTGTGGGCCGAGTGGGCGAAGATCGAGATTGCGGGCGACGGCGGCGACTACGTCGTGCCGCCGCGGCGCGACGATTTCGCGGCGATCGTGCTGACGCTCGCGCGCCAGGAGGCGCCCGACATGTCGGCGTACGTCGATCGCGAGATCGTCAAGACGATCCGGAAGGATCACCATGCCGGCCTCATCGTGAGCTCCGCCGACACCGCGCGCATCGACGCGCTCGTCGCCGACTACAGCGGCCGCTTCTACCGCGACTTCTTCGCGACGGCGCCCGCGCCCGATCGTCCGCTCGAATGACCAAGCGCACGCTCGAGCGCGTCTGGTCGCCGCAGCTGCGCAACCGGCGCGCCGTGGACGTCTATCTGCCGTGGTCGTATCCAAGCGGCCGCCGCTATCCGGTCGTCTACATGCAGGACGGGCAGAACCTGTCCGATCCGTCGACGGCGTTCGCGGGGACGTGGGATCTCGACGTGGTGCTCGATCATCTGTCCGCCGAGGGTCTCGAAACGATCGTCGTCGGCGTGCATCATGCCGGCGAGGATCGGCTCGCCGAGTACAGCCCGTTTCCGGATCGGCGCCACGGCGGCGGCGACGCCGATGCCTACCTCGAGTTCCTGACGACGACGTTGAAGCCGCGCGTCGATCGGATGTTCCGCACCGAGCCGAGCCGCGAGGCGACGGCGATCCTCGGATCGTCGATGGGGGGCCTCGTCAGCCTGTACGCGTACTACCGCTTCCCGTCGGTGTTCGGCGGCGCCGCGGCGATGAGCCCGTCGATCTGGTTCGGCCAGGGCGCGGTGCTCGGCTTCATCGAACAGGCGCGCACGCCGCCGGGCCGCCTGTACGTCGACGTCGGCCTGCACGAAGGCGCCGGGACGCTGCGCGACGCGCGGCGGCTCGGACGCCTGCTGATGCGGCGCGGCGTCGCGCGCGATCGACGGGCGCGCCGCCCGCGCGCGCCGTACGCCGGCCTCGATCGCCGCGGCCTGCACCGCGGCAAGCCGCGGCTCCGCTACGTCGAAGATCCCGGCGGCCGCCACAACGAAGCCGCCTGGGCCCGGCGACTGAGTGGCGCGCTGACGTTCCTACTGGAGTGACTTTCGTGTCTCTTCGTGTCTTCGTGAAGAATCGTCACTTCCCCGATTTCGCCAACGCTTGCTGCAGCTCGGCGAGCTGCCGCTGCAGGTCGGCGATGCGCGCCTCGAGATCGCCGAGCTGCATCTCGTGGCGGCGCTCGCGCGCGAGGAGCGCTTCCGACCGCTTCATCGCTTCGTCGGCGACGGCGTTGATCGCGCCCGAGAGGCCGCGCAGCAGCCCGGCGACGTCGCGATCGCGCGTGTCGACGTACGGCGTGATCTGCTGCAGGAAGCCGATGAGCACGCTCTGGAAGCGCACGAGCTCGGCGATCGTGTCGCGCAGGACGGTCAGCGTCGACGCGATCGACTCGCGCGTCGCGCGCGCCACCGGCACGCTGCGGTTCAGGTGATCGACGACGGCGGAGTTGAACGCCTGCTGTTGATCGAAGAGGGGCGCCACGGCGCGGCGGATCGCGGCGGCGAGCCGCGCGCGCGCGCCGCGGCCGGCCGGCGGCGCGTCGATCTTCCAGAGCGTGTTGAGCGGCGTGATCTGTTGCTCGTCGGGGAGCGGCGGCGGGCGCGGGAAATCGGCCGGCAGCCGCTGGACGGCCCGGTCGAGGCGCGTCAGCGCCTCGTTGTACTCGCGATCCGCGGCGGCGCGCTCCGCGGCGAGCGCCGCGAGATCGTCCGGGCCCGGCACGCCTACCGTCCGACCAGGCCCGCCACCGGACTGCTCGCGTTCGCGTACATCCGGCGGTCGATGCGCCCGGCGAGAAACGCGAACCGCCCGGCGCGGACGGCCAGGTTCATCGCCTCGGCCATCGCCACCGGATCCTGCGCGCCGGCGATCGCCGTGTTCATCAGGACCGCGTCGGCGCCGAGCTCCATGGCGAGCGCCGCGTCCGACGCCGTCCCGACGCCGGCATCCACGATGAGCGGCACGCGCGCGAACTCGCGGATGATGCGCAGGTTGTTCACGTTCTGGATCCCGAGCCCCGACCCGATCGGCGCGCCGAGCGGCATGATCGCGGCGGCGCCGGCGTCCTCCAGCTTCCGGCAGACGACCGGATCGTCAGTAGTGTAGGGCAGCACGACGAACCCCTCGCGCACGAGCTGACGCGTCGCCTCGAGCAGCTGCTCGTTGTCGGGGAAGAGCGTGCGCTCGTCGCCGATCACCTCGAGCTTCACCCAGTTCGACAAGCCCGCCTCGCGGCCGAGCCGCGCCGTGCGGACCGCTTCCTCCGCCGTGTAGCAGCCGGCGGTGTTGGGCAGCAGAAAATACTTCGACGTGTCGATGTAGTCGAGCAGCGACTCCTTCGTGCGATCGGTGATGTTCACGCGCCGGACCGCCACCGTAATCATCTCCGCGCCCGACGCCTCGTGCGCGCGCACCATCACCGCCGGAGAGGAGTACTTGCCCGTGCCGACTATCAACCGAGACGTGAACGTCTTGTCCGCAATCGTCAGGAGATCCATGGTGTTAATTCCCGTCTCCTCCGCCGACGAAGTTCACGATCTCCACCTCGTCGCCCTCGGCGACGAGCGTCGCGTCGAACGAGCCGCGCTTGAGCACGATGCGATTGTGCTCGACGGCGACGCGCCGCGGATCGATCTGCAACTGACCGAGGAGCGCCGTCACCGACAGCGGGCCGGCGAGGTCGTACGGCTCGCCGTTGAGGGTAATCCGCAAAGCCGGCGCCCATTCTAGCGCACAATGACGGCATGGGGTTCGATTCGACGGCCGCTCTCGCGTGGTACCGCGCCAATCGCGCGCGCTCGCGCGCCCTGTTCGATCTGCTCGACGACGACGCGTACTACTCGCAGCCGATCGCGCTGCGCCATCCGATCGTCTTCTACGAGGGCCATCTTCCCGCCTTCAGCTTCAATACGCTCGTGAAGAAGGCGCTCGGCCGTCCGGACATCGACGCGCGGCTCGAAGCGCTCTTCGCGCGCGGGATCGATCCGCACGAGAACGCCGGCGCCGGCGCGAAGGCGGCGTGGCCGTCGCGCGAGGAGGTGCATCGGTTCGCCGAGGAAGCGGATCGCGAGGTGATCGCGGCGCTCGAGCGCGGCGATCTCGATCGTCCCGGCGACCCGCTGCTCGATCGCGCCGAAGCGGTGTTCACGATCCTCGAGCACGAGGCGATGCACCAGGAGACGCTGCTCTACATGTGGCACCGGCTGCCGTTCGCGCACAAACGCACGCCGCCGGGCTACCAGCCGCGCGTCGGCGGCGCGCCGCCGGCGCAGGAATGGATCGAGGTGCCGCCGGGCTGCGCGACGCTCGGCGTCGCACGCGGCGCGATTCGGTTCGGGTGGGACAACGAATTCCCCGCGCGCAGCGCGCAGGTGGCGGCCTTCTCGGTCGAACGTCACGACGTCACAAGCGATCGGTTCCTCGAGTTCGTGGACGCCGGCGGCTATCGCAATCCCGCGTGGTGGCGCGCCGAAGACTCTGCGTGGATTGCGCGCGAGCGCATCGAGCACCCGCTCTTCTGGGAGCGCGACGAAGGCGTCTGGTACTGGCGCGGCATGTTCGGGCGCGTGCCGCTGCCGGGATCGTGGCCGGTGTATGTGAGCCAGGCCGAAGCGTCGGCGTACGCGAAGTGGCGCGGCGCGCGGCTTCTGACCGAGGCGGAATTTCAGCGCGCCGCGTACGGATCGCTCGACGGCGAGCGCGCGCATCCGTGGGGCGATGCGGCGCCCGACAGCACTCGCGGCGTGTTCGATTTCGCGAGCTGGGATCCCGAGCCGTGCGGCACCCGTCCTAAGGGTGCGAGCGCGTGGGGCATCGAGGATCTCGTCGGCAACGGCTGGGAATGGACCTCGACGCCGTTCGCGCCCTTTCCCGGCTTCCAGGCGATGGCGTCGTATCCAGAGTACTCGGCGGATTTCTTCGACGGCGAGCACGTCGTGATGAAGGGCGCGTCGCCCGCCACCGCGCGCGAGCTCCTGCGGCCCACGTTCCGGAACTGGTTCCGCGCACGCTACCCCTATGTCTATGCGACCTTCCGCTGCGCACGCTAACCAGCTCACCCGCGCCGAGCGGCAGGCGTTCGCCGTCGACGTCGAGGACTACCTGACGCGATCGCCGCGTCAGCTGCCGTCGCGCTACTTGTACGACGCGCTCGGCTCGGCGCTGTTCGAGGCAATCTGCGAGCTGCCGTGGTACGGCATCACGCGCGCCGAGCGCGCGCTGCTCGAGCAGCACGGCGCCGAGATCCTTGCGCGCCTGCAGCCATTGTCCACGCTCGTCGAGCTCGGGCCGGGCAGCGGCGCAAAGCTGGCGACGCTGCTCGACGCCTGTCCGTCGACGCGGCCGGTCGCCGTCCACCTGATCGACGTCTCTGCCGCGGCGCTCGATCTATCCGCGCGGACGCTGCGCGAGATCGACGGCGTGCACGTCGTCCCGCATCAGGCGACCTACGAAGCGGGCCTGCTGGAGATCGCGTCGGCGCCGCGCGCGCCCGGCGGACGCACGCTCGCGCTGTTTCTCGGCTCGAACATCGGCAACTTCGATCCGCCCGGAGCGCACGTCTTCCTGCGCGACATCCGCGCGTCGCTCCTCGTCGACGACGCGCTGCTCCTCGGCGCCGACCTCGTGAAGCCCGAGCGCGATCTGGTGACGGCATACGACGATCCGCTCGGCATCACCGCCGCGTTCAACCGCAACCTGCTCGTCCGCATCAACCGTGAGCTCGGGGGCGATTTTCACCTCGAGGACTTCGCGCACCGCGCGGTGTGGAACCCGGCGAACGCGAGGGTCGAGATGCACCTCGTCTCTCGCGCGCAGGCCCGTGTGCGCATCCCCGCCGCTTCGGTCGACGTCCTCCTCGAGGCGGGCGAGACCATCTGGACCGAGAGCTCGTACAAGTACGAGCCCGGCGGCGTGATGGCGATGCTCGAGCGGGCAGGATTCGAGCGCGTCGATCAGTGGATCGACCGATCGGCGCGCTTCGCGATCACGTTGGTACGAGCGGTCTAGTTTATTTCTTCCGCTCCACGCGACTCGCGTTGATCGTCGTGCTCGTCGACGATGCGCGGGTACCTTTCACTTCCACGCGATCGCCGTTCGCGAGCGCGCTGCACGTCACGTCGCGGAACTCGGTGCTGCCGCTCGTCTGCACCGTCGTCGAGCCGACGCTGAAGTGGATCGACGGACACGTGCCGCCCTTGCCGGCGACGGCGCCGCTCGCTTCCGCTTCGCCGTGGTCGTTGCCATGGCCGTCGTCGCCTCCGGGCGGCGTTCCGGTGCCCGGACCGGGATTCGGGCCCGGGTTGCCGTGATCCTCGCCTGGCTCGGGCGCATGCTCGTTCTCGATCTCGATGTCGGCCGCGACGATGGTGCTGCCGTTCATCGTGCCGTGAATCTCGACGCGATCGCCCACCCGCACGTCGGCGAGCCGGAACGTCGTCGTTGAATGGCGGATCGTCGTGCCGGCCGGAACGCTGACGACCGTATCGCGCACGCGCAGCGTGCCCGCCGACGCGTTCACCTCCGCGACGATGCCCTCGATCTCGACGCGATTGTCGGGCGTCTGCCGGTGGTTGTCCTCCACCTCCGCGACCGCGCCGTTCACCCGGACGACGATCTGAATGGCCTCGTGCTCGGCGACGTTGTCGAGGCCGAGGCGCGCGTCGGCGCCGTGGCCTGCGAAGTGGAGCTCCACGTGGCCGGACGGCACACCCTGCAGCTGAAACCGCCCGCTATCGTCAACAGCTGAAGACAGGTTCGACCCGGTGACCGAGACGGTCATGCCGGTGCCGAGCGTTCGAAACGGCGCTGCCGAACTTCCGGCGACGCCGACGACGGTGCCGGCGATCGAGGCGCCGGCGATCGACGCCGCCGGCCCGGCGGGCGAAGCGGTCGCGGATGGCTGTGTGGGAACCGGGCCCTTGCTGTCGCCGCTGCAGGCCGCGGCGCCGGCTGTCGCGGCCGCGAACGCCGCTGTGACGACGACGTTGGTGATGGTGCGCATGTCTCTCCTCGTGAACAGTGTCGCCTACACGGCGAATCGTTCAGTTTTCCAACGCGCACACGCGTGGCCGACAGGCCTGACGCCTGACATGGCAACAGAGATGCCAGTCGTTTGACTCGTTTCCGACTTCCTTAGTACCTTCGATTGGATCTTATGGCTGTTTCGGCGTCCGTCCTTGGGGTGCCCGGGTATTCGTTCGACGATCTTCACGATCCCGAACGACTTTCGTCATTGTACGAACGGTTTTGTGAGCAGGTCGGCGCCGAGAATCCGGCGCTGTGGCGCGAGTGGGACGCGTACCGCCGGTCGCCCGACGCGCCGTATCCGCCCGTGGCGCTCTCGAACCTGCTGATCGCGATGGCGGCGCACGTCAGCGCGTTCGTGAAGCGGCTGTTCGACGTCGATCGCCCGGCGCGCGCGATTGCCGACGCGACGCGGGCGCAGGACGCTCTCTTTCGCTTCAAGGTCGACTTCGTGCGCCGGCGCGCATTGCCGCTCCTCAAAGGCGGCGCGCACCTCGCCTCGACGGCCGGCGACGATGCGGTGGTCGAGGCGATGATTGCGGCCGAGGGCACTGCCGATCGCGAGCTCGCCGTCGCGCGCGCCGGCTGCGCGCTGCTCGACGCCGAGACATCCAATCCACAATCCAATCCGCAATCCGCAATCCGCAGTCCGCAATACGACGCGTTAGTCCGTTGGTGCGCGGCGCGCGTGCACGATCCGGCGTATCGCGGCTGGATAATCTTCCGCTTCGCCGACAACGTCGATCCCTTTCACCTGGTCGCCGTGCAGCGGCCGGATCCGCAGCTCGCCGAGGCGATGGTCGGACCCGACGGGCGGCTGCGGCGGCGCGACGGCTTCACGCTGACCGACGCGCGCATGAAGCCGCGCGAGGTGCTGAGCGAGATCCACTACTGCGTGCTGTGCCACGAGCGCGACAAGGACTCCTGCTCGAAGGGGCTGCACGACAAGGACGGCAAGACCGTCGTCAACGCGCTGGGGATCGAGCTGCAGGGCTGTCCGCTCGACGAGAAGATCTCCGAGATGCACGCGCTGCGCAAGGAGGGCGATCCGGTCGGCGCGCTGGCGCTCGTCGCGATCGACAACCCGATGTGCCCCGGCACCGGCCACCGCATCTGCAACGACTGCATGAAGTCGTGCATCTTCCAGAAGCAGGAGCCGGTGAACATCCCGCAGATCGAGACGGGCGTGCTCACCGACGTGCTCGCGCTGCCGTGGGGCGTCGAGATCTACGGGCTGCTCACGCGGTGGAATCCGCTGAACGTGCGCCGGCCGTACGCGCTGCCGTACAACGGCAGGAACGTGCTCGTCGTGGGCCTCGGGCCTGCCGGGTACACGCTCGCGCACTACCTGGTGAACGAAGGCTTCGGCGTCGTCGGGATCGACGGGCTGAAGATCGAGCCGCTGCCCGCGGCGCTCACCGGGACCGACACGGAGCCGCCGCGTCCGATTCGCGACTGGAGCGAAATCTATCACGAGCTCGACGAGCGCGTGCTCGAGGGATTCGGCGGCGTATCGGAGTACGGCATCACGGTGCGGTGGGACAAGAATTTCCTGACGCTGCTGCACCTGACGCTCGCGCGCCGCCGCGGCCTGCGGATGTACGGCGGCGTGCGCTTCGGCGGCACGGTGCCGCTCGAGGACGCGTGGGCGTACGGCTTCGATCACGTCGCGATTGCCGCCGGCGCCGGCCGGCCGACGATCATCGACATGAAGAACAACCTGATTCGCGGGATCAGGAAGGCGAGCGATTTCCTGATGGCGCTGCAGCTCACGGGCGCGTTCAAGCGGCACGCGCTGCCGAACCTGCAGGCGCGGCTGCCGGCGGTCGTCGTCGGCGGCGGGCTGACGGCGATCGACACCGCGACCGAGCTGATGGCGTACTACCCCGTGCAGGTCGAGAAGACGCTCGAGCAGTACGAGGCGCTCGCCGCGGAAATCGGCGAACCGCGCGTGCGCCGGATGTACGACGCCGAGGAGCTCGAGCTGGTCGACGAGTTCCTCGCGCACGGGCGCGCGGTACGCGAGGAACGCGCGCGCGCCGAGCGCGCGGGCGAGGCGCCGGACTTCGTCCCGCTCGTGCGCGCGTGGGGCGGCGTGACGATCGCGTATCGCAAGCGGCTCGTCGAGTCGCCGGCGTACCGGCTGAACCACGAGGAAGTGATCAAGGCGCTCGAGGAAGGGATCGTCTTCGCCGAGCAGCTGAACCCGGTGGAAGCGGTGCCGGACGCCAACGGCGCGCTCGCGGCGATGATCTTCGCGCGAGAGGGCCAAGCAGGCCAGGCGGGTCAGGCGGGTCAGGCGGGCCAGGCAGGCCAGGCGGGCCAGGCGGGCCAGGCAGGTCAGGCAGGTCAGGCGGGCCAGGCAGGTCAGGCGGGTCAGGCGGGTCAGGCAGGAACAGTGACGTTGCCGGCGCGGACGTGTCTCGTCGCCGCGGGCACGACGCCGAACATCACGTACGAGAACGAATGCCGCGGCACGTTTCAACTCGACGCGAAGCGGAAGTTCTTCCAGCCGCACGCGGCGGCACCGGCTGCCGGCGGCGGATTTCAGCTGACGCCCGATCCGAACGGCTTCTTCACGTCCTACGGCCGCGGCGGCCGGTTCGTCACCTTCTACGGGGACAACCATCCGCGGTTTGCCGGCAACGTCGTCAAGGCGATGGCGTCGGCGAAGCAGGGCTACTCGGAAATCGCGAAGCTCTTCGCGCGCGAGCTCGCGTCGCTCGATCCGGCGGCGCAGCCCGAACGCGACGCCGCGTGGCGCCGTCTTGCCGCGCGGATGGACGACGAGCTCGTGGCGCGCGTGGAAGACGTGGTGCGGCTGACGCCGACCATTGTCGAGGTGATCGTCCGCGCGCCCGCGGCCGCGCGCCACTTTCAGCCGGGGCAGTTCTACCGGCTGCAGAACTACGAGTCGCTGACCTCGCGCGTGGACGGCGTGCCGCTGCTGATGGAAGGGATCGCGCTGACAGGCGCGTGGGTGGACAAGTCGCGCGGCCTGTTGTCGCTCATCGCCCTGGAGCTCGGCATCTCGAGCCGGCTGTGCGCGTATCTCCGGAAGGGCGAGCCGGTCGTCGTCATGGGCCCGACCGGCGCGCCGACGGAGATTCCCGACGGCAAGCACGTGCTCCTGCTCGGCGGCGGCCTCGGCAACGCCGTCCTGTTCTCGATCGCGAAGGCGATGCGCGAGCACGGCAACCGCGTCATCTACTTCGCGGGCTACAAACGCGGCGAAGATCTCTTCAAGCGCGAGGAGATCGAGGCGGCGACCGATCAGGTGATCTGGAGCACCGATATGGGCGCCGCGATCGAGCCGCGCCGCCCGCAGGACGCGCACTTCCGCGGCAACATCGTGCAGGCGATGCTCGCCTATCAGCGCGGCGAGCTCGGCGAGCCGCTCGTCCCGCTGCCGACGGTCGATCGCCTGATCGCGATCGGATCGGACCGCATGATGGCGGCCGTGAAAGCGGCGCGCCACGGCGTGCTGGCGCCGCACCTCAAGCCGGATCACGTCGGCATCGCGAGCATCAACTCGCCGATGCAGTGCATGATGAAGGAAGTCTGCGCGCAGTGCCTGCAGAAGCACGTCGATCCGGAGAGCGGCCGCGAGACGATCATCTTCTCGTGCTTCAACCAGGATCAGGAAATGGACCGCGTCGACTTCCCGAACCTCGCGGCGCGGCTGCGGCAGAACACGGTGCAGGAGAAGTTGTCGAACATGTGGTTCGATCGGCTGCTGCGCCGCGGCGCGCTGCCCCACGTGTAGGGCCAGGCGGGCCCAGGCGGGTGTAGGGCGACCCTTTCAGGGTCGCCGCAGTTCGGCGGCTTCTGGTAGCGCATGCCTTCAGGCCCGCCAACGGACGGCCGGGGGCAGCCCTGAAGGGCTGCGCTACCGATTATTTGACAGCGGAATTCGAAACGCATGATCGCTGTTCTGCTCGCGTCGATCATCGCGGCGTCGACTCTCGACGCGGAGACTCGCGCGGTCGCTGCATTGCCGGGCGAACCGCACATCGTCGCCGCTGCGGGCGTCACGCGCGACGAGTCGCCGGTCCTCACGATCGAAAACCCGACCGCCTTCGATCCTTCGGACACCAAGCGCCGCGTCGTGCTGATTGGCGCGCCGGGCGGGGACGAACGCGCCGCCGTCGAAGCGGTGCGCTGGTTCAAGACACGCGCCCCGCGCGAGGTGCGCGCCCGCTGGTCGCTCAGCGCGCTGCCGCTCGCGCGCTTCGACGATGCGGACACGCAGTCGCTTGCGCGATGGGTCACGTTTCAGGCGCCGGATCTGATCGTGACGATCGGCACGGTCGCGCTGCAGACCGCCGTGCCCGTGGAGTCGATCGCCGTCGACGCCGCGCCATCCTCATTCGCCCGGCTCCTCGCGGCGGCGCGCGAGCGATCGCCGTCGCACGCCGAGATGCTCCAGCGTGTGCAGCGATCGCCGCTCGACATCGCGCGCCTGCTCGCGCGGCGGTATCCCGAGACGCCCGCCATCAGCTACATTCCCGCCCTCTCGTGGATCGGCGCGCTGCGGCTCGCGGCGATCGATCGCGACGATCGCCTTCGCGCGAAAGTCGTCGACCAGACGCGGCCGTGGACGTCGGGCGACAAGCCGCTCTTTCCGGCTTCGCCCCAGGCGTCCCGCGGACAAGCGCCTCGCATCCAGCTGACGTCGGCGGCGGGCACGATGGTCTTCGCCGAGATCGCGCGCGACGCGTCGCTGTCGCGCACGCCGGAGCTCGGCGCCGCCGCCGAGCGGCTGTTCGACGAGGGCGTGGCCGCCGCGCGGAAGGAAAAAGCGCCGGCCGCGCCCGAATACGGGCAGGGCTGGACCGACGACATGTTCATGGCGACGGCGGTGCTCGCACGCTCGGGCGCACGCGAGGGCCATCGAGACGATCTCGATCGCGCGGCGCGCCTGCTCGCGTCCTACGCCTCCAGGCTTCAGCGCGACGACGGCCTCTTCAACCATGCGGCCGACGGTCCTGCGGCGTGGGGACGCGGCAACGGCTTCGCCGCATTCGGCCTCGTCGAGACGCTGATGCGCCTTCCCGCGGCTCATACGATGCGGCGCGAGCTGCTCGAGCGTTATCGACGACTGATGACGGCGGTTCGAACGCGGCAGTCGCCCGACGGCGCGTGGCGGCAGATTATCGACGAGCCGGGCGCCTACCGTGAAGAGACCGCGACGGCCATGCTGCTGAGCGCGATGGCGCGCGGCGTACGCCTCCGGTGGATCGACGATTCGTTCCGGCCGACGATCGCGCGCGCGTGGCGCGCGCTGGCCGCGCACATCGCATCGGACGGCACATTATTCGATGTCTGCACCGGCACGGGCGCGGGACCTACGAAGCGCTATTACTTCGATCGCGCGGCGGTGACGGGCGCCGACGATCGCGGCGGTGCGATGGGGCTCGTCGCGGCGCTCGACCTGCACGACCTCGGCAGCCCGTAGAGCACACGCCACCGGCCTCGCTTTTGCCTATCCGTTTGCCGCCATGTCGGGCGATAACAGTACCCGTATCCCTTTTTACCTGATCCATATCCTGTTGTTGAGCGTCGTCGTGACGGCGCTCGACACGTCGTTGTACGTGCGTCCGCGCCTGCGCTCGGAGACCGATGACGGCGAGGAGCGCGGTGAAACGTTCGGCGCCGACGCGCTGCAGTTTCAGTTGATGAAGCTGCGCGACGGCCGCGGCCGCATCCCGCGCGACGCGTACGCGCGCGCGAAGGCGCACGTCGATCGCCTGCGCGCGAGCGCCGCGGCGCGGAGCGTCGAGTTCGCGCCGGCGCCGCAGATCTCCGGCGCGATGTTCGCGGCCTCCGCGCCGTCCGCCGCGCTCGGCCCCGCGCCGATCGCGCCGCAGAAATGGCGCTGGCTCGGCCCCGGCAACATCGGCGGCCGCATCCGCGCGCTCGCGATCAGCCGCACGTCGCCATCCACGATGTTCGCAGGCAGCGTCGGCGGCGGCATCTGGAAGACCACGAACGCCGGCGCGAGCTGGGCGCCGGTGGACGACTTCATGGCGTCGCTGTCGGTCTCCTCGATCGTGTTCGATCCGTCGAACGCCGGCGTGCTGTACGCCGGGACGGGCGAAGGCTACGGCAACACCGACGCGCTGCGCGGCGCCGGCATCTTCCGCAGCGTCGACGGCGGCGCGACCTGGACGCCGCTCGCCGACACCGCGAGCCAGTCGACGGCGGTGAACCGCATCGCGATCGCGCCGTCGGGCGGCGTCCTGCTCGCGGCGACCAACACCGGCCTCTGGCGCAGCGCCGACAACGGCGCGTCGTTCGCGCTGGCGACGACCGGCATCACGCCGCAGGATGTCGACTTCAGCCCGGTCGACGCGCTGAAGGCGGTCGCCGGCGGCTACGGCGCGATCGTCTACTCGTGGGACGGCGGCGCGACGTGGCAGAACGCACGCGGCCTGCCGACGACGTCCGGCCGCATCGAGCTCGCGTACGCGCGCAGCCAGCCCGACACGATCTACGCGCTCGTCGACACGGGCGGCGGCACGCTCTATCGCAGCACGAACGCCGGCGCGACGTTCTCGCCGGCTTCCACGACGCCGTTGCTCGAGAACGGCCAGGGCTGGTACGACGCGGCGTTGTGGGTGAACCCGAAAGACACCAACCACGTCGTCGTTGGCGGCGTGAACCTGCGGCAGACCTTCGACGGCGGCGCGACGTGGAACTGGATCGCCGATCGCATCCATGTCGATCAGCACGTCATCGTCGAGGATCCGCGCTTCGACGACGTCACCAACCGCACCGTGTTCATCGGCAACGACGGCGGCGTGTACCGCGCGTCGGACGTCCGCGCGGCGGCGCAGACCGGCTACACCGCGCTCGACAACAATCTCGGCGTGACGCAGTTCTACGGCGGCGCCGGCAGCGCCGCAACCGGCGTCATCGTCGGCGGCACGCAGGACAACGGGACGCTCGTGCGCCAGCCGCAGTACGGCACGTCCTGGAAGAGCACGCTCGGCGGCGACGGCGGCTTCGTCGCGGCCGATCCGACCGACGCGTCGTACTTCTACGCGGAGACGATCTACCTGCAGCTGTTTCGCAGCGCCGACGCGGGGGCGACGTGGACGGGCGTCGGCGGCGGGATCGCGGACGCCGGCCAGTCAGCGAATTTCATCGCGCCGTTCGCGCTCGATCCGAACGACGCGAACCGGATGTACGCCGGCGGCGCCCGGCTCTGGGTGAGCGCGAACGTGAAGAGCGCGGCGCCGACGTGGAAGGCGATCTTCGGATCGGCGAGCGCGAACCACGTCAGCGCCGTCGCGATTGCACCGTCGGTCTCGGACGTGGCGTGGATCGGCCTCACCTACGGGAACGTCTACCGGACGGCGAACGCTACGGCGGCGGCGCCGTCGTTCACCGCCGTGAACGCGCCGACCTACGGCAACTTCGTCACGCACATCACCGTGAGCCCCTTCGATCCGGACGTCGTCTACGTGACGATGGGCGGCTTCGGATCCGAGAACGTCATCAGGACGACCAACGGCGGCGCGACGTGGAGCGACGCCACCGGCGGCGACACGACGGGCCTGCCGAACGCGCCGGTGAACGATCTCGAAATCGATCCGCAGGACGGGCGCACGCTCTACGCGGCGACGGAGGTCGGCGTCTTCACGAGCCACGACGGCGGCGCGACGTGGGACGTGCCCCAGAGCGGGCCGGCGAACGTCGCGGTCGACGATCTGTTCTGGATGGGGACGACGCTCGTCGCCGCGACGCACGGGCGCGGGATGTTCTCGATCGACGTGAACGGCGCCGGCACGCCCGCGGTCTCGGCGAGCCCGACCTCGATCGACTTCGGATCGCAGGCCGTCGCGCTGTCGAGCGGCGCGCATCGTGTCACCGTGACGAACACCGGTGGCGCGCCGCTGACGATCTACTCGATGTCGGTCGGCGGCGCGAACGCGCGCGATTTCGCGATGCGCGGCTCGACATGCGCGGGGACGATCGCGGCCGGCGCGACCTGCGCCGCCGACGCGATCTTCACGCCGACGGCGGCCGGCACGCGCGTCGCGACGATCACGCTCCAGAGCAACGCGTCGAACGGCGCGCTGGCGATCGCGCTCGGCGGCAGCGGCATCGCCGTCGCGGCGCCGCCGCCGACGCCGTGGACGTCGCAGGACGTCGGCGCGGTCGGCGTCGCCGGCAGCGCCGCGTACTCCGGCGGCGCGTTCACCGTCAGGGGAGCGGGCGCCGACATCTGGGGATCGGCCGACGCGTTCCAGTTCGTGCACGAGGCGATGACCGGCGACGGGTCGATCGTCGCGCGCGTCGCGGCGATCGACAACGTGCAAGCGTGGACGAAAGCCGGCGTGATGATCCGCGAGGGCACGGCGGCCGGCGCGCCGAACGCCGCGATGATCGTGTCGGCCGGCAAGGGCGCGTCGTTTCAGTATCGCAAGGCCGCCGGCGGCGCGACGGCGAACGCGGCCGCCCCCGGTGCCGCGCCTCAGTGGGTGCGGCTCACGCGGACGGGCAGCGTCTTCGTCGCGGCGATCTCCGCCGACGGAGCGGCGTGGGCGCCCGTCGGCCAGGCGACGATCGCGATGCCCGCCACGGTGCAGATCGGCCTCGCCGTCACGAGCCACAGCGTGGCGCAGAGCGCGGCGGCCACCTTCGATCACGTGGCGGTTGCCGCCGCGCCGGCCGCGCTGCCGGCCGGCTGGCAGACCACCGACGTCGGCGCCGTCGGGAAGAGCGGCAGCGCGTCGGAAGCCGGCGGCACGTTCACGGTTGCCGGCGCCGGCGCCGACATCTGGGGGACGGCCGATGCGTTCAGATATGCGTACCGGCTGCTCGCGGCCGACGGGGCGATCGTCGCACGCGTCGCCTCCGTGCAGAACGTGAGCTCGTGGACGAAAGCCGGCGTGATGATCCGCCAGAGCCTGTCGCCCGCCAGCGCCCACGCCTCGATCTTCGTGACGCCGGCAAAGGGGATCGCTTTCCAGCGGCGCGCCGCCGCGGGCGGCGTCACGGCCAGCACCGCGATTGCCGGCGCGCCGCCCGCCTACGTCAAGCTCACCCGCGCAGGCAGCATCGTCACCGCATCGATCTCAGCAGACGGCGTGGCGTGGAAGGTCGTCGGTCAGCAGGCGGTGTCGGCGACGGGAGCGATGTGGGTGGGGATTGCCGTGTCGAGCCACGATGTGACGCAGCGTGCAGCGGCGAGCTTCGATCGCGTCGGCGTCAATTAAGAATGGGTTCGCATGTCAGGCGACCCGCCAGCCGTCGCCGCGCAGGGAATTCATCAACTGCACCGAGCGCTCGATCAACTCGGTCGGCTCGTCGACTTCCTCGACCGACTCGGTGCCGTCAGGGCGGGTGATCACGACGCGGTAGCGGCCAGCGAGCCGGTCGTGCGTAATCTCGTACCGAAGCTTCTCGCCGTTGCGATCGAAAAACCAGATCATGGAGACTTCTAAGACTACAACATCGTGGCACGGCGGTGCTACGCGCCGCGAGCGCGCAATCGTCGTGCTTGTTCGTTGCGTGACGTTCCTGTCGTAAACGGCGCCTCATCGTCCTGCGGCAAAAACTGCGGCGCCCAGGAGACCCGCTTCGGCGTTCAAAATGATCTTGACAGGCATCGATCGCAGCATCGCGTCGAGCGGCGGCTTGGCGCGGAAGGCGCGGATGAACGCGCCGCTCGTGATCGCCGGCAGGATCTTCGGCGCGATGCCGCCGCCGACGAAGAGGCCGCCGGTGGAGACCGATCGCAGCGCGACGTTGCCGGCCTCGGCGCCGTACGCGTCGACGAACATGTCGAGCGTCTCGACGCAGCCGGGGCACGTGCGATCGAGCGCCGCCTGCGAGATGACGGCGGGCGCGTCGGGCGCGTCGAGGTCCGCGACGGCGCGGCACGGTTCGGCGTGCGCGACGCGGTGGATATTGATCAGGCCGCGCCCCGAGATCACGTGCTCCACGTCGGCGCGGCCGTAGCGCGTCGTGAGGTCGCGCACGAGCGCGATCTCGCGGTCGTTGCGCGCGGCGAAGTCGGCGTGCCCGCCCTCGGAGGGCGACGGCGCGAAGCGGCCGTCCACCCAGTGGAGCAGCGCCTGGCCGAGGCCGGTGCCGGCCGCGATGAGCGCGATGTTGCCGCCGCGGAGCGCCTCGCCGTCCTGCAGCACGTGGACTTCCGCGTCGCGCAGCACCGGCACCGACCACGCCATCGCCTCGAGATCGTTCAGCAGGAAGACGTGGCGGAGGTGGAACGCCGACGCGACGCCGCGCCCCTCGACGCGCCACGGCACGTTGGTGAGCGTCGCGCCCTCGTCTATCACCGGGCCGGCGACGCCGAACGACGCGCGATCGATCGCGTCGGGGCGCGTGCGGGTGCCGCGCAGGAACTCCGCGATCATCGACGGCAGATCGGCGTAGTCGAGCGTCGCGAACGATCGCGTCGCGATCGCGCGCGGGCGCACGGTCGCGGCGTCGAACAGACCGAGCAGCGTCTTGGTTCCGCCGATGTCGCCCGCGAGAATCATGTTGACTTCGATCTTAATCTCGATCATCTTGAGGCGAGTCGCCCCCCAGCGATTCTGCGAGGCCGGAGTGCCCTCACGCTCGCTCGATCAACCCGCGCGCCCGCACACGCTCGCGGGAGAACTCGTGGTCTTCACCGGTAAACTGAGCTCGTTGGGCCGCCGCGAAGCGCGCGCGCTCGTCGAGCGCCTCGGCGGCGCCACCGCCGACGAGGTGAACGCGAAGACGACGCTGCTCGTCGTCGGCGCGGAAGGATTCGGTGCGGCCGCCGGCGACGGACACGAGAAGTCGAACAAGCTGAAACGCGCCGAGGAGCTGAACGCGCAGCCGAACGGCGGCGCCGCGCCGATCCGCATCGTCCCCGAGGACGAATTCTGCCGGCTCGCCGGCGTGCCGACCGCCGATTCGCTCAAGCGCCAGTACCACGCGCTGCGCGACGTGCTCGCGCGCTACCGCGCGCTGCGCGAGGATCACGTGCGCTATCTCGTGAAGTGCGGCGTCCTCCGTCCGGTGCTGCGCACCAACGCCGACACGTTCCTGGCGTTTGCGGATCTCACCTTGCTCAAGCAGGCGAGCGATGGGCTGGCGCAGGGCATCGCGTTTCGCAGCGTGGTGAAGGCGCTCATCGCCGCGCGGCAGGGGCAGCTCGAGTTCGACTTCCGGCTCGACGCGGAACCGGCGAAGATCCTCACGCTGCAGCGGCCGCGGGGCGCCAGGCCGGTGCAGCGGCCTGCCGCGCCGGTGAGCCTCGAGAGCGCGAGGCAGGCGGAGGATTATTTCCGCATCGGATCGGCGCTCGACGAGGGCAGCGAGTCGACGCGCGACGAAGCGGCGGTCGCGTACCGCAAGGCGCTCGAGCTCGATCCGTTTCTCGTCGCCGCGCTCATCAACCTCGCGAACATCCACTACAGCCGCGACGAGCTCGTCGAGGCGCAGGCGCTCTACGAGCGCGCCATCGGGCTCGAGCCCCACTTCTTCGAGGCGCACTTCAACCTCGGGAACATCTACCACGATCTCGGCCGCTTCCCCGAGGCGCAGGCGTGCTATCACGAGGCGCTGCGGCTGAACCCGTCGTACGCCGACGCGCATTTCTATCTGGCGGTGTCGTTCGAGAAGATGGGGCTGTCGCAGGATGCCCGCCCGCACTGGCGCGCGTATCAGCAGCTCGCACCGCACGGCGAATGGGTCGAGCTGGCGAAGGAATTCTCGGAGTAGAAGCCTCGCCCTGCATTTTGTAACCCGGCACGCGCATTGAAAGCCTCCTGCCGGAGGTTTTCCATGGACAACACCATGCGCGCGTGGCTCTGCGGCGTCGGCGTCGGCGCCACGACGATGTTCCTGCTGGATCCGGATGGCGGCCGGCGGCGCCGCGCGCTCGTGCGCGACAAGGCGATCCGCGCGGGACGCAAGACGTGGCACGCGGCTGATGCGACGGCCCGCGATGTGGGCCAGCGCGCGGCCGGCGTCACGGCACGGGCGCGCGCGATGTTCGAAACCGAGACGCCCGACGACCGCGTGCTCTGCGCTCGCGTGCGATCCGAGCTGGGCCGCGTCGCGTCGCGTCCGCGCGCGATCGATGTCCAGGCGCGCTCGGGCGTCGTCACGCTCATCGGCGACGCGCTCGCGTCTGAGATTCCGTCGATCGTCGGCTGTGTCGAAGCGGTGCGCGGCGTGGACGAGGTCGAGAATCAGCTGGCGCCGCATGCGGACGCCGGCGGCGTGCCGTCGCGGCAGGGCGAGTCCGCGCGGCCGAGTCACTGGCCGAGCTGGGTGCGCAGCGGCTGGTCACCGACTGCGATGCTGGTTGCAGGAGTGGGGGCGGCGGCCGCAGCGGTGGCCGTCGGCGCACGGGCCGGGCGTAACTAAGAATTTGGAAGTAAGAATCTGGAATTCCAAATTCCGAATTCCAAATTCTTAATTACAGCGTCAGTAACGATAGTCCGACGGCTCCCGTTTTTTCGGCGTGCGCCGAAGCTTGTAGAAGGTGCAGTCGGGACACCAGGCTTCGGGGTCGAAGCCGGTCGTGCCGGCCATCGGCAGCACGTCGCGGTGGCCGCAGCATTCCGGCCCGTCTTCCGGCGGGCGCCGCCAGCGGCACGACTTGAAGCGGGCGACCGCAGCCGACGTCGCCGGCGCCTCGGTCGCGGGCTGCGCGGCGGGCGCCGCGGTCGGCGGCGGCACGGTCAACGGGTCGGACATTCCTGAGCTCATTCTAAATGAAGGCCAACGGCCTTGGCGAGCATGGCGAGGCCGTGGCGCTCCTCCGGCGACACCAGCGTGAGCGCCTGGCCGACGGCGCCGGCGCGGCCGGTGCGCCCGACCCGGTGCACGTAGGCGTCGGAAGAATCCGGAACCTCGTAGTTGATGACGGTGTGGATGGCGTCGATGTCGAGCCCGCGCGCCGCGATGTCGGTCGCCACGAGCACCTTGTACTTGCCGCCCTTGAAGCCTTCGACGGCAATCCGCCGCTGATCCTGGCTGCGGTCGGCGTGCAGCGCCGTGCAGCGAACGCCCGCCGCCGCGAGGCGGCGCGCCAGCCGATCGGCGCCGATCTTGGTCCGCGTGAAGATCAGCACCGGCCCCTCGGGACGCTTCAGGTGATCGATCAGCCACTCCGCCTTGTGGTGTGCGGACACGTGCTCGACGCGGTGCGTGATCGTGCCGGCCGGCGCGCTGCGGCGCCCCACCTGCACGTACTTCGCGTCATGGGTGATCTCGAGCGCGTCGCGCACGACTTCTCCCGGCATCGTTGCCGAGAAGAGGAGCGTGTGGCGGCGGGCCGGCAGCGCGGTGATGATCCGCCGGACGTCGGGCCAGAAGCCCATGTCCATCATGCGGTCGGCTTCGTCGAGGACGAGCAGCTCGACGCCGCTCAAATCGGCGTTCTGCTGCCGCATGTGATCCATCAGCCGCCCCGGCGTGGCGACGATGATGTCGACGCCGGCCTTGAGGGCGCGCTCCTGCGGGCCCATCTCGACGCCGCCGTACACCGCCGCGCTCGTGACCGTCGTGTGATACGCGAGGCCGTGGATCTCGTCCTCGATCTGCACGGCGAGCTCGCGCGTCGGCGCGAGCACGAGGACGCGGGATTTGTCGCTCCCGCCGCCCTTCGTCTTGAGCAGCCACTGCACCGTCGGCACGACGAATGCCGCGGTCTTGCCGGTGCCGGTTTCAGCGCACGCGATCAGATCCTGCTGCGCCAGCGCCAGCGGGATGACCGCCGACTGGATCGGCCGCGTCTCCTTGAAGCCGAGATCGCGAATGCCTTCGAGCAGCCGGGCGTCGAGCCCGAGCGACGTGAACGCCACGGGCGTCGTGTCGCACTCGATCGGTTCGAGCGCCGGGACGGCGGACGCCGTTGGTTTCGGTGTGTGCGCGTGCGGGCTGCGGCCGCCGCCGCGCCGCGGTCCGCCGCCGCGCGTGCTGCCGCGTCGACCGCGTTGTGTGTGACCCCTGTCGGTTGTGTTCGAATTCAAACCTTGTTTTTTCGGCTAGCGCGCACGGAAGGTGATGATGCCCCGGACCGGATCGTACGGCGAGACGCCGACGGTCACGCGATCGCCGGGAACCACCTTGATGCGGAAGCGGCGCATTCTGCCGCTGAGCTGGGCCAGCACTTCGTGGCCGGCGTCGCACTGCACGCGGTACAACCCGCCGCTGTGGACGGCCACGACCGTGCCTTGCATGTCAATAAGATCATCCTTGCTCAACTGCTAGCGTGTCCTTTCTGTTCAAACAACTATTATGCCATACGACTACAGCGCCCGTACTGCTTGTTCCACCTCGGCCGCCAGCGCCTCGTAATCGCGGCCGGAGAGCCGCATCGGCCGGCCGAAGGCGACCCTGACCCGCCCGGGCCGCGCCATGTGCGAGCCGACGCCGAGCACGTGCTGCAGGCCGTCGATCCGGACCGGCACGACCGGCACGTCGAGCCGTGACCCGATCATGCCGATGCCCGGCCGAAACGTATCGATCGCGCCGGTTTCCGACCGCCGGCCTTCCGGGAAGATCAGCACCGACGTCCCTTCGGCCAGCAGATCGCCGATGTAGCGAAGCGTCTGGCGGGCGCCCGCCTCGCGCTGCGGCAGCGGGAACGCGTTGAAGAAGAGGACGGCGAGGTAGTAGTTGAGGGAGTTCGTGAGCCGCGACAGCCGACCGTGCTGCGCCGGGAAGAAATGGGGCGCGAACATCTCCTTGCCCATCGCCGGCGCGACGCGGTAGCGCCACCGCGGCGGCAACGCCGCCATGATCACCGGCCCGTCCATGAAGCTCTGATGGTTCGCCGCGAAGATCGCCGGGCCCTCGAGCCCGCGCAGGTGCTCGCGGCCTTCGACGCGCATCCACGCGAACAGGCGCGCGAGCGGCATCACCCACAGCGGGAGGTTGACGCGGCGGAACAGGCGCGCCGGCGGGCGGCGCGTCCACGTGGGGAAGTCCACCGGCTCGGCGACCGGGGCGTCGGTGTTCGCGGCGCTCTCGACGAGCGATCGGAGCTGCGACAGATCGCGCGCGGCGGCAAACGACGCTTCGTCGACGCGGGTCTGAAACGCGTCCTCGAGCGCGACCATCAGCTCCACGCGATCCAGCGAGCTGAGGCCGAGCTCCTCGATCGTCGTCTGCGGCGAGAGCTGCGCGCCGGCGGCGTACTTCGCGAGGAGCTCGGTCACCTTGTCGCTCCCGGCCGGCGCGGCGCGCGGCGGCGCGGCGCCGCTCTTCACCCACTCGGCGATCGCCGCGCGCTTCACCTTGCGAGTGCCGTCGGTGCGCGGCAGCTCCGGCTCCGGCCAGAGGAGCGCCCGGCGGATCTTCTGGTGATCCTCGAGCGCCGCGTTCGCCTGCCGCACGATGGCGTCCATGTCGGCGCCCGGCTCGAGCACGAGCACCGCGTGCACGCGCTCCTCCGATCCGATCGGCACGCCGACGACCGCGGAGTCGCGGACGCCGGCGAGCGCGTTCAGCACGCGCTCGACGTCCTCCGGAAAGACGTTGAGTCCTTCCGGCGTGACGATCATCTCTTTCTTCCGCCCGCGGATGTACAGCTGGCCGTCCTCGCCGATCTCGCCGACGTCGCCGGTGTGGAACCAGCCGTCCTCGAAGGCGCGCGCCGTTTCTTTCTGCGCGCCGTAGTAGCCGCGCGTGACGTTCTCGCCGCGCACGAGGATCTCGCCGTCGGCCGCCACTTTCATCTCGACGCCGGCGATCGGCTTGCCGACCGATCCCTTCTTGGTGCCGAACGGGTGGTTGAGCGTCACGATCGGCGCCGTCTCGGTGAGCCCGTAGCCCTGGACGACGACGAAACCGAGCTCGCCCCAGAAGGCCTCGAGCGATGCATCGAGCGGCGCCGCGCCGACGACGAACGCCCAGAACTTCAGGCCGAACGCGCGGTGGATCGCGCGGTAGCGCCACCAGCGCTTCGTGAAGTGTTCTTTCGGCGCCCCCGGCTGCAGGCGCGCCGTCGCGTCGGCGTGCTCGGCGGCGAACGCGCGCGACACGTGTTCTTTCAACACGTCGAGGATCTTCGGCACCGAGACGAGCACCGACACGCGCCGCTTGCCGATCTGCGCGACGATCTCGCCCGGGTTGTAGCCGCGCATGAAGATCACCGTGCCGGGCAGCATCGGCGGGATGAAGGTGGCCATCGCCTGGCCGAACATGTGGCTGAGCGGGAGCAGGTTGAGAAAGCGCAGCGGGAAGAACGGCCGTCCCCACGTGCGGTACTTGCGCACCTCGCGCTCGACGGGAACGATGTTCGCCAGCACGTTGCGGTGGGTGATGACGACGCCCTTCGGATCGCCGGTTGCGCCCGACGTGAAGATGATCTCGGCGACGTCGTCGCGCGCGGCCGTGTGCGGCGGCGGCTCGCCGTCGCGGAGCTCGAGCTCGTGGAGCTTCCAGATCGGCGCGTCGATCGGCGTGGTGAACGGCGGGACGTCCTGGCCGATCAGGACGATCTTCGCGCCGACGATCCGCGCGACGCGCGCGAGGAAATCGGGCGACGCGCGATAGTCGATCGGCACGACGACGGCGCCGCAGAGCAGACATCCCCAGAAGGCGACGATCCACTCGGGACGGTTCTCGCTCCAGAAGAGGACCTTGTCGCCGGCGCGCGCGCCGGCGGCGTGGAGCGCGGCGGCGAATCCGCGCGCGCCGCGCGCGATCTCGGCGTACGAGTAGCTGCGGCTGCGAAATCCATCGTCGTGCACGAGGAACGTTCCGCGCGCGCGCGACAGATCGTCGAAAAAGTCAATGAGCGTGTCGCGGACCACGAGTGAACTATGATATACGGCCGCGATGCGAATCTTCCTGACGGGCGCGACCGGCTACGTCGGCGGCGCCGTGCTCGACGCGCTCGTGCGCGGCGGCCACGACGTGACGGCGCTCGTGCGGAACAACGAGAAGGCGCGGCTCGTCGCGCGGCGCGGCGCGCATCCGGTGATCGGATCGCTCGAGGATCTCGAGTCGTTCCGCGGGAGCATCGACGCGCAGGACGGCTACGTGCACGCGGCGTACGACGGGCGTTCGGGGCGAGGACCCGCAATCGAGCAGGCGGCGCTCGAGACGATCATCGCGGCGGCGAGGCGGCCGCGCACCGCCGGCAACGCGGCCGCGGACAAGCGGTTCATCATCTACACGTCGGGCGTCTGGGTGCTCGGCAAGCAGCCGGAGCCGGCGGCGGAGGACGCGCCGATCAATCCGATCGCGCTCTCCGCGTTCCGTCCGGCGCACGAGACGATGGTGCTCGACGCCGCAGGCGATCACCTGCGGACCGTCGTCGTGCGGCCGGGCGTCGTCTACGGCGGCGGCGAGGGGATCGTCGGCGACATCTTCAAGTCGGCGAGCAACGGGCTCGTGCGCGTCATCGGCGACGGCAACAACCACTGGCCGCTCGTCTACGATCGCGATCTCGCGGATCTGTACGCGCGGCTCGCGGCCCACGCCGGCGCGTCGGGCGTGTACCACGCGAACGACGAAGGCGACGAGCGCGTCAACGACATCGTCGGCGCGATCAGGCCGTACCTGCCGGTGAAGCCGGACGTGCGCTACGTGCCGATCGAAGAGGCGCGCACGAAGATGGGCGCGTACGCCGAGGCGCTGGCGCTCGATCAGGTCGTCCGCAGCCCGCGCGCCCGCGCGCTCGGCTGGACCCCGTCGCTGCACTCGGTGGCTGGCAACGCCGCGCGGCTGCTGGAAGAGTGGAGAGCGTCGCGGAACTGAAAGCGTGACGCGCTCTAAGTCGGTTTCGCCGCGCGAGTGGGAGTGGGAGTGGCCGTTTCCGATCCGCCCGACCCGCTCGACGTGCCTGGTCCGTCTGATCCCGACGCGCCTGGCCCACTCGGCCTGCCGGATCCGCCGTTCGAACCGCCGGGGCGTTCCTGCGCGGCTTCGGCGAGCGGCGGCGCAACCGACTGCAGCGGCGGCGCCTCCTTCGGCGTCTCGCCCGCGAGCGGCTTCGGCTCCGGCAGCTCGCCGGCGACGATCGCGTCGATCAAGCCGTAGTCGAGCGAGCTCTGCGCGTCGAGGTAGAAGTCCGTGCGCTTGGTATCGCGGATGATCTGCCGCAGCGGCTTCCCCGATCGCGACGACAGAATCTTGTAGATCTGATCCTGCATCTGCTTCAGCCGCTCGAGGTGCTGCGCGGCGGCGCTCGTCGACTGCCAGCCGGCCCACTTCGCGGGCTCGTGAATCATGATCCACGAATGCGGGAACGCGACCCGCCGCCCCTCGCTCGCCGCCTGCAGGACGATCGATCCCATCGAGTACGCCATCCCCTGGACGATGATCGTGACCTCGATGCCGCGGCTGATGATGTGGCGCACCGCGTCGTGGATCGCCAGGCCGTCGGTGACGTTGCCGCCCGCGCTGTTGATGTACAGGGTGATGGGCTTGCCGTTGTCGTTGGCGAGATCGCGCAGCCGCTCGATGCAGGCGCGCGCGGTGTCTTTTTCGATGTCGCCGATGAGATAGACGTCGCGAAGACGTTCGACCTGCTCCTTGCGGAGCTGCGCGCGAACCGCGTCCACGAGCTCGGCGATCAGGCGATCGCTCAGTTCCCCCATCCCGCCGTTATTATCGCATTGGCGCCAGCGGCCCGGGAGCTCAACCGCCTGCCGGCACGAAATAAAACGCGAGCGCGAGGATGAGATAGACGGCGAGCAGCTGCATCCCTTCCACCCAGTTGCTCTCGCCGTCCACGACGACGATCGACGTCGCGAGCACCGACAACGCGATCGCCGTGATCTCGAACGCGTTGAACAGCAGCGACATCGGCCGTCCGATCGCGAAGGAGTACAGCACGAGCGCCGGCGCGACCAGGAGCGCGATCTGCGCGCTGCTGCCGACGGCGATCTCCACCGCCAGCGTCATCTCGTCCCGCCGCGCCGCCGACACCGCCGAATAGTGTTCCGCGGCGTTGCCGACAAGCGCGACCACGATCACGCCGACGAAGAGCTCCGTGAACGCGAAGCGCGCGAGCGCCGGGGCCATTGCGCCGACGAGAATCTCGGCCTGCACCGTCGTCAGCAGCGTGCCGATCGCGAGCACCAGCACCGCACCCGCCGTGGACATCGTCGGACGCGCGCGCGAGGACTCGCCGCCGCGAAACAGATCCCGGTGCGCGCGGAACGAATACACGAGGCTGCCGCCGTACGCCGCGATCAACACGATCGCGCTCCAGAAGCTGAGGCGATCGAGCGCCGCCGGCTGCGCGCGGAGCGTCCCGTAGATCGAGAGATCGAACACCGCCGGCATCACGAGCGCGACGACGGCGAGGAACAGCATCGCGGCGGTGTTGGTGGCAGCCGTGCGGTGGAATTTCTGCGCCGTGCGGCCGATGCCGCCGACGAAGAACGAGAGTCCGAGGACGAGCAGCAGGTTGCCGACGATGCTGCCGGTGATCGACGCCTTGACGAGCGCGACGTGGCCGCTGCGCAGCGCGACGAGCGCGATGATGAGCTCGGCGGCGTTGCCGAACGTGGCGTTGAGGAAGCCACCCCACGCGGGGCCGGAGCGAAGGGCGAGCTGGTCGGTGCCGAGGCCGATGAGCCCGGCGAGCGGCACGAGCGACGCGGCCGCGGTGACGAACACCCACGACGAGGCCGGCGCCGTGGCGGCCGCAATCCAGGACACCGGCGCGGCGATGAGCAGCAGGTTGAGAGGAGACGAGAGGATCGCGCGCAGCATGCCGCCGCCTGGTGCGCTAGTCGCCGAACTTCTCGACGTCTTCTTCGTCCGCGCCCGGCAGCAGATCGAAGAACGCGTCGAGGCTGCGGTCGAGCGAGCGCCGCAGCTGAGGGATCGTGCCGTCGAACGTGTGGAGCGTAAGGCCGGCGGTGGATCCGCCGGCAAGTTTCAGCGTCGCTTCCTCGACGCCTTTGAGCGTGCCTTCCGGGATCAGCCGAACGCCGTAGACCAGCGTGTAGCGAGCCATGACCGAATCATACAGGCCGAGTGGGTCAAGCGGGTCGGGTGAGTCGGGACCAGGCCCTGCTCGCCGCTCTGCGCTGAGCCGACTCGGCACAACTCACGCATCCTGCGGACGCCGACCAGTCACCGACCAGCTATAGCCATGGCGAGGTCCCTGGCTTCTGCCGCGACATATCAAATGCGTAAGAGCTCGCAAACGATCGGGTGTGACGACCGCGGGGATCTGCCCCGAGACGAAGTTTTACTCAGAGCGGGAACGCCACGATAGCCGGGAAAAACGGTTTTTGAGATTTGTCCTGACCGCATGGGCGACTCCCAAGAAATTGAAAGCCAGCCGTTGACCAAGGTTAAACTGACCGTCGTTGATCCCTTTGTAAACGGCCCCGCCATGTTCGCGTGCGACGTGGCTTAAGAATTTCCTGCGATCGTCCATGAACGGGCGATCCGACAACTTCAGTAGACAGACACACAAGAGCTCGTCCATTACCTTCTGCTCAAGCAGTCGATAATCGTTCGACCGACATAGCATTCTGAAAAATTCCGTCGAATAGTAGTTATTGCAATGGTATTTCCAGTAGCCGCTGCCACGGAGTTCTTGCACGCCCGGGACGATGTGGATCATGAGGCCGCTATTTTTCGTGACCTCATGAACATTCTGAAAACAAGTGAACTGCGCCTCGTGAGGTTCCACATGCTCCGAGGTGCCAGAGTTCGTGACAACATCGAAATGTCCCCTCCACTCGGGCCGATTGAAGGGTCGGGACAAGTCTATTTTGAGAGCGCCGTCTCTCCCGTTGAGATCAATCGAGGTATGCTCGACCGCCCGACGGGAATAGTATTGTTTGCCGTCCTTTTCACTGAGCTTCGGCGCAAAGGTTTTTCCCCAGAAACTGTTCAGAATATCTTGATTCCCCAATTCGAGCATGCGCTTTCCTTCCAACCCACCCAGATGGTGCGTCATGCAATCGTCGATGAATTGAATATGCTGGGGAAAATAGGCCATATGAATTCGTTGAACCGCCGACAAGACCAAGCGACAACGTCATGTGTCAACGACGCAACAGCGCGCCGGTCGCCGCTCGGCCCACGGACGACAGAAGTATGAGGACCGTCCCACGGTCAGCATAACGCGAGGCCGGCGCCGCCTGTTCAGGAATATTGCGGCCTGGGCGAAACGGTCAAATTTACCTCTCCGGTTGAAAAAATCGCCGCTGCCGACTGCGCCGTTCCAAAGCTGGCGACAAGAGACCGCGTTATCGCCGATAAGTGTCGTCGAACTCGTCCACGGAGTTTCACCGTGCTGACGGCGCCGAACGGCGGGCGCGCTGCGAAGCCTCCGTCGAGGAGCGACCATTCACCCGACGCCGTGGCGATATCTACATTTACCAACGAGCGGCGCGCCGAGCCTTCCGCTCGCTCCGACACACGAGAACGTCACGGATGATCGTCGCCGGCGTCGACATCAAGACATGATGCGGATTGGCGCCATGGCGCCGATCTGCCACGAGACTAAATCGTACTAAGGCGCCGGGCGTGGTACCGTCTGTGAAACGATAAAACAGCGCCCGCAGCACGGGGCAACGAGTCGGGACCAGACCCGCTCGCCACTCTGCGCTGAGCCGACTCGGCACAACTCACGCATCCTGCGGACGCCGACCAGTCACCGACCAGCTATAGCCATGGCGATGGTAAAGTCTCACGTCGATGAAGCCGGCGCGCTCGAGGAGGTCCCTGGCTTCTGCCGCGACATAGTACTTGGCGTAGGCTGGGTTCATCTGATCGTAGAGAACGAGTTTCCGCGTTTGTCGATCAAACCGGAAGAAGACGTTGCGCATATATGCCGCCATGGGCAACGGCAGCAGACGGCAAGCGTGCATGTAGGCGGCCACAGGCCAGTACGTCAGCCATACAAATGCGGCAAGCAAGCCGTGAGGAAGGCGACGGGTGATTGCGACCACGGCACTCAACATGCACAAGTACAATGCGTTCGATTCCTTTCCGTAAAGCCAGATGCCGACAGTACCGCCTGGCCGAAGCGCGTGCCATGCCGCGACCAAGATCGGGCCGGGGTCGGGGACATGGTGAAGGACGCCGATAGCCAGGACGAAATCGAACTCGCCTGTGGGTGGGATACGATCTCCGGGAGCATGTAAATACCGAACACGGTCCAAGTCGCGGGTGTTCCGCTTCAGGACTTCCACCGCCGCTGATGGCTCAACGGCCAGAACGAACGACGCACCGGCGTCGACGAGCAAGCGCACGAAGCGACCCGTGCCGGCTCCGATTTCTGCGACACGACACCCAATAAGATCCTCAACCTCGAGGAGCGGTCCGAACACATCTCGGAGCAGGTCGATCGAGGCGTAATACCCGTGGTTGTCGGTGTACTTCGTCCACTGCTCTCCGAAGTCGCGGATGGTTCGCTGCCCAAGAGGATGCGTCATGACGAGTCTCGCTTTACATTAGCGCAGTTCCCCTCGCCGAATCTCAGCTTGGCTTGGAAGCTAGTGTCAGCAGCGAGACGCCGAACGGTAGATTCAGGACTCGTAGCAACGGTTGCTCCGCGGCAAAGATCAATTGCAGCAGTCCGTTGGACCACTTCGGATGCATGCTGTTCTCCGTCATTCCAGCCGGCGCCGATCTTCCACGGCGTCTGTGAAGAAGACGCCCAGCCCACACGAGTGGCATCAGGAACGTATTGGCATAGGTGAGTTTCTCGACGTGTAAACCGGCGCCTTCAATCTTCGCGCGCAACTCGCCGGCGGTATAGCGGCGGAAGTGTTGGCTGACCTCGTCTTGATGGCCCCAAAGAAATTCGAACGCGGGAGTGAAAATCACCAGGACGCCCCCTGGTGCCAGCAGCCTGGCAAGCCCACGAATGGCCGTAACGTCGTCTTCAACATGCTCAATGAGGTCGAGTGCAAGAATCATGTCGAACGTACCGTCGAGGAACGGCGCCCGAGTGGCATCGGCCTGGACGAGCGCTGTCAATTGCCGCGAGCGACAGAAGTCCAGCGCCTCCGGCGCCACATCAAGTCCAACGACACGTGTGAAGCCGAGGTTGCGAAGGTACGCAACATTAAACCCGGTTCCGCACCCGATGTCGAGGATGCGTGGTCGGGTTAGAGGTTTGGCACGCCTCAGCACAAAGTCGAAGACGATTGTCCGCCTGGCGACATACCACCAGTGATTCTGTTCAATTCGCTGAATCTCCCGATACACCTGCGCTTCCATAGTCAGGCAGCCTGGCGCTGTTCCAGATAACGCTCGGCCCACAGCTGAAACACCAACAGCGTCCATAGCAGCTTTCGATTGTCGCGCCTCTTCGACAAGTGATCCTCGAGCAGGGTGTTGACGACGTCTTCATTGAAGAGACCCTGGCGGCGGATCCGGGCCGGCGACAAGTAGTCGGTCACGAGGGGCCTGAGTTCGCCGAGCAACCAGTGGGCCACCGGCATGGCGAATCCCTTCTTCGAGCGCGAAATCACTTCCGCTGGAAGGCGGCCCTTCATCGCTCGCTTCAGCAGGTACTTCCCGGTCAAGCGGTGGAGCTTCAGTTCAACGGGCAGGGCCGCAGCGAAATCGACGACGTCACGATTGAGGAATGGGACTCTTACTTCGAGCGAGGCGGCCATACTGGCTCGATCGACCTTGAACAGGATATCGCCCTCGAGATACAGCTTGAGATCGTCATAAAGAACGCGGTTCAACATCGAACGCGCATCACAGTCGTGGGCGTGACGGTACGCCTCAGCGTAGCTGTCGCGAACCAGCGGCCTTACCCACTCGGCGAGCAGACCTGTCTTCTCTCCGTCCGTGAAGGATCCTAGCCACCGGTGATGACGATCCTCCAGCGGCACGCCTCTCCCCGACAGGAACCGACGGACCTTGAAATCGAGGCTGATATTGTCGAACGACACCGGCATGCCACGAAGGAGTTGAGGTATCAAGTAAGTCCTCACCTGCCACGGCACCAGGCGCTCGTAGTAGCCAATCAGTCGGTGTGCCGCCATAGTCGGATATCCGGCAAATAGCTCGTCGCTTCCATCGCCGCCCAGAGTCACTTTGACGTGCTCCCTTGCGAACTTCGAGAGGAGGTATGTGGGGATCAGGGAGGCGTCACCGAGCGGTTCATCGAGGAAGTCAGGAATGGTCGGAACGAGCGCGGCGCCATCACTGCTCGTCAACGTCAGCTCATGATGCTTCGTGCCTAACAGCGCGGCGACCTGTCGGGAATACCGCGACTCATCGAAGGACGGTTCGTTGTAGGCGACGGAGAATGTCTGGATCTGTCCTGCATAATGGTCAACCGCAAACGAGGCGATCGTGCTTGAATCGATCCCACCTGAAAGCAACACGCCGACCGGCACGTCGCTCACGAGTTCCCGCTTGACGCTTTCGCTCAAGGTCCTGCGAAGCGTTTCGCCATAGTCGCGCCATTTGACGGGGGGACGGTCTTCGCTGCGCGCCAGGCTAATGTTCCAATAACGAACCTGACGGCAGCCTGCCGCATCCGACAGGAGCAGATAGCCTGGTTCAAGGCGCGAGATGCCTCTGAGAATAGTGCGGGGACTCGGGACGTACTCCAGTGAGAGGTACTCATTGAGCGCGACCAGATCCAGAGTGCGATGCACATCCGGGTGCTGCAGGAGGACCTTGAGTTCTGAGCCGAACACCAGGTAGCTGCCAACCTGCGAGTAATAGACTGGCTTCACGCCCATCCGATCGCGGACGATCATCAGCCGGTTGAGATTCGCGTCCCAAATGGCAAATGCAAAGATCCCGTCGAGTTGAACCGCACAGTCAGTGCCGATCTCCTCGTACAGGTGGAGAATCACCTCTGTATCGGTATGTGTCGCGAACTGGTGGCCGCGTCGTTCGAGATACGGCCGGAGCTCACGATAGTTGTAGATTTCGCCGTTGAACACAATCCGGACTGTCCCATCCTCGTTGGCGATGGGCTGCCGGCCACCCTCGACATCGATGATTGACAGCCGCCGTGATCCGAGCGCAACCGGCCCGCATACGTACTCCCCGGCCTGATCGGGGCCGCGGTGCGTCATGGCCCGAGTCATCCGGGCGATGACCATTGGATCGACCGGTGCGGCGTCATGTGTTCCGACGATTCCGCAAATGCCGCACATGACCGTGGTACCTTTCGAAGAACTTTCGGCTCGCTCAGCGCTGTTTCGGAGTTCTGATTTACCGGCGTAGTTTCGGCCACGCCGTGTGAAACGGAGCCCTGCGCTCAGGGCAATTCCACCCGGAGGCTGTTCCGGACGGCATGTACGATGGCCGCGCGTTCCGCCTATTTGACCACAACCGGGGACGGCTGACGAGGGGTGCGTCGGTCGCGGGATGATGCGCGCGTCGGAGTACAATCGACAGCCGCGATCGGATCAACGGAAGCGACCCACATGAACAGAACGACGGAGGAAGCGCATCACGGGCATATTTCGGAGCGATGTGCTCAGGCACCTTCAATGGCCACAGTCGGAATCGATGGTCTTCGCCCGGAACTACATGAGCTCTTGCCCTGTCCAGCGGTGGCCGACCGTTCAACGGGACGCCTGGTCTTCGTGCTGGCGCTCGCTGCCTACGCGGCGGTTGATGTCTGGCTCTTGCGATGGGTTCCGGTCAGCTCGGATACGGCCGATTACTGGCACATCTTCTATAGCTCGTATACCGAACTGTTCTTTAACAACACCTTTTCCCACTGGCTTCCGATCGGAGCCTACGGGCAATCCAATCTCCTCTTCAACTTAATGGAAATATCCAGTACCGATTACCTGATGATGTTCGTTGGTAAGTTACTCCATGTAAAAAACGCAGTGCTGCTCTTCCAGCTGTCTTTGGCAGCTGACCATCTCTTGTTTCTTTTTGGGATGTATTTGCTCTCGCGGAGCCTGTTCAAGCGCAAGAGTTCTGTGGTTCTGAGTACAACCGGATCAGTGTTCGCTTTGCATTTCCTCAGCTTGCAGTACATCCAAGTGTTCCGTATTTTGAGCTGGTATCCCCTGATTGTCTATTTTATAGCGCGGTTCTTTCGCGACAGGCGCCCTGAAATGCTATGGACAGCCGTTGTAGTCTTTGCGTTATGGTGTCCTGGAACTGCGTACTTGCCACCGTACATGATTCTGGCAATCACGCCATTTGTCGTCGTTGCGAGTTGGGAATACCCGCAGGCCTGGCGTTCGATCCTTTCGCTCCGATTTCGGAATCTCGCGATGATGGTCGTCTGCGCATCGGTCGTTCTGCTCTACGTCTACTTAGTACGTGAGGTGATGGTTGGTCTTGATGTGACCAAGGAGGGGCGTTCAGCGGCAGGGGTTGCGACTGTGACAAGCTTCATCGGAAATCGAAACCATACGGTGTTTTCCGCGCAGATGTCTCTGTTCGCCGGCGGCATTTTCTACATCGGTCTCCTGCCAATCGGGTGCGTTTTATGGGGCCTGTTCGGCGCACGATCGGCCGCATTTCATGCTTTTATGGCCTCTGCCCTGTTGCTGATATGGTTTGCATTGAGCGGCTTGTTCGCTCTCACCCTCTTCTATTACGCGCCGTTCTTCTCCCGCACCCATTATCTGTTCATGGGCTTCTATCTGATGCGCGCGCCGCTTTTGCTGGCGGCCGCGGCCGCCTGGGACGTCTTTTCGCCGTCACGAAAGAATCTGCAGATCTTGCTGTGGTTGCCGATCGTTGTTGCCTTCCTGTTGGACTTGTGCTTGTACGGTGATGGCTTCCTCCTGGCAGATCGCAACGTTGAGACGTTTGTTGGCTTATGGCCGCCGGTCTATTTCCGCCTGGCGGTCTTTGGAACGTTGGTGGCTCTTGCGCTGATCGCCTGGCGTATATCCCACTTGGCGCGCGCCCGTCTTACGGAAAGGTGGCTGGCTGTGCCTTCGCCGGCATCGTTCGTGGTGGTCGCGCTATTAGCGGCTTCGGGCGTCGACGTTTTTCTATACAGCTACAAGAGTGGTCTTACGAAGCTCATTGACACCGAGTCCCCTCGCTACCAAGCTGGCCGCGTGACACGGTTGAGGTGGCAGCCGGAACGCCTCGATGTCCCCCAAGACGAGCGACAGCGAGTGGGCCTCGAGCTCCCTTCGTACTATCACACAGATGCGTACGCCCAGTTCGACGCGTGTGAATTCTCGATCCCGCCGATCGTGATCGGTACGTCGATGGCAAAGCTCCTCACGCTGCGCGACAAGAGCGATAGGGCGTTGCAGACGATTCTCGGGTGCAGGGCCCCTAAAGTGCGCCTGATGAGGGATGCGGTCTACGTCGAAGACGAGACGCAGGCGGCGACGGCGGTTCAGCGCGCGCCCAACCTCGCGGAGACGGTTATCCTCCAGCTACCACGAAGTTATCCTCGACCTGCCGAAGGTTCTTCGGCGAGAACCGGGAATCCAGGCACTGTCGCCGTGACCAAGTTCGCCGCGAACGCGTTGACGGCAACCGTGCGTGTCGGAGATCCCGAAGGTGCGTGGCTGGTCTATGCGGATACTTATGATCCGCGTTGGCGCGCCTGGGTCAACGAGCATGAGGCTCCGGTTGTTCCGGCGTACGTTGGCCTGAAGGCGGTGCGCGTTCCGAAGGGCGACAGCGTTGTTCGGATGGAATTCGGAGGCGCGGCTGCGACCGGGATGACAGTCCTGGCTCTCACGGGCGCGCTATGCAGTCTTTCATTGCTCGGATACTGCGCTGCCTGCTGCGTCGCTGGCTTTCCTTCGTCGAACTCGGCCCGGCGATCGTCCAGTTCTTAGCGATTCGGCGACGTGATTGGCCGATCGTCGGCGCGGCGGAGAGCACTCGCCGCGAGATTTGGCACTTTCAGTTGGACGCAGCTATTGCAAAGGTCACGGCTACTTTCAAGCTTACTGACCTACCTGACTCGCGCGACCTATCGGTGCAGCGTGTCGGTGCCGCTCACAGGCGTGCTGCACACCGTGCCGGCGTATGTGACGTTGAGATCGGACGAAGAGGCGCCGGGCAGCGCGGTGCCGTTCATCGAGAACGGACACACGGCCGCAGTGCCGTTTGTCGTCCAGTTCATCGTCGTTCCGTTGAGCGTGCCGTTTGCGGTGCCGGACACCGGCACGCCGGCGCACGTGGCGGTGTACACGATCGTGGCTGTGGTCGCGCCCGTCGGCGTTACGGTCCAGTTCATGGCGCTGCAGGCGCCGGCGGTCGCGGTCGAGCGCCAGGTGCCGCTGAACGCGCTCAGCGCGGTCGGCGTGGGCGACGGCGTCGATGGTGTCGGCGTGTGATCGCACGCCGCGAGGGTCAGCAGTATGCCGAGCAGGCCGAGGAATTTCACGTTCACGATCTCATGATACGACCCGTGGCGAGCTCAACCGGCGCTACGGCTCGAGGCGCCGCTTCGCGTCGGCGATCGCCTCCTCGAGAGTCGTGATCGCGCCGTCCATCTGCTGCTCGTATACGGCTTTCAGAATCTCGCCGACGCGCGGGCCCGGCTGCATGCCGAGCGCGAGCAGGTGCCGGCCGAGCAGAATCGGCGGCGGCGGCCGATGCTCGACGCCGAGAGCGCGTGCGCGCTCGAGAAACCAGTCCATCGCCGAGCAGTCGAAGCGGCCGGGGCGCCGCCCCTCGCAGTCCGCCTTCGCGACGCGCGCGAGCAGCTCGAGATCCACTTTGTGCGCGAGCCGGCGGAACGCGCCGTCGCCGACTTCGTCGCGCACCTTGTACCAGGAACCCGGCTTGAGGTGCTGCGCGGTGATGCCGAGCACCTGCCGGCGGACGTCGTAGCCGTCGATCGTGTGGACGTTGAGGCGATCGAGCAGCGCCGTCGCCGGCGCGACGCCCTGCTCCTCGTGATCCATCGATCGGATCCGGCCGTCGATGAACGCCGTCGTCGCCGGCTTGCCGAGATCGTGCGCGACGGCGCCGAGCATCACCGCGAGCTGCTGCGGCCGCGGCAGGTCGTCGATGCGCGTGCGCGCCTCGTCGATCACCTGCAGCGTGTGCACCCAGACGTCGCCTTCGGGATGCCACTCCGGCTCCTGCACGCAGCCCGCGAGCGCCTGCAGCTCGGGGAGCAGCTTCGCGACGACGCCGAGATCCATCGCGAGCGCGAACCCGATCGACGGCGTGCGCGCGAGGAGCAGCAGCTTCTCGATCTCGCCCCAGACCCGCTCGGCGGGCAGATCGTCGAGCGGAATCGTGCGGCACAGCGCGGCGGTCGGCTCGTCGAGCGTGAGCTCGAAGCGCGCGGCGAACTGGATCGCGCGCAGCACGCGCAAGCTGTCGTCGGGAAACGTCCGCGCGTCCACCATCCTGAGGACGCGGCGATCGAGATCGGCGCGGCCGCCGAACGGATCGAAGTCCTCGCCGGTGAGCGGATCCCGCGAGATCGCGTTCACGGTGAAATCGCGGCGGCGCGCCGCCTCCGCGATCGACATGCCGGCGTCGCCCGTGACGACGAAGCCGCGGTGGCCGCGGCCCGCCTTCGAGTCGCGGCGCGGCAGCGAGACGTCGACCTCGCCGACCTTGTAGACCTGGAAGCTCTCGCCGACCGCTTCGACGCGCCCGAAGGTCTCGAGCAGCGCGCGCAGGCGCGCCGCGTCCACGCCGAAGACCTCGAGGTCGATGTTGCTCTTCTCCGGCTCGGGGAGCCCCAGAATCCGGTCGCGCACCCAGCCGCCGACGACGAGCGCCCGCCCGCCGACGTCACGCACGGCGGAGGCGATCGCCGAGGCAAGCTCCGGCGCCTTCGCGGCCTTTGCGTCTTTCGCGGCCTTCGCTCCCTTTGCGGCCTCTGCGCTCATCGGATCGGTTTTCGCCCGAACCGCTTCACGATCCGATCGGTGAGCCCCGGCGCGATTGCGTTCAGCACGACCAGGAACCGCGAGTTGAAGTGCGGGTAGACCTCCGGCGTCGGATGCTCGATCGCGCGCGCAATCGCGTTGGCGACCGTGGCGGCGTCCTGCCGCGGCCCGAAGGCGCGCGCGACCTCGACGCCGGTGCGCTCGGTCATCACGTCGAAGAACTCCGTATCGGTCGACACGGGGTAGACGACGCTGACGAAGATGCGCGAGCCGGCGACTTCGGCGCGCAGGCATTCGGCGAGCCCGACCTGCGCGAACTTCGTCGCCGCATACGCGCCCATGTACGGCACGCCGCGCTTGCCGACGATCGACGACACCACGATCACGTGGCCGTGGCCCTGGCGGCGGAAAACGCGGAGCGCCGCGCGCGCGGCGAGATACGTGCCGGTGTAGTTGACGTCGAGGAGCTCCTGCATCTGTGCCGGCGCGATCTCGTCGATGGCGCCGGCGACGCCGAACCCCGCGTTGCATACCATGACGTCGAGGCGCCCGAACCGCTCGACGGCGCCGGCGACGAACTGCTCCATGTCCGCTTCGCGCGTCACGTCGGCGGCGATCGCGAGCGGCTCGCCGCCCGCGGCGGCGATCTCCGCGGCGACGCGCTCGAGCCGATCCGCGCGGCGCGCGCAGATCGCGACCGCCGCGCCGTTGCGCGCGAGGCGCAGCGCCGTCGCGCGTCCGATGCCCGACGATGCGCCCGTGATCGCCACGACCCGTCTGGTTGCCATCCCTCCGCCCGCCCCCCCCGACGATATCCTGGATCCGATCCAGGATCCGATCCTGGATCCGATCCTGGATCTGATCCTGGATCTGATCCTGGATCTGATCCTGGATCATTTTCGGGGCGCGGCGACCGAGAGTAGCATTCCGATCGCATGGACCCCGCTATTGCGCTGCTGCGCGAGCTCGTCGCCGTCAACTCGGTGAACCCCACTCTCGTGCCCGGCGCGCCGGGCGAAGGGGCGATTGCCGACCTCGTCGCGGCCGCGCTCCGCCGTGCCGGACTCGACGTGTCGATCGAGGTCGTCGCCGACGGCAGGCCGAACGTCGTCGGCGTGCTCGAGGGACGCGCGAAGGGACGATCGATCATGCTGTGCGGCCACACCGACACGGTGGGCGTCGCCGGCATGAGCGATCCATTCACGCCGGTCGAACGCGACGGGCGGCTGTACGGCCGCGGCGCCCAGGACATGAAGGGCGGCGTCGCAGCGATGATCGCGGCCGCTGCGGGGATCGCACAGCACGGCGGCCTTGCGTCAGGACGCCTGATCGTCGCGGCCGTCGTCGACGAAGAGCACTCCAGCATCGGCGCCGACGCGCTCGTGAAACGCTGGCGCGCCGACGCCGGCGTCGTCACCGAGCCGACCGATCTGGCCGTCGCGGTCGGGCACAAGGGATTCGCGTGGGTGGAAGTGGACGTTGCCGGCCGCGCCGCCCACGGCAGCCGGCCAAAAGAGGGCGAGGACGCGATCCTGCGGCTCGGCCGCGTCCTCGCGCGGCTCGAGGCGCTCGACCGCGCGCTGCAGGCGCAGCCGCCGCATCCGCTCGTCGGCACCGGGTCGCTGCACGCGTCGCTCGTCAGCGGCGGCCGCGAGTTGAGCAGCTATCCCGACCGCGCGACGCTGCAGATGGAGCGGCGCACGCTGCCGGGCGAGCCCGAGTCGATCGCGGTCGCGGAAGTCAACGGCATCCTCGACGCGCTCGTGCGCGAGGACCCGACGTTTCGCGCGTCGGCGACGGCGATGTTCAGCCGGCCCGCATACGAGGTCGGGCGCGATCACGCGCTGCCGCGCGCGTTATGCGACGCGCTCCGCCGCGCCGGCGGCGACCCGCGCATCACCGGCGCGAGCTTCTGGACCGACGCCGCCGTCCTCGGCCACGCCGGGATTCCGTCAATCCTCTTTGGCCCCGGCGGCGCGGGGCTTCACGCGACGGAGGAGTACGTCAACCTTGCCGACGTGCTGATGTGCCGCGACGCGCTTGTGGAGTTGGTGAGGGCGTGGGGGGATTCCTAAGGATTCCGTAGAGGGACGGCCTTGAGGCCGTCCCTACGAATACTTGCGGCGCGGCGCGGGTGTCGTGTTGCGCTACGCGATTCTCCGCGCGCTGATGAGCTGCGGCCGCGCGAGCACATGCCGCCGCGCGTCTCCTCGAATCGTCATCGTCGGCCGCGTCTCGTTCAGGTCCCAGCCCGGCGTCTCGTGGCCGCACGAAACGCAGCGCAGGAACATCCGCTCCTGCTCGAAGGACAGCAGCGTATCGTGGCCGTGCAGCCCGCAGACCATCTGGCGCAGCCGATCGATCACGCGGCCGCCAAGCCCGTCCGTGCTGGGGTCCCCGGCCGTCGATCGCAGCTCCTCGTCGTCGTGCGACGCGATCGAGTGGGGGTAATTGGTGACCATGGGCTCCTGCTCCTCCTGCCGCAGCGCTCCTGCTTTGTATGACGCGGCGCGGAACGCTGCGGTTCAGGTGAAGTTCAAGAGCCATGCCGAGATAGGCAATTTGTCCGTAAGTGCTGAGCCATCTGGAAGTTGCCGCGCCAACGATGCTTGAGCGGCCGTTCCGCGCGGTGTTCGGCTTGGCAACATCCTGCTGAGCGAGGGCAGTCGATCAATGCAGTCCCGGCGGCTCGAGGAACCGGATTACCCACTTTCCCCGAGGACGCTGCGAACAACGAAGAAGGCATTTGCCGGCCGTTCGCCCAGGCGGCGCATGAAATAAGGAAACCATTCGCGCCCGAAGGGAATGTAGACGCGCACGCGGTAACCGGCCTTACCCAGCATCGCCTGCAGGTCGCGGCGGATGCCGAACAGCATCTGGAACTCGAAGCGGTCGGGCGCGACGCCGTGCTCGCGGGCCCACTCGCGCGCCAGCTCGATCATGCGCGGGTCGTGCGTGGCCAGCGCCGGGTAGTTGCCGTCGGTGATGAGCGTCCGCATCATCCGCGCGTACGCGGCGTCGACGTCGCCTTTCCGCTGGTGCGCGATGCTCTTGGGCTCCTTGTAAGCGCCCTTCACGAGGCGGATGCGCGCGCCGAGCGCGTTCACGCGCGCGAGGTCGTGCTCCTCGGTTCTGTAGAGCGCCGCCTGCAGCACGACGCCGATCTGCCGATAGCCGTGCCGCCAGAGCGTCTCGAAGATCTCGAGCGTGACGTCGGTGTACGCGGAGCCTTCCATGTCGATGCGCACGAAGAAGCCGGCCGGCTCCGCGCGCTCGAGGATCTTGCGGATGTTGTCGATGGCGGTCACCTTGTCGACGTCCAGCCCGAGCTGCGTCAGCTTCAGCGAGATGTTGCGCTCGACGTCGGCCGCGGTCATCGCCTCGACGACGTCGAGGTACTCGCGCGTCGCGGCGGCCGCTTCGTCGAGGTTCGTGACGCTCTCGCCGAGCAGATCGAGCGTGATGAGCACGCCGCGCTCGAGGCACGTGCGCGCCGCGGCGATCGCCTCGTCCACGGTCTCGCCCGCGATGAACCGGCGGCCGAAGCTGGCCGGCCTGCGCATGCCGTAGCGCGAGGCCATCTTCTTGAGCGTTCTGCTTTTCGCGACCAGGTGGAAGAAAGCTTTCGACGCCGCGTCGAGCATCAGTGGGTCCGGCCCGTCGTCACCAGCAGGTGCTCAATCGTCCGCGCGTAGTAGCGGAGCACCGTTCGCTCCCGCACGCGGAATCGATTGCGCTCGGCGACGACGATGCCGCGCGTCTCGAGCGGCTCGGCGGCTTCCTCGACCACCTCGCGGCCGCTGGTGGCGCCGAGATTCGCGTGCCGCGCGGCGAGCTCCTCGATCAGGCGATCGATGCGCGACTCGAGGTCGCGCCGCGCGATGTTCGGCCGCATGGCCGCCGCGAAGAGCGCCGTCGGCAGCACTTTGTAGAGCATGCCGATCCGGTTGCGCACGAGCCGCGCGAGCTCGAGGACGTCGGTCCGCGAGTGGACGTCGCGATCGCCGATGCTGATCGGCGCGCCGAAGGTCGTGAACGCGCGCGAACGGTAGCCGACCGCGTAGCGCACCATCTCGGCGACCTCGCGGCGAAAGGGCCGCTGCCGCTTCTTCACGTGCTGGTGCGCGAGGATGTGATCCTCGAGCACGAGGTCGTACGCGATCGCCACCGGGATGACGACGAGATCGGAGCGCCCCGAGTCGATCACCGCGTTGTACAGCCCGGTCTTCGCCTGCTTCAGCTCGCCGCTGTAGCTGCGGCCGCCCTCCGGGTAGAAGAAGAGGTCGTGCTTCTTCACGATCTCGGCGACGTACGCCTTGAGCGTGATGAGGTACGCCGGGTCCTTCATGTTGCGGCGGATTGGGATCGCGCCGGTGACGTGCTTGTTGATCAAGCCGAGCGGACCGCCGAACAGGTTGATGCCCGCGGCGATGAGCGGCGGGCGGATGCCGTTGTCGTCGAGCACGAGCGGCTCGACCAGATAGTCCGTGTGGCTCTTGTGGTTCGACGCGTACACGATGCGGTGCGAGCCCACGGCGCCCGTCACATAGTGCAGGTTCTCGTGCCGGCGCTCGATCTTGCGGAGGATCGGATAGAGCGGATGCTGCAGCGCGCGGTAGAACTTGTGGCGCTGCGTCGTGCGCAGCTCCTCCAGGTACGCGCTGACCTGTTCGCGCGGGTACTTCAGAACCTCCTCGCGCGAGAGCACAGCCTCCGAGATGTCGTCGTGCATGCGAGCCGCGTTGGACTATATCACGCTACAGCGCGGCGGAGACCGCGTCGGCGAACTCCGTCGTCGACGCTGCGCCGCCGAGGTCGCGCGTGCGCACGCGGCCCGCGGTGAGGACGCCGGCGAGCGCCTTCATGATCCGATCCGCGGCGTCGTTCTCGTCGATGTGCCGCAGCATCAGCACCGCCGACAGCAGCAGCGCGGTCGGATTCGCGGCGTTCTTCCCGGCGATGTCGGGCGCGCTGCCGTGCACCGCCTCGAAGACGCCGATATCTGCGCCGAGGTTCGCCGCGCCGACGACGCCGAGGCCGCCGACGAGCCCGGCGCACAAATCCGACACGATGTCGCCGTACAGGTTCGGCAGCAGCAGCACGTCGAACCGCTCGGGGAACATCACGAGCTGCATGCACGCCGCGTCGACGATCCGCTCGTCGTAGGCCACGCCGGGGTACTCGCGCGCGACGCGCCGCGCGCACTCGAGGAACAGCCCGTCGCTAAGCTTCATGATGTTCGCTTTGTGAATGGCGGTCACGCGCTTGCGGCGATGGCGCTCGGCGTGGCGGAACGCGAAGTGCGCGATCCGCGTGGACGCGCGCTCGGTGATGATCTTCAGGCTCTCGACGACGCCCGGCACGACCTCGTGCTCGAGGCCCGCATACAGGTCCTCGGTGTTCTCACGCACGATGACGAGATCCACGCCCTGGAACCGCGCGTCGACGCCCGGCAGGTTCCACACCGGCCGCAGGTTCGCGTACAGATCGAGCGCCTTGCGCAGGCCGACGTTCACGCTCGTGAACCCCGCGGCGATCGGCGTCGTCACCGGCCCTTTGAGCGCGACTTTGTTGCGGCGGATGGACTCGACGAGCGTGGCGGGCAGGGTCTGGCCGGTGCGCTCGACCGCGATCACGCCCGCGTCGTGCGGCTCCCAGTCGATCGCGACGCCCGACGCTTTCAGGATGCTGACGACGGCGGAGGTGACTTCGGGCCCGATGCCGTCGCCCGGGATGAGCGTGATCGTGTGTGTCATTCGCGCACGTACCACGTGAGGAGGACGAAGCCGAGCGCGATCTCGAGCGTGAGGAGGACGCTCGCCGTTTCGGCCGACACGCGGGCGGCTGCCGACACGGCTGCGACCGCCAGCATCAGGAACGCGATCGCGGCGCGCGGGATGAAGCTCGGCGGCGGCGGGCCGACGAACTTCATGACGAACAATCCGACGATCGTGACCGCTCCGCAGGCGTACGAGACGAGGTCCAGCCGCCGGATCAGGTCGCCGAAGCGCCCGGGAATCATCGCGCTCAGCCACACGACCAGCGCCGCCAGCGTCGCGAACCGGACGGCGATCATCGGGTCATTATAATTGGCGGCTTGCAGGACTCTTCCGCGGACCTCGACGCCATCGCGGCGCGCATCGTCGACGAGCAGGTCCGCGATGGCACGACGTCGCCCGCCGCCGCGGCCTTTCTGCTGCGGCACTACGCCGCCACCGGACGCGACGACCTGCGCGAGCCCCTCGGCCTCGCGCTGGCGCACGCGCTCGCGCTCGCCGCCGACGAGGCGAGCGTGCGCGGCCGCGCCGGCTGGCTCATGCTGCTCGTCGACGCCGCGGCCATCGCCGACGACGATCGCGTCGTCGAGGCGGCGCGCGCGCTGGCCGGCGCGCTGCGCGGCGAATGGCCGTCGGCCGACGGGTTGCGCGACGGGATCGCCTCGGTCGACGCGTGCCTGCATGCGTCGACGATCGTGGATGCGGAAGAGATCGTGCCGGCCGCAATCGACGAGCTCGAGCGCGTGGTCGGGGCCGCGTATCGTCCGGGCGCGGGGCTGCTCGACGCGGCCTTCGGACGTCAGGCGACGTTCGGCGAGCACGTGCGCGCCGCGTCCGCGCTGCTGACGGCGTTCGACGTCACCGGCCGCCTGCCGTACTCGATGCTCGCAGAAGAGCTGATGCAGACGGCGCGGCGCCTGCCGGCGAGCGGCGAGGACATGGCGGCCAAGTGCGCCGCCGCGCGCGCGCTGTGCCGCCTCGCGGCGCTCCACGACGATGCCGACTACTGCAAGGCCGCGACGATCGCATCGGGCGCCGACTATCGCGCCGACGCGGCGCGTATGCTCGCGGCGCAGGCGCCACGCGCGCGGACCGCCTCCACCGCCGACGCGGCGCTCTTCGGCGTCGCGCAGCACGAACTGATGTCGTTACGATAAAATCGCGGCGTTATGCCTACCGATCGCGCATCGCTCCTTCCCGCTCTCAAGAACATCGCCACGCGCCTGCGGATCGATTCGGCGCGCGCCACCACGCAGGCCGGCAGCGGCCATCCGACGAGCTGTTTCTCGATGGCCGAGATCATGGCGGCGCTCTTCTTCGCCGAGATACGCTTCGATCCGAAGAACCCGCACCTTCCCGACGCCGATCGCTTCATCCTCTCGAAGGGGCACGCCGCGCCGATTCTGTACGCCGCATGGGCTGAAGCCGGCGCGTTCGACCGATCGGAGCTGCTGACGCTGCGCGAGCTCGGATCCGATTTCGAGGGCCATCCGACGCCGCGCCTGCCGTTTGTCGACGTCGCCACCGGATCGCTCGGCCAGGGCATCTGCGCGGCGATCGGGACGGCGCTCAACGCGCGGCGCATCGGATCCGACTACCGCACCTACGTGCTCGTCGGCGACGGCGAGTCGGCGGAAGGATCGGTGTGGGAGGCGGCGAACGTCGCGGGGCGCGACAAGCTGGACAACCTGTGCGCGATCACCGACGTCAACCGTCTCGGCCAGAGCCAGCCGACGATGTGGCAGCACGACATGGCGCAGTTCGAGCGCCGGTGGACGGCCTTCGGGTGGCATGCGATCGTGATCGACGGCCACGACCTCGCCGCCATTCTCGACGCGCTCGACGACGCGCGCCGCACCAAGGATCGGCCGACGATGATCCTGGCGCGGACCGAAAAGGGCAAAGGCGTCTCCTTCGTCGAGAACAAGGACAACTGGCACGGCAAGGCGTTCAAGAAAGAGGAGCTCGCAAAGGCGATCGCCGAGCTCGAGCAGCAGATCGTCCCAGGCGTGGAAGTCTCCGGCGCCTCGCTCGTGCGCACGGTGGACGCGAAGCCGCGCGCGCCCGAGTCCGCCAACGGCGCGATTGCCGCGCCGAACTACACGATCGGCGATCAGGTCGCGACGCGCGAAGCGTTCGGCGACGCGCTCGCCCGGCTCGCCGCCGTCGACCCGCGCGTCGTGGCGCTCGACGCCGACGTGAAGAACTCGACCTACACGGATCGGTTCGAGAAGGCGGCGCCCGGACGCTTCTACGAGAACTTCATCGCCGAGCAGGTGATGGTGGGCGCCGCGATGGGGCTCGCCGCGCGCGGCGCGATCCCGTTCGCGTCGACGTTCGCGTGCTTCCTCGAGCGCGCCGCCGACTTCGTCCGCATGGCGGCGATCGGCCACAACAACGTCAAGCTCGCCGGCACGCATGCGGGCGTGTCGATCGGCGAGGACGGACCGTCGCAGATGGCGCTCGAGGATCTCGCGATGTGCCGCGCCGAG
>Ga0209474_10000170_pt1 | contig 78636 bp, 77 predicted proteins | sample GraSoiAngelo_145_FD_185902 | JGI IMG/M metagenome (GOLD analysis project Ga0209474, IMG submission 185902) | Grasslands soil microbial communities from the Angelo Coastal Reserve, California, USA - 14_1009_05_20cm (SPAdes) (version 2) | ecosystem: Environmental > Terrestrial > Soil > Grasslands...
CTCGCAGGAGGATTGCCCACCGGATTCGTGGTTGTTGGGCTTCACGAAGCCGTCATCGGCTTCGTCCACGAGGAAATACGGCCAACCAATCAGTGGGCTGACTCCTCGCTTTCGCAGCGTCTCAATATCTTGTGCAGCGGGATAGAGCTCTGGCTTCAGCCCCGCTCGCGAGTAACGGCTCAGGGCAAGCGACCGGTAGTAGTTATGGAGAGGGAAAGACACGCCACTCCTGGGCCCAAGCAGGCCGGGTGCCGCCACGGCAGCGCGCGACAGGTTGACCTCCTGCTCCCAAAAGCGCAGGCTGGATGGCGATGGAAAGCCCTCCCACTGGGCTATGGCCCAGAGATTCAGGATGAACGGCGCTGCAGGCGCTTGCTGCTTTACGATCTCCTGCACCCGTCGGCAGAACGACACGCAGTCTTCCACGGTGCTATGGCCTTCGGGGTCTCCACCGGGATCTCCAGGAAGGAAGACAAAAACGTCGGCATCCCGCAGTTGGGACACGGCGTCTCGCAGACGCGCGAAACGCTCGGTCAGTTTGGTCTTATCGCGCGGGCTGAAAACCCCGGGAAAGTTAGCCCCCAAAGTATTGTCAGGCCCCGTCCACTGCTCCATACCGGCAAGCAGGACGATCCCCACGCGGAAGCCCTTGTCATGCGCCAAGGTGATCGCGCTTGACATGTCTTTGTAGTACTCGGGCAGCAGGTCGGGGCGAGAACGAAATCCGGCTTCGCAGAATTCCAGGTAGTTGTAGCCACAGGCCTTGAAGAAGTCATAGACTCGTGGGTCCTTCGGTGGCGGATCGGTCGGAAGTGAGGCGTACAGCCCCACGGTCTGGAAACCGCCTCCCTGCTCCGTCGGGCCTCTTGCCTCAAGCTCGAACATCGAAGAATGCCGACAGAGAAACGGTCCGACGGACGTTGCAAGAGCCGCTCGGAGAAAATCTCTGCGATTCTGCATACGTTACTCCAGCTCAGGCTGACAACTTAGGCAATCCGTTGCGAGAGCAATTGACATGGCGCTGACATAGCCGGCGAGCGGCGCTGGCGCTAAGTCGTTGGGGTGCAAGTGGCCAGGGGCAGAATCGAACTGGCCGACACGCGGTTGGAGTCCGTCGTTCTATAACACCTCACAGGGAGGGTACGATGCGAAAGGTGCTGCTTCCCCTCGTAGCGGTAGCGGCCGTCCTGACCGTCGGCTGTCAGGGGCTGCTCACCCCGAGCCTCTGCACTCGGACCGTGACCGTCATTGACACCATGACGATCAATGGTCATCCCACCACGGTGGACACGCTGGGGACGTTCAAGCTGTGTGCGAAGTAGCACTCGGAGGCGTTAGCCCTTAGTGCGCTCTTCGCACGCTTCCGCAGGGGCTGGGAGGTCGGTCTCCCCAGCCCCTGTGCTCATCATCGAGAGCACGTTCTCCGACCGAGCCGTTGACACATTCTTGACACAGCCGCACGGCGGGCGCCGCGCTACGTCGTCGCGGGAGAAGTGGCCAGGGGCAGAATCGAACTGCCGACACGCGGATTTTCAGTCCGCTGCTCTACCAACTGAGCTACCTGGCCGACGAAGCAGGACAAGAACTTAGCGAGCCGACCGGTGAGGTGGGAGTGCCCGTGCAACGTGGCGTCGTGGCGACGGGCCGCGTACTTTCTTCCCCCCATGCCGCACCCCACGTTCCCGAATCTCACGGTGCTCGATCACCCCCTGATCCAGCACAAGCTCTCGATCCTGCGGGACAAGAGCACCAGCACGAAGGACTTCAAGCAGCTCGTGAACGAGATCGCGATGCTGATGGCCTACGAGGTGACGAAGGACCTCCCGCTTGAGACCACGGAGGTGGAAACGCCGCTCGAGCCGATGCGGGGGGTCCGGGTCGCGGGCAAGAAGCTCGCCCTCGTCCCGATCCTGCGCGCGGGACTCGGCATGGTCGAGGGCATCGCGCAGCTGATCCCGTCGGCACGCGTCGGCCACATCGGCATCTACCGCGAGCACGACACGCTCGAGCCGGTCGACTACTACTTCAAGATTCCATCCGGCGAGGACGCGCGCGATTTCTTCGTGCTCGATCCCATGCTCGCGACCGGCGGCTCGGCGGCGGACGCCGTGAGCGCGCTCAAGCACGCCGGCGCCCAGCGCATCCGCTTCCTTTGCCTCGTCGCGGCGCCCGAGGGCGTGCGTCGCATGCTCGAGACCCACCCCGACGTCCCCGTCTTCGCCGCCGCGCTCGACCGCGAGCTCAACGACCACGGTTACATCCTGCCGGGGCTCGGGGATGCCGGCGATCGCCTGTTCGGCACCCGATAGGGCGCAGCGGTAGAGTTGACATTTTATGTCACATCGATATGTTATGACGTAATTCGTCATATCAGATCAATGTGACGTAAAATGGCCAAGTCCTACATCGCCCTCATCGCCGACGCGATCGCCTCGCGCGACCTCGCCCCGACGGCCCGCGCCCGCCTGCAGGCCGACGCCCGCGCCGCCGTGAAGGACCTGAACCACCGCTATCGCCGCGTCCTCGCCGCCCGCTTCGCCATCACCCTGGGCGACGAGCTGCAGTGCCTGCTCGCCACGCCCCAGCCGCTGTGGGACCTCGCGCACGACCTGCGGGCCCGCCTCCCCACAGTCGATTGGGTCGTGGCCTGCGGTCGGGGACCGATTACCACGCCCCTCGCGCCCACGGCCCCCGAGATGGACGGCCCCTGCTTTCACGAGGCCCGGGCCGCGATGGATCGCGCCAAGCGGCAGCGCCAGGTGTTCGCGTTCGGTGCGTTCGTTCCCGCGCTCGAGCCGCTCGCGAGCTACTACTCCGCGCTGTACTGGAGCTGGACCCCCCGGCAGCGCCGCACCGCCACCCTGCTGCGGCTGGGCGACCCGGCGGCCGCGGCGGCCCGGCTCGACGTCGATCGCAGCGCGATCTCCCACCTCGCCCGCCGCATGGCCTGGCCCCTCGTGGCCGCCGGGGATAAGATGTTTCGGGCACTCCTGGAGACGGAACCCGCGTGAATCCTCTCTTCGTCGTTCCGCTGCTCGCGTACACGCTGGCTGCCACGCTCTGGCCCGGCCAGGTGGACGGTCGCCGCCGCGGCCGGGCGCTCCTCTTCGGCGAAGCGCTGTTCGTGATCGCGACAATCGTCCTGGGCACGCTCCTCGCCCCCCTCGCGCGACCGAGTGTCGATGGGCTCTGGTGGGGGCGGGTGGGGCTTTTCGCCACGGCCTACCTCTACGTCTCGGGTCGGGGCATCGTCCTGATCCGGAGCGTGCTCGAACTGCCGACACTGCAGATGCGGCGCGACGAAGACCGCACCGCCGGGGCGATCGATGTCGCCCGCGGCCGCGCGGTGGGCTCCCTCGAGCGCGCCCTCGCGCTCACCATGGTCCTGCTGGGCGATTACGCCGCCGTGGGGTGGATCATCGCCGCCAAGTCCCTCGCGCGCTTCAAGCAGCTCGAGGACCGTGAGTTCGCCGAGTACTTCCTGGTCGGCACCCTGGCCTCCTTTCTCCTCGCCGTGCTCGTCGGCGTGGGCATGCGTATCCTCTTGAAGCAGGCGTAACCCCTCCGCGCAACCCTCCCACCCTCCGCCGTGTCACAGAGTTAACCGACACTGTCTCCTGCCCCCCCGCTCGGAGCCTGGTGGACGAACGCGAACTGATAGCCAAGGTCCGGGCCGGGGACGGCGCCGCCGAGCGCGCGCTGTACGACGCCCATGTGGACCGGGTGTACCGGCTCGCCTACCGGCTCGCGGGCGATGACGAGCTGGCGCGCGAGTTCACCCAGGACACGTTCGTCCGCGCGTTCGAGCGGCTGGGCACGTTTCGGGGCGAGGCGAAGCTTTCCACCTGGCTGCACGCCATCGCCACTTCGGTGGTGTTGAACGGGCTGCGCAAGGTGAAGCGCTTCCGGCAGCGGGAAACGGATCTGGACGAGGCGGCGTCGACCACGGCCGGCGGGCGGGCCGCCGAGCCGGACCTGAAGCGGCGCTTGGCCCAAGCGATCGACGGTCTCGCCGACGGCTATCGGATGGTGTTCGTGATGCACGACGTCGAGGGGTACACGCACGAAGAGATCGGCGCGACCCTTGGCATCGAGACCGGAACGTCGAAAGCGCAACTGTCGCGAGCACGCGCCAAGCTGCGAGATGCGCTCGCGGACTTCGCGGGAGAGTGGATCTCATGACGGACGATCGGTTCGAACAGCGGCTGCGCCAGGCGGCGCAGGACTATCACCGCCCTCCCGCCACGCCGCGCGAGGAGCTGTGGCGTCGCATCGACGCGGCGCGCGCGGCGCGGCGGCGCCGGATCATCGTGCTTCGTCCCGTCCTGCGGTGGGGGGTAGGAATCGCGGCCGTGCTCGCGCTGGGCGTCGCCATCGGGCGCTGGAGCGCGACGGGCTCCCCGCCGAGCCCCGCCGGCGCAGGCCCGGGCGAGCGCACCACCACGTTCGTCTATCAGCTCGCCGCCGCCCAATACCTCACCCGCACCGAGGCGCTGCTCACGGGCTTCCGCGCGGAAACCCGTGCAGGCGTGCCCACGGCGCAGTTTTCAGTTCAGGCCCGCGACCTGCTCTGCACGACGCGACTCATGCTCGACTCGCCGGCGGCTCGCGACGTCAGGCTGAAGAGCTTGCTCGAAGACCTGGAGCTGGTGCTGGCACAGATCGCCCAGCTCCCCTCGAGCGGCGATCGAGACGACGTGCAGCTCATCAATCAAGGGTTGGAGCAACGGAGCGTGTTGCTGCGGGTCCGGACGGCAAGCCCGCCCGGTCCCGGTTCTGCACGCGCACAAGGAGCATTGTGATGCAAGGCCTACAGCTACTGGTCGCGGCGACGTTGGGATGGCAACACCCGGTCGTGGCGCCTCACCTCATCGTCGCACCGGTGCAGGCCCAGGCGGCGCTCGGCGCCTTGGACGCCCTGGGCGCACTCGATGTGCTCGATGCGCTCGATGCGCTGGATACGGACGAGGGGCGGGTCCTGCAGGACGAGCAGGACCCGACCGATTCGCTCTGGCGGGCCGCACAGAGAGCGCTCAACCGCGCGGACTATCAGAATGCCGCGAATCTGTACGGGGACCTTGCCCGCCGTTATCCGGCCGCCGCACGGGCCGGCGATGCGCTCTATTGGGCGGCGTTCGCGCTCTACAAGAACGACAACCTCGACCGTGCGCGTAGCCTCCTCGTCACCCAGCAGCAGCGTTACCAGAAGGCGGCGACGTTGCGAGACGGCGACGCGCTTCTCGCGCGGGTGCAGGCCGCCCTGGCAAAGCAAGGGGACGGGGCAGCCGCCGAGTGGATCCGACGGCATGCGCAGCCTGCGGCCGACACTGGCGGTACGCGCGGAGGGAACTGCCCGGGCGAGGACGATGACGATGATTTGCGCGTCGCGGCGCTCAACGGCCTCCTGCAGATGGATGCCACGAGCGCGCTGCCGATCCTCAAGAAAGTGCTGGTGAAACGCGACGCGTGCTCGGCCGGATTGCGGCGCAAGGCCGTTTTCATCGTCTCACAGAAGCGCGGTGGCGAGACGGAAGACATCCTGCTCGACGTCGCCCGCAACGACCCCGACTCCGAAGTGCGCCAGCAGGCGGTGTTCTGGCTGTCGCAGGTGGGTAGCGACCGCGCCGTGACGGCCCTCGACTCGATCCTCCGCACCGCCACGGATCCCGAGCTCCAGGACAAGGCGATCTTCGCGCTGTCCCAGATCCATCAAGGGCGCGCCGGCCAGATCCTGCGCGACTATGCAGCCAACGAGCGCTCCCCGGACGAGGCGCGCGAGAAGGCGATTTTCTGGCTGGGCCAGCAACATTCCCCGGAGAACGCCGCCTTCCTGCGGGGCCTGTACGCAAAGCTCGCCGGCGAGGAATTGAAGGAGAAAGTGATCTTCTCGCTCTCCCAAATGGGCGGCGCGGACAACGGGCGCTGGCTCATGGACATCGCGCTCAACGAGCGGGAGCCGGTGGAGATGCGGAAGAAGGCGCTCTTCTGGGTGGGTCAGACCGGCGGGAACTTGGAGCAGCTGGCCGGGCTGTACGACCGGATGCAGAACCAGGAGATGAAAGAGCAGCTGATCTTCGTGTACTCGCAGCGCCACGAGGCCGCCGCCCTCGATCAGCTGATCCGCATCGCAAAGACGGAGCAGGACAAGGAGCTCCGCAAGAAGGCGATCTTCTGGCTCGGCCAGTCGCACGACCCGCGCGCCGCGCAGGTCCTGCTGGAGATCATCAACCCGTGACCGGCCGGTTGGTGCTCGGGTGGGCGCTCGTGGCGGCGCCCGCCGCCGCCCAGCGCCTCGGCGCCCGGGTCGCCGCCGCCCCCGACGGCATCGTCCGGCTGAGCTTCGCCGCCCGTCCCGGCGTGTGCGGCGACGGTCACAACGTCATCGCCCTCGAGTGCGCCGGGGGGAAATGCGGGTGGGGAAGAGGAGGACGCACGATCACGGTCGACCGCGGCTTCGACCGTGATGAGGTCGAGTACGACTGCGAGCCGGGACCGGTGCGCGTCTCGCTCACCGTCCGGACTGGTCGGGTGCAGTCGCTCCGCACCTACGTCGGAGGGCGCTGGGTCGCCCCGCGGGGGGACGCCGCCGTCACCGACCTCGGCACCGTCGCGTCGCGCGACGCCGTGGAGTTCCTGCTCGGCCTCGCGACGCAGGAGGACGCCGGAGGGGGAGAAGAGGCTATTCTGCCCCTGACCCTCGCGGACTCGGTCATTGTGTGGCCGCTGCTCTTGAAGCTCGCGCGCGACGACCGCGCGCCCCGACGCACCCGCCGCCAAGCGGTGTTTTGGCTCGGCCAGGCTGCCGGCGACGCCGCGACCCGCGGCCTCGCCGACCTGATCGACGAAGGAGACGTGGACCGGGACGTGAAGGAGCAGGCGGTCTTCGCCTTGTCGCAGCAACCGCACGACGCCGGGGTCCCCGCCCTCATCCGCATCGCCCGCACACACCCGGAGCCTGGCGTACGGCGCAAGGCGCTGTTCTGGCTCGGCCAATCCGGCGACCCGCGCGCGCTGGCGCTGTTCGAGGAGCTGCTGACCAAACCCTGACACCCTGACGCCACAGGCGACAGGACGGGCGCACTTCCCCGGGGTATCTTCCAGCCGCCCCGACGTGAGGGAGGTCGTCGCTGATGCTCGTGGTCGCGGCCGCACTCCTCCTACAGTCACCCTCCGACTCCTCTGCCTTGCGCCACGCCGGCGGACGTGCGGCGCGCACGATGACGGCGGTCCGGATCGAGCACCCACCGGTGCTCGACGGCAAGCTCGACGACCCCGCCTGGCACGAGGCCAAGGGCGTCGGCGGCTTCATAGAGACCGATCCCCGGGAAGAGAGCTCGCCCGCGGAATCGACGACCGTGATGATCGTGTACGACGACGCCGCGGTGTACGTGGGTGCGCGGTTGTACGACGCGGAGCCTGCCAGGATTTCGCGACGTCTCGGCCGCCGAGACGACGATACGCAGAGCGACATGTTTTACGTCGACTTTGACAGCTATCACGACCACCGCACGGCGTTCGAGTTCGCCGTGAATCCCGCCGGTGTGAAGCAGGACGACATTTGCAGCAACGATTTTTTCATCGGCGATCGGTCCTGGGACCCGGTGTGGGACGTCGCGACGACCATCGATTCGTTGGGCTGGGTCGTGGAGATGCGGATCCCGTTCTCCCAGCTGCGGTTCCCTCACGCGCGTGACCAGGTGTGGGGCGTGAACTTCTTCCGCTGGGTGTTCCGCAAGAACGAGCGCAGCCAGTGGGCGTTCCAGCGCAAGACCGAGACGGGATACGCGTCGCGCTTCGGCCATCTGGTGGGCCTGCATGCCATCCCGGCGCCCAGGCGACTCGAGGTCCTGCCGTACACCCTCGGTCGGGGGACGTTCGAGCGCCCCGTTTTCGGAAGCCCGTTCGACCGCGGTCACTCGTATTTCGGCGGCGCCGGGCTCGACGTGAAATACGGCGTGACCTCCAACCTCACACTCGATGCCGCGGTGAACCCCGACTTCGGACAGGTGGAATCTGACCCCGCGTTCGTCAACCTGACGACCGTGGAGCAGTTCCTCCAAGAGCGGCGGCCGTTCTTCGTGGAGGGCGCGAGCATCTTCAATTTTGGCGGCACCGGTCCCTACATCCAATTCGGGAACACGCCGCAGTACTTCTATTCACGCCGCATCGGCCGTACCCCGTCGCTCGAACCGGAGGCGCCCCCGGGCGGCTTCATCGACGTGCCGACGCACACCACCATCCTCGGCGCGGCAAAGCTGAGCGGGAAGACGCCGAGTGGATGGTCCGTGGGCGTGCTCGACGCGGTGACGGCGCGGGAGCGGGCGAGCTTCGCGTCGGGCAGTTCCGGGTGGCACGAGGACGTAGAACCGTTCACGAATTACGTCGTGGGGCGGGTGCGGCGCGAGGTCGGGGGCCACACCGGATTCGGGTTCCTCGCTACCACCGTCGATCGCCGCAACAACAGCGCTGCGCTCGATTCTCTCCGCGGCGGCGGATACGTCGCGGCCGCGGACTTCTACCACCGCTGGGCCAACAACGCCTACTCCGTGTACGCCTCCCTCGGGGCCTCGCACGTCACCGGCGACACCCTCGCGATGCGGCTCACCCAAGAACAGCCGACCCGGTATTACCAGCGGCCGGATGCGCCGTACCTCAGCCGGCGCTACGATCCGCGGCGCACTTCGCTCTCCGGGGTCGGCGCGGACTTCTCCATCAACAAGGAAGGCGGCAACTCCAATTGGGGGTTCGCGCTGAGCACCACGACGCCCGGCTTCGAAGTCAACGACCTGGGCTTCCAACGCCGGACCGATCGCACCGCGGGCGATCTGTTCGTGGGCCATCGCTGGACGAAGCCCGGCCGGGTGTTCCGACAGGCAAGCATCGGCGTGGACCCTCTCGCTTTCGCCTGGAACTACGGAGGGGACCGCATCCAGTTCGGCCGCGACATCGACGTTTTCGGCCAGCTCCTGAATTACTGGAGCGCCAACGTATTCGTGTATCAGCAGCAGCGCGGGATCGATGACCGGCTCACGCGCGGCGGGCCCGCCGCGGTGGCGCCCGCGCAATGGCAGGCAGGTGCGACCATCACGTCGGACACTCGGCAACCCGTCAACGGCACCCTGAATACCCAGTACTTCCGTGACGCCGGCGGCACCTGGTCCTTTACGGTGAGCCCGGTGATCAACCTGCGGCCCAGCGCGGCGGTGTCTCTCCAGATCGGGCCGAGCTATGTCAGAGGCTTCAGCGCCGCCCAGTTCGTCACGTCGCGCGAGGACGCGGCGGCCACGGCGACCTACGGTGCGCGGTACGTCTTCGGGGAGCTCAGCCAGCGCCAACTCGACCTGACCACCCGTCTGAACCTCACCTTCACCCCAACGCTCAGCTTCCAGTTGTACGCGCAGCCGTTCACCTTCGCGGGACGCTACGCGAACTTCAAGGAGCTCGAGACGCCGCGGACCTTCAACTTCACCCTGTACGGGCGGGACAACGGCTCGACCATCTCGTACGACCCCGGTACGGCCGTGTACACCGTGCACCCGGCGCCCGCGGTTGCGCCGACCGACAGCTTCCAGTTCTCGAACCCCGACAGCCGCGTCCGCTCGTTCCGCTCAAACGCCGTGCTGCGATGGGAGTACCGGCCCGGGTCCACGGTGTTTTTCGTCTGGAGCCAGTCGCGGTTCGTCAGTCTTCTCGACCCCACGCTCGACCTCGGACACTATCTCGGCCACGAGATGTTTCTCGATCCACCGACCAACGTGCTCTTGGTGAAGTTCAACTACTGGCTGAGCCTTTAGCCCCCTTCCCTCTACTCCCTTCCCCTGTTGTCTTTCCCCCATGCCATTCTGGACTCTGCGCCGCAAAGCATTCGCGGCGGGGACGCTTCTGGTCGCCCTCACCTTCGGCTGGGCAGCCGTCGTCGTGGCCGTGGCACTCGCCGGCGCCCACGACGAAGCGCGCTCGGCCGACGCGATCGCCGTGCTCGGCGCCGCGCAGTACAACGGTCGGCCGTCGCCCGTGTTCCGAGCGCGGCTCGACCACGCGGCGGCCCTGTATCAGCGCGGCCTCGCGCCCGTGGTCCTGGTGACCGGTGGGGTGGGATCGGGCGACACCCTGAGCGAGTCGGACGTTGGACGGCGGTATCTCCTGAAAGCGGGGCTCCCCGACGGCGCGGTCGTCGGGCTGCCGGCGGGCGCGAGCACGTCGGCCTCCCTGGACGGCGTCGCCCACTGGTTCTCCGGGAAAGAGAGCCGCCGCGTCCTGCTCGTGTCCGATGGCTTTCACATGCTACGCCTCCGGATCATCGCCACCCGACTCGGCCTTCTGCCGTTCACGTCGCCTGCCCCCAATTCCCCCATCCGGTCGAATCCGCGACGCAACGCGGCTTACTTCCTCGCCGAGGGGTTCAAGGTCCCTGTCACCTGGCTCTTCAACCACTGAGGGTGCCCATGCAGCTCGAAAGCCGTCGGGCCTACACCGGCCGGGTCGTGCGGCTTGACGTCGACACCGTGCGATTCCCCGACGGCTCCACCGGGGAGCTGGAGATCATCCGCCACCCGGGCGCCGCCGCCATCGTGCCGTGCGCCTCCGACCCACAAGCCGATCCCGATCCCACGATCCTGTTGATCCGCCAGTACCGTTACGCCGCGGGCGGTCTGCTGTGGGAGATCCCGGCCGGCACCCTCGACCCGGGCGAAGATCCCGAGGCGTGTGCCCGCCGCGAGCTGCTCGAGGAGGCCGGGGTCACGGCCGGCCGGCTCGAGCGGATGACCTCGATCTGGACCACCCCGGGCTTCACCGATGAGGTGATCCACCTCTACGTGGCGAGCGGGCTCACGGCGGGGACACCGTCGCGCGAGCGCGACGAGTTCATCGAGGTCGTCCCACAGCCGTTGTCGCAGGTTCTGGCTCGAATCCGGGACGGCGATGTCCGTGATGCAAAGACCGTGGTGGCTATCCTTTATATGGCCGGATTCATCCTCAAGATGTAGCAACCGGCCGTCCCCCGATGAGGACGGACGTGTCGGGCCGACTCCACGCTGCATCCGTGAAGCGGCAGCCGTATCGAGGGTTACGGAGGTGATGCGACCGGTACGGTTCCTGCCGTATCTTTATAGTGGAACGGTACCGGCTTGAACATGGAGCGGGCCATGCGAGCAACCCTCACGCGGAAGAGCCAGGCAGTCGCGACGCCTCGCGCGCTCGAGCGCCAGGCGTTGCACGAGTTTGACGACGGCCGGCTGGTGCTTGAGCACCTGTCGGGCGACCCCCAAGCCTTCGGCACCCTGGTAGACCGCTACCAGACCCGCCTGCTCAACTTCATCAATCGGACCATTGGAGACCGGGAGCGGGCGGAGGACCTCGTGCAGGAGGTCTTCATCCGCGTGTTCCGTCATCTACACCGCTTCGACCAGACCAAGAAGTTCTCGACCTGGATCTACACCATCGCGTCGAACCTGGCCAAGAACGAGCTCAGGAACCGTAGCCGCAACCCGCTGGTGCTGTTCCAGACGATCAAAAAGCACTGGGAGGCGGACCACCGCCCGCTCCAGTTCGAAGACACTACGGCCCGGCCCGACGACCTGTACCGCAAACGCTTCCTCAAGGAAGCCGTCGACCAGTGCGTGGACCAACTGCCCACCCACCACCGGGCCGTCTTCGTGCTCCGCGAGTTGGAAGGCAAGAGCTACGCTGAGATCGCCGACATCACGGGGTGCAATCTGGGCACCGTGAAAAGCCGCCTCAATCGGGCCCGGAACAGCTTCGCCCAGCTGATCGGTCCGCTCCTGGAGTAGCGCAGCCACACAGGCGGTGGCCCCCCCCACCCACGCGCTTGGCGCTGGGGGCGGGGGGAACCTAGGCCTGGCCCGACGGTAATAAATTCCCGCCATGACGTGCGCCGAATTCCTCGAGCGCTATACGGAGTTTCGGGACGGTCTGATCACCGCCCCGCGCGAGCTTCGCCGGTTTGGGCGCCACCTCACGCACTGTGCCGGTTGCCGACGCTACGACGGGGCTGTGCGGCGCGGCGTGCTCGCGTTGCAGGCCGCGGGAACAATCGAGCCCTCACGCGACTTCCGCCGCCGGCTCGACGCACGGCTGGAGCGCGAGCGGCGGGCGGCCGGTGAGGTTCCGGCGAGTGCCGGCGTAGCGGTGGCGCTGGTCATCGCGGCGGCGCTCGCGATGTTGGCGCTCGAAGGCGTCAGGCGCCCCGAAGTCGCGCGTTCCCCGGTGCTCCCGCCCGTCCCCTTCCCGAATCCTGTCGTCCAGACCGGTGTGCCGTTCGTCTCATTCCAGGACCCGCGCGCGAGCGTGTTCCCGGGGCCCCAGGCCCCTGACGGCTCTGCCCTCGTCGAGCCGGCATCCGCAGGGCGGTAGGCTTTCTCTCGACTCCAGGCCACGGTAACTTCCGCCCCGTATGGGGGCTCTCACCTTTGACGCACTGCTCCGGAGCCTGAAGCAGGGCGCGCCGGATGCCGTCTACTATCTCCACGGCGAGGAGGACGAGTTGAAGGACGAGGCGGTGCGCGCCCTCGTGGAGCGCGCGGTCGACCCGGCCGCCCGCGACTTCAACCTCGACCAGCGCGCAGCCACCGATCTCGACCCCGAAGCGTTCAATGCGCTGGTGAACACGCCCCCCATGCTCACCGCCACCCGGGTGGTCGTCCTCCGGGGGATGGAGCAGCTTCGCAAGGCCGCCAAGGTGCGCCAGGAGCTGCTCCACTATCTCGATGCTCCCAATCCCACAACGGTGCTGGTGCTGGTGCACGGTGGTGCCGAGCCGCCCGACCCCGAGCTCGTACGCCGGGCGACGGCCGTTCACGTCGCGGCGTTGCCTCCAGACCGGGTCGAGCGCTGGATGAGGCACCGCGCCAAGCAGCTGGGTCTCGCCCTCGCGCCCGAGGCGGGGGAGCTGCTCCTCGCCAGCGTGGGAAACGACCTCAGCGGCCTTGCCCGAGAGCTCGAGAAGCTCGCCCCGCTGTGCGCCGGGCGACCGGCCACCCGGGATGAGGTGGCCGCGCTCGTCGGGGTGCGCCGCGGCGAGACGCTCCAGGATTTCGTGGACGCGGCCCTTGAGCGGCGCGCAGCCGACGCCGCCCGGCTCGTCGAGGCGGTGCTCGAGCAGGCCGGCATGAGCGGCGTCCGCATGCTCAGCGCCCTCGGCACGGCCCTCATCGGCACGGCGCTCGCTCGGGCGGAGCTCGACCGCGACGCACCGCGCGGTGGCGGCCCGCGACACGATCGCCTCGAGGCTGCGCTGCTGTCGCACCTCCGAGCGGCGCGACCGTACGGCCTGGGGAGCTGGGAGCAGACCGCTCTCCGTTGGGCCCGGTGGGCGGGGCTCTGGTCCGCCGGCGAGCTGCGTCACGCGCTGCGGCGGGCCCTCGACGCCGATCGCGCCCTCAAGTCGAGCACGCTGAGCGACGAAGCCGGCATCCTGGAGCAGCTGGTGCTGCCCTGGGGCGTGCGAGCGAGGGAGGCGGCGTGAGTGTCGGACGGGCGGACGGTCAGGCGGTCGGACGGATGGTCGTCCTCGCTATCGTGGCCCTGTCCGTCTGTCCGCCCGTCCGCCTGTCCGCCCAGACGGACACCGTCCGCGTGGCCGCCCTCCGGGTCGCGCAGACCCGCCCCGACTCCGCGCGCGCCATGGTTCGCCGGCTGCTTGCGAGCCTGTCCCCGCAGGATTCCGTCTACCCCGGCGTACTCTTTACCGCAGGCCGCATCGCGGCCGACGCAGCGACCGCCGCGACGAACCTGCAGCGCGTCGTGGTCGAATACGGGCGGTCGGTATGGGCCGACTCGGCGCTCGTGCTGCTCACCCAGCTCTACTTCGCCCAGGGCGATCCCGCGGCCACCGTACAAGCGGCGGAGCGGCTGCGCCTCGACTATCCCGATTCTCCGTTGCGGGCCCGGGCGGCCTTCTGGGGCGCGCGCGCTTACTTCGACCTCAAAGATGACGCCCGCGGCTGTCCTCTGATCCGCGAGGCGCTGGACGGCGCTGGTGCCGACGTGGAGTTCAAGAATCAGGTGAGCTTCTACGCCTCGCGGTGTGCCTCCGCCACCGTAGCCGCGCCGGCCGCCGCGTCCGCCCCGGCGGGCGATAGTCAGGCGAGGCCCACGCCCTCGGCCGCGACGTATGCCGTGCAGGTACTGGCCGTGAAGAGCGCGGCGCAGGTGGACGAGATGCTCACCCGTTTGAAAGTGATGGGCTTCGACGCCCGGGTGGTGCGGGACACCAGCGGCCTCTTCAAGGTGCGAGTCGGACGGTACGCGACGCACGACGAAGCTGCGCAAGCCCAGCGACGCCTCAAGACCCGGCTCGGTGGCCAGCCGTTCGTGGTGGAGGAGCCATGACGCCACGAGTCGAGGCGGACACGCCGCTGATGCAGCAGTATCGCGAGATCAAAGCGCGATACCCGGACACCATCCTGTTCTTCCGGATGGGAGACTTTTACGAAATGTTCGAGGACGACGCGCAGCTCGCCGCCCGGGAACTGGGCCTCACCCTCACCTCGCGCAACAACGGCGGCGCGGCAGAGGTGCCGCTCGCCGGCGTTCCGGTCAAGGCGGCGACCGAGTACCTGCGGCGGCTGATTGGGCTCGGTCACCGCGTGGCGATTTGCGAGCAGGTAGAGGATCCCAAGCTCGCCAAGGGCCTGGTGCGCCGTGCGGTGGTGGAGACCGTCACTCCCGGCACCGTCCTCGCCGACGACTGGCTCGAGCGCACTCGCAACAACTTCCTGCTGGCGGTCGACGCTCGCGGCGCGCCGGCCGGGATGGCGGCGCTCGATCTCACGACCGGCGAGCTGCTGCTCGAGACCACGGCTCCCGAGGACCTCACGGCGGTGCTCAGTCGCTACGAGCCCCGGGAAGTGGTGCTTCCCAGCGGCACACCCGTCACCTTCCCGCTGCCGGGCGCGGTGCGCACCGAGCGCGAGGCGTGGGAGTTCGATCCCGAGCTGGCGCGCGAGGACCTGGCCCGCACCTTCCGAGTGGCTTCGATCGACGGGCTCGGCGTCGAGCCGGGCGACCGCCCTGCCCTGGGCGCGGTCGGGGCGCTGCTCCGCTACGCGCGGGAGCTCAAGCCGGGCGGCCTCCCGCAGCTCGCCCGCCCCCGGGTGCTGCGACGGGGCGACCTGTTGCCGCTCGACGAGATGACAAGGCGCAACCTCGAGCTGGTGGAGCCGCTCCGCGCCGCTCCTGCCGGCGCGGCGGGGACGACACTGCTCGCCGTCCTCGACCGCACGATGACGCCGATGGGCGCCCGCCTGTTACGCGGATGGCTGCTGGCGCCGCTCGTCGATCCCGGCGCCATCACCGCTCGGCTCGATGCGGTGGAGGTCCTGGCTAGCGACGTGCGCGGGCGAGACCGCCTGCGCGAAGCCCTCGACGGGGTACGCGACGTCGAGCGCCTGGCGGGCCGCGCCGCGCTCGGGCGCGCGACCCCGCGCGAGCTGGGAGCGTTGCGGGACTCGATTCTCCGTCTGCCCGACGTGCGCGCCGCGCTCGACGGCCTGGAGGCGCGCGGGCGGGCGTCGCTGCTCGAGGACGCCGCGGACCGCTTCGATCTCCTCCAGGACCTGGGCGACGAGCTCGCCCGGGCGCTGGTGGAGCGTCCGCCGGCCCAGGCGTCGGACGGCGACGCAATTCGGGCCGGCTACGATCACGAGCTCGACGAGCTCAAGGACGCGCGCGACGGCGGGAAGCAGTACATCGCCGGGCTCCAGGCACGGGAGCGCGAGCGCACCGGCATCGCCTCACTCAAGGTCGGGTTCAACAAGGTCTTCGGCTACTACCTCGAGATCACGAACCCCCACCGGGACCGTGTGCCGCCCGACTACGAGCGGCGCCAGACGCTATCCGGCGCCGAGCGGTTCGTCACGCCCGAGCTCAAGGCGTACGAGGCCAAGGTGCTCGGTGCGGAGGAGCGAATCGCGGCGCGCGAGGCGGAGCTGGTGGACGCCTTGCGTGTCCGCGTGGCCCAGGCGATCGCCCGGGTGCAGACGACGGCCGGCGTGCTCGCCCGGCTCGACGTGTGGGGCGCCCTCGCCGATGTCGCGCAGCGCGAGGGGTACGTGCGACCCGAGGTCAACGACGGCTTCACCATCGTGCTCGAGGGAAGCCGCCATCCGGTGGTCGAGCGTATGATGGCGCGCGAGGCATTCATCCCGAATGACGTGCTGCTCGACGAGGCCGGTCGCGTGATCCTGCTCACCGGGCCGAACATGGCCGGGAAGTCGACCCTGCTCAGACAAGTCGGGTTGTGCGTCGTGCTCGCCCAAATGGGGGCATTCGTCCCCGCGCGGCGGGCCGTCGTGGGCGTGGTGGATCGACTGTTTACGCGGGTAGGGGCGTCGGACAATCTGGTGCGCGGCCAGTCGACATTCATGGTGGAGATGAGCGAGACCAGCGCCATACTCCATGGGGCGACGGCGCGGAGCCTCGTGCTCCTGGACGAGATCGGACGGGGGACCTCCACGTACGACGGCGTCGCGATCGCCTGGGCGGTGACCGAGTTCCTGCATAACACGATCGGGTGCAAGACGATCTTCGCGACCCATTATCACGAGCTGACCCAACTCACCGAGGAGCTCGCCCACGCACGCAACTTCAACGTGGCCGTGCGCGAAGCGGGGGACGAGATCGTGTTCCTGCACCGCCTCGAGCCGGGCGGCGCCGACCGGTCGTACGGCATCCACGTCGGGCAGCTGGCAGGGCTGCCCGCGCCGGTCGTGGGGCGGGCGTGGCAGGTGCTCGCGCTGCTCGAAGCGGGTCACCACGTGGCGCACCAGGCTCCGCCCGCACGCCCCGATGCGGCCCAGCTCGGCCTGTTCGGCCCGTCGGGAAGCCCGCATCCGCTGCTCGAGGAACTCGACCGGCTCGACGTGAACGCGCTGTCGCCACTCGAGGCGTTGAATCGGCTCGCGGCGTGGAAGAAGCAGCTCGCGGAGGGACCATGAGAGGCCGGACCCTGGCGCTCGCGGGCCTCCTGGCCGTCGGGCCCCCCGCCTGCCGCCAAGCTCCCCCGGCCGAGCAATCAGGAAGCGGGGCACCCGGCGTCCCGCCCGACCAGGAGCCGCCAGTGGCCCTGAACGCCGACTCGCCGATCCAGTACCCACCCAGGCTGTACGACCAGAAGGTCGAGGGCGACGTGATGCTGCGCCTGTTCGTCGATTCTGTGGGGCGACTGCTGCCGGAATCGAGTCGCGTGGCCGAATCGAGCGGCTATCCCGCGCTCGACTCGGCAGCGCTCACGGGCGCGCGCAAGCTGCGCTTCGCTCCGGCGCGGCGACACGGCCTGTCTATCGCCACCGCGTTCCTCCAGCCGATCGAGTTCCGTCACCCGCAGACGGGCGGCGGGGCCGGCGCCCTCTCCAAAGGGGAGTCGGACACCACGCGTCCCCGACCGGCTCCGGTTCCGCCGCCTGCCGCTCCGGTCCGCCCAGCGCGGAGCGATACGACGCCGGCGAAGCGGGACACGGTCCCGCGGCCGCTGGACACGGCACGCACCGTCCCGGACAGCGCGGCCAAGCGCGATACGAATGCCGTCCCACACTAGGCCGTACGGCAACATCCTCGAGACGATCGGCTGGACACCGCTGGTCCGGCTGAACCGGGTCACGCACGGGCTCCGGACGCCAGTGTACGCCAAGGCGGAGTTCTTCAATCCCGGCGGCTCCGTGAAGGACCGGATCGGGCTGGCGATGATCGAGGCCGCCGAGCGCGAAGGGCGCCTCAAGCCCGGGGGCCTGATTGTGGAGGCCACCTCGGGCAACACGGGGGTGGGGCTCGCGCTCGCCGCCGCGGTGAAGGGCTACCGCTGCATCTTCACCATGCCGGACAAGATGTCACAGGAGAAGGCGCGGCTGCTGCGTGCGCTCGGGGCCGAGGTGATCATCACGCCGACCGCCGTGCCCCCCGACCACCCGGAGAACTACATCATGAAGGGGCGGGCGATCGCCGCGGCGCACCCGAACGCGATCTTCGCCGACCAGCACTACAACCCGGTGAACCCCGAGGTGCACTACCGCACGACCGGTCCCGAGCTGTGGGAGCAAACGACGGGCAAGATCACGCATTTCGTTTGCGCGCCGGGGACGGGCGGCACCATCAGCGGGGCCGGCCGGTTTCTCAAGGAAAAGAACCCGCGAGTCCGCGTCATTGCGGGCGACCCGGCGGGCTCCATCTACACCGAGTACGCGCGCACTCATCAGAAGACGGAGGGCCACCCCTACAAGGTCGAGGGGATCGGTGGGGACAAGCTGCCGACCTCGCTCCACTGGGACGTGATCGACGAGTGGGTCACCGTGTCCGATAAGGACGCGATGCTCATGGTGCGACGCCTGGCCAAGGAGGAAGCCCTGTTCGCCGGAGGCTCGACCGGTGTCAACGTCGTGGCAGCGCTCGACGTGGCGCGCCGGGTGAACGACCCGCAGGCGCTCGTGGTGACCGTGCTCGCCGACACCGGGGAGCGGTATCTGTCGAAGGTCTTCAACGACGAATGGCTGCGGGAGAATCAGATCCTCGAAGCGGAGCGCGTGTCGGTGGGAGAGCTCCTCGAGGCGCGAAACTCCGGGGCGCCCCCGCTGATCTCCGTCGCTCCCACGGCGACGGTGCGCCAGGCGTTGAACCTGATGAGCACGTACAACGTGTCGCAGCTCCCGGTGCTGGACGTGGGCGACGGGGTGGGCGCGGTCTCCGAGCAGGGGCTCATGGCCCGGGCGCTCGAGAACCCGGCGACGCTGGACCAGCCCGTCCAGGATCTGATGGATGCGCCGTTCCCGGTGGTGGATGCGGACCTTCCCGTCGAGCGGCTCACCACTCTGCTGTCGCGCGAGACACCGGCGGCGCTGGTGCGACGCGAAGGCAAGATCGCGGGGATCGTCACCCGCTACGACGTGCTCCACCAGCTCGCCGGGATCCATTGATGCGGATCGCGGTGCTCACCGGCGGCGCGACGGCCGAGCGCGCGGTCGCGTTCGCCGGCGCCGCCCAGATCGTGGAGGCGTTACGGAGTCGCGGGCACACGGTGCGGGTCGTCGATACGGTGACCGGGCTCCTCTCCCCGACGGACGAGCAGCGGCTGCTCGCGACCGCGGTCGGCCGGGAGCCGCCCGCGGTGGCCGAGCTCGACGAGCGGGAGCGGGCCATGCTCTCGAACGGGCTCGCCGGGCTCAAGGAGGTCACCGGCGCGGACGTGCTGTTCCTCTGCCTGCACGCCGGCCGGGGCGAGGGCGGGATCCTGCAAGCGGTGCTGGACGTGATCGCGGTGCCCTACACCGGCAGCGGGGCGCTGGCGAGCGCCCTCGCCATGGACAAGGACCTCGCCAAGCGGCTGTTCCGGGCCGCGGGCGTGCCGGTGCCCGCGTGGTTCATGGCCCCGGTCGCCCCGGAGGACGTGACGACGGCGCTGGGGTGGCCGGTGATCGTGAAGCCGTCGAAGATGGGCTCTTCCGTGGGGATGACGCTGGTGCGCAACGCCGAGGGGTTGGACGCGGCGGTGCTCGCCGCGAGCGCGTACGATCGCGAGGTGATGGCGGAACAGTTCATCCCCGGACGGGAGCTGACGGTGGGCGTGCTGGGCGACGTGCCCCTGCCGGTGGGCGAGATCACTCCGAAGCACGAGCTGTTCGACTACGAGTGCAAGTACACGCCGGGCATGTCGGAGGAGGTCTTCCCCGCGAAGCTCGAGACGACGCTGGCGCGGCAGCTGCAGGAGCTGGCATTGACGGCACACCGCGCCCTCAAGCTCGGGGGGTATTCGCGCGTCGACTTCCGGTTGAGCCCCGAGGGCGACATCTTTTGCCTTGAGGCGAACACGCTCCCCGGCATGACGCGCACCAGCCTCCTTCCGCAGGCCGCCCGCGCCGCGGGGATCGAGTTTCCGGAGCTATGCGAGCGGATCTGCCGGCTCGCGGGGAACTCGGGGAGCGCGCGCGGGGGATAACTACGCGATGGGCCCGCAGCGGCTGTTCGGCATGACTCCGTGGGTACGGCGGCTGATCGTCGCCAACCTCGTGGTCTTCCTCCTCCAGGTGACGCTGTTCGTCAACCCGGCGTTCCTCGCTACGCTCGGGTTCGCGCCGCTCTCCGCCTTGCGGCAGCCGTGGACGTTCGTCACCTACATGTTCGTCCACGCAAACCTGCTGCATCTCGCCTTCAACCTGCTGGCGCTGTACGCGTTCGGGCCCGAGGTGGAAGAGCGGATGGGCGGCGGGCCGTTTCTGCGCTACTACCTGCTGTGCGGGTTGGGCGGGGCCGCCTTATCGCTGGTGCTGGGGTGGAGCTTCGGCAGGCTGAATCCGGTTGTCGGCGCATCGGCCGCCGTGTACGGCGTGCTGCTGGCGTTCGCGTGGGCGGCGCCGGACCACCCGATCTACGTATTCCTCCTCCCGGCGCCGATCGCGGCCAAGTGGCTCGTGACGTTCATCGTCGCGATCTCGCTCGTGCTCGCGCTCCTGCCCACCAGTGACGGCGTGGCGCACCTCGCGCATCTGGGCGGCTTCGCGACCGGCTTCCTCTACTTGAAGATCAGCGACTGGCGGCTGGGACGAGCCGAGCGCAACCTCCGACGCCGGTCCGAGCCCAGCGTGCTGGTCCATCCAGGGCGCGCGGCACGGGCCAGCGACGCGCCCAAGCCGCCGCGCCGCGTCGAGCGGGACCCCGCGCAGGCGGAGATCGACCGCGTGCTCGACAAGATCTCGGCGCGCGGCATCGACAGTCTCACCCCCGCCGAGCGGCGGTTCCTCGCCGAGATGAGCCGCAAGATGCGCGACCACACCTGATAGAGTTGTCAAGCCGTCGCGTCCCGGCCCACAGGCCTTCGGGACGGGCGCGCGCTTGTCTCCGGCGGGGCCGGTTCCCAAATTGGGGCCGGCCGCGTCATGCTCGTCAATCTCGTGCCGGAGTTCCTCGCGATCCTCGCCGCGCCCGACCCCACCGCGGCCTATCACGAGTATCTCGAGCGCCACAAGCCGGTGTTGCAGAGCTACTGGCACAACTACGTCCTGGACCCGACCTCGCCGCACGCGGAGCGGGTGGTCGCAGCGGCGTTGCGGGCCGAGCGCGCGGATCTGGAGCGGCTGCTCGAGGACGTGGACGTCGCCGCGATCGCGGAGGATGCGCTGCACCGCTCGCTCGAGCAGCTCGAGGCGGACTGCGCGGTGGACCTGTACCTGATGATCGGCGTGGGCGCCGCCAACGCAGGGGAGCTGGTGGTGGGCGGGCGGGGCCTGGCCTTCGTGTGTCTCGAGCATTTCACGGGCCGGGCCAACCCCCAGACGTACGGGATGGGGCTGGCGCCGCACCTGTTGCCGCTGTGGATCGCGCACGAGGTGGCGCATGCGGTGCGGTACACGTCGCCGACGAGCCGGGCCGACCTGAAGCGTCTGGTGACCGACCTGCGCGGCTATTACGACTACTGGGACACCGGCAGCCGGGCCACCCTGCGGGAGCTGGTCGCGAACGAGGGGGCGGCCGTGGCGGCGGCGCAGGCGGTGGCGCCGGGGTTCGAGCCGTGGGAATACTTCGGCTACACCCGTCGGCAGTACCGTCGCATCCGGGAGCTCGACGCGTTCCTGCGACGCGCAGCGGCGCCCCTGCTGGACGAGACGGGCCTGGGGCTGCGCCTGCGCTTCTTATCTGGGGGCATGCGCCCCGCCGCCCGCCTGACAGCAGGGAAGGTGCTGCCGGAGCGCTCGGGGTATTATCTCGGCCTGCGGCTGGTCGAGAGCTACCTCGCCGAGCGGGGGCTGGCCTCGACGGTGCGCGCGGCCGCCGGGGAGTTCAAGACCGCCGACGAGCGGAGCCTCGGGATTCAGACCGCATGAGCCCGCGGCCCCGAGCCGAGCGTCGCCAGAACCGACCGCTGCGGGAGGTCCTGGACGACCTGCTCGGTCACGCACGGGAAATCGCCCGCCGGGCGAAGGAGATGACGCCGGCGGAGCTCGACTACGCGCAGCAGCGGCTGGAATGGCTCACGGACGAGGTCTGGCGGGTCGCCACCGGGGAGGCGCCGCCGGGATAAGGCCGACTACAGCGCCTTCTCGAACCAATGATGCGCATATGGCTCATCGTTAAAGGGCCTCACCTCGCGGTATCCACTGCTCCGGTAGAGGGCTTGCGCCTCGGTCAGGGCCTTGTTGGTCTCGAGCCGGAGCAACGACACGCGCCGTTTCCGCGCCAAGGCCTCGAGCCGCTGCAGGATACGTTTCCCGATCCCCAGGCCACGGGAAGCCGGGGCGACCCACATGCGCTTGATCTCGCCATAATCCGGACGGCATCTCAACGCACCGCATCCGACGGGCTCGCCGTTCAGCATGGCCACGACGAAAAACCCCTGCGGAGGCGTGAAGTGCGTCGCAGCCGTAGGAATACTGCGGGCGGGGTCGAAGCCGGTCTCGAAGCGCGCGGCGAGCTCGGCGAAGTAGCGCTGCAGACAATCCTGCGCTCCCCGGCCGCGAGGATTCTCCACGCGGAGGCGGACCGCACTCGCGAGGAGCAACCGCTCCACGACTCCCATGGCGGAGACGAAAGCAGGTCGTTGGGCTTCGGGAAGCCGACTCAATAGTGACGCGGCGGCCTGGTCCGACCGGCGATTCAAGACGGCCAGTTCCTTTCGGCCCGCCCGGGTGAGGGTCACGCACCGCACTCGACCATCGCCGGACGATCGGCCTGTGCGAATCAGGCCCTCGGCCTCGAGCGCGCGAAGCAGGCGACTGGTGTAGCCAGAGTCCAAGTTCAAGCGAGCCCGAAGCTGCCGAACCTCCACACCGTTCGCGCCGATCTCGAAGAGGAGGCGGGAAGCGCCCAGCGAGCGATCGCGCCCGAGGAAGCGTTCCTCGAGGGCGCCGATCTGGTGGGTCACCGTTCGATTGAAGCTGCGGATCCGGGCGATCGCCTCCATGTATCTGACATTAGTCAGAGATTAATGGGCGGACAAGGACGGGGGTGGCGCGTCGCTACGGCGGAGCGACCGTGGGGTACGTGATCCCGAGCTGCTTGAGATAAGTCTCGTACTTCGAGGGGTCGTAGTAGTACTTCCGCATCTGCTCGCGGTACTTCGCCATCTTGTCCGCGTTGAGCCACGTGGCCGGCTGATCCGTCGGGGCCATGAGCGGTCGGTACGTCGTCGTTTTCGTTTGCACGTTCGCGAAGTAGTCCTTCGCATCGCTCACCAGCTTGGGCTGCAGCATGAGGTCGAGCAGCGTCATCGCCTGCACCTTGGCGCCGGCGAGCACGCCCTTGTGCGCGATCGGAGTCGCCATCGCGATGCCGTCGGCCCAACTGTGCCCCGGCGTACCGGGAATGTTGGCCGGGTAGTAGAGCGTCACGGAGGGCACGGTCCACGTCACGTCACCAATGTCGTCGCTGCCGGTGCCGGTGCTCGCCTTGGCCGCCTCCTCAGGCGAGCGCAGGGGCGGCACGGACGTGTGCAGTCCGCTGTCGGGCTGGCCCATCATCCGCTGCACCGCCCGCGCCATCGTCTGGTCCTTATCGTCCCACGAGGGCATGCCCACGCGCACCGCGTTGGCATGCAACGCCTCGGCGATGGGCTTGTTGAAGTGGGGCCGCCAGGCGGAGCCGATGACCTGCACCGTATCGAGCCTGGTGAACGTGGCCAGGGCGGCGCCGCGCGCGATCTGCTTCGCGTCCTCGAACATCTTCGTCACGCGCTCATAATCCCGCTCGCGGAAGTAGAACCAGATGGCGGCGGTGCTCGGCACCACGTTGGGCTGGTCACCGCCGTCCGTGATGACATAGTGCGAGCGCTGCGCCGGCTCCATGTGCTCCCGGTGGTACTCCCACGCGTTGGCCAAGCTCATCACGCCATCGAGCGCGCTCCGACCGCGCCACGGCGCGCCGGCGGCGTGGGCGCTCTGCCCCCTGAACTTGAAGAGCGCCGAGATCAGGGCGAGCGCGGGCTCGTCGCCCCACGAGATACCGTATTCGTCGCTCACGTGCGCGAACAGATTCGCGTCCACGTCCCGGAACACCCCGGCGCGCACCAGGAACGCCTTGGTCGCCAGCTGTTCCTCCGCGACACCCGGCCAGAGCACGATGGTGCCGGGCAGCCGCTCGCGCGCCATGATGTCCTTCACCGCGAGCGCGGCGAGAATGTTGAGCGGAACGCCGCTGTTGTGCCCCTCGCCATGACCCGGCGCGCCCTCGACGACGGGATCGTGAGACGCGACTCCCGGCTTCTGGCTCGCCTGCGGGATACAGTCGATGTCCGACCCCAGGGCGATCACCGGCTTCCCGCTGCCCCAGCGCGCGACCCAGGCGGTGGGAATGCCGGCGACGCCCCGCTCGAGGGCGAACCCGTTGCGCTCGAGGATCCCGGTGAGGTACGCCGAAGTCTCCACCTCCTGCATGCCGAGCTCGGCGAACGAGAACACCTGGTCGACCATCTGCTGGGCGAGCTTCGCCCTGGCGTCGATGGCGCGTGCAACCTCGGCCTTGAGCCGGTCGAGCCGTCGGTCCGCGGGCGTCTGGGCGGCGAGGACGCCGCGCAGCAGGAGGAGTTGAACGAGCAGGGGTATCAGAGTGCGCATGGTGTCGCTCCTCGTAACGATGCCCCGACGCGGGAGCCTGCGAAAGTGGAGATTCGGCGGCCCCGGCGCGCGGCCTTGACACCCGCCGGAGCGGCGGGCAGGTTAGCACCCCATCGATACGGTTCAATAGGAGCTACCCGCAGACGCGGGACGGCGTGGCTCTCCACACCCCCTCTGGCCACGCTGCTCTCAACGCCGCATTCGTGACGGCCGGCAAGTGAAACTCATGGACCCATCCGGATCGGGAGGTAGTTATGGCAGCGGATTTCTTCATTGGCGAGTCTCTGGTAGGCGACGGGAATGAGGTCGCCCACATCGATTTGATCATCGGGTCGAAGTCGGGCCACGCGGGGCATGCTTTCGTCAGCACGTTGTCGAACAACACCGACGGTTTCACCAAGCTGCTCGCCGTCGTCACGCCCAACCTGCCGGCGAAGCCCGACACCCTGCTCTTCAACAAGGTCACCCTCAAGAACGCCACGCAGGCCGTGCAAATGTTCGGCCCGGCGCAGGCCGCGGTCGCGCGTGCGGTGGTCGACAGCGTGTCCTCGGGCATCATCCCGCGGGACAAGGTGGACGACTATTGCATCCTGGTGGGTGTGTTCATCCACTGGGAAGCGAAGAACGACAAGAAGATCTTCGACTTCAATTACCGGGCGGTGAAGGAATCGATCGAGCGCGCCCTCAAGGGCCAGCCGAAGATCGACCAGGTAATCTCCCAGGCGAAGACGGCGTCGCATCCGTTCGCCGGCGGCGCGGACAAGGGCTGAGCTCTCCGGCAGTCGCCTGAATTCCACGTCGAGGGGCGGGCTGCCGCCCCTCGACTGCTGTTCGAGCCCTGCGTCGACTCATCGTGGAGCATGAACCCTGATGCGTAGGCTCCTGCTGCAGCTCGACAGCTCCCGCTTGCCGAGCGTGTTCGATCGGGTGGTCGCTTACGACGGCGGCGCCGACGAGGTGATGAGCTACGGCGGTATCACCGAAGCCGACGTCCGCGACCTGATCCACGGCTGCATCTTCACGCGCGGCCCCAAGGACTTGAAGAACAGCGCCGTCTTCGTCGGGGGGGCGGACATCGCGGCGGGCGAGCAGCTGCTCGCCGCGGCGACCAAAGCGATGTTCAAGCCGTTCACGGTCTCGGCGATGCTCGACTCGAACGGGTCGAACACGACCGCGGTCGCCGCGGTGGCGAAGATGGTGCAGGCGGCCGGAGATGTGCGCGGCAAACGCGTCCTGATCGTCGCGGGGACGGGGCCCGTCGGAATTCGGGCCGCCGGGCTGTTCGCCAAGGCGGGGGCGGACGTGTGCATCACGTCGCGTAAGGCCGAGGCCGGTGAGCGGGCCCGGGACCTGGTGTTGAAGCGTTTCGGCGGCACGGTCAGCGCCATCGCCATGCCGGATGCGCGCGACGCGATCAAGGCCTGCGAGCACGCGGCGTTGCTGCTCAACGCGGGACCGGCGGGGGTGATGCTCGTCCCGAAGCAAGCGTGGGCGAACCGCCCGGGCCTCAAGGTCGTCGCCGACGTAAATGCCGTTCCCCCGCTCGGCATCGAGGGGGTCGATGTGGTGGACGACGGGGTGACGAAACAGGGCGTGGTGTGCTTCGGGGCACTCGCCATCGGAAACCTCAAGATGAAGGTGCACAAGGCGTGCATTGCGCGCCTGTTCGAGCGCAACGACCTCGTGCTGGACGCCGAGACCATCGCCGACGTCGCGCGGGAGTTGATGGCGCCGAAGCCGTGAGCCGATGCCCCGCGTCATCGGCATCGACCCGGGGACGGTGAGCATCGATCTGTGCGGGCTCGACGACGGCCGCCTGTTTCTCGACCGCTCCTGGCCCACCGCCGAGGCACTGGCCGAACCGGCCCGCTTCGTGGCCGAGCTCGAGGCCGCCGGCCCCCTCGACCTCGTCGCCGGCCCGTCCGGGTACGGGCTGCCGCTCACGCGGGTGCAGGCCGCCACCGAGGAAGATCTGCGCCTTGCCTTTCTGGCGGCCCCGGGGGAGACCGGCGGCATTGGCGGCCTCCGCGGTCTCGTGCGCGCGCTGGCGCGCTCCGCTCTGCCGGTCGTGCTCACGCCCGGCGTGGTGCACCTCCCCACCGTGCCCGCGCACCGCAAGGTGAACCGTGTGGACATGGGCACCGCGGAGAAGGTGTGCGTGGTCGCGCTCGCGGTGTCCGAGCAGGCCCGGCGGCTCGGGCGAGCGCTGTCCAACGTGTCGCTCGTGCTGCTCGAACTCGGCGGCGCCTTCACCGCCGCCGTCGCCGTCGCAGCGGGCCGCATCGTGGACGGTGTAGGCGGGACCGCGGGACCCCTCGGCTTTCGCGCGGCAGGGGCGCTCGACGGTGAAGTCGCGTATCTCGCAGGCGAAGTGCCCAAAGCGCTGCTGTTCCAGGGCGGCGCGGCCGCCGTCGCGGGGTGGGATGAGACGATCGCCTCGCCCGAGCGCCTCGCTCACCCGACGACGCCGGCGGAGCAGCTCGCCGGCGATGCGCTGGTCGAGAGTGCCGTGAAGACGGCGGTGGCGCTCGCGACCGCAGTCCCGTCGCTCGGGGAATTCGTGCTGTCGGGTCGACTGGCACACGTCGAGCCGCTGGCGGACGCAATCCGGCAGCGGCTCGAGGCGTTCGCGCCGACGCGTGTGCTCGAGGGATTCGCTCACACGGCGAAGGAAGGGGCGCAAGGGGCGGCGCTCGTCGCCGACGGGCTCGCCGGGGGCGTGAATGGCCCGTTAGTCGAGCGACTGGCGATTCGTGAGGCGCAGGGCAGCGTCCTGGACCACTTGTATGTCGTGCCGCGCGACCAGGCGCGGCGCCGGCTGGGGTTGCCGTGACGCGCGTGCTCCTCGCCGGCGTCTCGACTCGAGGCTTCGCGGAGTCCGCGGTGCGAGCGGGATACGACGTGATCGCGGTCGATGGGTTCGGAGATCTCGATCTCCGAGCCTGCGCGACCGAGGTGCACGTCGTGAGGGTCGGCGGCCGGTTCAGGGCACGCGCCGCAGTCGCCGCCGTGCGGGACGTGTCCTGCGAAGCCGCCGTGTACGAAGCCGGCTTCGAAAACCATCCCGGCGCCGTGCGCGCCCTCGCCGCCCGGCGCGTCCTGTGGGGAAACCCGCCAGCCGTCCTGGCCCGGGCGCGCGACCCACGCCGCCTCGCCCGGGTGGTCGGCAAGGCCGGCCTCCCGGCTCCGCGCGTCCGCCTCACGCGACCGGCGCCGGGCGTGCGCGGCGGCTGGGTCGTGAAGCCCCTCCATTCCGGAGGCGGCGACGGTGTGGCCGTGTGGCGAACGGGGCGGGGGGCGCCTATGCCACGGAGGAGCTACTTCCAGGAGCGCATCGTCGGCGTAACCGGCTCGATCGTGTTCGCGGCGGACGGGCGGCGCGCGGTGCCGCTCGGCCTCTCGCGCGTGCTCGCGGGGGAAACCGCCTTCGGCGCCGACGGGTTTCGGTACTGTGGCAACATCCTGGGGGCTGCCGGAGATCCGCAGTTCCCGGCGGACGAACGCCTGCTCGACCGGGCGACGCTGCTCGCCCAGACCGTCACGCGGGCGTTCGGGCTGGTGGGGGTGAACGGAGTCGACTTCGTAGCGCGGCGAGGGCTCCCCTGGGCAATCGAGGTGAACCCGCGCTACACCGCCGCGATGGAGCTGGTGGAGCGCGCCTACGGGATATCGATGTTCGACGTGCACGTGCGCGCCTGCCGGCACAGCCTGCCGACCTTCGACCTCGCGGCCGCCCGGCGTCGCGCTCCGGACGCAGTCGGCAAAGCGATCGTGTACGCCCGGCGCCCCATCGCGCTGGGGGACACGCGGCCCTGGGTCTTGGACGCGGACGTGCGGGACATCTCGCCGCCCGGGACTCGCTTCGCGCCACGCGAGCCGATCTGCACGATCTTCGCGCGCGGACGCGACGCCACGGCCTGCTTCGCGGCCCTCGCGCGTCGCGCCGCCGGGATCTATCGCGATGTCGAGCGCCGCGAGGCGCGCAGCGCATGACCGATCGCACCGTCGCGAACGCGACCTGCCTCGGCTGCGGATGTGCCTGCGACGACATCACCGTCGTCGTAAAGCAGGACCGCATCGCGGACGCCCGGAACGCGTGCGCGCTCGGCGCCGCCTGGTTCGGGGACGGGACCGTGCCTACGGAGACGCGCGTGAACGGCCGCTCTGCTTCGCTCGAGCAGGCGCTCACCGAGGCCGCCGGACTCCTCACCGGTGCGACGCACCCGCTCGTCTATCTCGCCGGCGACCTCTCCTGCGAAACGCAACGCGAAGCAGTCGCCATCGCGGACCGGCTGCACGCCGCCCTGGACAGCCTCGCCGCGACGGCCGCGACGGCCGTGCTCGCGGCCCAGCGCCGCGGACGCGCCGGCGCCACCCTGGGTGAAATCCGCCAGCGCGCCGACCTGGTCGTTTTCTGGGCGGTGGACCCGAGCACGCGCTATCCGCGGTACGGCTCCCGCTACGCCGTCGAGCCGCGCGGGGTCGCGGCGCCCCAGGGCCGGAACAGTCGCACGCTGATCGCCGTGGACGTAGGGGAAGCCCTCGGTCCCGCGGACGCCGACGGACGCGTGGCGCTCGCGCCTGCCGACGAGGTGGATAGCCTGGAAATGATGCGCGCGACCGTCCAGGGCCGCGCCATGGGAAAGGACGCGCGTTTCCAGCCCGCGCTCGATCTGGCCCGGCGGATGACCGAGGCGCGCTATGTCGTCATCGTGGCCGACAGCGAGCCGGGCCCCGTTCCGGCCGACCCGGCCCGGGCGGAGGCCCTCGTGACGCTCGCCCAGGCTTTGAACTCCCCCACGCGGTGCGCCTTGTCCACGCTCCGGGGAGGCGGCAACCGCTCCGGCGCCGATGCCGTACTCACGTGGCAGACCGGGTTCCCCTTCGCCGTGGACTTCGCGCGCGGGTACCCCAGCTACCGCCCGCAAGCGGACGCAGCCGCGCTGCTCGGCGCGGGAGAGGTGGACGCCGCGCTCGTTGTCGGCTCGCCCGCGACCCTCCCCGAGCCGGTCGCCACCCCGCTCGCCCGGGTGCGGAGCGTCGCCATCGGACCGCGGGCGAGCGCGGCGACGTTCCGGCCCGCGGTCGCCGTTGACACAGGGCGGGCGGGGATCCATGAGGGAGGCACCGCGTTCCGAATGGACGACGTCCCCCTGCCGCTGCGGCCGTCGCTCGCGGGGGAGCGCTCCGCGCTCGACACGGTCCACGCCCTGCGCGATCGGCTCGGCGCATGAGTAACCCCACGCGATTGCGCATCGCCGGCGGCACGGTGTACGACCCCGCGAACTCGGAGGACGGCGTGGTGCGCGATGTGTGCATCGAGGGCGACCGGATCGTGGCCGAGCTGCCGGCGGGCGCGCCGCGGCTCGACGCCCGCGGCATGGTCGTGATGCCCGGGGGCGTGGACATCCACGCGCACGTTGCCGGGTCGAGCGTGAACCATGCTCGGCGGTTGCTCCCTGACGAGCATGCGACCGATCCTGTCCCCGCTCCGCGGCTCGAGGATGGCGCGGGCGCGCGCTCCGGCAGTGGGGGCACCGTCCCGAGCACGTTCGCGACCGGATACCGGTACGCGGGGCTCGGATACACGACGGCGATGGAAGCGGCGGTGGCGCCCATCGCCGCGCGGCAGGCGCACGCGGAGCTCGACGACACGCCGATCATCGACTCCGGGTTCTTCGTGCTGCTCGGCAACGACGATTACCTGCTGCGCCAGCTCGCTGCGGGTGAGGCGGCCCGGGCCCGCGATTACGCCGCGTGGCTGGTGGGCACTACGCGGGCCTACGCCATCAAGATCGTGAACCCGGGGGGCGTGGCCGTGTGGAAGGGTGGCGGTGATCGGCGCAACGTGAGCGGTCTGGACGATGCAGTCGGCTCGAGCGCCGTCACGCCACGGAAGATTCTGGAGGCGCTCGCCGGCGCCGCCAACGCGCTCGGCCTGCCGCACCCAGTGCACATCCATTGCAACAACCTGGGGCAGGCGGGGAACTCCGCGACCACGCTCGAGAGCATGAAGGCCCTTTCGGGACAGCGCGCCCACTTCACGCACCTACAGTTCCACAGCTATGGCGGAGGGCCGGGCAAGGGATGGGCGTCGGCGGCACGCGAGGTGAGCGAGTACGTGAACGCCCACCCCGAGGTGAGCGCGGACGTCGGGCAGGTGATGTTCGGTCCGGCGACGACCGTGACCGCGGACGGCCCGGTCGAGCACCTGCTCTATGCGAGCAGCGGCCGGAAGTGGGTGAACGTGGACATCGAGCTCGAATCGGGCTGCGGCATCGTGCCGTATGCGTACAAGGAGACGGCGGCCGTCGCCGCGCTGCAGTGGGCGGTGGGGCTCGAGCTCTTCCTGCTCGCGAACGACCCGTGGCGCGTCGTGCTGTCGACCGACCATCCGAACGGAGGGACCTTCCTCTCGTACCCCGAGCTGATCCGCCTGCTGATGGACCGGGCGTACCGCGACGAGCGGCTCAAGCGGGTGAACCAGAAGCTGCTCGTGGGCAGCGCCCTGCTCGATGGGCTGTCGCGCGAATACACGCTCGGCGAAATCGCGATCATCACGCGGGCGGGCCCGGCTCGCCTCCTGGGGTTGCGGGGCAAGGGGCACCTGGCGCCGGGGGCGGACGCGGACGTGACGATCTATGCGAACGACGCCGATCGCGCGAAGATGTTCGCGGCGCCGCGCTACGTGATCAAGGCCGGGACGCTCGTCGTCGAGGAAGGCCAGCTGCGCCGCGCGCCGGCCGGGCGCCGGCTCGCCGTTCGGCCTCCGTACGACGCAGCCGTCATCACGGATCTGAAGGGATTCTTCGCGGAATATGCGTGCGTCGCGTTTGAGAACTATGGTGCGGACCCGGTCGCATGAAGATCAACGGCGTCGCGATCGCGGATACGTTCGCTGAAGCGTTCACGATGCGGGTGGCGCGGATCGTGATCACGGGGCGGACCGCGAAGTGGGCTCGGGAGGCGGCGATCAAGCTCACGGGGTTCGCGACGTCGGTGATCGGCTGCAAGTGCGAGGCGGGAATCGAGCGGGAGCTCACGCCCGCCGAGACGCCGGATGAGCGACCGGGGATCAGCGTGCTGTTTTTCACGATGGATAAGCAAAGCCTCCCAGAGCAGCTGATCGTCCGGCTCGGACAAACGGTGCTCACCTGCCCCACCACGGCCTGCTTCGACGGCCTTCCCGATGCGCCTGATCGGCTCGCGGTCGGGAGGGCGCTGCGCGTGTTCGGTGACGGGTTCCAGGCGAGCAAGGTGATCGGAGGGAAGCGCTACTGGCGCTTGCCGGTCATGGAAGGGGAGTTCCTGATCGAGGAGACGTTCGGGATGCTGAAGGGCGTGGGCGGCGGAAATTTCCTGATCCTCGCCGATGACGCAGATGCCGCACTCGCCGCCGCAGAGGCGGCGGTGGACGCGATGACCAGTCTCCCGGGCGTGATCCTCCCGTTCCCCGGCGGCGTGGTGCGAAGCGGCAGCAAGGTAGGCTCGACGCGCTACAAGAACATAGTGGCGACGACCAACGATCCGTTCGATCCCACGCTCCGGGCGATCACCCAGTCCCAGCTCCCCGAGGGCGTGAACAGCGTGCTCGAGATCGTGCTCGACGGCACGGATGCCCCGTCGATCGAGGCGGCCATGCGCACCGGCATCCCGGCGGCATGCCGCCGCGGGGTGAACACGATCACGGCGGCGAACTTCGGCGGCAAGCTCGGGCCGCACCACTTCCACCTTCGGAAGATCCTGGCATGAGCGACGCCGTCACGTTGTCGCTCGCCGAGCCGCCGGTTCACGCACTGGTCGCGGACTGCATCGCGGCAGACCGACTCGCGGGACTCGACGCGAAGCAGATCGCCCAGCTGCCGGTGGTGCACGGCGGGCGGCCGGGAAGGCTCGGAGACTTCTTCAAGGTCCGGGGCGGGCGATCGAGCGTCGTCCGAATCGAAGGGGACCTGCCGCAGGTGGAAGCGATCGGTGCCTCGATGGCGGGTGGCGAGCTGACGATCGACGGCAGCGTGGGCCGCGACGTGGGGATCGCGATGTCGGGGGGCCGGATCGACGTGCGCGGCCACGCGGGCGACAACGCGGGCGGCGCGCGAGCCGGCGCGGCGCGCGGCATGACGGGCGGCGAGATCATCGTGCGAGGAAACGTCGGCGACGAGGCGGGCGCCCGGATGCGACGAGGCATCCTCGCCGTCACGGGGGACGGAGGACGGGGGACGGGCATCGGCATGATCGCGGGAACGGTCGTAGTGCTCGGGCAGGCGGGACCAGGCGCCGGGCGCTTCCTGAAACGCGGCTCGATCGTCGCGCTCGGACCGATGGACCGGCCCGCCACGTTCCGCTACGCATGCACCTACCGGCCGCCGCACGTCGGGCTGCTGCTCCGCTACCTGCGCGGTCACGCTGGGGTCCCGATCGCGGATCGTTACGTCGTCGGCCGATATGCCCGGTATGCGGGTGATCTGGCCGAGCTCGGCAAGGGGGAAATCCTGCAATGGGCGGGGGAGTGAGCGGGACGGGTGGGACCTTGCGCTTGAACGAGCGGGCGTGGCAGATCGCGGACGCGATGGCCGCCAACGCAGAGGCACTGCGGGTCGCGGTGCAGACCCTTCCCGGGGGCGCGCGCGTCATCGACGCGGGCGTCGAGGCGTGGGGCGGGTTCGGCGCCGGCCGCGCGCTGGCCGAGATCTGCACGGCGGGGCTCGCCGACATCGCGTACCCGCCAGTTCCGATCGGCGGCGAGACGTGGCCGGGCGTCCGCGTGTGGACGGATCACCCCGCAGTGAGCTGCATGGCATCTCAATACGCCGGCTGGGCGATCCAGGTCGGCAAGTATTTCGCGATGGGGTCGGGGCCGCTGCGCGCGCACGCCCGCGTCGAGAAAGAGCTGTTCGCGAAGCTCGGCTACGCGGAGCGGGCGCCGCGCGGCGTCCTCGTGCTCGAGACCCGCGCCATGCCCACGGACGAGGTGGCCGCCTGGGTGGGCGAGAAGGCAGGGCTCGCGCCGTCGCAGCTGACGTTCGTCGTCGCGCCGACGGCGAGCCTGGCCGGCGGCGTGCAGATTGCCGCGCGCATCCTCGAAACCGGCTTACACAAGATGGATACGCTCGGCTTCGACGTGAACAAGGTCGTGAGCGGTTTCGGCACGGCGCCCCTCCCACCGGTCGCGAAAAACGATCTCCGGGCGATCGGCCGCACCAACGATTGCATTTTGTACGGTGGCCAAGCGCGCTATGCGGTCCAGGCGGATGACGCAGAGCTCGCCGAGCTCGTTCCCAGGATTCCCGCGTCGGCGTCGAAGGACTACGGCACGCCGTTCTCCGAGATCTTCAAGCGGTACAACGGCGATTTCTACAAGATCGATCCGTTGCTCTTCAGCCCCGCCGAGGTGTGGCTGACGAGCGTGCGGAGCGGAAAGACATTTCACGCCGGGCACGTGAACCCCGAGGTGCTGCGCACGTCACTGCTCGAGAGCTGAGGCGCCGCACCCTCACACCCTCACTACCAAGGAGCCACTCCATGCAGCGTCCGTTGCAGCGCCTCGCCCTCCTCGCCGCTCTCGCCGGCTGGGCCGCGTGCTCCACGCCGGCACCCCAGCAACAGTCGCAGGCCGCCGCGGCCGCCGCCCCCGGCGTGCAGTGGACGGTCGTCGTCCTGTACAACCAGCCCAAGGACACGGCGGCGTTCGAGAAGTACTACGCCGAAAAGCACCGGCCGCTGTTCGCGTCGCATGCGCAGGAGATCGGAGTCACGCGCGCAGAACTGATCAGGTTCTCGCCGTCGGCCGACGGCAAGCCGGCGCCGATCTACCGCGAGGCCGATCTCCGGTGGGATTCCCAGGAGGCTCGTGACAAGGGAATGGCCACGGCCGGTTTCAAGGCCGTCGCCGGGGACTTGCCGGTGTTCGCCACGGGCGGCTTCACCGTGCTGCTGGGCCAGAAGACCAACTAACGGCGGTGCGCGTCGCGATTCTCGCCGCGCGGCAGGGCGGGTGGCACACCGACCAACTCTGCCGCGCGCTGGCCGAACGGGGGCACGAGGGGCGGGTACTGCCGTACGAAGGGCTGGTGTCGCGGTTCGGCGGGACCGGTCCGCGCTTCGCCGCCGCGGGGGAGGATCTCGCGCCATGCGGCGCAGTGCTGGCGCGCATCATCCCCGCGGGCTCGCTCGAGCAGATCATTTCCCGTGTCGACGCGCTGCATGCACTCGAGGAGCGCGGGATCCCCGTGATCAACTCCCCGCGAACGATCGAGCGCACGGTGGACAAGCTCTGGACCACGGCGCTGCTCGCGCATGCCGGCCTCCCGGTGCCCGAGACCGTCGTGTGCGAGGATCCCGACGAGGCCATGGCGGCGTTTCGCACGCTCGGGGATGTGATCGTGAAGCCGCTGTTCGGATCGATGGGGCTCGGGATGGTGCGCGTTACGACCGAAGAGATGGCATTCCGCGTGTTCCGAACGCTGGAGACGCTCCGGAGCGTGTATTATCTTCAGCGGGCGATCGATCACGACGGCTGCGACGTGCGGGCCTTCGTCGTGGGCGGGCGCGTGATCGGCGCGATCGAGCGAAGCGCGCCCGGGTGGAAGACCAACCTGGCGCGCGGCGGCCGGGCGCGAGCCGTCACGCTGCCGGCGGCGCGGCTCGAGGCGGCGCTTGCCGCCGCCAAGGCGGTCGGCGCAGACTACGCCGGGGTCGATCTCCTGCCCGCGCGCGACGGCACGGTGTACGTAGTCGAGATAAACGGGATCCCCGGATGGCGCGGCCTGCAGGAAGCGACGTCGAGCGACGTCGCCGGAGCGATCGTCGAGCATCTGCTCGAACGCGTGGCGCCGCGGTGACGTCCCCCGCGACGCGGCAGGCGGTGGATGTGGCGACCGCCGGGCAGCTTGCCTGCCTGCTGGAGGTGAGCGCCCCGAAGCCCGGCAACGTCTCCCCCTTCGCCTCTTTCCGCGACACGACGTACGAGGATTTCCTCGCGAGCGCTGCGGCGATCGGCCCGGCCCTCGCGGGGGCGGGCCAGCGATCGCTTGGGGCCACGATTCGCGCCGCCGCCGAAGCCACCGCCCGCTGGGCGCCGTCCAATACGAATCTCGGCCTGGTGCTGCTCTTCGCCCCGCTGGCGCGGGCCCAGCTCCGGCCGGGACAGCACCCGCTGCGCGCCCGGCTCGCCGCCACGCTGGCCGAGACGACCGTCGCGGACGCGCGCGACGCGTACGTGGCGATCCGATCCGTGGCTCCGGCGGGCCTGGGTCGGGTGAGCGAGCAAGACGTCGCTGCGCCGCCGACGGCCACCCTGCGCGACGCCATGGCGCTCGCGCGCGACCGTGATGCGATCGCCCGCGAGTACGCGAGCGATTTCGAGACGACATTCGCGATCGGGGCGCCCGGGCTCCACGGCGCACTGTCCGACGGGCTCGCCTGGCGGGAGGCGGTCGTCGAGGTCTATCTGGCGCTCCTCGCGGCGTCGCCCGATACCCACATCGCCCGCAAGCTCGGCGCGGAAGCGGCGGTCACGGTGCAGCGGCGCGCCCGTGCCGTGGTGGACGCCGGCGGCGTGCGCACGACGGCGGGTCGGGACGCGATCGCCGCCCTCGACCGCGAGCTCCGGGACGAGGCCAACACGCTGAACCCCGGCGCCACCGCGGACCTGACCGGCGCCGCCATCTACGTGGTGCTGTTGGAAGGAGGGTGGCGTGGCCGGCCATAAGGAATTCAAGGTCGCCGTGACGAAGGACAATCTCGTCTTCGCATCGGCCCACTTCATCACGTTCCCCGGACATCGCTGCGAGAGGCTGCACGGACACAACTACCGCACGCGCGTCGTCGTGGAAGGCGGGCTCGACCCCGAAGCGCACTACGTGCTCGACTTCTCGATGCTGAAGGCGCTGATGAAGCGGCTCACCGACGAGATCGACCACAAGGTGCTGCTCCCACTCGAGAGCACGAAGATCCAGGTCCGCGAGGAGGGCGAGACCGTGCGCGTGGCCGTCGCGGGGAAGCCGCGGTACGTGTTTCCGCGCGAGGACTGCGCGCTCCTCCCCGTGCCCAACACGACCGTTGAAATGCTGGCGCAATACCTCGCCGGCCGCGTGCGCCGGGAGCTCGCGTCCTCCGGCGGGGTCGCGCTGCAAGCCGTGGAGGTAGAAGTCGAGGAGAACTTCGGACAGTCCGCCACCTACCGTGAGTCGCTCGGGTGATCCGCGCGCCGCGTGGCCGCGACGTCGTGCCGGGTAATGGTGCCGTCGTGCAGCGCCGTCGCCACGAGCGCTCCGTCGAGCCCCGCGTCGGCGAGGCGCTCGAGCTCGTGCGCCGTCGCGATCCCGCCGCCGGCGAGAAGCTCGACGTCGGGGTGGGCGCGCCGCAGCGCCGCGACCAACACGGGGTCCACGCCGCGCCTGCTGCCGACGCGCGCGAGATCCAGCACAATGATGGCCTCCGCGCCCGCGGTGACGGCCGCGTGGGCGAGCTCGAGCGGCGCCCCGGAAAGCAGCGCCTCCGCGAGCGGCGCGCCGTCCCGCAGGTCCAGCGAGAAGGCGACGCCGCTCGGTCCGATCGCCCGGACAACGGCGGTGAGCGCGTCGAACGACTGCAGAGTCTCGAGCCCCACGACCACACGCGCCGCCCCTGCCGCGACGAGCTCGCGCGCCCGCTCCGGCGTCGTGACCGCGGCGTCCACGAGCAGTCGGCCGCGGAGACCGGCCAGCCCCTCCAACAGCGCGCGCTGCACCGCGCCGCCGGCGAGGGCGTCGAGGTCGGCCACGTACCACTCATCGCAGTCGAGGACGTCGCGGTAGGCCCGCGCCAGGGCGAGGGGATCGCCTTGCGCGCCGCCGGGGACGAGCCGCGAGCGGACCGGCACATACGTCTCACGCGGACCGCGGCGCGCCAGCACCGCCCGCCCGGCGCGCAAGTCCAGCACGGGGATCACGCGCAATGAACGGCGTCCTGGGCTGGGACATCGGCGGCGTGAACACGAAAGTGGCGCGCGTCGCGAACGCCCGTGTGCTCGCCGCGCGCGCCGCCCCCTACGAGCTGCAGCGCGATCCCACGGCGCTCGCGCCGCTGCTCGCGCGCCTCGCCCGCGACCTCGGTGCTGCACCCGCCGACGCGCACGCGGTCACCATGACGGCCGAGCTGTCGCAGCTGTTCCGCACCAAGCGCGAGGGCGTGGGGTTCGTCCTCGACGCCGTCGGGGCCGCCTTTCCGGACGCGTGCGTCCGGGTTTGGAGCGTGGACGCCCGGTGGCGCACTCCGGCACAAGCCCGCCGGGAGCCGCTGGCGGTGGCGGCGGCGAACTGGGCCGCCACGGCGCACGTCGTCGGACGACAGTGCCCCGACTGCCTGCTCGTCGACGTCGGCACCACCACCACGGACATCATTCCGATCCGGGGTGGGGCGCCCATGGCGCGCGGCCGGACCGATGTGGAGCGGCTGCGGGAGGGCGAGCTCGTGTACACCGGCGCGCTGCGGACACCGGTCGAGGCGATCGCGCCGACCGTGCCGGTGCGTGGCCGGCCGACCGGGGTATCGGCGGAGGGCTTCGCGCTCGCAGGCGACGTGCACCTGTGGCGCGGCGAGCTCGCGCCCGCCGACTACTCGGTCCCGACCCCGGACGGACGCCCCACGACGAGAGAGTTCGCCGGCGAGCGGCTGGCACGGGTCGTCTGCGCGGATCGACAGATGCTCGACGAGACGGACATCGGGCGGATCGCGGAGGCGCTGTGGGACGCACAAGTCGCACGCATCGCCGAACGCCTCGAGGCGGTGCGCGCGCGGCATCCCGCGCTGACGCGCGCGGTCGTCACCGGACTCGGCGAGTTTCTCGCCGCGGCAGCCGCCCGACGGGTCGGGCTGCACGTCACGCATCTCTCCGATACCCTCGGGCCCGCGGCGCGGCACGCCCCCGCCGCGGCCGTGGCCCTGCTGTTCCCGGCATGACCGGCGAGACCCCCGTGGTGCACACGGTCGTCAAGGTCGGCGGGGGCCTGCTCGGCAGAGCCGGTGCGTTCGAGCTGGTGATCGAAGCCCTGACCGCCTTCCGAGCGGGTCGCCGGCTCGTAGTGCTTCCGGGCGGCGGACCGTTCGCCGAGGCGGTCCGGCAAATGTTCAAGCGGGTCAAGATCGGCGAAGACGCGGCGCACTGGATGGCGGTGCTCGGGATGGACCAGTACGCGCACGCGCTCGCCGCCCGCCTCCCCCACGCCGCGCTGGTCGACGGCGAGGGCGGGATCGCCGCGGCCCTCCAGGCCGACCGGCTCCCGGTGCTCGCGCCATTCCGCTGGCTCCGGGCCGCGGATCCGCTCCCGCATTCCTGGGAGGTCACGAGCGACAGCATCGCCGCCTGGCTCGCGGGCCAGCTGCACGCGCGGCGCGTGGTCTTGATCAAGCCGGCGCCCGCAGACGCGAGGACGCTCGTCGACTCGTCTTTCTTACGCACGCTCCCGCACGGCGTGGAGCATCTCATCGTCACGGCGGACGATCTCGGACAGCTCGACGTCGCGCTGCGAGAGGAGCCCCCTCTCGACCGGCACACACGCGGGGGGCGGGGGGGCCGGGGGGGCCGCCGCGCCGGTTAGGGCTCGCAGCGCCGCGACCCGGGCGCGCGATACCCGGCCCGTTCGTCCCCCGACGCACGCGGCGCCCCGCACTCCCACGAGATCGGCGCCGAGCGCGCGCGCCCTCACGAAGTCCGATCCCGACAGGCCACCGGCGAGCGCCGCGAACAACCCCGCGGCGTGCGCGGCTGCGACCCAGGCGGACAGGGATGCGAGAGGCTCGATCGCGAACAAGGGGACGCCCTTGTTCACGGTATCGAGCAGCACGCCGGCCGCGCCGACGGCCGCAGCGACGGCGACGACGCGTGCCGGCGCGAGGCTCTCGGCGCGCCGCCAGTCCGCGTAGGCGACGAGCACCAGCCGAGCCCCTACGTCCGTCCCGGCCCGCGGTTGGGCAGCCAGCGCCAGGCGGCGCGCCCGAGGCTCGCTCGTGACGCCGGCGAAGCCCACCTTCACGAAGGCGACACCGACCGACACCGCCAGGGCTACGGCCCGGGCGAGCGCGTCTTCACTCGCGGCGTCTCCCAAGGCGGCACTGATCGGACGCGCGCCGGCGACCGCCGCGCGGACGGCCGCGAGCCGGTGCGGGGGCACGGGGCCCAAGGCGCCACGCCGTGGATCTTTCGCGTCGATCACGTCCGCCCCGCCGCGCAGCGCGGCGCGCGCTTCGGCGGGCCCGGCAACACTGATGAGAAGCTGCATTTCCGACCGCTCCCTTGTGGCTGTCCCGAAGCCGCCGATAGGTTAGGCGTTCGGAGACGCGATGTCAAAACGACAGCCCAACGAAGAGTTGCCAGCGTCGCCCGGCACCGTCGTCGACGCTCCGGGCGTGCTGTCGCTGGACGGGAAGGTGGCGCTCATCACCGGCGCGTCCAGCGGCATCGGACGCGCGATCGCCCTCGCCTATGCAGCAGCGGGGGCGGACGTGGCGCTCACGTACCGCGCGAACCGGCACGGCGCAGACGAGACCGCCGAAGCCGCCCGGGCCACCGGCCGGCGCGCGGAGGCGATCCGCGCCGACGTCGCCGAGCAGGGCGACCTGGACGCGCTCGCGGACACCCTGCGCCGCACGTTCGGACATGTGGACGTGTGGGTGAACAACGCGGGAGCGGACATCCTCACCGGCGACGCCGCGCGGCTCTCCCGCATCGAGAAGCTCGATCGGCTTCTCGCCGTGGATCTGCGCGGTACGGTCCTCGCCTCCTGGAAGGCAGTCGAGCTCATGGACGCGCAGCCTCCCGCCTCGGGGGGCGTCATCCTCAACATGTCGTGGGACCACGTGCTCGGCGGCGGGATCAAGAGTGAATACGCCCAGGTGTTCTGCGCCGCGAAGGGCGGCGTGTACTCCTTCAGTCGGGCGCTCGCGCACTCCGTGGCGCCGCGCATCCGGGTGAACGTGCTCGGCCCCGGCTGGATCGAGACCGCCTACGGCAGCGAGCTCGACCCGGCTGTGAAGCAGCGCATCTCCGCGAAGATCCCGCTGGCCCGCTGGGGCACGCCGGAGGACATCGCCTACGCCGCCGTCTACCTCGCCTCCGACGCCGCCGCCTATGTGACCGGCCAGATGCTGCTGATCAATGGCGGAGGCGTGGTCTAGCCCTTCGATAAGGAGACCGTCATGGCAGCGAAAGAACCGACCTACTCCGACGCGCAGATCGAGGCGAAGCTGAAGGATTTCCCGGGCTGGTGGTACGAGGACGGCTGGATCCGGCGGAACTACAAGACGGACGGCTGGCCCACCACGCTGATGCTCGTGAACGCGATCGGCTACGTCGCTGAAGCGGCCTACCATCACCCCGACCTCTCGGTGACCTGGGGGCGCGTGATCGTGAAGCTGCAGAACCACGCGGCGGGCGGCATCACCGACAAGGACTTCGAGCTCGCACGCAAGATCGACGAGACGGTCTTGTGGCGCCCGAAAGGTGGTGCGCTCGAAGGGACGCCGAACAAGTTCGTGCGCTCGGGCGACCCGCGGTGACGGTCGGTGCGGCGGTGCGCGCGCCGCGTCGCGTGTTGTTCGTCACGGGGAAGCTCGCCGAGCCCGCGCTGCGCCGGACCATCACCGAGATGGGTCCGGCGTTCGCGTGGGAGGTGGCGGTCATGAAGATCACCGTCGCCGCCTTGATGACGACCGCGTGGATCGCCCGGTTCCTTCAGGTCCCGGCCGGTACGGACCTCGTGCTCCTCCCGGGGCTGTGCGAGGGCGACCCCACGGTGATCGCGCAGCGGGTGGGAATCCCGGTCGAGAAGGGGCCGAAGGACCTGCGGCAGATCCCGGAATACTTCGGGCGCGCCGCCCTGGCCCGCGACTATGGGGCCTACGACATCGAGATCGTCGCCGAGGTGAACAACGCGCCACGTCTCGCGCGTGACGCGATCCGCCGGGAGGCGCAGCACTATCGCACGAGCGGTGCCGATGTGATCGACATCGGCTGCACACCCGGACGCGAATTCCCCGGCCTTGGCGATGTGGTGCGCGAGCTCGTGGGCGAGGGGATGCGGGTGAGCATCGACTCGTTCGACCCCGACGAGATCCGCACGGCCGTTGGGGCGGGCGCCGAGCTGGTCCTGAGCGTCAACGCCTCCAACCGCGAGGTGGCGCGCGAGCTGGCCGGCAGCAAGACGCGCGTCGTCGTGATCCCCGATTTTGGCCAGGGGCTCGAAACGCTGGAGCCGAGCGTCGCCGCGCTCGAGCAGTGGGGCGTGTCGTACCTCATCGATCCGGTCATCGAGCCGATCGGGTTCGGGTTCATGCGCTCGCTCGAGCGATACGCGGAGACGCACCGGCGCTACCCCGCCGCGCCGCTCTTCATGGGGGTCGGCAACATCACCGAGCTCACCGCCGCCGACACGACGGGCGTCAACGCCCTGCTCCTCGCCGTCGGCCAGGAACTCGGCGTGCGCGCCGTGCTCACGACCGAAGTGATTCCCTGGGCGCGGGGCGCCGTGCGGGAGATCGACATCGCCCGGCGGCTCATGTACCACGCAGTCACTCACAACGCGCTCCCCAAAGGCGTCGACGACCGGCTCCTGACCGTGAAGGACGCGGGCGTCCTCGCCTACGCCGAAGCCGAGCTGCGGGAGCTGCAGCGCGCCGTCACGGACCCGAACTTCCGCATCTTCACCGACCGCGACACGATCACCGTGTTCAATAGCGAGCGGTTCGTGCGGGGCACGGACATCCACGAGATCTTCGCCCAGCTCGGCGTGGACGAAGCGAGCCACGCGTTCTACCTCGGGCGCGAGCTCATGAAGGCGAAGCTCGCCATCACTCTGGGGAAGACGTACCGACAGGAGGGCGCGCTCCAGTGGGGCTACCTCACGCCGCCGGACGACCGCGGGCCCGAACATGTGAGGCTGACGCAACGGTCGGCGCGCGCCCGCTCGCGCGCCCGGCGCGCCAAGGGGAGCGGGTGAGCGCCCCATCGCCGCTGGTCCACGAGCTCGTGCCCGCCCCGGACCCGCTCGAGACGTGCGCGCGCTTTCAGGGCATGCCTTTTCTTTTATTCCTCGACAGCGCGATCGATCCGGAGCATTTGGGGCGCTACTCGTTCCTCGCGGCCGATCCCGTCACGGCGGTGCGCTCGAAGGGGCTGCTCACCCAGCAGCTCGTGGAGGGGAAGTGGGTCCGCGTCGCCGGGGACCCGCTGGCACACGTCGGGACGCTCGTGGCGACACACGGAGCCGCGCCTGTGGCGGAGCTCCCGCCGTTCCAGGGCGGCGCCGCGGGTTACGTCGGGTACGACTGGGGCATGATGCTCGAGCGCGTCCCGCGGCCGCGCTACGACGACCTGGCCGTGCCCGACCTGCTGCTCGGTCTATATGACTGGGTGATCGCGTGGGACCACGCGGCGGGACGCGCCTGGGTGATCTCGACGGGGATTCCGGAGCGGGGAATGGCCCAAGAGCGCCGCGCGGCCCACCGGCTCGCTGTCCTGAAGGATCGGCTGGCCCGGCCGGGCGTGGGGGGGCTCCCTGCGCGACAAAAAGACGCAGTCGCTCCGGGAGCCCCCCCGCGCCCGGCTCGACGCTCTGCCGCTCCATCGTATCCGGTGCCCGGTATCCCCGGCGTCCGATCGAATTTCACGCGCGAGGGCTACCTCGACGCCGTCGCGCGCGTCATCGAGTACGTCTACGCCGGCGACATCTTCCAAGCAAACCTGTCGCAGCGGCTCGAAGCCCCGCTCGCCGGCACGCCGCTCGACTTGTACCGCCGGCTGCGCCACCGCAATCCGGCGCCCTTCTCCGCCTACCTCGACTTCGGGAACGTGGTGGTGGCGAGCTCGTCCCCCGAGCGCTTCCTGCGGGTAGAACCGGGCGGCCGGGTCGAGACGCGACCGATCAAGGGAACCCGTCCCCGGGGGCTCTCCCCGGAGCACGACGCGGCGCTCGCGCGCGCGCTCGTGGAGAGCGACAAGGACCGGGCCGAGAACGTGATGATCGTGGATCTCCTCCGGAACGACCTGTCGCGCGTGTGCCGCGCCGGAACCGTGCGCGTGCCCGAGCTGTTCGCCATCGAGCACTACGCCACGGTCCACCACCTCGTCTCCACCGTCGTAGGCGAGCTCGCGCCGGAGCGCGACGCGGTGGACCTGTTGCGGGCGGCGTTCCCCGGCGGCTCGATCACCGGTGCCCCCAAAGTCCGCGCGATGCAGATCATCGCGGAGCTCGAGCCCACGCAGCGCGCCGCATACTGCGGCTCCATCGGCTATCTCTCCCTTTCGGGCGCGCTGGACACGAGCATCGTGATCCGCACCTGTCTCGTGCTCGGCCGCGACGTGTACTTCCAGGTCGGCGGCGGCATCGTGGCCGATTCCGACCCGGAGCAGGAATACCGCGAGACGCTCGACAAGGCCGGCGGACTCATCGCCGCTCTAGTCCCATGATCCTGTTGATCGACAACTACGACTCGTTCGTCTACAACCTGGCCCGCTACGTGCGCGAGCTGGGAGAACAACCCGTCGTACGACGCCACGACGCCACGACGCTCCAGGCAATCGAGGCGTCGCGGCCATCGCATATCATCATCTCCCCCGGACCGTGCACGCCGGGGGAGGCGGGGATTTCGACCGACGTCGTCCGCCGCTTCGGGCAGCGCACGCCCATCCTCGGCGTGTGCCTGGGGCACCAGTGCATCGGCGCCGCGTACGGGGCCGGGATCGTGCGCGCCCGCCGTCCGATGCACGGCAAAGCGTCCGGCATCCACCACGACGGGACTGGCCTGTTCGCGGGGCTCCCGAGCCCGTTCCCGGCGGCGCGCTACCACTCGCTCGCCATTTCCCGCTCGGGGCTTCCCGCCGACCTGCGCGTCACCGCCAGCGCCGAGGACGGGGAGATCATGGCGGTGGAGCATGTGCGCGATCCAGTGATCGGGCTGCAATTTCACCCCGAGTCCGTGCTTACCGAGTACGGCTACGTCCTGATCGACCGTTTCCTGCACGGCGCGGCTATGCCGATCGAGGATCTGCCGCGCCGGGCCGACGGAGCGGCCATCGCGGAGCGTCCGGTCGAGCTGGCCCGATGATCATCGAATCCGTGCTCACGACGATGGACGCCCGCGGGTCGACCAACTTCGCCCCCATGGGCGTCGAGTGGGGAGAAGAAGAGATCGTGATCAAGCCGTTCCTCGAGACCACGACGTTCAAGAACCTCGAGGCGACGCGAGTCGCCGTGGTCAACCTCACCGATGACGTGATGCTGTTCGCGCAGGGAGCGATCGGGAACGTTCAGTTTTCGGCGGTACCTGCGGCCGTGGTGCGCGGCGTGATCCTCGAAGCGGCCTGCTCCTGGCGCGAGGTCGAAGTGCGCACGCTGGACGCAAGCCCGCCCCGGGCGCGGATCGTGACCCGCGTCGTGCACCGCGGCATACGGCGCGAATTCCTGGGCTTCAACCGCGCCCGCCACGCGGTGCTGGAGGCCGCAATCCTCGCGACCCGCACCCACCTCCTTCCCGCGGACCAGATCCGCGCGGAGTTTGCGCGACTCCAGGTGATCGTGGACAAGACCGCCGGGCCACGTGAGCTGGAAGCGATGGCGCTGCTCAACGACTATGTCCGCGCCCGCGAGGCCGCTCACGCATGAGCGAAGCGGTGTTCGTCGAGGCGCCGGCGCGGCTGCATTTCGGCGTGCTCGACTTGCGGGGCGACCTGGGGCGGCGCTTCGGCGGGATCGGCGCGGCGGTACCCGCTCCATCGCTCCTGCTCGAGGCCCGCCGGGCCGCTGCGCTCAAGGCCGAAGGGCCCGACGCGGCCCGCGCGCTCGAGTTCGCCCGCCGATTCGCGCGACACCACGGGCTGGACCTGCGCCTGCACTTCTGCCTGCATCGGTCCATTCCTCCGCACGCGGGGCTCGGCTCGGGTACGCAGCTCGCGCTCGCCGTGGCGCGCGCGAGCGCCGAGTTGTGCGGTTTGCCGACCGACGTGATGTCGTTGGCGCACGCGGTGGACCGCGGGCGCCGCTCGGGCGTCGGCACGTGGACGTTCGCGTACGGGGGCTTCGTGCTGGAAGGCGGACGGGCGGCGGGCGGCGAGCGCGTCGCCCCGCTGTTGGCGCGGCTCCCGTTTCCCGACGCATGGCGCTGCGTCGTCGTGGTGCCGCGGGGGAAGCCCGGGCTCGCGGGCGACGACGAGGCGGCGGCGTTCGCCCGGCTGCCGACCCCCGGCGCGCGCGATGTCGAGCGAGTCGCGCACCTCGTGCTGATGCAGCTCCTTCCGGCGCTCGCCGAGGCCGACCTGGCGGGGTTTGGGGCCGCGCTGGGCGAAGTCCAGCGCATCACGGGCGGCTGGTTCGCGCCCGTGCAGGGGGGGGTGTTCGCGCCGGGGGAGACGGGCGAGTTGGTCGAGCGGCTGCGGGCGTGGGGCGCGGTGGGCGTAGGGCAGAGTTCGTGGGGGCCGGCGGTGTACGGCATCGTGGGCGACCGGGGTACCGCCCAGGCCCTGGCGGAGCGGGTCCGGGGAGCGGTAGGCGCCGGGGGCTTCGTATATGAAGGAGGGTTCAGCGTGGGCGGCGCCCGGGTGTGGCGCGACAGCGCCGCCGTTCCAAGCTGAAAGCCGGCCTGTTCCAGCCTGATTGACAGTCGCTGGCCTCGGGGATATAACCTCTATCCCCAAGAAGCAGTCCCGGTGTGGAGGAGTGGACGATGGTTGTCGCCTGTCGGGAACGCGGGCCCCCGGACATCGTGCGGGTCTCGGGGCTCTGACGGGCAAGAGATTTGTAGGCCTTTTTTTCACACCCTCATCCTCAACATGAGGTCAGCTATGAACCGCTTCAAACTGTGGTCCGGTGGACTCGCGGCGAGCCTGATGGTGCTCGTCACGGCGTCCGCCGTCGCCCAGGGTGCGGGCGAGTGGACGATGACGGGTCGGACTCCCGACCTGCAGCGTTACAGCCCGCTCACCCAGATCAACAAGGCGAACGTGAAGAGCCTCAAGGCCGCCTGGACGTTCTCGACGGGCGTTCTGAACGGTCATGAGGGGAACCCGCTGGTGATCGGCAACGTGATGTACGTTCACAGCGCGTTCCCGAACATCGTGTTTGCGCTCGACCTGACCAAGGACGGCGCACCGATGATCTGGAAGCACACACCCGCCCAGCCGGCCGAGGCCAAGCCGATCGCGTGCTGCGATCTGGTGAACCGCGGCGTCGCCTACCATCCGAGCGGAAAGCTGTTTATCGAGCTGCTCGCCGGCGATCTGCTGGCGCTGGATGCGAAGACGGGCAAGCAGCTGTGGCGCGTGCCGAACGCCGATTACAAGACCGGCTCGACCATGACGAATGCGCCGATCGTGATCAAGGACATCGTGATCGCGGGCATCTCAGGTGGTGAGTTCGGTGTGCGCGGTCGGGTGACGGCGTACGACGTGAACAGTGGCAAGGAAGTGTGGCGCGCGTATTCGACGGGCCCGGACGCCGACGTGAAGATCGTCGGCGACGCCAACCCGAACTATGCGTCGCACCGCGGCAAGGACCTCGGCGTCAGCACCTGGCAGGGCGACGAGTGGCAGCATGGCGGCGGGACCACGTGGGGTTGGTATTCCTATGATCCGCAGCTGAACCTGTTCTACTACAGCTCGGGCAACCCGGGGACGTGGAACCCCGATCAGCGGCCCGGCGACAACAAGTGGTCGATGACGATCTTCGCCCGCAATCCCGACAACGGGGAGGCGAAGTGGGCGTACCAGATGACGCCGCACGATGAGTGGGACTACGATGGCGTGAACGAGAACGTCCTCGTCGACCTGACGATCGGCGCGAAGCCGGTGAAGGCGCTGGTGCACTTCGACCGCAACGGCTTCGGCTACACGCTCGATCGGACGAACGGCAAGGTGCTCGTGGCTGAGCCCTACGGCCCGGTCAACTGGGCGTCCAAGATCGATCTCTCGACGGGCCTCCCGGTCCGCAACGCGCAGTATGGGACGACCTCGAAGAAGAACACCGAGGGTATCTGTCCCGCCGCGATCGGCTTCAAGGATCAGCAGCCTTCCGCGTTCTCACCGCAGACCAAGCTCTTCTACGTCCCCACGAACAACATCTGCATGGACTACGAGGGCGTAGAGGTGAAGTACTCGGCCGGCCAGCCGTACGTCGGCGCGATCGTGCGCATGTTCCCGGGCCCGGGCGGTAACCGTGGCCGGTTCATCGCGTGGGATCCGACGGTCGGCAAGGTCAAGTGGGAAGTCAAGGAGAACCTGGCGGCCTACGGCGGCGCGCTCGCAACGGCCTCGGGCATCGTGTTCTACGGCACGATGGAAGGCTGGCTCAAGGCGGTCGACGCTACGACCGGCACGCTCCTGTGGAAGTTCAAGACGCCCTCCGGGATCATCGGCAACCCGATGACCTATCTGGGGCCCGACGGCAAGCAGTACGTCGCCGTGCTCTCCGGAGTGGGCGGCTGGGCCGGCGCCGGTGTGGCGCTCGGCATCGGCCCCGAAGATCCGACCGCCGCGCTCGGCGCGATCGGCGCCTTCGGGGACTACATCAACATCAGCAACGCGGGCGGCACGCTGCTCGTGTTCGGGTTGTAAGCAGTCGCAGCGTATCACGAATCGCAGTCGGCAGATGCGTCGAGCACCCGGTGCCGGAGCGAACGCGCTCCGGCACCGGGTGTAGTACTTGGGCACCGCGCTCACCTTCTGACGGACCCGCACGGAGCATGCATGCATTCCACACGGAGTAAGCTCGCGGGGGCGTTACTCGTCGCCTCCGCCAGCGTGGCCCTCATGGCCAGTGCGCAGACCCGGGCGCCCTCGGACCTCCGGGTCTGCGCCGATCCCTACGACCTGCCCTTCTCCAACAATCAGGAGGAGGGATTCGAGAACAAGATCGCCCACCTCGTCGCGCGAGATCTCAACGCGACGGTCATCAACTACTGGTGGCCCAGCCGCCGTGGCGTCCTGCGAAACTCCATCCTCGGCGGATTCTGCGACGTGATGATCCAGGCCCCGGTGGGCCTCGACCCCGTGGCGACGACGAAGCCCTATTACCGCTCCACCTACTACTTCGTGTACCGCGCCGATCGCGGCCTCGCGGTGCGCTCGCTCGACGACACGGTCTTGAAGCGCCTCAAGATCGGCGTAAACATCATCGGCTACGACTACACCAACACGCCGCCGGCGCACGCGCTGGGCGCCCGCGGCATCGTGGGCCTGGTCGGGTTCGGGAACTTCCTCAATCCCGATCCCAAAGCCGACCACCCCGAAGACATCGTGCACGCGGTGGCGCGAGATTCGATCGACGTGGCCGTGATGTGGGGACCCCTGGCGGGGTATTGGGTCAAGCGCGAGTCCGTCCCGCTCACCATGGTCGCGTTGCCGGACACCGACGCCGTCTCGGGGATGCGATTCGCATTCGACATGGCGATGGCCGTGCGGCATCGCGACAAGGCGCTCAAGGCCACGCTCGATTCGGTGATCGACCGCCGGCACGGCGAGATCACCGAGATCCTGCGGCAGTACAACGTGCCCATGCTCGAGACGCACCCGTAGCGGCGCTCGCCGGCGGGAACCGCAGCACCAACGAGGGGGACGGGACGTGAGGACGAAGCATTTCGTGCGGGGCGGCCTGATCGGCGCCTGGATCACGGCTGCGGCCGTCATGGCGTGGAGCCCACCGCGGGCGCGGGGGGGGGCGGCCCAAGCCGTTGCCGCTCCGCGGGACACGGTGCGTGACAGCCTGCTCGTGTCGGACTCCATCTACCAGGGATGGAAGTGGTGGCATGTCTACTGCTACCGCTGTCACGGCGAGGACGCGATGCGCCCCATCCTTCCGACCGCGCCCGATTTGCGCTGGGCCGTGAGCCCCACCGGCGCGAACTTCCCGCGCGACAGCTTCTTTTACACCGCGTGGAACGGCCGGCCGGCGAAGGGCATGCCGGCGTGGAACGTGCTGCTCGACTCCGCGGCCATCCAAGAGGTGTACCTGTACGTGAAGGCCCGGAGCGACGGCTGGCTCAAGCCCGGACGGCCGCACCGGCTCTCCGACCTGCAGAGCAAGAACACGAGTCCGTGATCGGCCGAGCCGGGAGGCTGTCGGGCGTGCTCGTCGCCTTCATAGCGGCGACCGCCGCTCCCGACGCCGGCCACGCGCAGGCCCGTCTCACCCGCGAGCAGGTGCTCGCGGCGCTCGAGCGCGCAACCCCCCAGCAGCCCGCCGATTTTACCGGCCAGGACCTCGCCGGACTCAATTTGTCGGGGGTCGATTTCAAGCGCGCCAACCTCACGAAGTGTCGCTTGGAGCGCGCCAATCTGGCGCGGGCGCAGCTCTCGTCCGCCACGCTCACCGACGCTGTCGCGACCGAGGCCGACTTCACCGGCGCGAACCTGGACGTCGCCGTGGCCTATCGCGTCGACTTGCGACGCGCCGTCCTGCGCGACGCCAGTGTCTTCGCCGTCATTCTCTACGGCGCGGACCTCTCCGACGCAGACCTCTCCGGCGCCCGCCTGATCGGGCCGATGAGCAACGCCAAGGCGCAGCGCGCGAGATTCGTCAAGGCCAACCTGGGCGCGGATCCCGGCAACCAGTCGATGGGTATCATGCGCGTCGATGCCAGCGGTGTTGATTTCAGCGGCGCGGACTTCACCGGGGCGAACCTGCGCAAAGCCCTGCTTGTCCGCGCCGACTTGACCGGCGCCGATCTCACGGATGCCGACGTGACCGGCGCCGACCTGACGGGCGCGATCCTCAAGGGCATCCGGGGACGCGACCGCATCCGCGGGCTCGACAAGGCGCTGCACGTCGACCAGGCGATCTTCAACGACTGACCCGGCACCCCTGTGACCATGACGACTCGCCGGCGGCGCGCCGCCGCTTGGGCCGCATCGCTCGGCCTCATGAGCGCCCTCGGCGCGAGCTCCCGCGAGCCGCTGCTCTACGTGACCAACGAAATCCCCAACACCATCTCCGTCGTCTCGCCGCGCACCAACGCCGTCGTCGCCACGATCCCGGTGGGCAAGCGCCCCCGGGGCATGGCGCTGAGCCCGGACAAGCGGACCGTGTACGTCGCCCTGGGGCAGGACGACGCCCTCGGTGTCGTGGACGTGGCGAGTGGCACGATGACGCGCACGATCCCAGCGAACCGCGACCCCGAGCTGGTGGCGCTGAGCCCCGACGGCAGGGTCGCCTACGTGTCGAACGAGGAGATCGCGCACGCGTCGGCGATCGACCTCGCGAGCGGCAAAACCCTGTTCTCGACGGCTGTAGGCGTCGAGCCCGAAGGCGTGGCGATCACGCGCGACGGCACCAAGCTCTACGTCACCGCAGAGACGAACAACACCGTGTCCGTGCTCGACGCCAAGACGGGGCGCCTGCTGCACACGCTGCACGTGGGCGACAACCCCCGCACCGTCGCCTTCACCCCCGACGGCGCCCGCGTCTGGGTGTCGGCCGAGGCGGGGGGCAACGTCACCATCATCGACGTCGCCAGCGACAGCGTGATCGCCCAGTTCCCGATCCGCGACGGGAAGACCAAGCCGGTTCGTATCGCGTTCAGTCCTGACGGGCGGCTCGCGTATCTCACGGAGGGGGCCGCCGCGAGCGTGAGCGTGGTGGACGTCGCTCGCCGGACGGTGATCGATTCCATTGTGGTGGGGCGGCGGCCGTGGGGGATTGCGCTGTCGCCCGACGGACGATGGCTCTACACGGCCGATGGACGGTCGGATCAGGTCTCGGTGATCGATACCAGGAGCCACAAGGTGATTGCGGCCATCCCGGTGGGCGAGCGGCCGAACGACCTGCTGTACATACCCTAGCCGAGGGGCACGCGCGCCAGCCACCAGCCGGGGCGGTGGGCCCGCACCCACCCATCCACGCCCCACGTCCGCCCCGCGCGGGCGCCGAGAATCACCACCAGGGTGGTGATCAGCATGTAGTGGAACCCCTGCTGTGCGGAGCCCTGCCACTGCACCGCGAGCCCGTAGTTCACGACGAGCACCAATCCAATCGCCGCCGCGAGCGTCGTGCAGCACCCGAACACGAGCCCCAGGCCGACCGCTGCTTCGCCAAACGCCGTCAGCTGGGCGTACAGATGACTGTTCGGGACGACGGTGTTCAGCAGGAATTCCCGGAAAAAGCCGACGGGGTTGCCCTCCGCGTACTTCGTGACGAGGAGCGGCATGACGTGCAGCCAGCGATCCGATACGGTGGGAACGGGCAGGAAGCCCCAGACGAGCGTGACGCTCAGCTTGGTGAAGATGGCCTTCCCGAACCACACGCCCAGGGCGATCCGCAGGACCGTAAGCCAGCGTTCGGGAGATCGCATCGCGGGGGGAGGAGCCGTACCCGCCGGGACGTCCATCCGCTCGTATCCTCCGGGGTGGAAAAAGTCGGGCGGCGGTCCCGACTGGAGGCGGCCGCCGCCCTCGCAGAGAATGAAATCTAGGCTACTGGGTCACGGGATGGCACCGATCGCGCGTGCCACATTGAGGCGGCCCTTGCCGTAGAACGGCGTCGTGCCGTTGCCGGCCACATTGTCGGCCGTCTGCTGGATGCGCGCTTTGATCTGGCTCGGATTGCGGCCGAGGATCGACACGAGCAGCGCCGCGGTGCCGGCCACGTGGGGGGCGGACATGCTGGTGCCCCGTGCACCGACGATATTGATCGGATTGCAGAAGAAGCCGAACACCTCGTGCAGATACAGGGAGGTCTGGCTGCAGGCAGCCCACACGAAGACATCTCTGCTTGCCGGTGGCGAAAGATCGGGGCCGAAGGAGCCGTTGCCGCCCGGAGCGGCCACGTCGATGGCGCTGCGTCCGAAGTTCGTGTAGAACGCCGGCGCGTCCACATCCGTCCACGGACCGCTCGCAATCGTAAGCCCGGTGGCGTCGGTCGTCGGACCGGTGGCCGCGACGCAAATCACCGCCGGCGTGTCACAGAACGTTTGGTACGTGTTCCCGTTGTGGTCGAGGTCGATCCCCTCGTTGCCCGCCGAGACCACGGTCGTCACGCCCTTGCTCCGCGCGTAGTTGAAGACCTTGTTGATCAGTCCCACGAAGCGCCCGTTGCCCGCCTTTGTGAACGCGCCGCCCACGCTCAGGTTGATCACATCGGCGCCGTTGTCGGCGGCGTAGATCACGCCGTTGAGAATCGAGCTGAAAGGACAGTCGTTGATGTAGGCGCAGACCTTCACGGCCACGAGCTTGGTGCGTGATGTTACGCCCGCCGTGCGCGCCGCGTTGCTGCTCACGGTCGCGGCGGTGTGCGTGCCGTGGAAGAACAGGTCGGTGAAGGGCAACCGGTCAGGGAAGTAGTGTCTCACAGTGTCCGCCTCGACGAAGCGCACAATCACTGTGTCTCCGTTTGCGTTGACGACCGGGACGTACAACGTGTCGAGCAGATCGACCGAGCGGGTCAAGTCCACGCGCCCGAGGAGATCGGCGTGGAGGTAGTCAATCCCACTATCGAGCATGAAGATCGACACCGCGTCGGAGCCGAGGAACCCGTGCGACCAGGCCACGTCGGCTTGTACCGCCCGCATGTTCCACTGGCGCGAGTAGCGCACCGCCGCCGCGGGTGCTGCATTGCTCGCCACGCCGCCGCCCTCAGCCGTCGCGTCCATGGCCAGGCGCGGCACATCCAGAGCCAACAGGGCGTCGGCTTCCACCGCCTGAATGCCCTGCTTTCCGGCGAGCTTCGCGGCGGCGGATCCCTGGAGCCCCCTCACCGCGGCGAGGCCGGAGCCGGGCGAAACCCACAGGACCTTCCCGCCCAGTGCCGCCACCTGCGCGGCGAAATCCGCCGGTACCGAACCCTTGAAGGAGACGATGTGACGGTGGCTGGCCGCCGTACCGCCACGCGTTGCAACAGAGGCGAACTGCGGACCCCGAGCGGCCGCTGCCGGCTCGGTGGGTTGAGATGGCATGCGCGCGTCGTACGCACACGCGGCTGTTGCCACCAATCCAACGGTGGCAAGTCGTGGAATCGACCTGACAAGTGACACGGGCGCCTCGCAGCAACGGGAAATGGAAAACATGCCGCCGATTGGGTGGATCAGCAAGCAGCGTGCCGACGGGCTCACTTCCCCACGCAAAAGCTCGCAAACACGCGATCGAGGACGTCGTCGGGGGTCACGACGCCGATCAGGTCGTCGAGCGCTCCTACGGCGGCGCGCAGGTGCGTCGCCGCGACAGCCGCGTCCAGGCCGCTCTCCCGAGCCGTGTGGAAGGCGTCGACCTCCTCGAGGGCGCGCTCCAGCGCGCCGCGGTGGCGGGCGCGCGTCACCACCGGCTCCACGTCACCGAGCGCCAGCAGCCGACCGTACGCCACTTCCGCGAGCTTGCGACGCAGGTCCGCGAGGCCTTCCCCAGTCACCACCGACACCCCCAGGCGGTCGGGCGGACGGGCGGTCAGGTCGATCTTCGTCACCACGTCGATGACCGGTGCGCGGCACGATGCCAGAAATTCCTGGGACCCCGGATCCCGCATCTCGCATCCCGCATCCCGACAGAAGAGCACCAGATCCGCCGCCGCGAGATACTTGCGGCTCACCTCGATGCCCAGCCGCTCGACCCGATCGGCGCTCTCCCGCAGCCCCGCCGTGTCCACGAGCCGGAAGGGAAAGCCCTCGAGCACCGCATGCGCCTCGACGGCATCGCGCGTCGTGCCCGGGACCTCCGTCACGATGGCGCGCTCCGTGCCGAGCAGCGCGTTGAAGAGCGACGACTTCCCCGCGTTGGGGCGTCCCGCGATGACGAGCAGCGCGCCTTCCCGCAGGCGCTCTCCCTCGGGCGCCGTGTCCAGGAGTCGGGCAATCCGGTCGCGCGCCGCCCGCCACGCGCGCACGACGCGCTCCGGCGCCACCGGGCCTTCGTCCTCGTCGGGGAAGTCGATCTCGTAGGCGATCAGGGCCTCGAGCTCGAGCAGCTCCGTGCGGAGCTCGTCGAGCCGCGTCGAGAGCCCGCGGTCGAGATGCTGCAGCGCGCGGCGGGCCTGGGCCGGCGCACCGGCGTCGATCAAATCGGCGGTCGCCTCGGCCTGGAGCAGGTCGAGCTTGCCGTTCACCACCGCCCGGCGCGTGAACTCCCCCGGTCGGGCCGGCCGCGCTCCGGCGGCCACCAGCGCCGCGACCGCCGTCGCGGGGACGAGCAGCCCACCGTGGGTCGAGAGCTCGACCAGGTCCTCGCCGGTGTAGGAGCGGGGCCCGGGGAAACAGGCCGCGAGCGCGTCATCCAGCGGCACGCCGGTCGCGGGATGCACGACGTGAACGCGACGGACCGTGCGGGGCGGGTCGGGGTGAAACGGGTGCAAGGCGCGCGCGGCGACGGTGAACGCCCCGCGCCCCGACAGGCGGATCACCGCGAGGGCCGCGCGACCCGGAGGTGTGGCGAGAGCGACAATCGGATCAGACAGCACGCATCTCGCCTCCCGCTTCCCGCCTCCCGGTCAGGTTCGCTTCCCCTGCTCCCGCAGCCGGCGCTGCGCGATCAAATACTGTTGCGGGATGCTGAAAATGTTGCTCACGGCGTAGTACAGGTTCAACCCTGAGGCGAAGTTCAGGAACAGGAGCGTCAAGAACGCCGGCATGAAGTACAGCATCATCTTCGTCTGCGGGTTCGGCGGCATCCCGATCTGCCCGACCTTCGAGAGCACGAACATCGAGAGCCCCATCACGATGGGGATGATGTAGTAAGGGTCGGCGCGCGACAGGTCGGGAAGCCAGAGGAACGGGACGCCGCGAAACTCGATCGTGTTCGCGAACACGAAGAACAGCGCGAACAACACCGGCATCGGCAGGAGCATCGGGAGGCAGCCGCCGAACGGGTTGACGTTGTGCTCCTTGTAGAGCTTCATCATCTCCCGTTGCAGCCGCTCGGGCTCGTTCTTGTAGCGGTCCTGGATCTGCTTCAAGAGCGGCGCGACCGCCTGCATCCGGATGCTCGACTCCATGGCGCGCTGATTGAGCGGCCACAGAAGCAGCCGGACCAGGATGCCGAAGATGATGAGCACCCAGCCATAGGCGAGCGTCAGCCGGTCGTGCATCCAGATCAGGATGTTCACGACCAGCACCGATACGGGCTGGATGATGGGCTGCAGGAACCCGCCGTACGGGTTGGCATCGTCCAGATCGTGCCCGAGCTGCGACAGACGCCGGAACTCGAGGGGCCCGACGTACAGCTGGTAGTCGAACCCCCCGGCGGGAGGCACGGGCAGCGTCACGGCGACGGCGGCCCGCGTCGCCACCGTGGAGCGGCCGAACAGCGACGACGTCGACACGGTGCGTGGGCCGCCCTCGACGAGCGCCGCGCCGAACCGCGGCTGGTTGTCCTCCACGACGAGCGCCGCGATGAAAAAGTACTTCGACTTGACACCGGCCCACTCGAACGGCCCGTCGAGGATCTTGCGCTCCGCCGGCTTGAGCGACCCGAAGTCCGTACGCTGCGTCTTCGTCGCCTTCGTGACCACGGCGTAGTGGCGGAAATCGTCCATCGAGTCGGCCTCGACCGAGCGCAGTCCATCCCCCAGCCCGAGCAGCAGCGTAGCGCCGGCGGGACCGAATCCCTCCATCCGCCCGCGCACGGCGAACCGATACTCGGCCGGGAAGAAGCGGTATTCGAGCGCCAGGCGCGCGCCGTCTCTCGCGCCGGTGAACGTGAGGGTCGCACCCTCCGACCCCACCTGCACCTGTGTCGCGCTCGGCGTCAGGCTCCAATCCGACACGCGCGTCGTGTCGCCGCCCCCGCCGGCGCCGCCGGCCCCGCCGCCCCCCCCGCCCCCGGTGCGCCGATAGATCAGCAGCGGCACCCCTTCCCGGACCAGTTGGACGGGTCGTCCCGAATCCGCCTTGGCGAACGAGCGGTAGCCCAACAGCTCCGCGCGCACCAGGGCCCCGCCCCGCGTGGTGAAGCCGAGGCGATACAGGGGCGAGGTGACCCACACTGTTTCCGCGGGGGCGCTGGCGGACGGGCTGACAGTCGGAGTCGCCGACGGTCGCACCGGAGCAGTAGCCGACTCCGGTGCCGCGGCTGCTGGCGTCGTCGTGCTGTCCGGCCGCGCACCGGCCCGCCGGTCCGGCTTCTTCGGCGGGAAGAGGATGCTCGGCAAGACTGCCACGATGAGCATCAGGAGCACGGCCAGAATAACGCGTCGTTCCACTGGGTCCTTAGCCTCTGTGCGTCTACGCGTCTGTGCGTCTAGTAGTTACGGCACCGGATCGTAGCCGCCGGGGTGCAGAGGGTGACAGCGCAGGATCCGTCGGGCGCCGAGCCACACACCCCTGACCGCGCCGTAGCGTTCCACCGCTTCGAAGGTGTAGCGGGAGCACGACGGCACGAAGCGACACTGCGTGAACACCAGATGCGCCAGCGTCAGCTGGTAGACGCGAATGAGCGTCATGACGGCGCGCCGCGGCCAGCGCCGGAGATTCATGTGAGGCGTGTCACGCTCGCCGCCACTTCGGCGCGCAGCCGCGCAAACGGCGCGGCGTACGCGGCGCGCTTCGCGCGTACGACGAGATCGACGGCGGGGAGCGAGGCGACGGGGTAGCGTCTGAGAATCTCTCTCAAGCGTCGGCGCAGGCGGTTGCGGGCCACCGCGGTGAACTGAAAGCGGGGAACCACGATTGCCATCCGCGCGTAGCCCAGCGGACTCGGGTGCCACGCCAGGTCGAGATGCGGGGTGTACAAGCGGCGACCTTGTTCCCAGCACGCAGCGAGCTCCGGGCCGCGCGCGAGGCGCACGCGCCGCGGGAACCGCTCTCTCGTTAGTGACTCCGGTGTTTGGACGGCAGGCGGACGGTGAGGCGCTTGCGCCCCTTCTTCCGCCGGCGGGACAGGACGGCGCGACCCCAGACGTCTTTCATGCGCGCGCGAAATCCGTGCTTGTTGATGCGCCGCCGATTGCGCGGGCGATACGTCGGACCCATGCATTCCTCTCGTGAGGCCGGGAAACGTACACCGCCGCCGGCGCGGCGGTCAAGGTTGACTTTTCCACAAGCCGCGCGTAGTTTCGGGCCGCCCTTGCTGGACGTCCCACCTCCTAGTCAGTCGCGGATGGAGCAGTCTACTAAAGAAGCTTGGAAGCGACTCCTCGACGAGGCGCGGCGCGAACTCCCCGACGCCACCGTGCGGACGTGGCTCGAGCCCGCGGTGCCGATCGCGCTGGACGACGGTCGTCTGATCGTCGGGGCCCCGGACCAATTCGCCGTCGAATGGAACGAATCGAAGCACGCCAGCGTCCTGGCGCGCGCGGCCGAGCGGGTGTTCGGGCGGCCCACGGCGATCGTGTTCCGGGTGCAAGAGGATCGCCAGCAGCGACCCCAGATGGACTTCTTCGTGGCGCCGCGCGAGCCGGCGACCCTCGACAAGTCGGGCGTCCCGACCACGCCGCTCAACGAGCGGTATACGTTCCAGACCTTCGTGATCGGGAAGTCGAACGAGCTCGCCGCCGCGGCCGCGCACGCGGTCGCGGAAGCACCCGGCAAGACGTACAATCCGCTCTTTATCTACGGCGCCACGGGACTCGGCAAGACGCATCTGATGCAGGCGGTCGCCCATGCCGTGCTCACCAAGTATCCGGGCACGCGGGTGCACTACTTCGGCGCCGAGCAGTTCATCAACGAAGTCATCGAATCGATTCACGCGCGTACCATGTCGGAGTTCCGGCGCCGGTACCGCAACGACGTTGATCTCTTCCTGGTGGACGACGTGCATTTCCTCGAAGGGAAGGAAATGACCCAGGAGGAGTTCTTCCACACGTTCAACGCCCTGTTCGAGGGACACAAGCAGATCGTGCTCACCTCGGATCGGCCGCCGAAAGAGATCCCGGGGCTCGAGGATCGGCTGATCTCCCGGTTCGAGTGGGGCCTGGTGGCCGACATCGGGCACCCGGACCTGGAGCACCGCATCGCGATCCTGCGCAAGAAGGCGGAGCAGGATCATCTCGAGCTCACGATTCCCGACGACGTGCTGCGGTTCATCGCGGAGCACGTGCGCTCGAGCGTGCGGGAGCTCGAGGGCTGCATCATCAAGCTGCTCCTCTTCGCCTCGCTCAAGAACCGCGAGGTCACGATCGAGCTCGCGCGGGAGGCCCTGTCGGACAAGATCCGTCAGGGGGAGGAGGGGGCGAGCTACGCCCAGCCCACGCCGAGCATCGACCGGGTGCAGGAAGTGGTGGCCCGCCGCTGGGGCGTGACGCCGGAGGGACTCCGCTCCAAGGCGCGCACCAAGACGCTGACGATTCCGCGCCAGGTGGCGATGTACCTCGCGCGGAACATGCTCGGGCTGCAGCTCGTGGAGATTGGCCAGGCGTTCGGCGGGCGCGACCATTCGACGGTGATTCACTCGGTGGACAAGGTCGAGCGGCAGATGATGCGGGATCGGACGTTCAAGGAGCGCGTCGAAATGGCGCGCCAGGAATTGTCCGCACTGTAGTCAACATCGGGGAGCAGGTCATGTGGGCGGGTGTGGGAGCGGCGCGCGCATGTGGGGAAGGCCCGGGATACCAACAGTCCCAACAAACGGGTCACGTGACCGCGGGAAGCCCGCGGGCCCTCATGCGAAACGGCTTAGGCCGACGCGCCAACATTTCCCCGCTCTCTACTACTACTACTAGTAGTTCTATCTTAGTAGAGTAGTAGAGTCTTACTCCACAGAATACGCAAAAGGGCCACGGCACGGATGAAGTTCACCATTACACGGGAGCAGCTGCAGGAAGGACTGAGCGCGGTCGCCGCGGCCATCCCGGCCAAGACGACTCTGCCCGTGCTCGCCAACGTCCTGGTCGAGGTGACCAAGCAGGGTCTGCGGCTCTCCGGCACCGATCTCGACATCGCCGTGAGCACCACCGTCCCGGCCGACGTGGATGCGGAAGGCGCCGTCACCCTCCCGGCGAAGAAGCTCGTGGACATCGCCCGGGAGCTGCCCTCGGGCCCGGTCCGGATCACCGCCGCCGGCGAGTCGCGCGTCGGGATCGAGTGCGGCCGCTCGAAATTCAAACTGCTCGGGTTGCCGCGCGAGGAGTTCCCCTCGTTCCCTGCGGTCAAGTTCGACGGGGCGTGGAACGCCGCGGCGGGGGTGGTGCACAAGCTCGTGGGGCACGTCGCGTTCGCCGCATCGACCGAGGAGAGCCGGCCGATCCTGAACGGCGTGCTGTGGGAGCTCCGGCCCGACCACATGCGGATGGTGGCGACCAACGGGCACCGGCTCGCGAAAATGGACGTACCTGCGAAGGGGGGCTCGACCGCCGACCTGATCGTGCCGCCCAAGGCGCTCGAGCAGACCCGTCGTCTGTTTGCGGCCGACGACGCCCTCGAGATCGCGCGGAGCGACAACCACATCGGGTTCCGCGCCGGCGGGACCCTCGTGTTCTCCCGCTTGATCGAAGGGCCGTACCCGAATTACGAGCAGGTCATCCCGCGCGAGAACGACAAGGTCGCCACGGTTGACAAGGCCGCGATGGCGGCGGCGTTGCGGCGCATGAGCGTGGTCGCGAGCGATCAGACGCACCGGATCCGCCTCGCGTTCTCCGGCGGTGCCGTGAAGTTCTCGGTCCAGACACCGGACCTGGGCGAAGCGCAGGACGAGCTCACGATCACCTACGAAGGCGAGCCGCTCGAGATCGGCTTCAACGCGATGTACCTGCTCGAGATCCTGAAATACATGCCCACCGACGAGGTACGACTCACCTTCAAGGCTCCCGAGCGCGCCGCCACGGTGGAGCCGGTCGGGTGGGATGACCCGGCGAGCTATATGGCGCTGGTGATGCCCCTACGGTTGGTAGACTAGAGACGCTCAGGTAGACGCCGAGGCGCCTAGGCGCCGAGTGGATATGAGGGTCGAGTGTATAGGACTTCCTAATCGCTCATTCCTCATATCCACTTTGCGTCTCGGCGACTCGGTGCCTACCTACAAGCTGTCCGTCTGACTCCTTGTCGTGTCCACCAGCGTGTCCCCAGGCACCGGGAGCTGAACGTTCAGCGTGTCGATCGGCGGCACGATCACCGGCGGCACGACTAACACCGTGTCGGTCTCTTCCTCCGGTGGGATGTACACGTCCACACCGTGATATCTCGCGAGAATGAGTCCGCGCCGCGCGAGCGTCCGTTCGGGACGGAACGTGGGATTGGATGTGCGCGGATGCGGCAGCGTCGCCGCGAGCTCGGCGGCCTGCTCCTCGCTGAGACGCGATGCGGAAACGGCGAAGTACGCGCGGCTCGCCGCATCCACGCCCCAGATGCCCGGCCCCCACTCCGCCACGTTCAGATACAGCTCGAGGATCCGGTCCTTCGAGAGCGTGAGCTCGAACCGCAGAGCGGTGACCGCTTCCTTCACCTTGCGGATCGGATTGCGCGAGGAAGAGAGATACAGATTCTTGGCGACTTGCTGGGTGATCGTGCTCGCGCCCCGCAGCCGGTCACGGTGCCGCCACGCCGCGCCGACGGCGGACCAGAACCCGTGGGCACGGTCCACGCCGAGCGCATCCGCGATCTCGGCCGGATCGATCCCGACGTGCGAGCGGAACCGCGAGTCCTCGGCGATGATGACCATGCGCTGGAGGACGGGGGAGATGTTCTCGAGGTCGGTCGGGCGGACGGCCGGACGGGCGGACTGAGCACCCCCGACCGCCCGACCGCCGGTCCGCCAGTCCGTCTCTTCTCGCATCATCGCCGTCTCCCGCGGCCAGTGATCCCGCCACCACACGGGAGGCGGCCACACGGCGAACAGCCACGCGAGGACGACACCGCTCGTCCCTAGCGCCACGCGGCGCAGGTTCCTAGGTTTCGCGTCCGCCATGTCGCTCGATCTCACCACGCTGCGTCGCCGCCTCCAGAAAGCCCTCGGCAAAAAATTTACTGTGGGAGACGTCCTGGGCGAGGGCGGGTTCGCCGCCGTGTTCCGCGTCCGGGACCTGACCCTGGGACACGACGTCGCGGTGAAGGTGCTCGACCTGGGGCTCACGCCGTCGCCCGGGCTGGCCGAGCGGTTCGTGCGGGAGGCGCGCACCAGCGCGCGGCTCGAACACCCGCACATCGTGCCGATCTACAAGGTCGGGGGCTACAAGAACGAAGTCCTGTACATCGTCATGCGCTGCCTCGACGGGCCCTCGCTCCGCCAGCTGCTGGAAAAGCATCAGCGCCTGTCGCTGCGCGACGCGGCCCGGATCGCGCGGCAGGTGGCGGACGCGCTGGCCCATGCGCACCTGCACGGGATCGTGCACCGCGACGTGAAGCCCGACAACATCCTGCTCGACAGCGCGGGCCACGTGCTCGTGACCGACTTCGGGATCGCGAAGGCCGCGCAGGAGGCGACCGTCAGTCAGCTCACCACCGAGGGCATGGTGGTCGGGACGCCCCATTACATGAGTCCCGAGCAGGCCACCGGAGAGGACGTGGATGCCCGCTCGGACATTTACTCGCTCGGGGTCGTGTTGTATCAGATGCTCGCCGGGGTGCCGCCGTTCGACGGCGAGTCCGCCCAGTCCATCCTCATGAAGCAGGCCACCGCCACCCCCGTGCCGATCCAGCAGCACCGCAGCGAGGTTCCGCCAACGCTCGCCGGGGTGGTCGATCGCGCGCTCGCCAAGGACCCCGCCGAGCGCTTCCAGAGCGCCGAGGAGCTGAGCCGGGCGTTGGTCGACGCCCTCCCCACCGCGGCGCAGGACAGCGTAGGAATGCGGTCCTCCGTCCTGTCCGGCGCCCTCCAGGCAGTCGTGGGCCTCGGCGTGGTGGGGGCCCTCGTCCTCGGGGGGCTCGCCGTCCTGTCGCGGGCTCCCCGCATCTCGGCACACGCGCCCATTCCCGACAGCCTCGCTCAGCCACTGCGACGTCAGGGCGCGCTCGCTCCCGGAGACCCGGCCCTCTACGTCTTCTCGCCCCGCGGCGCCGACGATACCACGCTGCTGCTGGTGGCGCGCCGGAACGTGGCGGTGGTGACGCCCCACCGCGTGCGCGCCTATCGCCGGGACTCAGTCCAAGTGGGCTATGGGGCCGAGCTGCGAGGCGGCCTCTCGTTCCGCATGGTCCTCACCCTGTCGCGCGCGCGTCGCGACACCGTGTTTCGCCATCTCTCGTTCCGCGATGTGTACGAGCTGTCGCGCCGGCTCGGCAAGCTGATCGGTGAGAACTAGGGCGCCGACCGCCGCGCGCTGGTAAGGCGCCGCGTCGACACGCCGTAGACGCTCAGGGCGTCGATGCCGTGAGCATCGCCGGGAGCCGTCGCAATCAGACCGGCGGCGTCTTCACCGCCGAGCGAGAAGCCGAACGCGAGACCAGTGCGGCGCAGCGAGCGGTCGGTGTCGAGGCGGGCGAGCAGGCCGATGGGGAATGACGTCTCCGCTCGTAGTGTGCCGCCCAGACCCAGGGCGTAGCCCGCCACCCCATCGGTCGTGACGCGGCTGAGCGCAGATACGACGACCCGTCGCCCGGCGAGCCGCAGCGTCGCACTCGGGACGTATGTGATGCGCAGGGTCGAATCGCGCACGACCGGTCGTCCGATGTTTTGGATCGCTCCGCCCACCGACAGAGCCGGCACCCAGTCGTACACGACGCCCACGTCCCAGCCCGTGCTGGAGGTACCCCCCCGGTACAGCGCCGCCGCAAATCCTGCCGCGAGTCCCGCACGGCCCGCCGCGTATCCCACCCGGTAGGTGTGCCCCCGTTGGTGGTCGCTGAACAGGTCGCGCTGGTAGCCGAGCGACAGCCCGCGGGAATTGAGGCCGAAGGTGAGTTGCCGCAACTTGCCGCTCGCGCCCGGATCGCCGACCGTCAGGTCGAGATGGACCGACGCCGCTGGAAACGCCGCCAGGCCGGCGGCATTGACCCAGAGGGCCCGCGCGTCGCTGACGTCGGTGGGGAAGAGATAACGAGTGGTGGTGTTCGGGGCGACCTGGGCGAACGCGCTGGTCGCGAGGAGCAGGAGTGGCACGGACAAGCCGACCGTCCGACCGCGACCGCAGGGGAGTCCTTTAGGGTCCGACCGTCCGACCACTACGGCAGCACCGCGACCGTCGTGCGAGTCACCTGAATTACCGGGACCGCGACGCCTTGCACCGGCAGCCGCACGGTCAGGGTCGTCGAGTCCTGCCATTCACCGCCCAGGTAACGGCCGTCGGCGGCGATGTAGGCTACCCCGCTGCCCGTTCCTGCGCCGGAGAGCTCGAACGGTTGCCCCGCGTTCTTGCCGCCCCCGGCCACGCGATAGCTCTGGCTCCCCGCCACCCGTACGCTGCGGGTGCCGAGGCGGTCCTCCCACCCGCCCGCCGTGGAATGCGAGATCGTACGCCGCGACACTTCGGAACCGGTCCCCTTCTGGCTCGTCTCGACCGTGTCGGTCCAGGCGGCTCCGGGCTGGACGCCGTCGAGCGGCAGCCGCGGGAGAAAATCCCGGAAGTTCCCGAGGAGCTGCACGACGGACTGCGACACGGCGCTGTCCGACGGCAGCGCGTTCACGAACTCGCCGCGCGGCGCCACGCGTCCCGCGAACACGAGCTTGCGCACCTTGTTGGTGTTGTCCACGATCGGCGGCGGCGTTCCCGAGTCGGCGACGATCGAGTCCACGAGGAAGGTGGCCGGATATCCGATGCTGTCGGCGGGCCCCGTGATCGCCGTCGCCACGAAGATCCGGGCACCCACGTCCTGGGCTTGGGTCTGATCGCCGAAGGCCTGCTGGATGTGGAGCCGCCGGTGCACGACGTAGCGCACGGCGCTGGGTCCGTAGCGAACGACGTCGGGACGGCGCGCGGCGGGCCCCTCCGTCGCCGGAGCCGTCGTCGAGGTGCCCGGCGTGGGGGGGAGTGCGGGGGCTGCGACGGTGGGTGTCCCGCGAGTTCCGGCAGCGCAGGCGGCGGTGAGCGCCGTCCCTGCGAGCAGCAACCGACCAATCATGGTGCGCTCCCCGCCTTGGTTCGGCCGAAGACAGCCACCATCTCGGTCCCTTCGCTTGCGACGCGCAGCAGTTTCCAGCCGCGCTTGCGCATATCGGCGCGCCACCCGATGAGCTTCTCCCATTCCTGGGCGGTCGTCCGGAATACCCGCAGGTCCGCGACTTGCTCCCACTGTGCGGGGTAAGGCTTCGACGGTGAGGTCATGCAGAGATGGGCGGTAGGGCCATAAGCCGAGTTCTGTTTGCCCGCCGAAACGGGCAGATGGTCATCTCTCTGGGATGGCTGTCGCCAGCCACCTCACGCGGCCTACCCGCAGCTCAGGCGACCCGGGCCGGGTCTCGCTGCTTATTTGGCCTTGCTCCGACTGGGGGTTACCGTGCCACGCCTGTTACCAGGCGCGCGGTGGGCTCTTACCCCACCGTTTCACCCTTACCCTTGGATAAAGGGCGGTCTGTTTTCTGTGGCCCTTTCCGTCGCCTCGCGGCGCCCAGGTGTTACCTGGCAGTCTGCCCTCGGGAGCTCGGACTTTCCTCAGCACACCACTCGAACCGGCATGCCGCGACCATCACGCCCTACCGCCACCCGGTAGGAAAGCTACCGGCCCTGGAAGGGTCAGGGCAAGTCTACCGCGCGAGCCTCCGGAGCAGGCGGCCCAGGCTGTCCTGCGACATGCGTCGGCTGGCGCCCGGCCCGCCTGGCTCCTCGGGCGTGAGCCAGAACCCGTCGCTTTCCTGGAAAACCAGCCTCCTGACTCCCGACCAGTCGCGTGCCCGAAGCGACGGCGGAGCCAGGGCGACGGCGTGCACCATGTTGAGACCGCGCGCGCGCTGGAGCGCGAGCAAATCGCGCGTCCAGATCTCCGGGGTGAACAGCAGCAGCGGCCGGTCTGGGAGCTCGAAGCCGCGGAGCAACCCGAGCGTGAACCAGTCGGCCGGCGGCTGCGCCAGCCGGAACGCGAAATAGAGATCGCGCCGTTGTTTCAGCACCCGATCTCGCAGCACCATCGCGCGAGCGGCGACCTCATCTTCGAGAGCGCGATAGTATCGGGGCAAGAGCCCCGCGTCGCGCAGCGTCGGGTAGCGCGCCGCGAACGGGAGCGAGTCCCAGCCCCCGCCCGCCGCGCCGGCGCGAATGAGCCCCGCGAGCCCGCGCCGCCACGCTGCGTCGCAGAACTCCTGTCCCATCGAATAGCTGTGTGGCCCGGCGACGTCGAGGCCGAGCGCGATGACCAGCGTGCGCTGCTCCGCGGCGAGCCGGCCCAGAGCGCCGGCCGCGGACGGGAGCCCATCCGCCCACAACGTCGAATCGAGGGCGCACGGCGCGGGGAGCCCCTCGCCGCGCGCGCCCCGCGACGAATCCGCCGCGGCGTGGCGGGCGTTCCCATAGTCCAGCAGCGGGATCCACGCCACGCTCGTCGGCTGCAGCCGCTTCACCGCGTCCGCCCAGGCACGGCGTACGGCATCCCGCTCCTCCCAGCGGACGTGCAGGGAGTCCGTGCTCTCCGGGCCGGCGTCGCCGGCGAGCAGGTTGAACCCGCCGGCATCGAGCAAGGCGACGAGCGAATCGAGCGAGGCGCCCGAGCGCACGACGCGCCGCCCGTCACGGGTCGCGAACAACGGCGTCCAGAGCACCCGCATGCCCTGCTGCCGCAGCCACTCGGGGGTGCTGGTGGCGCGGGCGAGCTTCGGATCCGGAAGCAGCGGCAGCGTGATCGTGTCGACGCCCCGCGGGGGAGTCATCCCGGGGGCCGCGAGCTCGACAGGTACGGGCGCCTGCGCCAGGGCGAGGGGCACGCCACGTGCGGCGGGCGGGACGTGCGCCCACTCGGCCGGGCGGCGGGTCCAGCGGGCGAGCGCGTGGAGGAATTCGCCCGTCCGCTCCAGGGCGTCGAGCTGCTGCGCGGGAGCCGTCGTGGGCCGGAACTGGGGCCCCAGCGCGCCGAGCGCGTGGCGGCTGATGACGACCACGAGCCCGTCGCCGATCCGGGTCGCCGCCGCTACGCCGGCCCCCGGGCGGGGCGCCGGCGTCCGCGGGGCGCGCACGAACGCGTGCCGCGAGGTCACGGCGAGGAGCTGGGAGGCGTCGCGCGTCGCGAGGACATTGTTCCGGTCGAGCGGAAACGGATCGAACACCGAGCCCAGTGGCTCGTCGCCCATCGCCCGGCCCTCGGCCCACGGCTGGAGGCGGCCGGTGGTCGTAGCTGTACGCCCGGTGGTGTCCTCGAGGAGTCGGTCGCCGATCGAGATCCCGGTCCCCGCGAACTCGAGCCAGCGGTTCGCCGTCCAGCGGTCCAGATACCCTTCTCCGTCCGCATCGTAGCCGAGCACCACGACGCCGCCCCGGAGCACCCACTCGGTGAGCAGGGCCAGATCGCCGGCGGTGAGGGCGTCCGATGGAGCCTCAGGTTCGCGCCCGAGGAGGAACAGCAGCACGCGATAGCGCCCGAGATCGGCGCGCGCGAGGTGCGGGTAGAAGCGGCGGTATTCCACCGCATAGCCCTCGTCGCGCCACGGCTGGACGGTGCTGTTCAGCAGGGCGGGCTCCGACAGCGCCAGGTCGAGGAGCAGCAGGCGGCGCGCCTGTGGCTGGCAGGCGGAGAGGAGCAGCAGGGCGATGAGGCGGCCCGACCGCCTCATTCCGGCCGCGACTCCTCGACCAGCCGCTGGAACCGCGGATCGGTCCGGACCGGGTCGAACTCCGGCGCCCGAAGGTAGAACCAAAGCCGCGCGCCGCGGGGGCGAACCCGCTCGAGCAGCCCGAGCGCCCGATCCGCCTCGCGCAGGGCCACGAGCGCGCGCCCGACCCATGCGGCGTCGGTGATCGTTTGGTTACCCGCGGAGCGGATCTCGCGCTCCAAGCGCTCGATTCGGGTTCGCGCGGCGGGCGTGTCGGCGGCCTGCAGCTCGACGAGCGCCAGGACCGCCTCGGCGGGCACTCGGAATCCCGACCGCAAGCGCGCGGCCGTCTCGGCGTCGGCACGCGCCTCGGCGCGTTGGCCGAGCCGGAACTCTGCGAGGGCGCGGAGCACGTAGGCGTAGTCGGCCCCGGGGTCGATGGCCAGAGCGCTGTCCGCCCAGCGACGGGCCTCCGCGTATTGGCTCTGCCGCGCGGCGACCCGCCCGAGGTTGAACAAGGTGATCGGCCGCTCCGGTTCGAGCTGGAGCGCTCGGCGGTACATGTCGGCGGCGGCGGAGTCGCGGCCCAGCCAGAGCAGCGCCATCCCGTATTGGTGATGCGCCTCCGCATTCCGGGGATCGAGCCCGAGGGCGCGCAGGAGCGCCTCGCGCACGCCCGCGAACGTGCGCGGATTCCGGAAGCTGAGGAGGAAGCCGCGGGCCATCCACGCGTCGGCGGAGGCCGAGTCCTGCCGCAGGGCGCGGTCAGCCGCGTCGAACCCGCGAGACAGCACGGCCTCCGGAGACAGGCCGGGATACTCCCACCCCCAGTCGAGGAACAGCCCGTAACCGACGGCCACCCGGGCGAGGGCGGGCGTGAAGCCCGGATCGAGCCGCAGGGCGCCCTGGTATTGGTCGATCGCCCGACGCACCGCGCGCGGCGTCCGCTGTGCGAGCTCGTAGTTCGCGCGCAGGAAGCGATCGTAGGCTCCGGGATCGCGCGGTGGGCGGCTCGCCAGCGCCGTCCGCTCGACGGGGCGGAGCGCGCCCGTGATGGCGGTCGCTACGGCGCGCGCCACGGCTTGCGGAATCGTCTGCAGCGCCGTATCGCGGCTCTCGTACTGACCACCCCAGACGTGCACCCCGTCCGACGCCCGCAGCAGCTCGACGGTGACTGCCGGGCTCTGGCCCCGACCGGGCCGCCCCACACTGCCGCTGACGAGATACGCCACGTCGAGGGCGCGTCCCAGCGTCCCCGGATCATCCACCGCTCCCCGAAAGCGGCGCACGGCGTTGCGGGACTTTACGCTGAGTCGCTCGACTCGGCCAAGGCTGGTGATGATCGCCTCGGTGAGCCCGTCCGCGAGGTAAGCGCTCGCCGTGTCCGGCGTCTCGAAGTACAGGACGGCGACGCTCGAGGGTGCGGCCACGCGCTCCGGCACCACGGCGACGCTGCGCGCGCAGCGGAACCCGGTGTGGGTGAGCCACGCTCGCCGGTCCGGGAGGACCGCGCGATATGCGGCCGTCGCATTCGCAGACGGCGTGTCGAAGGCTCCCCCCTTGATGACGTGACCGGGCTGGCCCCGCGCGTCGGGGGCGGCGGCCGCCGTCCATTCCCATGCGTTGCCGATCAAGTCCACCGCCCCGACCCACGATCTGCTGGGGCTTCCGGCTCCGACCGGCGCGAAACCCTCGCGCAGCGAGTCGACGTTGGCCCGGCCGCGCTCCCAGCCATTACCCCAAGGATACTGGAAGCCGTGCGGCCCGCGGGCAGCCGCCTCCCATTCGTCCTCGGTCGGCAGACGACCACCGCGCTGCCGCCATGCGCAATAGGCTGAGGCCTCCGACCACAGTATGCCGGTCACCGGCCATTGATCCGGTGGCGCTTGGGTCCAGGGCGGGCCGGCTCGCGTGGCGTCGAGGAATCGCCGGTAGGCGGCGACGCCGACCTCCGCGGAATCTATGAAATACGCGTCGAGCTGGACGGCGGTCGAGTCGCGCGACGGGCCGCCCCGGCCCCCACCCCCCACCGGATAGAGTCCCGCCGGTACGAGCACCATCCCGGGCGGTGGATGGACCCGCGACCCACGCCACACGATCCACCCGAGAATCGCCGCGCCGAACGCCGTCGCGATCCACCGGAACGGTCGCGTGGGCGCGCGGCGCTCGGGAGCCGGGGCCGCGAGCGCGTCGACGAATGCCCGAGCCGTGCGGTGCCGGTCCGCGGGCGACTTCGCGAGCCCGCGGGCGAGCGCCCGCTCGAGGTGCACCGGAAGCCCGGGGCGCACCGTGCGGATCGGCCGCGGCGGGTCGTTGAGCACGCGAGCCGCGATCGCTTGCGCGCTCGGTCCGGTAAACGGCGGCTCGCCGGCCAGCATTTCGTACAGCACCGCCGCCAGGGAGTATACGTCGCTGCGCGGGTCGATCCGCTTGTCGCCGCTCGCCTGCTCCGGGCTCATGTAGGCCGCCGTGCCCACCGCGATGCCGGCGCCGGTCAACGTCGGCCGTTCCGATTCGCCCCGCTCCTCCATCAGCTTCGCGATTCCGAAGTCGCTCACCAGGGCGTGGCCGCGGGACAGGAGGATGTTCTCGGGCTTGACGTCGCGGTGGATCACGCCGTTTTCGTGGGCGTACTGCAGCGCGTCGCCGACCTCGGCCGCGATGCGGACGGCGTCGTCGACCGGGAGTGGTCCGTGACGACTGAGCCGCTGCCGCAGCGACTCGCCTTCCACGTACTCCATCACGTAGAACAGGAGGCCATCGGCTTCGTCCGCTTCGAACAGCGGCACGATGTGGGGATGGGACAGCTGGGCGGCGAGCAGGACTTCCTGTTGGAACCGGTCGCTCCCGAGGTAGGCGCGCGTGGCGGGCGCCAGCAGCTTGATCGCGACGCCGCGCCCGAGCTTCACGTCGGTGCCGAGGTACACCGTCGCCATGCCACCCCGGCCCAGCTCGCGCACCAGGGTGTAGCGGCCCGCGAGGGCACGGGCCAGGCGATCGAACAGCGGGTCGGCAGGCGTCGTCAGCCCTATTGCTTGGCGCAGCAGGCGCTGCCACCGCAGCCGCTCCACTGACTCCCGGTCCACCGTGCAATCGACTGCCGCCACTCATAGCCTGGGTGGGTCGTGTAGGTCGTCTTGTGGGGGAGGGAGTCGTACACGCGCGTCTTGAGGCTGTCGGAGACCAGGATCGAGCGCCACTGACCTCCTTTCTTGTCGACCCACCAATAGGTCCACCAGGGGCCATAGCCGAAGGGGGCGTACACGGCGTGGCTCCGGATTCTCGCGATGATACGTCCCTCGACTACGTCCTTCTCGTCGAGCGCCCAGGCCCCCTTCTCAGGTTGGATGATGGCCCAATCGCCGCTGCCGATATTGCCTGTGGCGAAATCCACGCGCTGGGAATCTGCGGCGCCGTAGACGCTATCGTAGACCAGACCGCGTCCGTATTTCACGATGCTGTCGACTGCTATCATGTCCACATCGGCCGGGGTGAACTGCGTCGGCCTCGGGGTCTCGTAGGGGTAATGGCAGCCCGCCAGGGCGAGCACCAGAACACACGACTTGACCGTCCAGGACCATCGCTTGCCGCTCGGCATACGACCTCCTTGTCCGGGATCGCGTTACCTCGCCATTTGTACAATCTGCTTCATCCGCGCCACAACCGGTTGCAGCGCAGGCTCCGCGCCGGACCAGAGGGTCACGACCGCGGTCGCCCAACGCCGCGCCGTCCTGTCGTCTCCGCGCGCCGCAGCCACGTCGGCGCGCAGCGCCATCATGCGTACCAGCCCACCCGCGAGAGGGAGATAGCGCAGCAAATAGCTGTGGAGCCTCGCGAGGTTGTTGAGTGGCGCATCGAGAGTCTGCTCCGCAGCTCCCGTATCGCCGACCGCGAGGAGCACACGGGCGTCGAGGTACACGCCGTCCGGCGGGGTGTCTTCGCGCGAGAGCAGCCCGCCCCGCTGCCTGAGCGCGGCCGTGACGGTGGTTCGCGCCGAGGGTGTGTCACGCTGTGCAAGGGCCCACTGCACGGCCATCTCCCACGAAGGCCCTGGGGGAGTCGACCGGTGCGCCGGGCGTGATCCCATAGCATCAAACACGAGCTCGGCCGGAACGTCGAGCAGCGCGCTCCGCACGACCGGACGGGATGTGGCGGGCAGGCCTGCAGTGCGCCGCTCGACCCGTGCCTCCAGCGCCGCGACGCTCTCGGCGGGGGCCCCTGTCGACGCATACGCGAGCAGTTCGAGACCCACTTGCAAGGCCGCCATTGGTATGGTCACCGACTGGTTATCCGCGCTCGCCGGATACTCGGTTTCGGGGTCTTCGGGGGCTACGAGACGGGCGGCGAGCGCCGGCCGCCCGAGCAGAACGGCCACCCCGGCGGGACCCGCGACCCCCCGGGGGACGGCGCGCAGCAGCGAGTCGCCGAGCCGACGCGCCCCTTCGAATTCTCCGGCCTTCACGAGGAGGCGGACGGCGGTGACGGCGTCGCGGACGCGATCCTCCGGCCTGTGCTCCAGCCGTTGGGCCGCCTGGATCTCGGAGAGAGCCGAGCGGGGCGCCTCAGCCGCAGGCGCGATGTTGCCGTTCACTTCGAGGGCATGCGCGAGCGCGCGGTGAGCGCGGGCGTCGCGTGGAAACGCTCCCACCCATGCCGTGGTGACCTCGATGAGGATTGCGCGATTGCGCCCGACCGCGGCGACGTGCGGTGCTGTGCCGGCGGTGAGAGTGTCGGCGTGCGCAGCCGGGACGGGGTGAAAGGCGAGCGTGTCTCCCTCGAGCGCGGGGAAGGCGAAGAACGCTTCGCCGTCGCGCTGGCCTGGGCGCCACCAATAAATCTCCGCCTGCAGGATCCGGGTCAGCCGCTCGGCGGCCCGCCTCCCGAAGATGAAGTTGAACGAAGGCGCGAGCAGCAGCGCCCGTCGGTACGCCAGGACGGCGGTGTGCCAGCTACCGCGGAACACGAAACGTGCGGTGTCTCGAGCATCCCGCTCGACCACCGGATCTCCCGCGTTGCACTCCGCGAGCCCGTACCATCCTGCGAAACTCGTCGAGTCTGCCTCCACGATCTCGCGATATCGGCGGCAGGCGTCCGACCAGGCCCGCTGGAACATGGCCTGCTGGGCGAGCAGCAGGGCGCCATCGGCCTTCCCGAGCCTCGCGACCAGGTCCGCCGTGCGACGGGCGATCACGGTCCGATCACGCGTCCCGTCTGGAGTGGAATCCGCCGTCCATAGCAGCGCCTGGCCGAGTCCCAAGTACGCGCGCGCGAAGGCGGAATCCGCGGCGATCGCCGCCCGGAACTCCCGCGCGGCGCGGTCCAAGTCCCACTCCCGAATAGCCCGTTCACCCAGCGCGTAGGCGCGCAGGGCACGAAGCGAGCGGGTCTGCTCCGCGCCGGCCCCCCGAGCCGCGCCAAGATCGGCCCCCAGTAGTGAATCGGCGAGCGCGTTGAACGCCGCCCCGATCGCGCCGTTCGCCGCGACCCGGGTCGTGCTCTCTCGCACCGGCGCGCCACCACGCGCGACGTCGTACAGGCCCGCGGTGAGCCGCAGCGTGTCGCCAAAGCTCCACAGCTGTCCCATCACCAGCCTTCCCGCGCCGAGCCGACGGGCGATCGCGAGCGCGGTGTCGAACGGGATGCGGAACGGCGCGCGCGCGCCGTGGCGCGTCAGCGCATCGTAGACGCGCGTCTTATCGGCCAGCCGAACTTCGATCCAGCGCGCAAATCCCTCGGTGAGCAGCTCGGCGCAGTCGGCGCCGTCGAGCGTGCTTTGCTGGCCGCCCTCGCGATGCGCAAATGGCAGGATCGCGTAGCGGGCCGTGTCGAGCGGCACGCGCAAGGTCCCGCAGGGGGGCGGGGAGCCATCGGGGCACTGCCCGGACCCACGGGTCGCGAGACCGAAGCCCAGGGCCAGCACGGTCGCGACGATCCGCCCGCCCGATCGTCCCGTGCTCACGCATCCCCCGCGGCGAACGGCAGCAGTGCCTCCCGCATCTCGAGCGCGCGCTGCCAGCGCTCCGCACGCGACTTCGCGAGCGCCCGCGCTACTACCGCGGCGAGTTCCCGGGGCACGTCGCGCCGCAGGCCGTGCAGGTCGGGCGCCGGGTTGTGTTGATGCATGTCGAGCACGGCCGCCGCACTGGGCGACGAGAACGGCGGGCGGCCCGCGAGGCACTCGAACAGGACCACGCCGAGGGAGTAGAGGTCCGTACGGCCGTCCACGTCGGGAACCCCCTGCGCCTGCTCGGGACTCATGTACTCCTCGGTGCCGACCACGAACCCGCTGCGGGTCACCCGGTCATCCCCCGAGCTGGCGATGGCGCGCGCGATACCAAGGTCAACAAGGACCGCGCCCTGAGGGGGTGGCGCGAGCACGATGTTGTCCGGCTTGATGTCGCGGTGGGCGATCCCGTGCGCGTGCGCGTGCTCCAACGCGTCGAGCACTTCCGCGGCGACGGCGACCGCCTGGGGGATCGGGAGCCGGACCTCGCGGCGCAACGTTTGGCGGAGCGTGTCTCCCGGCAGGTACGGCATCACGTACCAGAGGAGATAGTCCGCTTCGCCGCTGTCCATCATCCGGGCGATGTGCGGGTGATTGAGCTGCGACGCGAAGCGGATTTCGCGCAGGAAGCGGTCCGCGGCGACCGAGACGGCCAGCTCGGGGTGCAGCACCTTGATGGCGACCTGGGCGCCGCGCGAGTCCCGGGCGGCGAAAATCGACGCGTTGCCGCCTCGACCCACCGCCGTAAGCACGGTGTAGCGATCCCCCAGGGCCTTGCGGACCCGCTCGATCAGGTCGCGTCCCGGCATGGCGTCCCCTCCCGCGCGGTGGCGCCCGGGGCGCTGCCTCCCGAAATGAACGGCCGCCGCACCCGACCCCCGCGGGAACGCGTTAACAATAGGCACCGGGACGGCGCGCGCTAGATTGCCCCGATATGTCCAGGCTCGAAGCCCTTCGGGGGGACATCACGCAGCAGGCCGTGGACGCGATCGTCAACGCGGCGAACACGACGCTGTTGGGCGGCGGCGGCGTGGACGGCGCCATCCACCGCGCCGCCGGGCCGGAGCTCCTGAAGGAGTGTCGCAGGATCGGCGGCTGCCCCACCGGGGAGGCGCGCATCACGCAGGGCCATCGGCTGCCCGCCAAGTATGTGATTCACACGGTGGGCCCGGTGTGGAGCGGGGGGCAGCGCGGCGAACCGGCGTTGCTGCGGAGCTGCTACGTCAACGCGCTCCGGCTCGCGGCCGAACGCGGGCTTCGATCGATCGCCTTCCCCTCGATCAGCACGGGCGCGTATCGCTATCCCGTCGAGCGGGCGGCGGAGACTGCCGTTACGACCGTGCGGGCGGCGCTCGGGACGGCGACCTCGATCGAGCTGGTGCGGTTCGTGTGCTTCAGCGAGGCCGACCTGGAAGTGTATCGCCGGCTCCTAGGCGAGTGAGACCCGCTCGCGCCGCGACGACGTACGGCGCGAGGTCGGCCCCCACCCCCTGCCCCACCGCCATCACGAACCGGTACGTCGTGATCGCCGTGGCCCGGTCGCCCGCGCGCTCGGCGTCGTTCGCCCGCTCGAGCAGCTTCTCGAGCGTCGCCGGCTCGCGATAGATCAGCGCTGGGTCCCCCCGCACCCGGGAGGCGAACTGGAGGAACCACAGGGCGCCCCCCGCGGCGAGCACCAGGCTGGCGCCGAGCAGGAGGAGCGCCACGCGGCGGGCGCGCCGCGGCGACGCCGGCACGGCCTCAGGCGGCATCCGCCAGCCGGGTGAGCGCTCCCGCCGTCGCTTCTGTGACCATCGCCATGAAGGTGTAATCGAGCGTCGCGCCCGTGTCGGTCGCGCGGTGGTAGTGCGGATTCCGGAGGAACGCCGTGTCGGTCAGCATGAGCGATGGGTAGCGGGCGTCCCAGAAGGACGCGTTGTCGGAGAGGCGCGTGACCGGGAGGAGCCAGCCCCGCAGCCGCGTCGCGTAGGGGACGAGTGGCAGGTCCGGCGCCGCGGCCCGCGCCCCGGCGGCGAAGCCCTCGAGTAGGTCGCGGGAGCGAGCGTCGCCCACCACCGCGAGGAAGTCGCCGGTCCGCGGCACGTCGATCCCGAGCAGCGGGGGGACGATCTGCGTGCCCGGCCTCGCGTCGCGGTAGCCGACCATCTCGAGGATCAACGCGCCGGCGAGCGGCTCGCGGCGCGCCCGCTTCTCGCGCGCCAGGGCGTGGCTCCCGACGCGGTACCGGCCGGTCACCGTCTGCAACTCCTCCAGATCGAACCCCACGAACTCCACGCCGGCCTGTGGCCTGCGGCAGGCGAGGAAGCGGGCGCACTCGAGCAGCGCGGCGACGCCGCTGGCGTTGTCGTCCGCACCGGGCGTGTGGGCGGTCGAGTCGAAGTGGGCCCCGATCAAGAGCCGCGGCCGTCGCACATCACTCCCGGGTACACTGCCGACGACGTTGTGGTACGTGCGTCCGCGGAACGAAAACGGCGCGAGGTCGACGCCGAGGCCGAGCGTCCGCAGCTCGCTCGCGATGTAGTCGCGGGCGGCCCGATGACGCTCGGGCGCCGCGCGCGGATGGCGGATGCCTTCGAGCGCCGCGACATGACGCCGCAGCCGCTCAGCCAGGGCCGCGCGTTGACCGGCGGTTGAGGCGGCGTGGGCTCCGCGCGCGGGGTCCGGGCCGGGTGCCGGCGCAGCTTGAGCCGGGGTTGATGGGTCCACGCTAGCGTCTCTCCTGCATGGTGACCGTCTGCACTGTCCTGCCCCCGCCGGAGCGTCCCCGCCTGGATGCCGCGGGCGACGGCTGCTTCACGACGCTCCATACCAGCTCGTTCCGGGACGCGCTGCGAGCGGCCCGGCGCAAGCGGGTGGACGCCCTCGTCCTCTCGGTCCACACCTGCCGCGGCGACGAGCTGCCGGCGGTCGCGCGCTTCGTGCGCGAGTTTCCCGCCATCCCCGCGGTCGCCCTGGTGTCGCGGCACGACCGCACCGCTACCGAGACACTGCTCAAGCTCGGCGCGACCGGCGTCCGCTCGGCGGTGGATTGCACGGACCCAGCGGGCTGGCGCCGGCTGCGGGACCTGGTGGGCCATCCGGCGTCGCCGGCCGCGGCCCGCATTCTCGCGCGCGTCGTCCCCGCGCTGGAGGAGGGGACGGGAGACGTGCGCGCCTTCTTCGAGGCCGTCGCACGGCTCGCGCCGGTCCTCTCGACGGTGCGGCGGCTGGCGCGGCAGCTCCGCATCTGCTCGAGCACCCTCATGTCCCGCTTCTATCGGGCGGGCCTCCCGTCCCCCAAAACCTACCTCGCGGGCATGCGGCTCGTGCACGCCGCCTACCTGTTCGCCAACCCCGGGCTCTCGGTCGCCGACGTGGCGTACCGCCTCGACTATTCGTCACCACAGAGCTTCGGGCGGCACTTGAAAGCGATGCTGGGCGTCACCGCGGGTGAATTCCGGCGCCGCTTCCCCTTCGAGGTATCGCTCGAGCGCTACGTGGACCTCTTGATCACCCCGTACCGGGAAACCCTGCGCGCGTTCTGCCCACTCAACGCGGGATTGTGGACCAAGGACTGAACGCGACTCGCGCTTCCCGGCCGGGGTGATCAGTCCGCCGCGGCGCGGGTAACGGGGGGCTCTCCCACTTCCGGCTCGCGCTTGAGCACCGAGAAGCGCGCGATGCTCCCGCGCAAGCGCTCGGCCAGTTGCGCGAGCTGCTGGGAGGTGGCGGTGAGATCGCCCATCGACGTGATCTCGGCTTGAGTCGCGCCAGCGGCGCCGTCGGCTCGTTCCGAAGAGGCGCTCGAGATGGCCGCCACCTGCTCGAGCGACTGCGCCAGCTCGGCGAGGCGCTGCGCCTGCCCGCGGGACACCTCGGCGGTGGCGTTCACCAGGTCGCCCACCAGCTCGATGCCCGTATGCAGCTCCTGGAGGGCCGCGTCGGCTTCCGCGGCGACCGCGCCGATGTCGCGCACCTTCGTCTCACCCGACTGCATCGCCCGCGCGGCGGCGTCGATGCCAGCGCGCAGCTCCGAGACGAGCTCCGCCACCTCCCGCGCCGACTTCCCCGCCTCCGCCGCCAGCGCCCGCACCTCGTCCGCGACCACCGCGAAGCCCTCGCCGTGCTCCTCCGCCCGCGCCGCCTCGATCGCCGCATTGAGTGCGAGCAGGTGCGTCTGCCGCGCGATCCGGGCGATCGTTTGCGCGAACACGCCGATCCGCTCCGACATCCCCGACAGCCCGGCCACCGTCGCGGCCGTGGTTCGGACCTCCTCCCCGACCGCGCGCAGCGTCTGGCTCGCGCGCGCCACGCGCTCCCGGCCCCGCTCCGCTGCGGCGACCAGGCGCGCCGCATCCGCCTGCATCAGCTCCGCGCGCACCCGCAGCGACGCTGCCTGGTCGGCCGCTTTGGCGCTCTCGCCGCGGGCTCCCTCCGCCATCTCGCGTTGCTTCCCGAGATCCGTCGCGAGCCGCTGCGCCGTCTGCGTCACGGTCTCCGACGTGGCATGGAGCTCCTCGGCGGAGGCCGCGAGCTGCTCCGCCAGCGCGGCCACCTCGTCGGCCTCGCGTTGTACGGTCGAGATCGTGCCGCCGATCTCCTCGATCATCCGGTTGAAGCTGCGCTCGAGGAAGCCGAGCTCGTCGGACTCACCCGCGGGCGCGCGCACGGCCAGGTAGCCGCGCTCGGCCTCGCCCATTACGCTTCGGGCGTGGCGGATCCGCGCAATCAGCGTGGCCGGAATCCGCTTGAGCGCCATGGCCACGAGAATGAACACGAGCGTGTCGAGGCCCGCGTTCGTCAGGCTCGCCCCGGGGTCGTACAGCGCGTTGTGGAGGAAGCTCGAGCCCAGGTACGCGATCGCCCCGGTGAGCACCAGAAAATTCCCCACGGTGTGGCCCTGGTCGAACGCGTACGGGAGGACAGCGAGGAAAAATGCGGCGACGAACCCGCCACGCCCGAACCACACGACCAGCACGGCGACCAGGAACACGTCGAACAGCGACAACGCATACACCAGCCACCAGCGGTACCAGCCGCGTTCGTGGATGAGGCCCAGGAGCTCGTTCACGAACGCCGCCCCGCCCGCCACGAGCACCATGGTCGTGGGCCGCGTCCTCACCGCCCCGAACCCCCACCCCACCAGCCCGAGGGCGAACCCGAATGCCACCATCACGCGCCGCAGCCGATGAGTGCGCGAGATGGTCTCCAAGTCCTTGAGCCGTTGCTCGAGGCCGGCGCCGTCGTCTTTCCACCCTCGCACCAGCGAGGCGAGAGACGGCCGCGATGATCCTGTCGGAAGCGTGCTCACCCGGGGCTGATCATACACCTCAGGTGTTCCGGGCGGCAATCTCCCGTCAGCGCAGCCCCCCCAGCCCCAGCTCCGTGGCGGTGACGAGCGCTTCGACCGGGTGGCCACCCTGCTCGAGCGCGGCACGGCCCCCCTCCTCCCGGTCCACCACGGCCAAGACGCCGAGGACGCGTCCGCCCTCCTCGGTTATGGCGGCGATCGCCTCCGCAGCCGAGTGCCCGGTGGTGATCACGTCTTCCACGACGACGACGGCGACACCGGGCTTGAAGCAGCCTTCGATACGCCTACCCGTGCCGTGGCTTTTCGCCTG
>Ga0209474_10000172_pt1 | contig 78524 bp, 73 predicted proteins | sample GraSoiAngelo_145_FD_185902 | JGI IMG/M metagenome (GOLD analysis project Ga0209474, IMG submission 185902) | Grasslands soil microbial communities from the Angelo Coastal Reserve, California, USA - 14_1009_05_20cm (SPAdes) (version 2) | ecosystem: Environmental > Terrestrial > Soil > Grasslands...
AGCTCCGCAGGGGTGCCCAGGTGCTGAACGAAGAAGAAGATGGCTGCGCTCGCTCCACTCGGAGATGATCCGCGAGGTTGAGATGGCCTCCTTTGAGGCTCGTCATATCGAAGAACGCGCCCACCAGTTGCGAGAACGGCTTGATCGCGCGTTCCAAAAGCTGCTCAAGCAGCCTGCGTAGAAGCAACCAGATGCCACATGCTCTCTACGTCAGAACATCGACCGCCGATCAGGATGGCGCGGCGCAACTGCACTCGCTCCGTCTTGCTGCTGCTGCGTCGGTGGACGGCACCGAGGGAGTTCATCGACCTGGGGCACTCGGGTGCGAAGGCGAGCCGACCAGTGTTGGGTGAACTGGCGCCTCGGATGCGACGCAGTTCATGCAAGTTTCCCGCGCTTCGAAGAAGCTTGACGGCTCTGACCCTTGCGTTGGCCGGTGCTTGCAACCGATGCGACGCGCCCGCGCAAACCAAGTACTCGTGTAACAGCATCGATCCGACCGCAGACGGGTGCGTCGGCGATCCCGCTCTCGGAGCCGACGCCGGGGCCAATCCCACGACGTACCCGCTTGGCTGCATGGCGGAGTTGCCGTACTGCAGTCCGTACTATCCGGACAGGCACGGTCAGCCGTGCAAGTGCGACGACCTGCATGTACTCGATGCAGGTCCGCAGTGGGTTTGTCCGATGTGACACAACGCAGTGTGCGGATTTCGTCACCGGCTCGACCGTGACTGGTGGGGGAAACCCTCGTGCGAATTTCCCCACGCTGATCCCTGTGAGCAGCCGGGGTTGCGGAAGCCTGGACCTTTGCGCAAGGCCGCAGCCTGCGCAGGCGGTCGATCCAGGCGCAGGCGACCCAAGCCATCGAGCAGGACCAGGGAAAGGGCCAGGAGCAGCGGCGGCAGGGCGCAGGGAATCGGCGGCAGGAGAGCGCGGTTTCCTGCGCCGTCGTTCATCGACCTGTCGATCTGACCCATTTCAGGCAGTACCGATTCCCCGGGGGGGCGTCGGCGCCGCCGGACTGTATGTCCCCGTAAATGCTTCGGGATCTGTCCGAACAGGCCCGTTTACAGTGGCGTGGGTCTGATCTCGCGCTGGTCGATGCTGCCCTTGCGGGAATCCCGCCCTCGGGCGGTGCGGCACGTTCGCCCGCGCAGAGAGCGGCTTCCGGCCGGCTCCAGGCCGCGCTCCACCCCAGGTACGAACGGAAGTTCCTGCTGAGCAGTGCGCATGGCGTGAGCGTAGCGAGAGGATCTGACACGCCGGACGACCTGACCGCGCGCCGTCACAGGAACGGGCCGGGCCGGGGGTTGTGCCCTTTCAAATGGGGGAGTGACTTGGCGAGGCACTTTCCGCCCATGGCGGGTCGATGTAAGACCGGCCAATGCGAACGGTCGTCGCGCTGTCCACGATTCTCGTTGCCGGATGCGGCGCCGCTCAGCAACCCTGCTCGACCGACCCATTCATCTACCGGGATCAGCGATGTGATGCACCGTTGCCCGACGGAGGTGGAAGCTGTGTCGAGGTCGGAAGCGGCGAATGCTACGCGCGCTGCACGATGGATGCGCAGTGTCCGGCCGATGCCCGGTTTTGCCGGCTCCTCGGGCTGTACAGCGGAGGCGACTTCAACTGCAACGCGAGCGTACGCGTTTGCCGCCCTGTGGATCACAACGACTGCCGCCCTTGAGGACCGGAGCCGCGCGCGACGGATGCCGCCTACACCTTGTCGTCGTCCAGCCCGAAGAAAGTCTGGATCGACGACAGAATCTCGGTGCGCTCCTCCTTCACCCGCCGCTTGCGCGCTTCCGCGTCCAGCCCCTCCCGCACCGACTCGAGCTCGACCCGGCGCTTCGCCATCACCTGGGAGATCACGGTCGCCATCTCCGGACGGTTGCGCAGCACCGATTTGAAGATGTCCTTGTCGATCCGGTACACCTCCACCTCGGTCGCCGCGACTACCGACGCTGTACGGCGCTCGCCGGTCATCACTCCCATCTCGCCGAAGACGTTGGGCGCGCAGATCCGCGCCACCAGCTTCTCCGCCGCGCCCTCGCCGCGGACGCGCACCTCGCATTCGCCCCGCGCCAGCACGTACAGCCAGTGTGCCGCCGAGTCCTGCCGGGTGATGATCTCCCCCCGCCCGAACGGCGCCGGGCGCATTCCTTCCGCGAGGCGCTGCCGGTCGTCGGACGAGAGCCCGTTGAACATCTCGATCTGCTCCAGCGCGCTCACCCGGTGCTGAAGCTCGCGCTGCACCTTGCGCTCGCGGTGCTCCGGATCGTCCATCGAGACCCACAGCGCCTGTCCGGGAACCGCCAGCGGAATCCCCGCGCGCTTCAGGGCGACGTAGACGCGCACCCGCACCGCCGACGACGTCGGGTCGTCCGCCGCCAGATCCGTCAGCCAGTACCTGACCGCGTAGTACGCGAAGCTGTCCGCGCCCTGGCGGGCGAAGTCGTAGCAGAGGCAGTTCGGCGGCGGGAATGGGGCCACGTTGGCGATCGGGGTGCCCTGGAGCGCGTCCTCGACGGTATGGATCACTTCCTCGGGCGAGTAGCGGAAGTCGACGTTGAAGTAGACCCACATCCGGTGCTGCACCGGCTGGTCCTGCCGCTGGCCGAGGATGGTGATGTTCTCGCCCAGCAGCACCGAGTTGGGGACGATGATCGTGTCCCAGTTGCGCGTCTCCACCACCGTGTGCCGCCAGCGGATGGCGCTGATCCGGCCCTGCTGTCCCGAGGAGAGCTGCACCCAGTCGCCGATGTGGATCGAGTCGTCGAGCTGCAGCGCGATGCCGCCCAGCACGTTGCCCAGCGTGGCCTGCAAGGAGAGGCCGAGCACCACCGTGACCACGGCGGAAGTGGCGATGATCCCTTGTAAGTGAACGCCGCTGCGGTGGAGGATGCCGATGAACGCCAGCATGTACGCGGCGCCGAGCGCGAGGTCGTGGACGATGTTCGCCACCTCGATGCGCAGCGCCAGGAGCACCAGGTCGAAGAGCAGGATGGCGACGAAGTCGATGATCACCAGCACTTCGAACAGGTCGGCGAGGAACCATACCCGCCGCGCCCACCCGTCCGCGTGCACCAGCCCGAGCACCGCGGCGAAGACGAAGGTGGTGAGGTAGAGCATGTAGAGGATCGACGCGCGGCGGATGCGCTTGCGCCGCCGAGGATCGACTTTCTGGATCAGCGCGGCCAGCGTGATCAGGAGGGCCGCCAGAAACAGCAGCGTCCAGGGCGAGGCGTATCCGAGCCATTGCCTCGCGCGCGGCGTCGGCGCGGGGAACGCGAAGGGATCCTCGCCCGCCTCCGCCTGCGCCGCGACGATGACCGCGCCCGCGCCGGCGGCGGCCGCGGCGGCGGCATTGGTCTGCTGCTGTTGCTGGGCCGCGGTCTTCCCGTCCGGCTCCGCGCGGGCGCCGAAGGACAGCGCGAGGCAGAGGACGATCAGCGCTCTCACTGGATGCCGTAAACCTCGTCCAGCTCGCAGACGTGCAGGAAGTCCTTGCGCAGCGCGCGGATCTCCGCCTTCACTTCGTCGATCACCGCTGGCTTCAGGTGATAGAGGTAGATCTTCGCTCCGCGCCGATCGAGCTTGGACAGCTCGCCCATCATCGTCCTGGGCGTCAGATGGCCGCTCGCGTCCGCCAGCCATTGCATGCTGCTGGGAAAGCTCAGCTCCACGAACACGGCCTTGACGTTGGGCGTGGCATTGATCGCCTTCCACAGCTCTTCAGTGGGCCCGGTGTCCCCGGAGAAGGCGATGGCGCCGTTTCGCCCTTCGATGATGTAGCCGACCGAGTACACCGGATGGTGCACGGGCACCGCTCGGATCCGCAGCCCCTGGCAGGCCACGGGCTCGTAGACGGGAATGGTGTCGAAGGCGATGACGGGCTTCTCGCGCGTCGGAATGGTGCGGAAATCGGGCCAGACGCGATTGTTGAAGACGTCCTTGTCCATCGCTTCCATCGTCTCGGCGGGCCCGTGCACGATCACCGGCTTCTCCCGCTTGCCGACCAGCAGGTCGGTCATCAGCGGAACGTCCTTCACGTGATCGAAATGCGAATGAGTGAGGAAGATGTCGTCGATCCTGACGATGTCCTCCAGCTCGAGCGCGGCGGTGATGGCGCCCGCGTCGATGGCCAGCTTTCCGTCGATGAGAAAGCACGTGGTCCGGTGCCGGGGGAGCTCGCCGCCGTGGCAGCCGAGGACTTTGATGTTCATCCCGATTCCCCTCAGTCCCCGAACCGCTCTTTCATCTCGAGAAACTCCAGGTATTTCTTCATCTTGCCGGTATCGGGAACCAGCACTCCCTCCGGCACCAGCGAAATGATCTTTGCCTTGGCGGTCTTGTTGACCGCCTCCTGCACCTCCGGCGCGTTCACGCCCATGCGCACGTGCAGCTCGTTCAGGTTCACGCTGAGCAGCCTGCCCTGCGGTGTGTCCTTTCCCCGCTTCAGCGCCGCCTGCCAAAGGTAGTGCACGACGCGGCTGCTCGGGTCGCGAAAGAGGAGATTTTCGATCTGCTCGTCCGCTTCCTGCAGGCGGTCGGAAAGCTTCTTGATCAGGCGGACGGCAATTTCGACATTGCCGCGGATCATCGCCTCGAACGTTTTCGGGTCGATCACCAGGAGCTTCGCGTCCTCCGCCACCACGGCGCCGGCGGAGCGCGGCTTGTGGTTCAGGATGCTCATCTCGCCGAAGAACTCTCCAGCGCCCAAGGTCGCGAGAATCTTCTCGGTTTCGCGAACGGTCTTGGTGATGTTCACCTTGCCGGCCTGGATGACGTACATCTCCTTGCCGGGTTCTCCTTCCCGGAAAAGGACGTCCCCGCGCCTGAACTCCTTCCCGAATCGCTGGAAGAGAGCGTCCTCTCCGGCCATGAAGAAGTCCTACCAGCGGAATCGAGTACCGGTCAATTTAGCTACACGTGACGCCAATCACACTGTTCTTGCCTACTTGTGCTCCATCCGGAAGACCCCGTCCCAGCTCTTTTTGGGGGGCTGCGCGAGCATGCGATCGCAGCGCGAGCGCATCAGCGCCGAAGGGCCGTCCCGGCCGAATCGCTCGAGCAGCGAATCGAACTGCAGCCGCGCTTCGGCAAAGTTGCCGACACGATACAGCGACAGCCCCTGCGCGTATCCGTTCAGGAGCGGCAGCTCTTCCGTGGACGGCGCACCGCGCCCGCGCAGCTCGAAGATGCGGACCGGCTCGTCCTTTCCCTGCACCTGCACCCAATCGAGCTCGCGCACCGTGTACGCGAGGTCGTCCTTCAACGCTGCGCGCGCCGCGCTGAGCGTCCGCTCGGTCACGACGATTTGCGTTCCGTACTCCTTGTTCAGCCCCTCGAGCCGGCTGGCCAGGTTCACGTTGTCGCCCATCACCGTGTAGTTGAACCGCTGCGAAGATCCCATGTTCCCGACCACCATCGGCCCGGAATTGATCCCGATTCCGACGTCGACCTCGGGAAACGAGGGGCTCTCGATGCGCCACTTCTGTCGCAGCCGCTGCAACGCCTCGATCATCTCGAGCGCTGCATCGCAGCCGTTTGCGGCGTGCATCTCCATGTGCACGGGCGCGCCGAAGAAAGCCATCACCGCGTCGCCGATGTACTTGTCGAGCGTCCCCCGCTTCCGGAAGACGATGTCCGTCATCGGCGAGAGGTATTCGTTGAGCAGCTGTACCAGCTCCTTGGGCCGCAGCTTCTCCGCGATGGCGGTGAACCCGCGAATGTCGGAGAACAGAACCGTCAGGTCCGCCTCCCTGCCCCCGAGCTGGAGGTTCTGCGGCTGCTCGAGCATCTCCTCCATCACCTCGGGGTTCAGGTAGAGCTGGAACGCCTTGCGGAGCTGGCGCTTGTCCTTCTCCTCCGTCGCGTACCGGTAGACGGTGACCAGCATGAACATGGTCCCCAGCTCCGCCAGCGGCAGCGCGGCGAACACCTCGTAGCCGGCCCAGAACGCTACGCTGACGCAGGCCCAGACCGCCGCGGCCGACAGCGCCAGCACGGGAAGCACGGACTTCACCTTCACCCGCGCGAACAGGAACGCGAAGGCGAGCGCGAGCACCAGCGCCAGCCCCACTTCGACGAGATCGACGCCGAGCCCGCGGCGCAAGAACCTCCCGGAGAGGAGGTTCTCGACCACGTTCGCGTGCGTCTCGACGCCGGAGGTGATCTTGTTCAGGGGCGTCACCCGCTGATCGAACGTCCCCTGCGCGGTGGCCCCGACCAGGACGATCTTGTTGCGGAGGTCGGCGTCCTTCTTGCCGTCCATGATGTCGGCGATGGAGTAGTTCTCGAACGTGCGATCCTTGCCCAGGTAATTGATCGTCATCAGGCCGCGGCCATCGACCGGGACGCGGAGCTTGCCGCCGAAGTCGACGAAGTCGAGCAGCGCGCCCTCCTCCGGCGTCTGCGTGACGGGAATGACGTCCTGCGGCTCGAGTCCCAGCGCGATGGCCGCGAGCGACGTATCCAGCGATGGGTAGTACCGATCTGCGACCCGCATGGTCAGCGCGGTCCGCCGGATCACGCCGTCGAAGTCGGGAAGGCTGTTGAAGGAGCCGATCCACTTCGTCGACTTCAGGATCTGCGTTAGCGGAGACCGCAGGCCGGCGTACTGCTTCGCCCAGGTCAGCTTGAGCGGCGTCGAGATCTGGCTGTCGGGGCGCTCGCGCCATTCCGGCTGGTGGATCTGCATCGCCGACAGCCTGCGGGCCTGCTCCTCCCCGTCCTGCGGATGAAGATCGCGGAGCTCCGGCTCGGTGAGCAACACGACTCCCAGCACCACCTTGCCGGCGGCGCGCCCCACCGCCTCTCCCATCACCGTGTCGGGATCCTGCCCGCCCAGGTCGTGGTCCAGCTCGGCGCCGTACGCCTCGTGCTGCTTGACCAACGTGTCGAACGTCTCGCGCGAGGCCGCCAGCTTCTGCGCGCCATCCGCGAGGCGCCCTTTGGCGGTCTGGTAGATGGGCTCCGCATCGGGCTTCACCTTGCGGTTCAAGAGCTGCAGCGCGGAAGCCGCGCCGGCGATCTCGGACTCGGTCTCGTCGAAGCGCTCGATCGCGGCGCGGTTCTGCGGCGCCGCCAGCGAGATGTCCTCGAACCGCCTCCGATACCGCTTGGCTCCAGCGAACTGGCCGCCGAGGTCCTCGTCCGAGAGGCTCATGTCGAGGCCGATGGCCTTGACCCCCACCGCATCGAGCTTGTCGACGAGCGAGGCGAGCACCCGCCGGTCCCAGGGAAACCGGCCGAAACGCGCGATGGCCGCTTCGTCGACGGCGGCGATCACCACCTGCCCCGAATGCGAGCTGCCGAAGAGGCTCACGCGCTGCAGGAAGCGTAGGTCGGTGAGCGCGCCCTCCATGCGCGTGAGCACCGGAACGTCGGCGCGACCGGCGATCTGCAGCAGGTGGAGTGCCGCGAATGCGAGCCCCGTGCACAGGCCGATGCGGAACGCACTGATTCGCGTCAGCCAGTCGAGGAGGCGCCGCATGAGCGCAGGGTACACCAGCGTCCGGGCGGAAGCCTTGAAGCTTCTGCAGCCGGGGAGCGACGCCTCGATGGGTTGCCCGCGCGGTTACATTTCCTTCCATGATCGAGGTCCCGTTCGACTTGGTCATCGATACGCGGTGGAGATCGATTGGTCGGATTCTTCGACGGCAGCATCGGACCTGCTCCACGTTCGGCGCCTCGGATCGGTGCGCATCGCGCTGCGAAAACTCGTGTAGACCCCGGGGCCGAAGCTGTCTAAGGTGCGCGCCCGATGACGGACAAAGGCCTCACGTACCGCGACTCCGGCGTCGACATCGAGCGGGGCGACGCCCTGGTGGAGCGGATCAAGCCGCTCGCCCGGCGCACGGCCCGGCCCGAGGTCCTGGCGGGCATCGGCGGCTTCGGAGGGCTCTTCGAGGTTCCCCAAGGGTACCGCGAACCCGTGCTCGTGGTCGGAACCGACGGCGTGGGAACCAAGCTGAAGCTCGCGTTCCTGGCCGGCAAGCACGACACCGTCGGCATCGACCTGGTCGCGATGAGCGTGAACGACGTGGTGGTCTGCGGCGCCGAGCCCGTCGTCTTCCTCGACTACTTCGCCACCAGCCTCCTCGACGTGGCGGAAGCGGAGCAGGTGATCAAAGGCATCGCGGAAGGATGCCTGCGGGCCGGGTGCGCGCTGATCGGTGGCGAGACCGCCGAGCTGCCTGGTTTCTATGCGCGCGGCGAATACGATCTCGCGGGCTTCTGCGTCGGCGTGGTGGAGAAGAGCCGGATCCTGGATGGTTCGCGGGTGAAGGCCTCTGACGTCGTGGTCGGGATGGCCTCTTCGGGCCTGCACTCGAACGGCTTCTCCCTGGCCCGCAAGGTGTTCGACGGCAACATCGCTCCGGATCTCGCCCGCGAGCTCCTGGAGCCGACGCGGATTTACGTCAAGGAATGCCTCGCGCTGCGCGACGCCGTCGAGGTGAAGGCCTTCGCGCACATCACGGGCGGCGGGCTTCCCGGAAACCTGCCCCGCGTCCTGCCCGACGGACACCGAGCGGCGCTGCGGCGCGGCTCGTGGCCCGTGCCCGAGGTCTTCTCGCGCATCCAGAAAGCGGGCAAGGTCGCCGAGGCGGAGATGCTGCGCACGTTCAACATGGGGATCGGCATGTGCGCCGTGGTCTCCAGGAGCGAGGCGGCGCGCGCCATCGACGTTCTCGCGCGCAGGGGTCAGCCGGCGTTCGAGATCGGCGCGATCGAGAGCGTCAAAGGGCTCGGAGAGCCCGAAGTGGTCGTCGCGTAACATGCGCATCGGGGTGCTGGCGTCCGGATCGGGGTCGAACCTCCAGGCGATCCTCGACGCGTGCGCCTCGCGGGCCATCCCCGCGCAGGTGGCCGTGGTCATCTGCAACGTCGCAGACGCGAAGGCGCTGCAGCGCGCGGAAGCGGCGGGCGTGCCCGCGATGCTGCTGCCTTACCTAAAAGTCGCATCGCGCGAGGAGTACGATCGCCAGGTGGTGGCTGCCCTGCAGAAGCACTCGGTCGATGTCGTCTGCCTCGCTGGCTTCATGCGGCTGATCACGCCGGTTTTGCTCGGCGCCTTCGAGCGCCGCATCCTCAACATCCATCCCAGCCTGCTGCCGGCGTTCCCCGGACTTCATGCCGTGCGGCAGGCGCTGGCAGGGGGCGTGCGGGTCTCCGGGTGCACCGTGCACGTCGTGGACGAAGGCACCGATACCGGTCCCATCGTCATCCAGGCGGCGGTGCCGGTGCTGGACGGCGACACCGAAGAGACCCTCGCCGCGCGGATCCTGGTGCAGGAGCATCGGTGCTACCCGCGCGCCATCGCGCTCTGGGCGCAGGGGCGCGTCCGCATCGAGGGCGGCCGCGTCCGCATCGCCGGTGCGCCGGGTCGTCCCGATCGCACCATCGCTTCGCCGGAGCTTTCCGACTGATGCCCGCGCCGATCGCCAAACCGGTTGCGAAGCGCGTCTACGACGTGGCGATCCTCGGACCGGACGTCGGGGGAGCCGCGGCTGCCGCGCTCTGCTCGCGGCGCGGCCTGCGTACCCTGCTCGCCCCTCTCGCTCCCGTCACCGCGGCGCGCGAGAGCGAGGGATGGCTGCTCCCCGGCGCGCAATCGATCCTCCCGCCGCTGCGGCAGCTCTCGGGCGCCGTCGGCGTGCTCGACGAGGCCGGTCTCGGAACCGACCTGCAGCGCCAGGGCGGAGGTCCGGGCTCGTTCCAGATCCTCACCGAACGCCTCCGCCTCTCGCTGCCACAGGATCCGGCGAGGCGCCGCTCCGAGCTGCGCCGCGAGCTGTCCGACGTCGGCGCCGCCGAGGCCGAAGCCGCGCTGGAGGCGCTGGAGACCTTGGGCCGGAGCTGGGACGATTTCCTCCGCGAGCCGCCGCCCTGGCCCCCGCGCGGCTTTCTCGAGCGCCGCCGGCTGCGCAAGGTAGTGCCCGCCCCGCCGCAGCTTCCCGAAGGGCTGATCGGAGAATGCCTGCATGCGCTGGCGCCGTTCGTCACCTCGCTGCCCGGCGACGTAGCGCCGGAATCGCTCGCGCGCGAGGCGGCCGCGATGCTGCGTGCACCGTTGCGGGTTTTCGGCGGCGCCGCGCAGCTGGCCGAGCTGCTGCGCAACAAGTGCAGCGCGGCCGGAGGCGACGTCATCCCCGACGTGGCTGCCGAGCAGCTCCGGATCGAGAAGAAGGGCGTCGTCTTCCAGCTCGGCGGCAGCGAGGTGCGCGCGGCCTGTCTGGTGCTGGCGTGCTCCGCGGAGCGGATCGCGGCCATGGTGCAGGACGGGGCGCGGGCGGAACGGAAGCTGGCCGAGGAAGCGGCGCTTCCCGTCGAGCGGAAGGTGACGCTGGCGCACTACGTGGTGCGCCCGGAAGGCCTGCCGCAAGCGCTCGAGGACGCCGCTCTCGTTCTCGGTCACCCGATGGGTCCGCTGCTGCTGACCACGCTTCCGGCGCGGCGTGCGCGCGGCGAGAGCTCCGGCGAGAAGCTCCTCACCGTCGCGCGCGTCGCCGACGCGGGATTCTCCGACGATCAGGCGCTCGTGAGCAGCATCCGCGCCGTCCTCGAGCCGATCTTTCCCTTCTTCGAGCGGCATATCGTCCACCAGGGCGCGGACGTGAACCCTCCGCAGCCGCACCCCATCCTGCGGCCGCTGGAAAACGGCGATCCGGTGGGCCTGCGACCCGCTTCCGAGGCGGACGAGCACATCGTCTTCGCCTCCGCCGCGACCTATCCCGGCTTCGGCCTCGAAGGGCAAATCCTCGCGGCTCGCGCGGCTGCCGGCCAGGCGCTTGCCCTTTCCGGCCGCAAGACGGTGAGCGCGACTTAGCGCCCGGCGCCGCAGGCGGCGTCGGGGCTTGACGCGCGCGGACTTTTGAGCACAATCCCGCGTTCCTTTCACGGCAGTGAGGCTTTGCGATGGCGTTCAAGTGCGATCTTTGCGGCAAGGGTCCCCTGGTCGGCAACCAGGTGTCCCACGCCAACAACAAGACGAAGAAGCGGACCTTGCCGAATCTGCAGCGCGTGCGCGCCCTGGTGAACGGCTCGCACCGGCGTCTCCGCGTCTGCACGCGCTGCCTCAAGGCCGGCAAGGTCACCAAGGCGGCCTGATCGCGGCCAGTGTGAGCGAGGGAAACGGCAGCGCCGTCCTCGATCCCCGCGGCGTGCGGCGCGCTTTGCAGAACGCGCGCGGCAAGCAGAAGCTCGCCTTGATTCTCGACGCTCCGAACCCGGAGCAGCTGGTCGCGGCTCTACCTCCCGAAGAGCTGTACTTCACGCTTCTCGACATCGGACCGGACGACGCTCCGGAGCTGGTGTCGATGGCGTCCCCCGAGCAGTTCCGCCATTTCGTCGACATGTCCGCCTGGCGCGGCTCCGACGAGGGGCCACGGACGCCGCAGGTGCTGCGGTGGCTGCGGCTCGCGCGCGAGGGCGGCGCGGATCCGGGAAAGTTCCGCCAGCAGCTCTGGTCGCTGGACATCGAGCTGTTGGCGCTGGTGCTTCGCCGCGAGCTGCGCGTCCACGATCTCACCGAGGAGGAGCCGCCGCCGCCGCACAACCCGGGCATGGCGTACTACACGTCGGATCGGCGCTTCCTGCTCGAGTTCACCGGGTCCGGCGAATACGCGGCGGTCCGGCAGCTCATCGAGGACCTGTACGCGGACGACCCTTTTGGCGCCGGCCGGCTGATCGAGAGCATCCGCTGGGAGGTGCCCACCGAATTGGAGGAGTCGGCCCGCAGGTGGCGAGACGGGCGACTGCGGGATGCGGGGGTTCCCGAGTTGGAGGAGGCGGCGTCGTTCTATGCGCGGCCCGCGGCGCGCAAGGCGCAGCCGCAGGAAGCGACTTCCGTGCAGGCGCTCAGCGTCCCGCCTCAGCCCGTGTTGGAGGCAGCCCTCGATCTGCTCGGCGGCGAGGAGCTCGATCGGGCGGAAGAGTCGGTCGTCTATGCCGCGAATGCCGCGCTGGTCGCCAACCGCATTGAGCTCGACGACGCGGACGAGGTGCGGGAAGAGCTCCGCGATGCCCGGGCAACGCTTTCGCTGGGCCTCGAGTTGCTCTCCGGGGGCGATCCATCACGCGCAGCGCGAACCCTCGTCGACACCCCGATCCGGACCGTCTTCCAGACGGCGATGGGCGAGGCGTACCGGCTGCAGACGCGGGCCCGGAGCATCGCCGCGCAGGCCCGCCTTCCGCAGGCACAGACCGCGACCACGCTCGACGAGCCGCTGGAGAGCGTGGTCCAGGCTCTGTCGCGCCAGCGCCCGATGTTCCACGAGCCCGGGCAACGCCGCCCGCACGCGCTCGCCTCGCGCTTCGAGATCGCGCGCGTGGAGTCCCTGCTCGACGAGGCGGAGGCCACCATCGGGCTGCTCGCCTCGCTTGGGCTCACGCCGGTGGAGTTGGGACGAAAGGCGGAAGAAGCGGGCCTCGGGCCGGCGGTGGTCAAGGGCAGCGTCGCGCTGCGCTCGCTCGTCGAGTCGCAATTGCGCGGCGAGGCGTTCTCGCTGCGCGGCGCGACCGACGAGCCGCGGGAGAACCCGCCCGCCTTTGCGCAGAAGCTCGACGAGCTCCTGCGCGTGCAGGCAGCCGACGACGCCGGTCGCAGGGCGCGCCAGCGCCTGCGGGCATTGCTGGTGCCGGCACCTGTACAGCCTAAAGCATAGGCCCAAAGCCTTTCCTGAGTCCGGCAGCGCCTATTTCGCCTGCTCGCAGCGCGCGAGATCCTCGGCGAGGCCGCGCGCAACGCTGTCCACCTGCAGCGTGGTCAGCAGCAGCGGCTGTCCGCCGTAGATCTGAATCGCCCTGAGGTCCGAGGTGCCCATCGCGAGGTTCTTCTCGAGCCACTGCGCCAACTCCGGCTCGATCTGGATACCCTGCATCTCGAAGACGCGGGCGAGCAGTTTGCCCCGCAGTCCGGCGCAGGCGGCCCGGGATTCGCGCACCGTCGTTGCCGGAGCGGGGGGCTGCGGCTCGGCTGCTTCCGTCTGCGCGGACGACTGCCGTCGCTCTTCATGGACGACGATCAGCTCGCCAGGTTCGGCCTGGTCGTCGCCGGGAAGGACCTCGTAGCGGATGTACCCGTAGCCGGGCAGCGACTTCGTCCGCATCTGCGGGGCATCCCCGGCGGCCTGCGTCTGCTGCACTCCGGCCGCGAGCGCTGCCAACGCGCAGATCGCGGGCCATACGACGGACATACCCCACCTCCGCGCGCAAGGTGGGCCGCTGGCGCACACCGCGCAAGACACAGGGCCAGCGCGAGAGTCAGATGGACAACGTTTCGCGACGCCCGCGGTGCTGGACCCTCGCCTTCAATGCCGGTCCTTGAGCGCCTTCCGCACCGCCTCGAGCAGCTCGTCGGGCAGTAACGGCTTCTCCAGCGCCACGGTGGCGCCGGCCGCCATCGCCATCTTCTGGTAGTCGGTGCCGAGGCTCGCCGAGAGCGTCAGCACCGGCAGCTTCGCGTACCGCGGATCCGCGCGCAGTCGCCGCAGCACGGAGAGGCCATCGAGCTTGGGGAGCGCGACGTCCAGGACCACGATGTCCGGCCGCACTTTCTCGATCGACTTGAGCGCGGCGAGGCCGTCCTCCGCGCCGACGACTTCGAATCCCTGGGCCTCGAGGAACTCGATGTACATGTCCCGGGAGTCCGCGAAGTCCTCGACGATCAGGATGCGCCCCGCGGCCATGTCGAGATGTTTAGCTTTGTTTGCCGCTCGTGGGCACCGGCGCTGGCGGACTATGTTGACCAGGTGATCGGCGGCGGCAGACTCGTCCTGCGCATCTACGCCATCGGCCTGGGGCAGGTGGCGGCGCTGGCCGCGGCGCTGGCCATCGCGCGCGAAGCGAATCGGCGGCCGGCGCCGCCCCACGCCGAGCAGACGCGTTTTCTCGTCGAGGAGATGGCCGCGCACGCGCAGGACGGCGCCGCCCTGGAAGCGCGGCTACGCGAGCTGAAGCAGCGGACGGGAATGGAGGTGCTCCTCGAAGATCGCTCCGGCAACCGCGTGGCCGGCTCGGCCAGCATTCGCCGGCGGGGCCCCGGAACGTTCACCACGGCGTGGTCCGGCGGGACCGCGCGGATCTTCTCGCCACCGCCTGGGCCTCCGCCCGACGGCGGCCCGCTCTTCGCCATCGCCGCCGCCGCGGTGCTGGTCGGGATCTCCGCCGTTCTCACCGCGGCCTGGCTGGCGCGCCCGCTTCGGGTGCTCTCCGCCGCCGCGCGGAACCTCGGCGGCGGCAAGCTGTCGACGCGCACCAACCTGCGCCGGAGCGACGAGCTGGGCGACGTCGCGCTGGCCTTCGACGAGATGGCGGGACGGATCGAGTCGCTGGTGCGCGGACAGCGGGAGCTCCTCGCGAACGTGTCGCACGAGCTGCGCACGCCGCTCGCGCGGATCCGCGTAGCGCTCGATCTCGCCGCCGAAGGGAGCGCCGAAGAAGCCGCGGCCCAGCTCTCGGGCATCGCTGGCGACCTGGCGGAGCTGGAGCGGCTCACCAGCGACATCCTGGCCAGCGCCCGCCTCGAGCTCTCCTCGGCGCAACCGCCTGTGCGCGTCGAACGGACCTCCGCCCGCGAGATGGTGGAAGACGCAGCGGCGCGGTTCCGCGCGCATCACCCCGCGCATCCGCTGCGCGTCGAGAACCGATGTGGCGACGCCCAGGTCGACGTCGATCGGATGATGCTGCGCCGCGCGCTCGACAACCTGCTCTCGAATGCGGGCAAGCACGGCGGGCCAGGCGAGGTGGCGTTGCTCGCCGACGCAGGCGACGGACGGTTGACGATCGAGGTGCGCGACCGCGGCGCGGGGATCGCGCCCGAGGACATGGAGCAGCTCTTCACGCCGTTCTTTCGCGCCGACCGGAGCCGCGCGAGGCAGACGGGTGGACTCGGACTTGGGCTCCTCCTGGCGCGCCGCATCGTCGAAGCGCACCGCGGCACGCTGGAGATCGAGAGCAATCCAGGCGACGGGACCGTGGCGCGCATCCGGGTGCCGCTCGCTTCATGAATGTACATCCGCCGATCATCGGCGGTGCACCGACCCGGTCGCGGGCCCGTCGTCCGCCGGATATGATCCCTGGGTGACGTCGCCCGACGCCGGCATCGTCGTCCTGTATGTGGAGGACGATCAGCGTCTGGCGCAGCTCACCGCGAAGTACCTCGAGTCGCACGGCCTGCGGGTGACCGTCGTCGCCAACGGCCTCGACGCGCTCGGCGAGGCGCTGCGCATCCGCCCCGACGTGGTGCTGCTCGATCTGATGCTGCCCGGCATCGACGGACTCGAGGTGTGCCGCCGCCTGCGCGCCCGGCTGGACACGCCCATCCTGATGGTCACCGCGCACGGGGAGGAACCCGACCGCGTCGTCGGGCTGGAAGGCGGCGCAGACGACTACATCGTCAAGCCGTTCTCCTCCCGCGAGCTCCTCGCCCGCATCCGGGCCCAGGCGCGCCGGGCGCGCGGGCGGGTCGGACCTTCGGGGCAAGCGGTCGTGGTCGGCGCGCTCCGGATCGAGCCGCAGGCGATGCAGGCCACGCTCCAGGGTCGTCCCATAGCGCTCACGAGCTATGAGTTCGCCTTGCTCAAATCGCTCGCGGAGCGCGCCGGTCACGTGCTCAGCCGCGAACAGTTGATCGATCTGGTCCGGGGCAGCGCCGAAGAGGCGTTCGACCGATCGATCGACGTCCACATCTCGCACCTCAGGCAGAAGCTCGGCGACGATCCCCGCAATCCGCGGTTGCTGAAGACCGTCCGGGGGGTCGGATACATGCTCGCTTCCGCTTCATCTTCCGAAACATCGCAGTAAAGAACCGGCAACACAGTGCTGACACACTCCGCCCATGAATGCCCGCCTGCTCGCTGTCGCCTTGGCCGCCGCATCGGGAGCACGCGCCGCCGTCGTGCTCCGCACGGATCCGGCAGACGCTTTCAAGCCCATCGTCGACAAGCTCCACGGCACCGTCATCGATGTCCGCGGGCGCACCCCGGTGACCGGCGACGGCGGACAGCAGGAGCTGGAGACGCTGACGCACGGCACGGGCGCGCTCCTCGGAAACGGGCTGGCCGTCACGACCCTGCATGCCGTCGCCCTTCCCTCCCCGGAAGGCAGGATGGTGCCACTGGCGCACGTCGAGGTGCTGGTGCCGGGCGAGGAAACGATGGAGGCGCAGGTGATCGCCGGAGTCGCCGACCTGGACCTCGCGATCCTCTCGCTGCCGGCGGCGGCCGCGGCGCTCGAGGCCGCGCCGCTTGCGCCAGACTTGCCGGCCTCGGGCGACCCGCTGATCGCCATGGCCGCCGACGACGAAGCGGTGATCGGCGTAGGTATCGAGGTCGCCGCCGTCGACGGCGACCTCATCCTGCTGCGCGGCCGGCGGATGCTCGACTCGCGGTTCTGGGGCGGCCCGCTGTTCGACGCACGCGGTCGCCTCGTCGGCGTCGCGCTCATGTCGCTCGGGCCGTCGAAGGCGATCGCCGCGCGCGCCATCCAGCGCCTGATCGATCAGCGGATGCGGGCGCAGATGAAGTGATGCTATCCGGCATTCACCTGTCCCACGCGGACGCCGAGCGGGATCGTTCCGGTGAATCCTGACGCCGTGTCGCCGCTCAGGCTCAAGAGCAGCACCGTCTGGTTTCCGTAGATGTTGTCCGCCGAGTTCCGCGTGTCGCGCGTCGACCGCCCGCTGTACGGCGAGACGTTCTTGTAGACGGTATCGGTGATCGTGTCGTCGAAGAAGACCTGCGTCGTTGCCTCGGTGGTGGTGTTGTTCGAGGCGTCGAACAGCCTGACCTTCACGTGGATGTGGACGGCGCGGCCGGAGTACCAGCCGGGATAGATGGTGGTGAAGCGCGCCACCCCGCTCGCGTCCGTGACCTGGTAGCCGCGCAGGAAGTTCTGTCCCGCGGTGCTTCCCTGCACGTCCGAATAGATGCCGCTCGCGTCGCAGTGCCAGATGTCTACCTGCGCGCCCTGCAACACGGCGTGCAGACGCCTGAGGCATACGCAGAGACAGCGAACTCGGGCGTCATCGGCAGCCCGGGGCGCGGATTCGGGCTCGCGATCCCGTTGGTATCGAAGCGGATGTCGGATCGGTTCAGCCGCTCGTCGACCCAGTACGGCCCCTTGGTGGTGGTGGGATCGAGAAGGCAGTCGGCGGTCGTCCCCCCGTCGGTCACCCTGGTGCCACCGTCCGAGGTGCCGCTGCTGTCCGTCCCGGTGCCGCCATCGCTGGCTCCGCCCGAGACGACGTCCGCGCTTCCGCACCGGGAAAGGATCACCGCGCCGAGCCCTGCTCCAAGGCCCGCCTTGAGAAAACTCCTCCTCGTTTCCATGCGTTTTTTCATCCGCCGAAGCTGCCTGGCTGCGGTGGCGCGCGTGTTGGCGCCGTGTTTCGTATTGTGTGCGCCGACAGGCGAGGGCTACAGTGCGTCCCCCGTGAACGCCGAGACCATCGCCGTCGTCGACGATACCGAGGGGACGCGCCTCGCCTTGCGCCGCACCCTCGAGCGCGCCGGATACGACGTCATCGAGGGCGCCTGCGGCGCCGACGCCCTGCGGATCGCGCGCGATCGGCCGCCTTCCCTGATGGTCCTCGACGTCCACATGCCGGATCTGATGGGGCCCGACGTGGTGAAACGGCTCAAGGCCGATCCCGTCACGCGGACGATCCCCATCCTCCACCTCTCGGCGAGCTTCACCGAGGATTCCGACCGCGCATTCGGCCTGGACAGCGGCGCGGACGCCTACCTGACGGAGCCGGTGGAGCCGGAGCTGCTGCTGGCGACCATCCATGCGCTGTTGCGATCGCGGGCGGCCGAGCGCGTGGCGGAGCGCGCCCTGCAGACCCGGGACGAGTTCCTCTCCATCACTTCGCACGACATCCGCGGCCTGCTCCAGGCGCTGCGGCTGACGCTGGACGTGCAACTGCTTCGCGCCCAGGACCGCAACTTCGAGCGCGAGGCGATGGTCCGCACCATCCGCCGCTCGGTTTCCGACGTCCAGCAGATGACGCGCCTGGTGGAGGACCTCCTCGATCGGTCGCAGCTCCAGGCGGGCAAGTTTCTCCTGCGCCTCGAGGATCTCGACCTCGCCGAGCTCGTCCGGGACATCGTCCATCGTGCGACGGACGAGGCCACCGCCGTCGGCAGTACCCTCGTTTTCGACGCGCCGCTGCCGCTACCCGGGAAATTCGACCCCGTGCGGATCACCCAGGTCGTCGCCAACCTTCTCTCGAATGCCATCAAATACGGAGCGGGCAAACCGGTCACCGTGTCGGTGCGCAAGAGCGACGGCACGGCGCGGATCTCCGTGACCGACGGCGGCCCCGGGATCACGGCGACCGAGCAGGAGCACGTCTTCGACCGCTTCGAGCGCGGCGCCGCCTCCGAGCGAGCGGGCAGCTACGGTCTGGGTCTCTGGATCGTGCGCGAGCTCGTCCGCCTGCACGGCGGCACGGTGACGGTCCATAGCAATCCGGGAGAAGGCGCGACGTTCACGGTGATCCTGCCTCTGTCGACCGTGCTACGAGCGCGCGAATGATCATCGACGGCAAGGCCATCGCCGCGAAGGTGCGCGCCGAGGTCGCGCAGGCGGTCAAGGAGATCGAGAAGCGCGCCGGCGTGACTCCGGGGCTGGCGCTGATCCGCGTCGGCAGCGATCCCGCGAGCGAGATCTACGTCCGGGGCAAGGCGAAAGCCTGCCAGGAGACCGGCATGGCGGGCTTCGAGCACATCCTTTCGGAGCAGACGTCCGAAGTGGAGTTGCTCGCGCTGGTCCGGGAGCTGAACGTCAATCCCCACGTCCACGGCGTGCTGGTGCAGCTCCCTCTGCCCAGGCACATTTCCGCCGACGAAGTGCTCGAGACGCTGGCTCCGCAGAAGGACGTCGACGGCTTCGGCCCGCACAGCGCCGGCGCCCTCTTCACCGGCCGTCCCGGCCTGCGGCCGTGCACGCCGCTGGGGATCCTCCGGCTGCTCGACGAGGCGCAAACGCCGTTGGCCGGCGCGCGCGCTCTGGTGGTGGGCCGCTCGAACATCGTCGGCAAGCCCGTGGCCATGCTGCTCCTCGAGCGGCACGCCACCGTCACCCTGGCGCACTCGCGCACGGCCGATCTGGCCGGTGAGGTCGGGGCCACCGACGTGCTCGTGGCCGCCGTGGGAAAACCGGCGATGATCCGCGGCGAGTGGGTGAAGCGCGGCGCGACGGTGATCGACGTCGGCATCAACCGGAATGCGGCGGGCAAGCTCGTCGGAGATGTCGAGTTCGCGCCGGCAGTGGAGCGCGCCCGCGCCATCACGCCGGTGCCCGGCGGGGTGGGACCGATGACCATCGCCTACCTTCTGTCGAACACCATCCAGGCGGCGAAGGCGCAGCTCAGCCTGACATAGGCGACTAGAACCTCTCCTCGAGGGCACCGAGCAACTGTTCCGCGTCGATGGGCTTCACCAGGTGCAGCGCGAAGCCGGCGGCGTCGCTCCGCGTCCGATCGCCGTCCTGCCCATACCCGCTGAGCGCGACGAGGATCGGGGCCTCGCCGCCTGCCTGCGCGCGCAGCCGTGAAGCGAGCTCGTACCCGTCCATCGCAGGAAGCCCGATGTCGAGCACGGCGATGTCGGGGCGGAACCTGGGCGCCGCGGCAAGCGCCGCTGGCCCGTCGCCTGCGGTCAGCACGTTGTGGCCGGCGGCCCGCAGCAGCTCGGCGAGCATCTCCAGAGCGTCCTCGTTGTCGTCGACGAGGAGGATGCGCCGGCCGCGCGACGTCCGGCGGACGGAGCTGCGGCGATGCCCGGCGGACGCGGCGGGCTCCACCCTTTCCGGAGCCGGCAGGCGGACGGTGAATACGCTCCCCTTGCCGGAGCCCGAGCTCTGCGCGCTCACGCTGCCGCCATGGAGCTGGACCAGGCTGCGCACCAGGGCGAGCCCGATGCCGAGTCCACCGTCGCCCCGATCCACGGGCTGGCGGCCCTGCACGAAGAGGTCGAAGACGCGCGGCAACAGGTCCGAATCAATGCCGTTTCCGTCGTCGCGCACCTCGATGACGACCTCGCCCAGCTCATTGCGCGCGTGCAGCGAGACGTTTCCTTCCGGAGGCGTGTACTTCGCCGCGTTGGTGAGCAGGTTGGCGATCACCTGCGAGAGCCGCGCTTCGTCCGCGTCGAGCAAAAGGACGCCGCGCGCCGGCGCGTGGACCTCGAAGTGGTGCCGACGGATCTCCAACATCGGGCTGGCGATCTCCGCCGCCTTGGCCAGCACGTCGCGCAGGTCGATGCGCTGCCGCCGCAGCTCCAGGACGCCACGGGTGACTCGCGAGACGTCGAGGAGATCGTCCACGAGGCGGGTGAGGTGCTTTGTCTGCCGCTCGATCACTTCCTGCTCGCGCGTGACCTGACCGTCGCCGCGCAGCTTCATCAACTCGAGGGCGGTGAGGATGGGCGACAGCGGATTGCGCAGCTCGTGCCCGAGCATGGCGAGGAACTCGTCCTTGGCGCGGCTCGCGGCCTCGGCCTGTTCCCTGGAGCAGCGCAGCGCCTCTTCCAGCTCCTTGCGGTGCAGGAGCTCCGTCTCCAGCGCGAGCGCCCGCTGCTGCAGGACCGAGATCTGCCGCAGCCGCGCGTTGTCGTCGCCGGTGCCGAGGTACGCTTCCGAAGGCCGCACCTGATCGTGCACGTCGCAGACGTGCCGGAAGTCCCCGGAGTGGGACTCCTTGTAGAAGTTGCCCATCACGTATGCGCAGAGCAGCGAGAACGGATAGCGGGTGCGCAGACGCTCCCAGAGGTCCTCCAACGCGATCGCCTGCTTCTGCCGCCCGGAGCGCCAGAGCAGATCCACCATCTCGCCGTAGGCGCGGGCGCGCGACGCGGTCGAGACGCCGATCGCCCTGGTCATCGCGCCGCCCACCGTCTCCAGGAACAAGTCCCAGTCCGGGGTGTCGCCGATCATCAAACGGCCCAGGGTTTCACGGGCGTCGAGGACGGTGAGCTGGCCATCCGCGCGGGCGCGCTCCACGTCGAAGCCCTTCCGCGTCAACCCCGCGAGAATCGACGCTGCGTGCTCGGGCGTGGCCACGATCACCACGGCCTCGCCGGCGACGACGCCCTGGGCGAGGAAGCGTGAGACTGCTTCGGCCAGGAACTGGTCCGTCTCGTAGAACTGGACGACGTGCTCGGCGGCCGGCGCCTCGAGAAGCGCGCCGTCCGCGGCGGCCAGGATCGCGCGGTGTTGCTCGAGATTGCTCATCGTCACTCCTGCCGCCCCGCCGGCGTTCCCAAATCTTATGAAAGAGCGGATCGCATGCCAGTCGAATCGCACAAGAATTCGCTTTCTGTTCAACACTCGCAACCCGCAAGCGGGCGAATCCGCGACGACCGGCCGTCCGCCGGGTCAAACGGCGGGCGCGGGCAGCTTTCCGCCGACGAGGAACCATGCCCGCTCGTAAGCGTGAGTTTGCTGGAGACCCACGAGTTGTTGCGTACGAAATTCCACGCGCTCGCGCGAGGCCGTGCACGCCCACCGTTCCTCGTCGAGCGGGCGCGGAGGCCGGAAGACGTTCTCGAAGACCGCGAGGTTCAAGTGACGCCCGCGCGCCCGCGCCGAGACGTAGAGGCAAGCGTCGACGCCCGATGCGCGCATCTCCGCGCCGAGCCTCTGTGAATCGACGTAGGAGACCGGGGAGGAGATGCGCTCCTCGAACTCGCGGAACGGCCCCCGCGACAGATCGATCCCTCGCTGGGCGGCGATGCGGAACGAGAACGCCGTCAGCTCGACCTGCACCGGTGCGAGCGCCGCCGAGCTGCCTTCGAGGAAGACCATCCTGTAGTAGGCGACCTCGGCGAAGGCGGCGGGCAATTCGCGCGCGGCATAGAGAATCCCCCGCTCGAGCCGCGTCCCGAAGCGCGACCCGTTGCGCAGGGGCGGATGGCGAAAGGGCGTGTAGAGCAGGTAGTGAAGGCCTTCGAACCCCGCAGGCACCGGCAGCTTGGCGCGCGCGTCGAGCAGCTCCTCGAGCACCCGCTGCTCCTCGTCCGAGTCCACCAGCTTGCGCGTCGAGTTCCGGAACTGTGCCTCGACCACGCGGCGGAAACGGCCGCTGAGGCGGCGCGCTTCAGAGGGTCCCGCGCATCGCGTCCAGATACTCGGCGACATGGACGAGCCCCTGCGTCGCGGTCAAGAGACGGATCGGCGCGGCGCCCAGGTGCCGGTTGCTGGCGCGCAGCCACGAGCGCGCCTTCTCGCGGTCGCCGCCGACCAACGTGTCGAGGCTGCGGAAGACCCTCACCAGCAAGAGGGCGTGGCGGCCTTCGGCGGAGTCAGGGGCCAGCTCGCGCCCGCCGGCAAACGTCCGCGAGACGGTGGCGGGGCTGCTGCCGACGATGCCGGCGATTTCGGCCTGCGAGAGCGCCAGGGCCTGCGCGACGCGTACCAGCCCCTTGGCCAGCACGGCCCCTCGTTGCAGCTCCTTGCGCAGGCTCGCGCGCATCCGGTCCCTTCCTTTCAAATGAAAGATAACGCGCGTTCGTTTCAGTTGCAAACCACCGCCCTCGCAGCGAAAGTGCGGCTTTACGGCTGCTACCGAGGATTGGATTACGCCTAGCCTTCTCGCCAGGGTTCCTGCGCGCGCAGCGCGGCAAGGATGGCGCGCGTCGCGGTGCTGCGGTTCAGCGTGTAGAAATGGACCCCCGGCGCGCCGGACCTGAGCAGATCCGCGCTCTGCAGCGCGGCGTAGGCGACCCCGAGCTGCAGGGCTGCGTCCGGATCGTCGCGCCGCGCCCGCAGCGCAGCGGAGAGACCGGCCGGAATGTGCGCGCCGCAGAGGGCGGTGAACCGCTCGATCTGGTCGACGTTGGTGACCGGCATGAGGCCGGGGAGGATCGGCACGTCGATCCCCGCGGCGCGCGCGCGCCCGACGAACTCGAAGTAACGGCGGTTGTCGAAGAAGAGTTGCGTGATGAGGAAGTCCGCGCCCGCTTCGACCTTCAGCTTGCAGTGGCGCAGGTCCTGCGACAGGTCCCGCATCTCGGGATGACCCTCCGGGTAGCAAGCGCCTCCGATGCAGAGATCGACGCCGCGCGCATTCGCCACCTCCCGCGCGAGCTTCACCAGGTCGTTCGAGTGGGCGAGCCCTTCGGGATGGACGATGAACTCGCGCTGGCCCCGCGGGGGATCGCCGCGCAAGGCGAGCACGTTGGTGATGCCGGCATCGCAGATCACCGCGAGCTGCTCCTCCAGCTCCTTGCGCGAGGCGCCCACGCAGGTGAGGTGCGCCATCGCCTCGATCTCGGTCTCGCGCTTGATGCGCGTGACCATCTCCAGCGTCCGGCCCCGTGAGGACCCGCCCGCCCCCCAGGTGACGCTGACGAACGAAGGCGCGAGGGGACGCAGCGCGCGCAGCGTTTCGAACAGCCCGGACACCCCTGCGTCGTTCTTCGGCGGGAAGAACTCGAAGGAGAAGACCGGCTCGCCCCGCTCCGCCGCGAAGCGGAGCATGTCGGTGATCTTCATCGGCTCCGATTCTCCGCCGCCGACGCGCTGTCGTCGAGCGGGCCGCGCCGGCGGCGCTTGTGCGAGCGCCGCCGCGAGCCGCGGGAGTCGTCCGCATCCTGCCCGGACGTGGCCGCGGAAACGGCGACCTGCGGCGAAAGCGGCACGCTGCACGGCGTCGCACAGTCCGATAGCGTGAAGGCGTCGATGACCTTCCCGGCGATGTCCTTGACGGTGCCGCGGGTGTGGCAACCACACACCTCGAGGCTGGCATACGACAGCGCCGTAGCGGTCTTCTGTACCCCGGGGGACCTCGCGTCGGGTTCCTCCATCGGCGCCCCACCGCCTCCGACGACGAAGTAGCGCAGTCCGTCGACCTCGCCGCGCTCGTAGAACCCTTCGTGACCGGCGAAGACAGCCTGTATCCGATGCACCTTCTGCGCGCCGGCGATGACCGCGCGGACCTCGTCGCTGCCGCCGTGCTCAGGCCGCGACTCCGCCGGATGCGCGAAGGGACCCTGGTGCACGAGCACCCAGACGTGCCGATCGGGAGGGATGCGGCGCAAATCTTCGTCGAACCAGGCCTTCTGCGCATCCGAGATGCCGCCCCAATGCGGCGTCCCGCCGGCCTGCATCTCGAAGGCGTTGAGCACGACCACGTGCACGGGACCGTAATCGAGCGACGCGTAGGCGGGGAATTCACGGCGCTGGAAGAAACGCGCGTAGGCGGCGCCGGTGTCCGTGATCTCGTGGTTGCCGAGAGTGGCAACGATGGGGGCGTGCGCCAACAGATCATGCTCCTCCTGGAACCAGACCCGCCACAGCGATTCCTCGCGCGCGTTCGCCACCATGTCGCCGGTGTGAAGCGCAAGCTGTGGCCGCTCGGCGGCCGCCGCTCTCGCCAGGAGCGCGTGATCCCCGTCGTTGCTCCGGTTGTTGCCGTAGACGAGCACGTGGACGGGGCCTTCCGCCCCCGCTGCCGGCGCGCTGGTGAACCAGGCGGTTTCGTATCCCCCCTCGACGCGATAGCGGTATTGCGTCGAGGGCTGCAGCGAGGCCAGCACCACGCGGTGATCGGTGACCGGCGGACCCTCCTCGGTCGCCAGCCGATCCGGCTCCGGCGTGCCGTACCAGACTCGGCCGACGGAGGGCTCCAGCGTCGTCCACGCTACCGTCATTTTTCCGGGCTGCGGCTCGAGCAGCCATGGACCGATGGCCATCGCCGGCGGGCCTGGTGGCGGGACGATGGCCGCCGGCTCGAAGCCGGGCAACAGGCGCAGCTTGTCGCACCCTGCGAGAACGAGCAGTACCAGCAGCGCCCCGCTGCGGCCTTTCAGAGGCATGACGCGACCTTACAGCGACACCCGGGGGCCGGCCACTTCCGTTTTTCGCGTTTTTCGCGGCGCGCGCTGCCCTCTGCTACCGTGGAGAGATGAGATTCTCTCTTTCCGCCGCCCTGCTCGTCTGCACCGCTTCCGCAGTCGCTGCCGCAGAGGAATCGGCCGCGTCCGCCACGATGTCCGTGAAGGACGTCTCCGGCAATGCCCACCTCGCCGCCGCCATGCGCCTGTACCAGAAGCTCGACCTGGACGCAGCGCTCGCCGAGCTCCAGCTCGCGGATGAGAGCGCGAAGGACAGCGAGGACGACAGGGTGCAGGTCCTCATCTACCGCGGCCTGATCTTCTCGGAGACCGGCAAGCTGAGCGGAGCCTCCGACCAGTTCAAGCGGGCGCTGGCCATCCGCCCCTGGGCGGAGGTACCGGAGGGCACTTCGCCGCGGATCGCGAAGAACTTCAGCGATGCCCGCAAGTCGCTGTGGGGCATGGCGAGCGTGAAGCCGCCACAGAAGAGGGTTGCGGCGCCGGCGCCGCAGCCCCCGGCCAGCAGCCTCGCGCCGGACGCGCAGCCGGGTTCGGACAAGAAGTAGTCGGCGGATGTCGGACCCCTCGGGTAAGAGGGGAGGATGCACAGGCAGCTCAGCTTCGCCGAGGCCCGCCGGCGCGGGCCGAGGATTGCGGTCCTGCCCGACGCGGCGCGCGTCGAGGAGCGGCTGGGGCGCCTCGCGCGCGAGCGCGGTTTCGTTCCCGGCAGGGTCGCGTACAGCCTTGCCGAGCTCGGACGCGAGCTGATCCGCGAAGCGCAACGCGCGGGAGCCTGCCCCGAGGTTGCCTCGCCGTTCGCGCTCGAGCTCGCGCTGCGGCAGGCGGCCCGCGAGCACTCGCCGGGACCGTACTTCGGCATCCGTAACCATGCCGGATATGCCCGCGCCCTCGGCGACCTGCTGGCCGCCTTGACGGAGGGGTTGCTCGAGCCGGTCGAGCTCGCCGCGCTCGACGTTCCCGAGCGGCCGGTCGCCCTGGGGCGCACGCTGATCGCCGCGCGGGCGGCGCTCGATCGGGCCGCGCTCGTGGATCCGCACCAGGCGCTGCGGCTGGCGGTCGAGCATCTCGAGCGCGGCGGCCCGCTGCCCTCCGAGCTGGCCCGGGCGGCGGAGGTCGAGTTCGAGGGTGTCCTCGACTGGACGCCACTCCGGCTGCGCCTCGCTACCGCCCTTGCGGCGCGGCTGCGCGTCCGGATTCGCTTGCCCTGGTCGGCGGGGCGGCCCGAGCTGACGGAGTCGCTCGATCCGGTACTGCGGGCCATCGAGAAGCTCCCGGAGCCTGCCCCGGAGCTGGCGCTGTTCGACCCTGCCGAAGGCTCGCCGCTTTTGCCTTTTCTCCGCCGCCTGTTCGCGCCGGAAGGTCCACCGGCAGCCGCGCCCGTCGCTCTGCTCGAATGCGCCTCGCCCCCGGCGCAGGCGCGGGAGATCGCCCGGAGCTGCGCGGCGCTGATCCGCCGGGGAGCGGCGCCGGATGGCATCGGGATCGCCGCCCGGAGCCTGGGAAACGGGGTCGCCGAGGAGATCGGCGCCGCGCTGCATCGGCTCGGCGTTCCCTTCCGCGAGCGGCGTGGCCGGCCGGCGGTGCAGGCCTCGCCGGTGCGACTTGCGCTGTCGATCCTGGAGCTGGTCGACCAGGACTTTCCCCGCGAGCCCCTCATCGACCTGCTCTGTTCGCGTCTGCTCTGGCTCGCGGAGGACAGCGACCGGCTTCCGCCGCAGGCGCTGGCGCGGGTCCTGCGGCAGTCGCACGTCCGGGACGACGCGACGGCGGGCGGATACGCGGCGGCGCTTGCGGCGCTTTCAGCCCGGTTGCTGCGCCAGGAACGCGATGCGGAACCCGTCGCCGAAACGTCGCGGCGCGTGCAGCGGATCGTCAACGAGCTCCGGAGGCTGCCTGCGCAAGCGTCTCTCCGGGAGCATGGCGCCGCACTGCTCGGCCTGCTCGCGCACTGGGGATTGTGGCGGCGGCTGCGCGCGCCCGAGCCCGTTGAAGCCGGACACGCCCTGCAGCGTGCCGCCGCGGCGGCCCTGGCGCGCGACCAGGCGGCCGCGCGCGCATTGGAACAGGCTTGCGCCGGACTTGCGCGCGCCGCGGCGCGTCTCGGCGAGGTGAGACTTTCCCGGGCGGAGTTCGCGCAACTTCTCTCCCAAGCGCTGTCGGACGCGTCGCTGCCCGGCTCCGGCGCCCGCGGAGCCGCGGTACAGCTCCTCGAGCTGCGCGAGCTGCCGGGGAGGACCTTTCAGCATCTGTTCGTCGCCGGCCTCGTCGACGGCGAGCTGCCGGCGCGGCCGCCGGTGGATGCTCTCCTGTCCGACGACGAGCGGCGCGCCATCAACCGCGGCGCCCGCAGGCCGGTGTTCCGGGTCCCGGCCGATTCCGCGGAGGCAGCCCTTCTTCCGCCGCGTCAGGCCGAAGAGCCGCTCCTCTTCCACCTCGCGCTCTGCTCCGCGCAAAGCTCCGTCTCATTGCTCTGGCCGCGCGCGGATTCACAGGGGCGGGATCTCCTGGCCTCGCCCTTCGCCGAGGAAGCGATCCGTGCCCTCGGCCAAAAGCCGGAGGCGCTGCCGCTGCTCGCCATTCCCGCGCCTTTCGCGTGCGCCGACGCGTCCGAGCTGCTGACCCGCGCAGCGCTCGATGCATTCGCCGATCCGGCGTACCGGATCACTCCGCCGGCCGACGCGGTCGCAGCGCGCGGTCTCGCGGCAGCCGTCGCAGCTTCTCCGCTTGCGGTTCGCTTCCACCGCATCGCCCGGGCCGCCGCGGCGGAGCGCGAGCGCGTCCGGGCGTTCGTCGGCGAAATTCCCCCGGGGCGCTTCTCAGGCCAGCTCTCGGGAGCAGCGCTTGATCATGCGCGGGCGGCGTTCGCGTTCGGGGAAGAAGCTCCGCTCTCCGCGCATCAGCTCGAGGACCACGCGACCTGCGCGTTCCGGACCCTCGGCAAACGACTGCTGCACATCGAGGTCGACGACCGCGACGATGCCGAGCTCGGCGCCCGCGAACACGGCACGCTGCTCCATCGCTGCCTGGAGAAGTTCTTCCGCCGTATGCGCGACGAGGCGCGGCTGCCGTTGCGCGGCACGGCCGAGGAGATCGCCCTGCTGCGCGAGATCGCGGGGGCGGAGATGGACGCGTTCGCCGAGGAGCAGCACGTCGGTCATCGCGCGCTGTGGGAATTGAAGCGGATCGAGCTGCTGGAGCGGCTCGTGGCAGTCGTGGAGTCGGAGCGCGAGGCCACTCCCCTGGAGCTGGAGCGTTCGTTCGGATTCGACGATGAAGACTCCTGGCCCGCGCTGCGGATCGGCGACGTGCACGTGCGCGGCATCGTGGACCGGATCGATCGGCTCCCGGACGGAACCCTGCTGGTGCTCGACTACAAGTCAGGTCGGCTCACGACGCTCTCGCCGCGGGTGAAAGCGGAGGCTTTGCTCGCTCCCGAATTCCAGCTCGTGCTGTACGCCGAGATGGTGCGGCAGCGATACCCGTCGGCCCGCGTCGATGCGGCCTACGTCTCGCTGCGCGACGCGAGGCGTACGGCCACGCTGCGCGACAACGGCATCGATCCCGCCGCCCTTCCGCTGGCGGCGGCGGTCCAGGATCGGGTGTCGAGGATGCGCTCCGGGTATTTCGCGGTCCGTCCTCTGACCTGCGACTACTGCGACTTGAAGCCCGTCTGCCGGCTGGTGGCGCTGCCCACCGACCCCGAGGAAAACGGCGGCGAGGTGCCCCGTGCCTGATCTTTTGGCCGCGCGCGGCAGCGCCGTGATCCAGGCGGGAGCGGGCACCGGGAAGACGCACCGGCTGGTCGCCATCTGCATCGACCTTCTCGGGGGCGCGAACCCGCTGCCGCCGGCGAAGCTGTGGGCGGTCACGTTCACGGAGAAAGCGGCGGCGGAGCTGAAGGGACGGATCCGGGCTCGGGTGGACGAGCTGGCCGCGCAGGGCCCGTCGTGGATGCGCGTCCGCCGTGATCTCGGGCTGGCGCAGATCGGGACCATCCACGCGCTCTGCGGGCAGATTCTGAGACGCCACGCCGCGGCGGCGGGAATCGATCCCGGATTCGCCCTCCTGGCGGAGGACGAGGCGCGCACGATGCTGCGCGAGGCGTGTGAGACCACCGCGTTGCGGGCGCTGGAAGGCGCGCTTGGAGACGCGCTGCGCGATTCGGCGCGGCGTCTGTGCGCGGAGATGGGTCTGGGCACGCAGGGGAAGTTCGCCCTCGGGCTCGCCGATGAGCTGGCCGGGCTGATGCAGAAGCTCGCGGAGACCGGAACGCCGGCGGCGTCGCTGCTCGCCGATCCACAGGCGGCTTTCGACGAGGACGCGCGCGCGCGGCGCCAGTTCGATCGTACCCTGGCGGAGCTGCGCGGCGCGCTGCAGGCTGCGGGGAAGGAAGCACCTCCGGCACCGGGGCCGGCGCTGGAAGCCTACGCTCCGGGTCAGCTTGCGCAGGCGTGGCGAGAGGTGCGGCGAGCCTCGCCTTGGACGTTGCGCGCCCAGGGGCTGGAGAAGGATCTCATCGTCGCGGCGCGCGACGCCTTCGCAGGGGTACTCAACGCCGACGCGGGCGTGCGCGGCGCCGCGCTCGCCCGCGATCTGGCGGCCCTCGCCGAATACGCCTCGCAACGGCACCGGGAATCGAAGAGCCGCCGCGGCGCGCTCGACTTCGACGATCTCACCCGGCTGTGCCGCAATCTGTTGACCGACGACGCGGCCGCGTGCGCGGCGGAGCGCGAGCGGGTCGGTGCCCTGCTCGTCGACGAGTTCCAGGACACGAGCGGCGCGCAGATCGCGATCTTCGAGAAGCTCGCGGGCGACCGGCCGGTGATCGTCGTCGGCGACCGCAAACAGTCGATCTACGACTTCCGCGGAGCCGACGTCGCCGGAGCGCAGGCCTATGCCGGCCGGTTGCTCGCGCGGGGCGCGGACCGGTTCGTGCTGCGGGAATCCCGGCGTTCCCGGCCCGCGCTGGTGAAGCTCGCCAATCTCATCTTCGGGCGCGCGCTCGCGGCGTCCGGAGCGCCGTTCGACACGCCGTTCTCGCCGGACGACGCGCTGACGGCGATCCGCGAGGCCGGATCGCCGGACCCCTGCGCGGAACTGCTCGACGTGCCTGGCGCCGGAGTCGAGGCGGAGGCGGAAATGGTTGCCGCCCGCATCGCCGCGCTTCTTTCTCCGGGCGCTCCGGAGCGCGTGTACGACCACGACGGCCGGGCGCGGCCGGTGCGCGGCGGCGACGTCGCCGTGCTCCTGCGCCGGTTCACGAATCTGGAAACGTTCCGGCGGGCGCTGTTGCGCAGGCGGGTGCCGCATCTGGTCTACAGGGGGCGGGGCTTCCATCTCGCGCGCGAGGTGATGGATCTGGTCGCCCTGCTCAGCGCATCCGCCGACCCGGATGACCATCTGTCGCTCGCTTCCGTGCTGCGCGCTCCTTTCGGACCGCTCTCGGACGATGCGCTGGTGCTGCTCGCGCGGAGGCGCTGGTCGCTGGACGACGCCTCGGACCTCGAGCCCGACGACGCCGAGGCGATGGCGCGCGTGCGAACGCTGCTGCGCGGGCTGCGGCACGAGGCCGACCGGCTCGGGCCGGCCAGCCTGCTCGAGGCAGCCGTCGCCGCCACCGACTACGTCGCCGCCTGTGCTGGCGGGCTCCATGGCGAACAAGCCGCCGCGAACGTCGACAAGTTGTTCGCGCTCGCGCGCGAGGCGGAGGTCCGGGGCGTGAGCGTCCGCGCGTTCGCCGCCGGCCTGCGCCGCCTCGCCGACGACGAGACGCGAGAGGCGGAGGGGGCGGTGGTGGAGGAGCGCGATCCGCACGCGGTCCGGCTCCTCACCGTCCACGCAGCGAAAGGTCTCGAGTTCCCGGTGGTGTTCGTTCCGGAGTGCGCGGCGGCCTCGTTCAATCCGGGCGCCGAGCGGGTGCTCGTCGACCGCGAGCTCGGGCTCGCGGTCAAGGCGCGCGGAGCCGATGGCAAGCGGCGCTGGGGCAGAAGCGGGGAGGCGCTCGACCAGAAGCGCAAGGCGCGGGAGCTGGCCCAGTCGCGGCGCCTTTTCTACGTCGCCGTCACGCGCGCACGCGATCTGCTGGTCCTGTCGGGGCGGGCAGCGCGGAAGGAGGAATCCTGGCGCTCCTGGGTGGATCAGGTCGCGGACGAAGCGGCTGGCCGCGGGCTGTTGCGCGTCGTCCGGGACGTCGGGGCGGCGCAGCCGCTTTCGGCGGCAGGGCCAGCGGTCGAACCCACCGAGCTCGGCAAGCTCGCGCCCGCGCAGCACGCCGACGTCGATCGCGTCCAGGCCGCCGTTCCAGCGGCGCAGGTGACGATCTCGGCGCCGGTGACGCAGCTCGCCGATGCACAGGCCTGTGCCCGGCGGTACCAGCTGCTCCACGAGCTGCGGCTCGAAGAGCGGCCCGAGGCGGAACATCCGCTGGCCGATCCGCTCGGCGACGACGCCAGTCCCCCGGCTGCGCTGGGAACGCTGGCGCACCGGCTGCTCGAGCTGATCCCGCTGAACGTAGACCCCAAAACGCGGCGCGCGGAGCTCGAGGCCGTGCTTCGGCTCGAAGGGGAGGATCCCGCGGCGCATGCGGAGGTCCTGGACGCCGCTTGCGCGTTCCTGGACTCGCCGCTGGCGCGCCGCATGGCCGCCGCGCCCGCGAACCGGCTCTACCGCGAGCTCCGGTTCGTGCTGCGCCTCGAGCGCGCCGGAGCCCCGGAGCTGCTGCTGCGCGGGCAGATCGACGCCCTGCTCGTCGACGAGGACGTCACGGTGGTCGACTACAAGCTCTCGCAGGCGCGCGACACTGCCCGGTATGCCGCCCAGCTCGATGCGTATGCGCTGGCCGCGCGCGAGCTCGTGGCGGAAGTGCCGCTGCCGGTGCGGACGGGCATCGTCTTCTTGCGCTCGAAGGCCGCTCCGTTCGTCGAGCGTGCTCCGGCGCCACCCGACGAAACGCGCGCGAGGTTGCTCGACGCGGCGCAAGCCATCGCCGATGGACGCCGCACCGGCGTGTGGCCGCTGGTGGAGCCGGCGCGCTGCCGGGAGATCGGCTGCGGGTTCTTCCGGCGGTGCTACCCGGAATGAGAAGCTTCAGGGCAGCTCGACGGCCTTGATCTTGCCGTTCTCCACCACGTAGCGGACGAACCCGATGTCCCACGGATCCGGGCGCTCCGGGCCGCGGCCCGTGATGATCTCGTGGTCGAGCACCACCTTCTCGCCTTCGGTCTTGCGCTCGGCGAGTCGCGCCCGGCAATTCGGGTATTTCGCAAACATCTTGCCGTACACGTCGCGCAGCTCCTGCTTGCCCTGCACGAACTGCTTCTTTTCAGGGCCCCTCGTGATGAGCACGTCGTCCGCGTACGTCGCTGCAAAGGCGTCGAGATTCTGTGCGTTGAAAGCCTCGAGTTGCCGCTGCACCACGTCCACCGAAGCTGGCCGGGATGTGGCGCATGCGAGCACCGTGCACGCCAAAGCAATACGCAGCATGATCGCCTCCAACGTCAGCCGGTTGCTTGCTGGCGCCGGCGATTCTAGCCCTTCCGCAGAATCGCCAGCCAGGCGGCGATCACAATCATCACCAGGACGATGGCGGCGACCAGCAGCGCGCGTGGATCCGGCCCCAGCTTGCGCAGCAGTGCCTCGGCCTCCGCCCGCTCCGACTCCGGGCCGGAGCGGGCGGCCTCGTTCGCCAGTTGCCGCGCCCGGCGGATGTCCCCCGCTTCCAGCGCCCAGCGCGCCTTGGCGAGCGGCGTCTGCGGCTGCGGCGGCGAAGCCGCAACGCGGGGCTGCTTGCCTTTCATTGCCATTCGGGGCGCGCACCTTACACCATCGCTGATAGAAGGAAAGCGGATGGCTGGGACCTCCGAGCTGATCGAATTTCGCCGCGCCTTCGTCTGGCTGCTCTGCGGCATGCTGCTCCCCAGCGTCGCGCTGGTGGCCTTCGGCGTGGTGGCGGTGGCGAACGAGCGAGCGGCCGTCGAGCGCCGGCTGGCGGAGGAGTACGACGCGCGGCTTCGCGCGCTCGGTCTGGAGCTTCTCGCGCGCCTGGACAAGTCCGCGGAGACGATCGCTGCCACCGGCAGGGATCCGCTGGTCTACTCGGTGCGGCCGCTCGATTCGCCCCCTGCCGAGCTCGCCGATGCGGCGCGGCGCGCGGCGACGCTCCCCATCGGCGGCCACGTCTTCGCGAACACGGAGATCGAAGGCGAGCGGCGCGCGGTCGCGTTGGTTCGGGCGGTGCAACCGAAGGGCGAACGGACGTTGCTTGCCCAGTTCGACATCCCGGCCCTGGCGGAAGAGGTGCACCGCCTCGCGGAGGCGCGGTTTCCCCGCGAGCGGGCTTTGTTCCGGCTGGTACCGCCGCGCGAGCCGGTGGCCGCGCTCGCGGCCCTGCGGCGGATCGTGGCGGAGGCGGGACAGACTTCCACCGTGGTTGCCCGCACCTCGCTCGGACCTCCCCTGGAAGGATTCGTCCTCGCGGCCGAGCTGCCGGGCGATCCGGCCGCGCCGCTCGCGTTCCGGAACCGGACGCTCTACATCGCGCTCCTCGTCCTGCTGTACGTCGGAATCGGCGTGGGATTCGGGCTCACCATCCGCGAGATGCGCCGCGCCTACAAGCTCTCGCGCATGAAGACGGACTTCGTCGCCAACATCTCCCATGAGCTGCGCACGCCGCTCACCAGCGTTCGTCTCTTTGCCGAGACCCTGCGCGAAGGGCGGGCGGAGGGACCGGAGGAGGTCCGCGAGTGCGTGACGATGCTCTCGCGGGAGGCGGACCGCCTCTCGCGCATGGTCGGAAAGCTTCTCGACTGGTCGCGGCTGGAATCGGGCGGGGCGGCGCTCGACCTCGAGCGCACCGACGTCGCGGCGCTGCTCGACCGCATCGGGCAGGCCTACCGTGCCCAGCAGCTGCCGGCCACCTACCAGACCGAGCTCGACCCGCAGCTTCCGGCGGTGAACGTCGACCGCGACGCGATGGCGCAGGTGGTCCTCAACCTGCTCCACAACGCGGTGAAGTACACTGGCGATCAGAAGCGCATCCGCGTGCGCGCCCGCCGCGCGGGGCGCAACGTCGCCATCGAAGTGGAGGACAACGGACCTGGCGTGCGACCTCACGACCGCAAGCGTATCTTCGAGCGGTTCTATCGCGCCGACGATCTGCTCTCGCGGCGCACGGAGGGCACCGGCCTGGGGCTGGCCATCGCCAAGAAGATCGTCGAGCTGCACGGCGGCCACATCGAGTTGGACAGCAGGGTCGGAGAGGGGAGCACCTTCCGCGTCGTCCTCCCCGCCGCATAGGGCCCCGGCATGCCCTGCCTCCTGATCATCGAAGACGACCGCGCCATCGCGCTGGGCCTGCGCCTGAACCTGCGCAAGGACGGCCACGAGGTGCGCATCGCCGAGGACGGGGAGACCGGCCTGCGCATGGCGCTGGAGTCGGACGTCGACCTGATCGTGCTCGACGTGATGCTCCCCGGGCTCAACGGGTTCGAGGTGCTCAAGGAGCTGCGCAGGCGTGGATCGACCGCCTCGATCCTGATGCTCACCGCCAAGGGAATGGAGAGCGACAAGATCCTCGGGCTCAAGCTCGGCGCCGACGACTATCTGAGCAAGCCGTTCGGCCTCGGGGAGCTCCTGGCGCGGGTGGAAGCGCTCCTGCGGCGCAGGCCCGCTGCGCCCGAGAAGAACGCGGTCATCCGGTTCGGGCAGGTGGAGGTCGACCTCGACCGCCAGATCGTCGCCCGCGAGGGGACCCAGCTGGACGTCAGCCCGCAGGAGTTCAAGGTGCTGCGGCTCTTCCTCACCTCGAACGGCCGCGCCCTCAGCCGCGACGACATCCTTGCGCGCTGCTGGGGGGCGGAGTACGAGGGCACGCCGCGAACGGTCGACAACTTCGTCCGCTCGCTGCGCGTCAAGCTGGAGGTGAACGCGGAGGAGCCGCGCCATTTCCTCACCGTGCGCGGGCACGGATACCGGTTCGAGAGGTGAGCCATTGAAGTTTCTTCAGACCGAGCTGCCCGGCGTCGTGATCGTGGAGCCCGACGTGTTCCGCGACGCGCGCGGCTTCTTCCTCGAAACCTTCCGCGCCGACCGCTACCGCGAAGGCGGCATCCCCTTCTCCTTCGTCCAGGACAATCATTCGCGCTCGGTGCGAAGGACGCTTCGCGGCCTGCATGCGCAGCGCACCCGCCCGCAAGGGAAGCTGGTGCGGGTGGTGCGGGGCGAGATCTTCGACGTCGCCGTCGACATCCGCCTGCGCTCTTCGACGTTCGGCAAGTGGGTGGGCAGCCGCCTCAGCGAGGAGAACTTCCGCCAGATCTTCGTCCCGCCGGGGTTCGCCCACGGGTTCTGCGCGCTCAGCGACGTGGCCGAGGTCGAGTACAAGTGCACCGACTACTACGACCGCGCCGACGAGATCGGCGCACGCTGGGACAGCGCGGGGATCGACTGGCCGATCGACGACCCGCTGCTGTCGCCGAAGGACGCTGCCCTCCCCACCCTCTCCGAGCTGCGCACGATGCTGGAGAGTTGATGCCGCAGGGGCGGCCCGATCGGCAGCGCGCGCGAGAGGTGCAGAGCGGGGCGACGCGCGCGGCGGTGCTCGGGGTCAGCGACGGACTGGTCACCAACGTCTCGCTGATCCTCGGCGTCGCGGGCGCGGAGGCGAGCGGCCATTTCGTGCTGCTCGCCGGGCTGGCCTCGTTGGTCGCGGGCGCGGCCTCGATGGCGGTCGGCGAGTACGTCTCCATGTCGGCGCAGGTGGAGCTCCTGCAGCGCCTGCTGGCCGACTACCGCGAGCATCTCAAGCGCGCTCCCGAGCGGGCCCGGCAGGAGCTGGAGGAGTTCATCCAGCGCGGTGGCGTCGCGCAGGCGACGGCGCACAACGCCTCCCAGCAGATCGCGATGATCCCGGATCGCGCGCTGGCGGTGTATGCGCGGTCGCTCGGACTGGATCCAGACGAGCTGGGCTCGCCGTGGAAGGCAGCGTCGAGCTCGCTGCTCACATTCGCCGGCGGTGCGCTGGTGCCTCTCGTCCCCTGGTTCTTCCGTAGCGGCACCGAGGCGGCTTTGGCCTCGATCGTACTCGGCGGCGTCGCGGCGGTGGCGGTGGGGGCCGTGCTCGGCTACCTGGGCGGCCGGAACGTCCTCTGGAGCGCGGCGCGGCAGGTACTGGTGTTGGCCGTCGCCGCCGCAGCCACCTGGGGCGCGGGGAAGCTGTTCAACGTCACCGTGACCTGAACGAGCCGCGGTTCTACCTGCCGTGGAACTTCCCGCCCGAGCTGGCGAGCTGCACCAGCTTCGGGGCCGGGGTGAAACGGACGCCGAACTTGTCCTGGTAGCTCCGCAGGCGCTCGACCACCTGCGCCGCTCCCAGGGAATCCGCATACCGGAAAGGACCGCCGCGGAACGGAGGCCAGCCGAGCCCGAAGACCGCGCCGACGTCGCCGTCGCGCGCGGAGCGGAGGATGCCGTCGCCCAGGCAATGCGCGGCCTCGTTCACCATCTGCAGCACGCAGCGCTCGGCGATCTCGCCCGTGGTCGGCGAGTTGCGCTTGTGGCCCTGCGGGGTGAGCTCGTAGACCGCGCGGTCCACCTCTTTGGTCTTCGACTCGCCGTACAGATAGAAGCCCTTCTTCGTCTTGCGCCCCAGGCGTCCGCTCTCCACCAGCTTCTCGAAACCCGCCGGCGATGCCAACCGGCCGCCGAAAGCGTCGTGCATGACGTGCGCGACCTTGGCGGCGACGTCGATGCCCACCTCGTCGAGCAGCTGCATGGGGCCGACCGGAAAACCGAAGTCGACCAGCGCCCGGTCGATGTCCTCGACCGCCGCGCCGTCGGTGAAGATGAACGCCGCCTCGTTGATGTAGGGAGCGAGGATGCGCGAGGTGTAGAAGCCCGGCCCGTCGTTCACCACGATGACGGTCTTGCCGATCCGCTTCCCCAGGGCGACGACCGTCGCCACCGCTTCGGCGCCGGTGCTCCGGCCGCGGATGACCTCCAGAAGCGGCATCTTGTTGACCGGGGAGAAGAAGTGCATGCCCACGATCTTGTCGGGCCGCGAGGCAGCCTCGGCGATGAGGCCGATCGGAATGGACGAGGTATTGGAAGCGAAGATCGCGTTGGCGGCCTCGCGCTCCACGTCGCGGACGACGCCGTGCTTGACGGAGAGGTCCTCGAACACGGCCTCGATCACGACGTCCGCGTTCCGCATGCCGCTGTAATCGGTGGTGCCGGTGATCAGCGCCAGCTTCTCCTCGCGCTCGCGCGGGCTGAGCCGCTTCCGCCGGAGGCGCTCGTCGAGGATGCCCGCGATCTGCTTCAGCCCCCGGCCGAGCGCCGCATCGTCCTTGTCCTTCAGCCGCACCGTGATCCCGGCATCCGCCGTCACGTACGCGATGCCGGCGCCCATCAGGCCGGCGCCCAGGATCGCCGCCTTCTCCACGTCGCGCGGCTTCACCGACGGCTCGTCGACGCCGGTGTCCTTCTTCAGCGTCTGCGTGGCGAAGAAGATCTCCACCAGGCGGCGGGAGACGTCGCTCGCGACGAGCTCGCCGAAGAAGTTCGCCTCCGCGCGGTAGCCTTCCTCGGTTCCCTTCTCCACGCCGATGCGGATGGCCTCCAGTGCGCGCTCCGGAGCTGGATAGTGTCCGTGGGTCTTCGCCAGGAGCGCCTTGCGCGCCTGCTGGAAGAGGATCTTCCGGCCCACGGGGTTGTCCTCGAGGGCGATCTGCTGGAGCACCTCCGTGCGCAACAGCTTCGGCAGCTTGAGCTCGACCTTGTTGCGCTCGATGCGCAGCTCGCCTTCGGCCAGCTCGCGGGCCCGCCGGCGCGCAACCTCGACCAGGATCGCCCTGGGCACCACGTCGTCCACCAGGCCGAGCTTGCGCGCCTTCGCGGCCCGCACGGACTTGCCGGTGAGGATCAGGTCGATGGCCTGCGCGATGCCGATCAGCGCCGGCAGCCGCTGTGTTCCACCGCCGCCCGGGATGAGCCCGAGCTGCACCTCGGGCTGTCCGAGCTGCGTCTTGCGATCGTCGGAAGCGATCCGGTACGTGCAGGCCAGGGCCAGCTCCAGCCCGCCGCCCAACGCGGGCCCGTGGATGGCGGCGACCACCGGCTTGCGCTTGCCCAGATCTTCGAGTCGCTGCAGCGCCTGCTGCGCCCCGCGGGCCAGCGCCGTCGCCTCGATGGCGCTCTTCGTCCGCGCCAGCATCTCCACGTCGGCGCCGACCACGAAGTTGTCGGGCTTGGCGGAGGCGACCACAACTCCCTTGACCGCCGAATCCTCGGCGAGCCTGCCGAAAATCTCATGGAAGTCCTGCTGGAAGGTGTCGCGCAGCGTATTCACGCGCTCGCCGGGAACGTCGTAGAGGACGAGCGCGATGCCGTCCGGCCCTGTCTCTGCGCGAAGGGCGCCCATCTACGTCCGCTCCAGGACGCAGGCTGCGCCGAGGCCTCCGGCGGCGCAGATGGAGATCAGCGCCGTGTTCTTGCCCTTTTCGTCCAGCTCGCGCAGCGCCTGATGCACGAGGCGCGCGCCGGTGGCGGCGAAGGGGTGGCCGAGAGCGATGCTTCCGCCCCGTGGGTTCAGCTTTTCGTCCGGGACGTCGCCGATGGGCTCCGCGCCGCCGAGGTGCTCGTCGGCGAACTTCTTCGAGCTCCAGGCCTGGAGGTTGGAGAGCACCTGCGCGGCGAAGGCCTCGTGGATCTCGACGAGGTCGATGTCGCTCAGCTTCATCCCTGCGCGCTTGAGCGCTTTCGGCGCGGAGAACGCGGGCGCCTGCAGGAGTTGCCAACCGGGGTCGACGGCGGCGTACGCGTACGCGCGCAGGAAGCCGAGCGGACGGAGCCCGAGCTCGCGGACGCGCTCCTCGGCGCAGACCACGAGGGCCGCGGCGCCGTCGGTCAAGGGCGACGAGTTGCCCGCGGTGATCGAGCCGTACCTCTTGTCGAACACCGGCTTGAGCTTGCCGTAGCCCTCGAGCTTGGAGTCCTTGCGCACGATGTTGTCCTCGGCGACCACGGTCTCGAAGTCCTTCCCGGTGAGGACCCGCATGACCTCGTGACGGAACTTGCCGCCCTCCCACGCCTGCGCGGCGAGGAAGTGCGATCGGTGCGCCCAGGCGTCCTGCGCCTCGCGGGAGATGCCGTTCTCCTTCGCCATCTTCTCCGCCGACTCGCCCATGGAGAGTCCGGTGGAGTACTCGGCGATTGCGGGCGGTACCGGCAGCAGATCCTTGGCGCTGACGTGCTGGAACGCTTGCAGCTTCTCCACCAGGGAACGGCCGCGGCTCGCCGCCAGTACGGCCTGGGCGACCGGGCGCGAGTAGGTGATGGGAACGTCGCTCATCGCCTCCGACCCCCCAACGACGGCGAGGTCGATCTCGCCGAGCGCGATCGCGTCGGCGGCGCTGGTCATCGCCTGCAGGCTGGTGGCGCAGGCCCGGACCACGGAGTGCGCATCCACATTCTTGGGCAGCCCCGCCGCCAGCCCCACCTCGCGCGCGATATTGGGGAGCTCCACCGAGGGAATCACGGTCCCGAACACGATCTGGTCGATGGCCTTTGCGGGAATCTCCGCCCGCTGGACCAGCTCCCCGACGACCTGCTTTCCCAGCTCCAGCGCCGAGAGATCCTTGAACGAGGTGTTTGCTTTGACGAATGGGGTGCGTAGGCCGGCGACGATGGCGACGCGGCGGCCTGGGCGGGGGGGCATGGGTTCCTCCGGGTGGCGCGCGTCATAACGGCGCTAACGCGCCGAGTCAACAAACACCGGCCGGGGCGGAGGCCCCGGCGGGACACGTTACAAAGAAGGGAGACCGTTCAAGGCTGCTCTTCCCGCAGTTTCAGCAGGTAGTCCCAGGAATAGATCCCGGTCGAATGGCCATCTGACCACTGCACCTGCATCGCGTACCGGCCGACTTCATGCATCCCCTGCGGCTTTACGTCTTGCTTCACCTGCTCCTCCCCCACCACGCGCTTGCCGCTCCATTCCTCCACGCACTCCGCGCACGGGCACCGGGCGCGCAGCCACCGCGGCGCGAACTTCGATTCCCGGCCGTCGTCCCAGCGGACGAGCAGGTGGCCGTCGGCGTCGAACGCCAGATCGGTGGGCTTCGGTTGCGGCCTCTGCGGCTTGATCTTGTCGAGCAGCCCCATGCCACGGTTGTAACGCATCTGCTATGGAGCGGCGATGCTCCGGTCGTCGGCGGTGTTCGATGCGCTCGCGCTGCCGTATGATCTGTTGACGCGGCATCCGGTCTGGCAGCGGCATCGAGAGCGGATGGCGCAGGAGCTTCCCGAGGGTGCGCGGCACGTCCTCGATCTTGGTTGCGGACCGGGCATCTCCACCGCGAAGCTACCGGCGGGAACCGTCGGCGGCGACTCCGCCATGTCGATGCTCCGGCGAGCCCGCCGTCATGACCCGCGGATGCCGCTCGTCGCGCTCGACGCGGCGGCATTGCCGGTGCGGTCGGGAGCGCTCGACGCGGTGACGCTGCACAGCGTCCTGTACCTGCTCCCCGACCAGCCGGCCGCGCTCCGCGAGATCGCGCGCGTCCTGCGGCCCGGCGGCCGCGCCGTGCTGCTCGAGCCACAGGCCGGGCCGCGCGCGACGATGCTGGGCCTGGCCCGCGCCCTTCCCGACGTCCGCTGGGCGGCCACCGCCGCGCTCTGGCGGATCATGAGCGGGCTCTACGGCCGTCCTACGGCGCAGTCGCTTTGGAACGCTCTGGAAGCTGCCGGCCTGCGGGTGCTGCGGATCGACGAGACCCTGGGCGGCCTCGGCCTGCTGGCGGTGGCGGAGAAGCCGTGAGGATCCTGCACTTCTCGGATCCGCATGTGCAGCTCCCTCGCTGGCGCGAGCGGCCCCTGCGCGAGCTGGGTCCTCTCCGCGCGCTCGCCACGGTCGAGCTGTGGAAGGGGCGCGGTCACGATTACGAGGACGCCCTGGAGAAGCTCCGCCAGATCGTCCGCGACGCGGACGAGCTGCGGGCCGACTTCGTGGTCTGCACCGGGGATCTGACGCAGCTCGCGATGGAGGAGGAGTTCGCGCTTGCCCAGGACGCCCTCGCGCCGCTCAAGGACCGCCTCTTGTGCATCGCCGGGAATCACGACCGGTATCCCGTGGCCGGCCGGCCCAACACCCTCTACGAGTCGTACTTTCCGCCTCGCCCGCTGCCGGCGGGCTTCGCGGCGCTCGACTCCTGCGGAGACGTGTGCTGGCCGGTGATCACCCAGGGCCGCATCGTCGACCGGGATCTGGCCCAGGACTTCCACGGCAAGATTGTCCTCGTGCACCACGCCCCGTTCCGGACGGGCGGCATCCCCGACTGGCCCTGGCACCGCCTCCGCGGAGCCCGCAAGCTGCTCGAGGCCACGCGCGACGCGGCAGCGGTGCTCTGCGGCCACATCCACGAGCGCTTCCGCTCGGGCAACGTGATCTGCGCCGGTTCCTCGACGGAACGCGACGCCGAGGGCTACTGGCTGCTGGACCTCGCCCCGGGGCAAGTCGCCGACATCGCGCAATATCGGCCGGGCGCCGTGCCAGCGTCTTGAGTACCTTCTCTCCGATGAGCCTCCGCGTCCGAAGCGCCGAACCCGCTGACCGCGTCATCGTGCACGCTCTGCTCACGGCCCAGATGATCGAGCACCAGCTCCCGGCCGAGCCGGCCCGCATCGACCGCGGCCTCGACGCGGCCTTCCGGGCCGGAACCCCGGCCTGGCTGCTGATCGCCGAGCGCGACGGCAAACCCGTCGGCGTCCTGCTGGCGAATCAGATCGTCTCGGTCGAGAAGGGAGGCGAAACGCTCTGGATCGAGGAGCTCTATGTCACGCCCGAGGCACGCCGCACCGGCGTAGCGCGCGCGATCCTCGCCCGCGTGCTCGAGGAAGCGCGCCGCCGTCGCCTGCGCGCCCTCGACCTCGAAGTCGTGCGCACCCAGACTGCCGCGTTCGCCCTCTACCGCGCAGCCGGCTTCAGCGCGGTGGCGCGGGACCGCCTGACCCTGGATCTGTAGCCGGACGCGCTGCGCCACCTCAGTAGCGGATGTGCGCTGCCTGCAGATCCGCCGCCGTGGCCGCGATGGCCGCCAGCGCGGGATTCTTCCGCAGCTCATCCCACTGCGGCCCGTCGCCGAGCCGGACCACCTGCGTCATCGACGCCTGCCGCCTCGTATCCAGCGTGAGGTAGCCATCCACGTTGACGCTGTGCCCGTCCGGGTTCGCCACCGCGGTGAAGTCGCCGCTGATTCCTGACCAATGATTCGGGTCCGCCGGATCGCTGCAGAAACCGATCGGCGCCCTGCCGACGCTCCCCCGGATGCACCCCTGGTCGAGGACGGCATACAGACTCGATCCGGAGATGGTCCGCTCCCCGACCGAGAACCGGGCCGCTGGCGCGGCGGCGTTGGAGAATGACTTGATCGCTACCGTCCCGTAGTTCGAACCACCCGTGGCGCAAGCGGCCGCGAGCAAGAAGATCGCGCGCATGACTCTCTGACGGTGCGCCCCGGGACTTATTCGCGCAAGCCCGGCGACTACTCGTCGCGGAGCGCCACCGCCGGATCGAGCCGCGACGCGCGCCACGCCGGATAGATCCCTGCAACGAGGCCCACTCCGCTCGACACGCCGATCCCCAGCGCCACGGCCCAGAGCGGCACCTGTGCGGGGAACTTCAGGAACTGGCCGACCCACGATGCGCAATACCCGAGCGCGACTCCGATCGCTCCGCCGAAGGCCGCCAAAAACACCGCTTCGATCACGAACTGCATCAGGATCCGCATCCGCCGCGCGCCGAGGGCCTTGCGCAGACCGATCTCGCGGGTCCGCTCGGTCACCGCGACCAGCATGATGTTCATGACGCCGATGCCACCCACGATCAATGAGAGGAAGCACATGAACGCGCTGGCAATGGTCACCACGGTGGCCAGGTTGTCGAACATGCCGCGCATCGACTCGTTGGAGAAGACCTCGAAGTCGTTCTCCTTCGAGTTGTCCAGCCCCCGCACCTTCCGGAAGGCGGCGACGGCCTGGTCCTGCAGCTTCTTCATCGATTCGGGCTCGTGCGCCATGACGCCGATGTCCACCGTGCGCGAGGTCCCGTACAGCTCCATGAAGAGCGAAATCGGGACGGACACCGTGTTGTCCGGGTTGGTGTCGATCGGCAGCCCGCCCTGCCGCTCGATGGTGCCGATGACCTCCAGCTCCATCCGGCCCAGCCTGAGCTTCTGCCCGATCGGATCTTGACCCGGGAACAGGGAGTCGATGACGTTCGCGCCGATCACCGCCACCCGGGTCGCGGCGATCACTTCCGCCTCGGTGTATCCATGGCCACTGGCGATCGACAGATTGGTGAGCGTGAAGAACTCCGGAGTGCCGCCGGCGACCTGCACGCCGAGGTCGGTGTTCCCGTTCGCGGTCGCGGTCTTGCCGTACTCCCAGATCTGCGCCCCCACCTGGCTCGCTTGCGGCAGCAGCTCCTTGAGCTGGCGCATGTGCGAGAGAGTGAGCTTCTTGCGCGCCTGGATCTCGGGCGAGAAGTTCCCGAACTGGACCGCCGGCCAGCGCTGGATCTGGAAGACGTTCGCTCCAAGCTCTCCGAGCTGCTTGTCGATCGACTTCCGCAGCCCGTTCAACAGGCCCATCATCGCCACCACCGTGAACACGCCGATCACGATGCCCAGCAGCGTGAGCCCCGATCGCAGCTTGTGCGAGGAGAGCGAGTCGAGGGCGAGCCGCAGGTCGTCGTGGCGCGCGGTCCATCCGCGCCGCAACCGGCCGGACGAGACCGGCGCCTCGACTCCGGGCGCCTGGACCGCTACCTCACTCATAGCGCAGCGCCTCGATCGGCTGCAGCATCGCCGCCGTCAGCGCAGGCCAGAGCCCGAATCCCATTCCCAGCACTGCAGACCCGATCACCCCGCCGAGCATCACGCGCGGATCCACCCTCGCGGGCAAGGGCGAGATCAGATCGATGATTGACGCCGCTCCCGACGCGAGCACGATCCCAACCATCCCTCCCACCACCGCCACCATCACCGCCTCGCAGAGGAACTGCCAGAGGATGGTCCCCCGCCGCGCCCCGATCGCGCGCCGGATGCCGATCTCCCGCGTGCGCTCCTTCACCGAGACCAAAAGGATGTTCATGATCCCGATGCCGGCCACGATGGCGGTGATGATGCCCACCAGGATGCCGGTGACGTTGGTGGCCATCATCATCTGGTTGAACCCTTCGAGCAGCTTGTCCTGCCGGTTGACCGAGAAGTTCTCCTCCTGGTCTGGCGCCAGGTGCCGCGCGTTGCGCATCACGGCGGTGACCTCGTCCTCGGTCTCGCGCACCTTGCCTTCCGGCGCCACCACGGCGACCACCAGGCCGCGCTTGCTGCCGAAGGTCTGGATGAAGGCGGACAGCGGGAGGATCACCCGCAGGTCCTGCGTCTGCCCGAACGCATTCCCCTTGCGCGCGAAGATGCCCACGATGCTGCAGCGCAGGTTGGGGCCTACCCGGATCTGCTGACCGAGCGGCTCCTGCCTCTTGAAGTAGGCATCCTCGATGTCCGCCCCGATGATGCAGACGTTGGCGCCGATCTCCTGGTCCAGCGCCGTCAGGAAGCGTCCGCGCCGGATCTGCCAGCCGGTGGCGTCGAGATAACCATCAGTGGTCCCGCGCACGTCGACGCCTTTCACGTCCTTCCCGCCGTACGAGACGGTGGCTTGCGTATTCACCAGGGGAGCGATGGCCACCGGCAGAGTCGTGTTCGCCTGCAGCGCGCGCAGGTCGAGCATGTTCACGTGCGGCCGGTTCTTGTACTTCCACCAGTCGTTGCCGCTCACGCCCCACTTCCACTTGTGCACGAAGAGGGTATTCGGCCCCAGTGTGCTGAGCTGCCGGGCGAAGCTCGACGACATTCCCGCCTGCACCATGAAGATCAGGATCACCGTCATGATGCCGATGGCGATCCCGCTGATGGTCAACAGCGCCCGGAGCTTGTGCGACACGAGCGAAAACGCCGCCTGCACGATCGCGTCGCGCAGCTCCGCGAAAAACCTCCGGATGCCTTTCATGGCCGTGCTCCTGCCCGCGCCGCCACCCGCTCGGCGGCGGCATGGAACTGGGCCAGCGCCTCGGCCCCAAGCGCCTCGGCGTTCGCCATCGCCACTTCCTTGCCCGGGCCGTCCGCGATCACCAGCCCGTCCACCAGCCGCACCGCGCGGGGACAGCGCGCGGCCAGCCTGGGCTCGTGCGTCACCAGCACGATGGTATTGCCGCGTCCGTGCAGCTCGAGGAAGAGACCGACGATCTCCTCGCCGGTCCGGCTGTCGAGGTTGCCGGTGGGCTCGTCGGCCAGCAGCAGCGAGGGCTGAGTCACGAGGGCACGCGCGATCGCCACCCGCTGCCGCTCGCCGCCGGAAAGCTCCGCCGGCTTGTGCTTCATCCGGTCCTCGAGTCCCACCATCTTCAGCGCCTCGACGGCGCGGTCGCGGCGCTCCTTCTTGCTGACGCCGCGGTAGACGAGCGGCAGCTCGACGTTTTCCAGCGCGCTGGCGCGCGGGAGGAGCTGGAAGCTCTGGAAGACGAATCCAATTTCGAGATTGCGCACGTCCGCCAGCTCGTCGTCGGAGAGCGTGCTCACGTCGCGGCCGGACAGCCGGTAGCGCCCGGCGGTGGGCACGTCGAGGCAGCCGATGATGTTCATCAGCGTCGACTTGCCCGACCCCGACTGCCCGACGATGGCGACGAACTCGCCCCGCTCGATCGGAAAGTGGATGTCCCGGAGCGCGGGGACCTTCGAGAGGCCCAGGTCGTACGTCTTGACGATGTGTTCCAGCTCGATGAGCGGCATGTGTTCTCCGGCCGTAGCCAAGTGCCTGATCAGCTACGGCCGCCCTGAGGGCCCTTGTCCCCGGCCCCCTGACCGGGCTTCTGCGGCTTGACCTTCTGGCCCTCCTGCAGCTCGCGGGCGAGCGTCCGATACGGGCCGTCCACCACCGTCTCGCCCTCGGCGATGCCGCTCAGCACCTCCACGTCGGTGCGGCTGGCGATGCCGGTTTGCACCTCGCGCATCTGCGTCACGCCGTCCTTGTCGACCACGAAGACCACCTTGACCGGCTTGGGCTTGCCGGTCGCCGCCTTGGTGGGCGGATCGTCCTTGCCGTACCCCCCGTTCGTCCCGCTGGTCCCGGTCGTGGTGGTGGCGTCGGCCACCTTGATCTCGCCCTCGCGCGGCGCGGCTTTCTGCTCCTTCTTCTTCGCCTCGCGCGAGGTGACCGCCTGGATCGGGATCATCACCACGTTGTCGTGCGTGGCCGTCGAGATCGACACCGCGCTGGACATGCCCGGCAGCGCGCTCTCGGGTGGAACGTCGAGCCCCACGCGGACGAAGAAGGTGGTCACTTCCGCGTCGGTGCCGGGGTTCTTGATCTGGGCGTTCTTGCCCACCGCGACCACGTGCCCCTTGAACTGCTTGTCGGGAATGGCGTCGATCTCCACCGCCGTGTCGTCGCCGACGTGGATGGCCACGACCTCGTGCTCCCCGACCTCCGCCTTGACCTCCATGTCCGCGAGGCCACCCATCAGCATCACGACGTCCTCGGAGAAGTCGGAGCCGCGGATGCGCTCGCCCACCTTGTGGCTGAGCTCGAGGACGGTGCCGTCGATGGGCGCCGTCAGCGTCGCGCGCGAGAGGTTGTAGAGCGCGGTCTCCAGCTGGCCGACGTTCTGCGCCACCAGCTCCTTCTGCGCGGCGAGGCGGCCTTCGTCCATCTTCAGCTGCGTCACCAGCTTGTCCAGCTCGGCGGCGCTCGCCAGCCTCTCGTCGGTCAGCCGCCTCATCCGCTCGACGTCGCGCTTGTCCTGCTCGATGGCCACCTCGATCTGGGCGATCGACGCGCGCGCAGAGGCCACCGCGCCGCGGAACTGCGTCACCTGCGTCTCGTAGAAGCGCTTGTCGATCTGACCCAGCACCTGCCCGCGGTTGACGTGATCGCCCTCCTTCACGCTCAGGGAGAGCAGGTCGCCGGTGACGTTGCTGCTCACCTTCACCGTCTCGCGGGCCTGCAGATGTCCGGCGGCCGTCACCACCCGGGTGACGGTCCCCTTCTTCGCCGCCGAAGTGGTCACCTCCACCGGCGGCGGCGCCTTCGGCCGCAAGCCCATCACGGTGGCGAAACCCACCAGCGCCACCACCAATCCGGCGAGGATCCAGCGTCCCTTCGTCATGTTCCACCCTGTGCCCTGCGAAGGGCCGCCTCGGCCTCGCGGCCGTCCACCAGTGATCCGACGACGTTCAACTGCGCCTGCGTGAGCTTCAGCTCCGCGTCCCGCACTTCCAGCTGAGTCCCCACGCCCACTTCCTGGCGCGTGCGCGCAAGACGCAGACCTTCACGCGCGGTCTGCTCCGCCTGCTGCGCCACCTGCACCTGCGCGCGCGCTGTCGCCAGCTGCGCCACCGCCTTTTCGACGTCGGAGGCGACTGCACGCCGCCCGCTCGCCAGGTCGTTCTCCGCCAGCGCGGTCTGGAGCTCCGCCTTGCGGACGTTGGCCTGGGTCGAAAGGCCGTTGAACAAGTTCCAGCTCAGGTTGAAGCTCCACCCGGCCTGGCTTTCGCGAGCGGGCGTCTCGAAGAGCTTGTTCAGGTCATCGCGCGTGCCGCGCTGCCAGAAACCGTTCACCGAGACCGTCGGCCAATAATCGCCTTGTGCCGCGCTGGCGAGCTTGCGGTTGGACTCAGCCGTCAGCGCGAACGCCTTGAGACTGGGCCGATTGGTCAGGGCCTGCTCGACGGCAGGTTGCAGCTGGGGAGGCGGATTAGGCGCGGCGAGCATGTTGCGGGGCTCCGCGACGGTCAGGGGCGCCCCGGGATCGAGGCCGATAGCGACGGAAAGGTCGGCGCGCGCCAGCTCGACCTGGCGCTCCTGGCCGAGCCGCGTGACTTCGTCGTTGTCGCGATTCGCCCGCGCCGCGTACACGTCCGCCTGCGTGGCGCGGCCGCCCTCGAACAGGCGCTGCGTGTAATCGGCCTGGTCGCGGCTGCGCTTCGCCGCGTCGGACAGCACCAGCAATTGTCGCTGTGCGCGCACCAACTCGTAGAAGCGCTGCTCGACCAGGTAGGTAATCTGCAGCCGCTGCTCATCGACTTGCGCCACGTTGGCGTCGAAGGCGAGGTTGGCGGCCGAGACGTTGTTCCACCACTTGCCGCCGTCGAAGATCAACTGGCGGAGATTGAGACCGGCGCTGCCGCTGCTGAAGTTCGAGGCCGACTGCGGAAAAGACACGCCGGAGACGACGACGTCGCCGGCGCCCTGTCGCGTCCGTCCGACGGACGCGTTGAAGTCAAGACGGGGCAGGACGGCGGAGCGGGCGATGACGCGGTCTTGCTCGGCCGAGAGGGTGAGCAGGATCTGGCGCTGCAGATCCGAATTGCGCTGCAGCGCGAGCTTCACCGCGTCGTCCAGGGTGAGAGGAGGAGGCTGCGCCACCGCAGCGGCCGAGACAATCATTGCAAAGATGAATCCGCGGACCACCGCTATCCCCCCATTGCGACGCTGACGACCAGCCGAAGACAGAGCCAGGCGGCGAGCGTCCCGATCAGCGCGCGCTTCGCGGACACGTCCCCCACCGCCGCCACGCCAAACGCCATCATGACCGCGGCCCAGAGCGAGAAGAAGTCGATTGCATTGCCGAGCTTCAGGGCGGCGCCCGACAGCGTGTGCCCGAGGGCCGCAAGGACCGCGCTGACGTTCCGCGGAGTCAGGACGGCTGGGCCCGCGGGCAGGGACTCCTGGCGTAGCGCCGTGATGCCGTCGAGCAGGTTGGCGATGGCGCCGGGGAGAAGAACAGCTGCCGCGACAGGGAATACTCCCCGCCCCTTCACCTTGCCCCGCAGGAACCACACCAGGACGACCACGGCGAGCGCGCCGAGCAGAAGGAAGACGGGCGTCTCCAGCGCTCCCCAGGCGACGCGCATCACCTGGAACAGGCGCTCGGCATTGCGCGTCTCGTCCTCGATGGCCCGGTCGCTCATCGAAGCGAGCTGACCTGCCGCGTCCAGCTTCTGCAGCGTCGCGGACTGCGCGTCGACGCGCATGGAATGGCCAAAGGCCGCGAACAGCGAGCAAGCGATGGCGATGGCCACCGCCAGCCCCGCCTTGCCCACCTTGGCCTGCCGCTCCATGCCGGAATCCGGCGCCACCAACGCCACCAGGGCTGGCGGCGCGGCACGCGTGGGTTGTGGGAGCTCGGCTTCGCTCGACACGATCAAGACAAACCTCCGCGGTTGCCGCCTCTACGACACGGGCCCACCGCTATTTCGTTTGCGGGATGTGACTTCGAATCGGTGCGGAGTTACGATGGCGACGTATGCGCCGGCTGCTTCCTCCGCGCCAGACGATCTGGTTGCTCGTCGCCGGACTCCTCTGCCTGATGGCGGCGGGCGTCGCCAGCATGTGGAAATTCGGTCCCCCGCGGGGGCATATCTACGCGGAGAGAGGGCGCTGAGCCAATCTATCAGGCGGGCGGCTGACGCGAAGCGTCGCCATCGGCAGATCCGGCGAGTTGCCGCAGGATGGATTGCAGCACCGAAGCAGCCGGCAATTCGGAGATTGCCTCTTCCAATCGGCGGGCAAATCCGCGCGCAGCCCGGGTCCGGTCAACCTTCAGCCCCCCGCGCTCGACCTCGTCGAGCAACGGCTTTGCGGCGAGCAGCGCGCGGGTGCTGGTGGTGACCAGCCGCGTCCGCACCTTCCAGAGCCGGGCGCCGGAGAGATCCCCCAGGATGGGTGCGGCGAGGCGCCGCGCCTCGGCGCTGCGCTGCGGGTCGGTCTCCCGGAGGATCTGCAGCAGCATCTGCAGTGGCGGGTAGGTCAAGGTGCGCGAAAGGATCTCCTCGATCTCCGCCATCACGCACTCGCGGATGAGCAGGTCGACGGCCGCTTCCACCTCGTCGCCGTGGCTGCCGAACAGCTGGCCCATGTTGTAGAGCGCGTCCGGGGTATGCCGCTGCGCCGGAACCGGAAAGCGCTCGCGGAAGAAGATGAACAGGTCCATCCAGGCGATGGCGCGGTGGGCGCGCAGCCGGAAGTGCTCCACGGCGCCCCGAGGCTGCCGGAGGAAACCGTCGGGATCGAGGATGGCCTGCTCGCTGCGCAGGAGCGTCGGCACCGGCAGCAGCGTCGCCGCGGCGTGCTCGGCATGGACCAGGAAAGCGAGCGCGACGGCCGTGGCCTCCTGCAACGCGACCGGTGTCTCGAGCGCCCAGCGGGCGAGCTGTTCCGAGGGAACACGGATCTCGCGGAGCTCGTCGTGCAACCTGCGCATCGCAGGATGGTACCCCTAAGCAGCGCCTCCGCAAGTGCCGAGCCGGGCGCCGACACGTGCTAACTTTCCCCACATGCTGCTCTCGCGGGAAGAGATGACGTTCGATTTCCGCGGAGCGCGGCTGCACCCGGATCGCGACCGGCGCCTGCTCGGCTGGATGACGAACCAGTTCCTGTACGGCGAGGTGACGGGGATCCAGTGCGGACACTGGCTGTACCGGGCACCGGACCTGGAGGCCGCCCGCTTCTTCTCCCGCCAGGCAGTCGAGGAGTTCCAGCACGTCGAGAACTTCGTCCGGATCCTCGAGCTGCTCGGCGAGCCGCCCGCGCCGGCGCACCGCATGGTGCGGTTCCTCAGCACGGGAATGATGCCCGGCAGCTTCGAGGAGCACGTCTGCCTGGAGATGGCGCTCGGCGAGGGCTTCGTGCTGATGGCTCTGTACGGCGTGATCGACACCGTCGATCACGAGGAGATCCGCGCCATCCTCTCCCGCGCCGTCAAGCAGGAGGAGCGGCACGTCGAGTTCGGCGAGCAGCGCACGATGGAAGCGATCCGCGGACGTCCAGCGCTGCGCCGGCGTCTGCTGGGGCTGTCGTTGGTCTCGATGTGGGCGGTCCGCCGTCTGGCGAGCTTCATGCGCAAGCGGCTGCCGGAGCACGAAGTGCTCTCGCAACTTCCGGAGTTCCTCCGCTTCTCGGTCGCCTGCGCGGAACGGCGGCTGTTGCGGATGGGGGTATTGACGAAGCCGTTGGCGGAGCTCGGCGCGGCCGCAAAGGCGCTCGCCGTCGCGGAAGCGTATGCCACGTCGATCGTGAGCGCGCCGCTGCGGCTCTTGCCCAGAAAGCGGCTGACGGAGACGTACCTGCGCGATCCCGGCGTGGTGCGCCCGCGGCTAACCCAGAGCCCGTAACGTAGCCCTGCGCACCAGCACGGGCAGGATCTCACGCCGCCAATCGGGATCGACGCCGATGTTCGTGAGAGGCTTGCACTGCTTGTGCGCCCGGCGGCCCAGCTCTTCGGCAAAGCGTGCGTCGGCCGGACGCCCCTGCAGATCCTCGAGGCCCTTGATCAGCGCCGGTCGCGCCGCCAACGCGCCCACCGCGAGCGCCACCGAGCGCACCGACTTGCCGTCCAGCTCGAGCGCGACCGCCAGGTTCAGAGCGGGAAAGTCGATGGCGGCGCGCGTGCGCAGCTTCGCAAACGCCTGCCTCCGCTGCGACGCCGCCGCGGGCACGCGCACTTCGGTCAACAGCTCGTCGGGCTCGATCACCGTGTTGTGGATGCCGTCGGCGAGGTAGAACTCCCGCAGCGGGATGACGCGGCCGCCCCGCGGCGAGACCGTCTTCACCGTGGCGTCGAGGGACAGCAGTACCGGCGCCGTATCGTTCGAGGCCGCGGCCACACACCGCTGTCCGCCCGCCACGACGTGGCAGAGGCTGCCGTCCTTCTTCAGGCAGAAGCCGAGGGCGCTGCGCCAGAAATAGGTCTGGTTGATGTAGACGCAGCGGGTGTCGAGGCAGAGGTTGCCGCCCAGCGTCCCCATCCGTCGCAACTGCGGGCCGGCGATCTGCCTGCAGGCGTCGGCCAGCGCGGGAAGCCGCGCCTTGACGACCTCGCTGTGCGCCAGCTCCTCGATGTTGCAGAGCGCGCCGAGCAGCACGTCCCCTGACTCCTCGCGCACGTAGCGCAGCTCCCGGGAGAGACCGCGAAGGGCGACGAGGTGGCGCGTGTCGTACATGCCGTACTTGAGATTCGGCACGATGTCGGTCCCGCCGGCGAGCAGCCGCGCCCCGGGGTTCGCGCGCAGCGCCTCCACCGCCTCCGCCACCGAGGCGGGGCGCAGCACGGTCAGGTCGGGCAGCGTCATCATGAGGCGACCCGCTCCTCGCCGCGGCGGCCGCGCTCGCGGAGCAGCTTGAGGATGCGCTGCGGATAGAAGGGCAGCTCGCGGATGCGGATCCCGCAGGCGTCGTGGATGGCGTTGGCGATGGCCGGAATCGCCGGATGCAGCGGGCCCTCCCCGGCCTCCTTCGCGCCGTAGGGGCCGCCGGGGTCGTTGCTCTCGACGATGTACGAGTCCAGATCCGGCGTGTCGAGGCTGGTGGGGATGCGGTAGTCGAGGAGCGACGGTCCGAACAACAGTCCCTTGTCGTTGTAGACCATCTCCTCCATCTGCGCCTCGGCCGCGCCCATGTAGACGCTGCCTTCGATCTGTCCCTCGACGAGCGTCGGGTTCAGCGCCTTGCCGCAGTCGTGAGCCGCCCAGATCCGCTCCACCTTCCAGATGCCGGTCTCCTCGTCCACCGAGACTTCCGCGACGTGGGCGGTGAACGAGTACGCCGGGGAGGCGCCGATGGTGCCGCCGCGGTAGTCGCCGCCGAGCTTCTGCGTCCGGTATCCGCCGGCGGCCGCCAGCGGCGCGCCTTCCGCCGCCTCCGCCTTCTGACACGCCTCGGCGAACGTGGACCCTCCCGCCGCGCGCAGCTTCGCCGCCAGCTTCTGGCAGGCCTCGCGGGCGGCGAGGCCGACCATGAACGTCACGCGGCTGGAGTAGGCGCCGAGATCCACCGGCGTCAGGTCGGTGTCCGCGGCGACGACGGTCACGTCGTACGGATCGCAGTGCAGCTCTTCTGCGGCGATCTGGCAGAGCAGCGTGTTCACGCCCTGGCCGATGTCGGAGGCGCCGCTGAAGATCGCGACCCGGCCGGAACGGTCCAGCTTCACCAGCACCCCGCTCTGCGGCATCTCGTTCGGGTAGACGGGATATGCGGTGCCGCTGATGTACATCGAGCCCGCGACCCCAAGCCCGCGCCCGCGGCCGAGCTTCCCGTGGCGCTCCTTCCAGGCCGAGGCCTTCTCCACCAGCTCCAGGCACTTGAGGAAGCCGTTGGAGGTGATCTTCTGGCCGTTCACCGTCTCCACGAACTCGCCGATGAAGTTGCGCCGCCGCACCTCCATGGGATCGATCCCGAGCTTCTCGGCGGCCTCGTCGAGCGCGACCTCGAAGGCGAAGCGCGGCTGGACCGACCCGTGACCCCGCTTGGGACCGCAGGGCGGCTTGTTCGTGTACATGCGGTAGCTGTCGAAGCGATAGGTCCCGAAACGGTAGGGGCCGGTCAGAAGCTGGCCCGCGTAGTACGCGGTGACCAGCCCGAACGAAGCGTATGCGCCGCCGTCGATGAGGATCTTGTTGTCCACGGCGGAGATGCGGCCGTCCGCGTCCAGCGCCAGCGTCACGTCCATCTTCATCGGGTGCCGGCCCCGGTGCGCGTAGAAGACTTCCTCGCGGGTGTAGAGGATCTTCACCGGCCGGCCGGTCTTCATCGCCAGCTTGGCGACGCAGAACTCCAGCGCGAACGGGTCGCTCTTGCCGCCGAAGGCGCCGCCCAACAGCGGCTGGATGACCCGCACCTTGCTCTGGGGCAGCCCGAGCACGCGCGACAGCTCGCGGTGCACGTAATGGGGAATCTGCGTCGAGCTCCAGACGGTGAGGTTGCCGTCGGCGTCGATGCGCGCGACGGCGCAATGCGGCTCGATGGGGACGTGCGTGGAGCCGGCGTACCGGTACGTCTCGCGCGCCACCGCGGCCGCCGAGGCGACCGCCTCGTCCACCTCGCCGAACTGGAGGTGGACGTGCTTGGTGATGTTGCCGATCTTCGCCTTCTCGTTGACCTTGATTTCCGGATGCTCGAGAGCGTCCTCGGGCGAGAGCACCGCCGGAAGGACCTCGTAGTCGACCTGGATGAGCGCCAGCGCCTCGTCCGCCGTCCGCTCGTCGACCGCCGCGACACAGGCGACGGCGTCTCCGACATGGCGCACCTTCTCCACCGCCAGCGCCGTCTCGTCCTGCGTCCAGGGAATGACGCCGTACTTTGCCGGCAGCTCGGCGCCGACAAGCGTCGCCACCACGCCCGGATGTGCCAGCGCAGCGCCGAGGTCGATCCCGCGGATGCGGGCGTGCGCGTGCGGGGAGCGGAGGATCTTCGCGTACAGCATCCGCGGGAGCGAGATGTCGTCGGCATAGATCCCGGAGCCGTCGGCCTTCGCGACGCCGTCCGACTTGGGAAAGCGCGCGCCGATGCTCACGGGACGATCTCCTTGACCACTTGCGCTTTCGAGTCGCTCGGCGCCGCCCGCTCGGACGGAACCGGGGCGCGCCGCGCGGGCTCCCGCAATCCGGCGGCGACCTGCACCGCCTCGTAGATCTTGGTGTAACCGGTGCAGCGGCAGAGATTGCCGCTCAGGGCTTCCTGGATCTGCGGCAGCGTCGGCCGGGGATTCTTGTCGAGCAGCGCGCGCGCCGACAGCATCATCCCCGGCTGGCAGAAGCCGCACTGGAGCGCGCCGCAGTCGGCGAATGCGCGCTGCACCGGATCGAGCCCCTGTGGCCCCGCCAGGCCCTCGATGGTGGTGATCTCCAGATCCTGCGCGTCCTGCGCCAACGTGATGCAGGAGAGGATCGCCTCGCCCCGGCCCTTGCCACCGCGCTCGTGCGCGAGAACGGTACAGGCGCCGCAGTCGCCCTTGTCGCACCCCTGCTTCGACCCGGTGAGCCCCAGGTCGTAACGCAGCGCCTCGAGCAAGGTGCGCTGCGCCGGCACGGCGAGCGCGTGCTCTTCGCCGTTCACAAACAGACGTATGAAGACCGAGGGACGCACGCGGGGTCTTTAAGCCAATACCCGCGCCAACTCAACGGCAACTACGGCTCCGGAAGCTTGGCCGTCGTGTCGTAGGCGCGGGCCACCTTGTCGAGATCGCTCTTCGCCTCTTCGAGCTTTTCCCAAGCCGCCTTGATGCCGTCGCGAAGCTGCTGCACCTCGGGCGTGCCGCCACGCTGTCCCCGGCCGGAGTCGCTGGTGACGTCGCCGCCCTTTCCCGGCGGCATTCCGCGATCCTTCGCCGCCCCGCCGAGCATGGTGTTGTCGGCGCGCGTATGCGCCCCCTTCGGGCTCACGCCGCGCGCGACGGGCGCCTGAAGCTTGTCGACGAGCGCGATGGCGGTTCCGAGGTTTGCGTCGAGCCGGGTCAGGTCTTCCGGCGCGTCCTTGCTGCGGAGCGACTTCAGGCTGCGCGCGTGCGTCCGCGCCGTCGTCAGATCTTCCTTGGCGTCCTTGAGCAACGCCCCCGCCTGGCGCGAGTTCCAGGCCGTCGCGTCGTTGGACAACGCCGTCAACACGCGGAGGTTGACGCGCGCACCTTCCAGGTCCGCCGCGGCCAACCAGACTTTGGCCTTCACCACGCCCTGGTTGCGGATCTGCATTTCCTCCTTCGCCGCGACAGCCGCGAGCGCGAGCGAGAGGGCGATCGCCAGAACGGTCTTCATGGGCTTCCTCCTCCGTAAACGTGAGCACCGCGCCTGCGCTGCAGCGAGCTACGGGCGGGCGGGCGCCCGCGCCACCGTGCCTTGTCGGTTACGCAGCGAGCCAAGAACATTTTCGTAGGAGGTCACCATGCCAAAGGACAAGGGATTGGAACGAGGCGGCACGCTCGGTCAGGAAGGCGAGCTCGGCGAAGGCACCCCGCAGCGCGATGCGCAGCGCGTTGGCCAGGAACGGCCGGGCCAGGGCAAGAACATCGAGAAGCGCGATCAGGAGAAGCAGCGCGGTGGAATGGGGCGAGAGCCCAATCTCGAGGAGAAGCCGAAGATCCAGCCGACGCACGAGGTCGACTGACCGCCGTCAGACCCAGTATCTGCAAATAGGCTTCAACGGGCAGCCTGCGCAGCGACGGGCATCCTTCCGGGCTGCGCAGGTCCCGCTGATGCCGAGATGGCTGAGGGCGAAGTCGTAACGGACCGGGTCTGCGGCGTCGAGCAGGCGCAGCTTTCGGGTCACGTCCTCGGCGGTCTTCCAGGAGAGATCCTTGCGGCGGGTGAGGCCGATGAAGCGGCCGATCCGGTGGACATGTGTATCGAGCGGCACCACCAGCTCCGCCGCCGGCACTTCGCGCCAGAGGCCGAAGTCGACTCCGTCGGGCCCGCGCACCATCCAGCGCAGGAACAGGTTCATGCGCTTGCAGGCGCTGCCGCGATCGGGGTGTGGGAGCAGATGCTTGAGGCGCCGCGTGGGCCCGCGCTGGCCGGTGATGGGGCGGAAGTCGGGCGCGCAGAGGTCGTCGACGAATGCGCCGAGGGCGCCGCGCACCGTCCCCAGCTTCCGATAGTGTGCAGTGAAGCACGCCCCCAGCGATCCGTGGCGGCGAAGGATGGCGCCCGCTCCGTGCAGGAGGCAGGCGACGTCGCGCGCGTCGGTCATCCGGTACGAGAAGCCGCTCGCGCGCCGCAGCAGCTCCTTCGGCCCCGACGACCTCGCCAGCTGCGACGGTGAAGGCCCGAGCGCATCGAGCAGCACACGCAGGCGCGGCTTGAAGAGATCGACGCGCCCGTACGCCAGCGCCGCGCAGAGCAGCGCCGTCACCTCCACGTCCGGCGCATCCGCGTATTGGTGCGGCAGCTCCACCGGGTCGCCGCGCATCCTCTCCGGCGCATCCGTCGCCAGAAGAAGCGCCTCCAGCGCGGGACGCAGGAGCTCCGCGCGCGCCCAGCTCTTCACCGTCCGAGCTCCTCGAGCAGATGCCCCAGCTCCGGCAGGATCAGCCGCTCGCAGGCGAGCCGGACGGCGGCGGGACTTCCCGGCATCGCGAACACGATCAGCCCCTCCTTGCTGACGCCGGCGACCGCCCGCGACAGCATGGCGGCGCTGCCGATCTCCGCGAAGGAAAGCATCCGGAAGAGCTCGCCGAATCCGGGCAGCGGCCGCGCGATGGCGGCGCTCACCGCCTCGAACGTGCTGTCGCGGGAGGTAATGCCCGTGCCACCCGTGATCAGCGCGACCTGGGCTCCCGCCTCGCGGGCGCGCTGGAGCTCCTGGGCAATCCGCGACGGCTCGTCGGGCACGATGACCGAACCGGCGATCGCGTGGCCGGCATCCGCGAGCTGCGCCCGGATGATGCGGCCGCCCTCGTCGCTCTCGGTCGTCCGCGAATCCGAGCAGGTGATGACGTAGACCTTGGCGTGCGCCGGCGCGCGAGCCTTGTGCTGATGCGGCACGTCGCCGTGGCCGTGCGGGTGGTCGTGCGGCATGGCTTACTCCGGAAGACGGATCATGACGCGACCGCGCTCGACGCGCACCTCGAAGACCGGCTGATCGTCGCACAGGCGCGGAAAGGTGACGTTCCGGCCGCTGCCCAGCTCGAAGGCGTACTCGTGGCAGGGGCACACCACCGCGCCTTTCTTGTCCTGCATCCAGCCGCCGGAGAGAAGGCACCCCGCGTGGTTGCAGGAATCGTCCATCGCGGTGATGCGGCCGAGATGGCGCGCGAGCAGCACCAGCCGTTCCCCGACCTCCAAGCCTCGCAGCTCTCCTTCCATCAGATCGGCGGGACCGACGTCGATCCACCGTTCCATCGCGTTCTCGCTACCACCGATCCGCATTTTGTGCCTACATCCTGCGACTATGAGACTCGGAGTCGCGCTCGCTTGCCTGATCGGCGCCGCCTGCTCCCACGCGACGCTGCCCGGAACCAACATCCGCGACACGGCGCAGAACCGCGCCGTGCTGGACGTGTTCGGCCGATTCAAGCTGGCCCTGGAGGCGCGCGATCCGACCGCCATCCTCGCGCTGGCCACGCCGGACTACACCGATCCGGGTGACCCCTCGCGCGGCATCGGCCCCGCCGATCACGGCACGCTCCAGGACAGGCTGAAGGGCGACCTGTCGAAGGTTACCGGCCTGCGCCTGGAGGCGACGATCAAGGACCTCGAGGTGAAGGGCGAGCAGGCCCGCCTCGACTACTTCCAGGTCCTCCGCTACGCGGTGGCGACGCCGAGCGGCGAGAAGTGGAAGAGCGAGAGCGACGACGCCCGCATGCGCTTCGTTCGCCTGAACGGCGAGTGGAAGATCGCCTCCGGACTGTAGGGCGCTCCCCGGTTCAGCCGGCGGCGGCGCGCGCCTCCAGCTCGCCTACGGATTCGACGGCGCGCAGCGCGTCCAGCGCTCCGGAGCGGCCGGTGGCAAGGCGCCGCGCTCCGTCCCGGGCGGCGGCAAAGCGAAGCGCCGCGAAGAAGGCGTCCTTCTCCTCCGGCAGGAGCCGGCGCAAAGCCTGGTATCCGGAGGTCAGCGCGCGCAGCGCTGCGGACGGCCGGTTCGCTCCCGCCATCCAACCGACGGCGGTCTCGGCCAGATCCACGACGAGCGCTCCGGACCCGGACAATCCGGACGGAAGCACCGCGCTGCACCGGTCGCCGATGAACAGCGCCCGCGCCGGACTGAGACCGCCGTGGCCGGCACCCGAAGGAAGCGGGGGCAGCGGCTCGCGGATGACCGTTTCCAGCACCTCCCGCTCGGGGCCGGAGGGCGAGCGCGCGAGGAGCGCCGGGGCGTCGCAAGGGTCGGCGACCGCCGCCGGATGCGTCTCGCCGAGCTGGTGCAGGCGGGCCAGGAGCCTGCCCACCTCCATCGCCTGCGGCACCGTCGCATCCCTGACCACGAGCTCCTCGCCCGGCGGCCACGCGTAGCACGACGCCGCGCGCTGCCCTCCGAGCACCGCGATGAACGACCCGCGGCGCGCGCGGCGCGGCCTCGGCGCCGGATAGCGCGCTTCCGCGAGCAGGTCGAACAGCGTGGCCTCGAATGCGAGCGAGAGCGCGCCGGCGCCGCAGAAGAGGAGGAATCGCCCCGCTGGAGCGTGCACGCGGAGGGCTTCGGAATCGGGCGTCGTGGGAGCGAGCTCGTCGATGCGCTGCGGTGCCACGGGCAGGTCGAATTCCTGCAGCGCCTGGCCGCGCAGCGACATCCTGACTCTGTACCACCCTGGAACAACGCCGCGAAGGGGACCGCTGTCTGACCGATGGTCGAGCGACGCCGCGTCGTTCACGATCGCCGCAGACTGCTCCTGGAGGCCGGACATCCCATGTCCTCCCGCGTCCTCATCGCCTCGCTGGCTTCCCTGCTTGTCGCATGCGGAGACGAGATCGCCACTCCGACGGCCGGGGCAGATGCACGCAGGTACACACTTGCGCTCATCGGCGACCCCGCCATCACCCTCCATCCCGGGGAGGTCCGCACGCTGCAGGCATTGCTCGCGGCCAGCGAAGACGGCCCTGTCGCCAGCGCGCGGATTCATTTCGCCTTTCTCGACGGCAATCCGGCGGGCGCCAGGATCGACGCCGGCGACGTCGTGACCGACGACGAAGGGGTCGCCACCGTGCGTCTGACCGCCGGGTCCACGCCGGCCGCCTTTCATCTGGCCGTCACGGCGCCGGAGCGCGCGGCCGCGCCCGTCGCGTTCGCGGTCGACGTCGTGCCGCTGCGCCGCACCCTCCGCGTGGTTCCCACGCCCGCGACGTCCGTCTCCGCCGACGGCGCGCACGGCTCGACGCTCGCCGGCGTCGCAGGCACCGTTTCCTTGAAGGTCCGCGAGCTCGACGCGGACACGGGGGCGCCCATCGAAGGCGACACCATCACGTTTACGCTCCCGGCCATCGCCAACGCCCACTGGAGCGCGGGCGTCTCCCGGACGGCCACCGCGAAGACCGGCGCCGGCGGCAAGGCGCAGGCCTTTCTCGTCACCTCCCAAGCGGCGGAAGGCCCTTGGCGGGTGGTCGCCGAGTCGGCGGCGGGGGACGCGCAGGTGACGTTCGACGTCACCATCCGCTGCGCCTTCGGGATCTGCGAGCCGCCGCCTTGTGGCGGTGCATGCCCGATCGAGGACGTCCCTGACGTGACCGGCCTCTGGCTGACGCGACACGACTTCCGCATCCACGATGTCCTGCCGTTCTCGGCACAGGAGATCTTCAAGGCGCTGCGTTTGATGGATCAGACGCTCCTCGGCCAGCTCACCATCCCGGGAATCCCGGGCTGGCTCCAGGCGATCGTCAACGCGTTCGTCGCGCGACTCTTGCAGCAGTATCTGCCCGGCTGGATGCAGCAGCTCATCCACCTCTGCGACGACTTCGCCACCATTCTGGGAAACCTTCGCAGCGAAGGAGCGATGCGCCTGACGCGCACCACCGACCTGGCGCACCTGAGCGGCACCGAAGTCTGGACGAGCCTGGTCTTCTACTGGCTACCGCTCTGCGACGGGGAGATCGCCGGCGATCCGGACAAGCCGCCGGAGTGCGCCCGCATCGACGTCCTCACCCACGATTCGGGTTTCGACGAGACCGCGCAATGCAGGGGAGAGGTCCTGCCGTCGGTCAGCGTCGAGCTTTCGCCCTTCAACGCGACGCTGGTGAAGGACGGCGCGGACTACGGCCTCCAGATAAATCAGCGTCGCGCGCGGCTGACGATGGGAAAGGTGCTCCTCATCCTCTACGACCAGCTCCTGGGCGTCGTCACGGGCGGGGAGTTCCAGTGTATCGAGGAAGCGACCGAGTGCGCTCCCGGGATGGGGTGCATCGTCGACTGCGACGGCCTGGCGCGCGACGTGGAGAGCGCCACGGACGGCATCGTCGACGAGGGCACCGTGCAGGCGCTCTGCGGCCGGGGAATGCGCGCGATCGGCGACGGCGTTGCGCAGGCGCTGGCGCGCGCCTGGCCGGTTTCGGCCGACACGCTCGAGTTCAGCGGCAGCGCGAACGTCTCCGGCGTGGCGGACGAAGCGCGGCTGGAGGACGGAAAATGGACCGGCGATTTCTTCTTCCCCCTGGACCGCAAGCTGCCGGGAACGTGGGAGGCGACGAGACCGGAGTAGACCGCTTCACTTCTGCGGCCCGCCGGGTATCGGCTGCGCCGCTTCCGCCGGCCCGAAGAGATCCCTCTCGCGCTGGAGCAACGCCTGCGCCTGGGCGGCGACGGCCGGATCGCCGGAGCTGGCGGCAATCGCCGCGTGTTCCCGGAAGAGCGCGCGATCCTGGGCCTTCACCGCCACCGTCCGGGCCAGGACCAGGTGATTGCGCGATTCCTTCGGCGCGCGCTCCACCGCCGCCAGCAGGTGCCGGCGTGCCTCGTCCAGCTCGCCCCCGGCATACGCCGGCAACGCGGCGTACAGGGCGCCGAGCTCGCGGTCCGCTCCCGCTCCGTCGAGATCGGGCGCGAGCTGCGCTACCCGCGCGAAGGCGGCCATGAGCTCGCCGCGCCTTTCGATCAATGGAGTGAATCCCTGCATCCGCGCCCAGATCGCCGTGCATACCGCCTCGAGGTAGAGCGGTTCCGCTCCTTCGCGGCCGATCTTCGCCCCGGGATCCGCCACGCCGGCAGCTTCCGGATAGAGCCAGGTCCACGACTGGTGCGCTTCCGCCGCGCACGCTTGTGCATCGCCGGCGATCGCCGCCGTGTCGGGGTCGAGCCGCTGTTCCGCCTGGGCGATGCGCGCCCGCAGGTCCCGCGCGGCGCCGAGATGGGCTCGGGCACGTTCGGCGCGATCCGGAGCGGACGCCGCCCTCGCGGGGGGCGAAGCGGGAGGCGGCGCCGCAGGCTTCTGCGAATGACATCCCGCCGCCGCCAGGAGCGCAGCAGGAAGGAGCGTGCCCCGCTTCACTCCTACTTCTTCTTCGGCGGCTTCGACGGCGGCTGCGGAGGAGACGACTTGGGCTTCTGTGCCGCCGTCGCTGCCGGTCCCGACTGCTGCAGCGCGAAGAGCAACCCGCCGCCGTCGGCGCCGCCGTTCTGCGGCGACTCGTACAACTCGCAGGTGGCCTGGCCGCGCAGCACCAGCTCGCCCTTCTGGTTCTCCGCCCACAGCTCGACGTCGGCGTAGCAGGCGCCGGTCTCCCGGCGCAGCTCGGCGATGCGGCCGTGGCAGGTCAGCTCGTCGCCGGGCCAGACGATCTTGATGAAGCGCGCCCCGAGCTTGCGCACATGCCCGCGCCGCAGCCAGGCGGTGAGCAGCTGCCCGACGAACGCCATCGCCAGCATGCCCGGCGCAAACAGGCCCGGAAATCCGACGGCGTGCGCGTAAGGCTCGTCGAGATGGAGCCGGTTGAAGTCGCCGGAAGAGGCCGCATAACGGACGATCTGGACCCGGTCGATGGCCGGCTTCGTCAAAGGAGGCAGGTCGTCGCCGACCCGCAGCTCGCTCCAGTAGAAGCTCCGGGCCAGGCTCTGCTTCGGCTCCTGCACCTGCTTGGGAGGCGTCAGCGCCGGCATTCCGCGCGGCGGCGGATCCGACTTGCGCGCCTGGGAGGCGGGAGGCGGAGAGGACCTCTTTGCCGCCGGCAGCGGCTTCTTCACGCTCGCGGTGGGAAAGTTCGTCACCCTGGCGAGCTTCGCCTTCGGCTTCTTCGAAGCCGACTTCGACGCGGGCTTGTGCCCCGGCCTGGCCATTTTCTTGGCCGTGCTGCGGCTAGTCATGGATTTCTCCTGGCGCGTGCTTGGGCGCCATCCGCACCACCCAGAGCTGGCGGGAGCGGTAGACGAGCTCGCCGGCTTCGTCCCGGCCCTCGTCCTCGATGATCACGACGTCGGTAGGGCCGCTGGGCGTCGGGCGGCTCTCGATGCCCGCCACCTTGCTGCGGACCGTCAACTTGTCGCCGGCCACGATCGGCCGGGCGTATTCGAAGCTCTGCTCCGCTTGTAACAGGTGCTTGCCCGGCGAGAGCATCAGGCCTTCGCGCAGATCGGACGCGGCCCTGAGCGTGGTGGGGAAGGTCGGCGGAGCAACGACGCTCCGATACCCGGCGGCGCGCGCGGCGGCCTCTTCGAAGTAGATGGGGTTGGTCTCGCCGATGGCCTCGGCGAAGCGCCGGATCGCGCCCCTCTCCACCTCGTTGACGGCGGCTTTCGCTTCCCGCCCTGTTGCGCTGCGATCGACCACGTTCGCTCCCTATCTCCCCGCCGGCAGATCCAGAACGCTGATCAGGCCTGGCTCGGACCCTTGGACCAGCGGCGCCGCGTGGACCACCGTCCAGGCGGTCGCCTTGTCGCCATGCGTGCCGCCCGGGATGATGACGCGGATCCCGGGGTCTCCCTCGAGCTCGATGGCGTCGCGCGGCTCCAGAGCGCCGAGCGCGATGGTGAGGTCGAGCACCGCCACCTCCTTGCCGTCGTGGAAAGCGCGCGCCACCTGCTTGAGCCCGACGATCCCGCCTTTCGGCACCGTGAAGCCGTCGCCCTGCAGGTCCTCGTCCGCTTCCACCGGATCGATGGACTCGTCGACCTCGTCGACCTCCAAGCCCACCCCCAGCGACGCCAGCGCGGCGGATTCCATCAAGCCGACGTGCCCGATGGTGCCCTCGTCGACGCCCCGGTCGAACTCTTCCTCGTTCAGTCCCGCGCCCGTCTTGAGCTGCAGCTGCTTGCGGCGGGTCCGCGAATCCACTACCCGCGTGACGCGGACCCGGTCGACGCGGCCACAGACCGCTCCCAGGGTGGCAGGCAGCCGATCCATCACGAAACCCGGATTGACGCCGGTGCCGAGGAGCGCCCGCTTGCGCTTCTGTGCCAGCTTGTCGAGCCGCTCGGCGATCTCCGGATGCCGCAGCCAGGGATAGGAAAGCTCCTCGCAGGTGGAAACGACGGAGAGGCCCGCGGTGAGGGCCTGCGCGAGCTCGCCCTCGACCCGGTCGAGCCGACTGCCCGTCGCGTGCAAGAGGATGCCGCCCTGGGCTTTGCGCATCTCCGCGCTTGCGTCGGACCCGATCACGACGTCCGGCGTCGGAGCGTCCACTACGTCCGACAACTTCTTGCCTACACGGTGGTGGTCGAGATCGATAGCGGCGACGATCTCCAGATCGTGCTTCTGGAGCGCGCAGCGAGCAATGCCGCGGCCGATGGCCCCGAGGCCCATCAGTGCGACTTTGATCGCCAAGCTGCGCCTCCTGCCCGGTTTGGAAATTTGCAAATTCCCGGGCGCAATGCCTTATAGCCCGCCAATCTTGGGCGAAACAAGCCGAAAGCCGGCCCGCGGCAGGGGGCGGATTCGTTGGGAATTTCACTTGGCGTGTTGCGTCGTCAGGGCGCCAACCTGCCGTATTTCCAGGGAAATGGCGGCTTTTTGCGCTTTCCGGCCGGGCTCGTCGCAACCCACAACGGGAACAGGATTTTTTAAAAATATATAAATTTCAAACGGACTGTCCGAAGCCCCTGGTCGTACCCGCGGGGGACGGGCTAGCCCTTGCGCCGCGCCCCGAACTCCTGAAGCAAGGTCGCGACATTGGGGTCGGTCCAGTTGCGCGGGCCGACGAATTTCAGCCGGAGCTTGCCGTCTCGATCCACTAAGTAGCTTTCAGGGTACTTGGTGGTCCCGTACGTGCGCGACACCTTGGCCCCCTCGTCGAGCGCTACCCGGTACGGCGTCCTCGGCGCTGCGAGGAACTTCTCGACGGGCTCCCATCCGTCGTCCACGCTGACGGTGACCACTTCGAAGCTCTGCGGATCGAACGACTGCGCCAGGCGCCAAAGGCTCGGCATCTCCTCGCGGCAGGGCGGGCACCAGGTCGCCCAGAAGTTCACCAGCACGGTCTTGCCGCGGAGCGAGGAGAGATCGATCTCGCCCCCTCCCCGCGCCGGCAGCTTGAAGCTGAAGGCGGGCTTGCCGTCCATCTCATCGGCTTCCACCGCGCTGCGAGCGCGGTCGCTGACAGCGCCGAAATGCTGGACGCCTTTGGAGATGCCCACGGCGAGCACGGACACGATGGCGAAGGCGACGAACGCCTCCTTGAGCCAGCGCGGCACCACCCAGGTGCGCTTCTCGTCGAGCGGAATCCCCGAGTACGGCTTGCTCATGACGGCGACAGCCTCTCCTTCAGCACCGCGGCGTCGACTCGGTGCTTGAACGCCCGCTGTCCGTCGATCTCGACCACCGGGATGTCGTGCTTGTGCTCCTCGTACAACTCGCCGGACCAGCCGATGTCGATCTCGCGGAACTCGAAGGCGAACTCGCGGCGCAGGGCGAGAATGGCCGCTTTCGCCGTGCGGCACAAGGAGCATCGGTCGCGGGTATAGAGGACGACTTCGTGCATGCGGCTCAGATTTTTCTCTTCTTCCGCCTGTAGTGCTTCACCCGGGCGACCGGGGGTTGGCCGAGCGGGCCGCCCACCAGATAGGCCTTCAGCGCCTCGCGCGCAATGTACGGCGCGTGGATGCGCCACTTGAGGCCGTTCACCACCACGGAGGCGACGGCGATCTTCGGGTCGTCGGCGGGAGCGAACCCTACGAACCAGGAGTAGTCCTTGAACGGGCGCTTGTGGATGCTGAGCGAGCCGGTCTTGCCGGCCACCTGGATGTCGCCGAGCACGTTGCGGTGGCGCTCGCGGAAGATATAGGTAGCGGTTCCTTGCGAGACGGTCAGCTTCATCATGTCGCGCAGCGTGCCGGCCGTCTCCGGGTTGAGCAGGCGCATGGATCCCGTGGGCTCCACCGCCTCGCCGTCGATGGAGTCGATCAGCGAAGGCTCCATGGCCACACCGCCGTTGCCGACCGCGGCCGCGATCAGCGCCGCGTGCATCGGCGACAGCTTCACCTCGCCGAATCCAGCGGCGCTCTTCGCGAAGTCCAGCCCGGTCTCGGGGATCTGCGCGCGCGACTGCTCGAGCGGCTGGTCGAAGATGGGCCGGTTGAAGAGGAACTGCTCGGCCGCCTTGCGCAGGTCGTCCGCGTCGAGGTGCTTCACCGCCATCTTCGCGAACACCACGTTGGCGCTCTTGGCCAGGGCCATGCTCAGCGAAAGGCACCGGCGGTCGAGGTGCGGCTTGTCCTCGAGGAGCTTTCGCACCAGGCGGTGGACGCCGCCGTGGTAGCAGGTCTCCACGTCGGGGTTGACGCCCTTCTCCAAAAGGGCCGCGCCGGTGATGATCTTGAAGACGGAGGCGGCCGGATAAAGGGACTGGGTGGCCCCGCCTTCCCCGTACTCGGCCAGAGCCAGGACCTTGCCGGTCTTCGGGTCGAGCGCCACGACGGCGGCGCCGACCGGCCTGTACATGCGCAGGAGCTTCTCCATCGATCCCTGCAGCTTGGGCTCCAGCGTCAGCCGGGCCTGCTTGCCTTCGGGAGTTTTCGCCACGTAGGCGCCGCCGACGATCTTCGCGTTCTTCCAGAGCCCCAGCCCCTGCGGATGATCGACGTGCTGCACGACGGCGTTCGTCGCCGCGGCCGGAACCTGCTTCACCTCCGCCGGCGCCTCGGAGGCGCCGCCGTCGAGCTCCGCCTGCGCCTCGCCCACGGCGTTGGCGATGTCCTGGGCGTTCGCCTCGTCGGGCTCTCCCATCTGCTCGCCGGGAGTGATCTCGTCGGCGTCCATGGCGGGCGGGCTTTCGCCAGGCCTCTGTTCCGGGGCCTGCTGGCCGCGGGCGGCGAAGCAAAGGCCGGCGACTGCGCAGGCTGTGACGATCAAGACGGGTCGCGGACGCAAACGGCGGCGGTTGTCGTTCACCGTGGGCATGGTACCGGGGGTTGGACGTGCCGCAACTTCTGCGGTTGACGGATCGGTCCTCCGGATCAACCTTCCGGCGCCGTGCTCTCTTCCCTCGACGTCGCTGCGCCGGCGAAACCGTCGTTGTGGTCCGCCCTCGTGGGAGACCTGCAGCCCAGGCACGTGGTCACGGCCGTGGTGCTGCTGGCCCTCGCCTCTGTCTTGTCGCGTTTCATCAATCTCGCCTTCCGGCGGACGCTCGAGCGGCATCGCCAGCGCGGGACCTTGCTTCCGGAAACCGCCACGCAGCTCGCGCTCACCCGGCGGCTCTTGAACGTCGGCATCTGGATCACTGCCACGGCGGTGGTGCTCTCGCAGTTCCAGGCGCTGCGCGTGATCTCCGCCGGCCTTCTCGCATCGGCCGGCATCTCCGGGATCATCGTCGGGTTCGCCGCCCGCGGCACGCTCGGCAACGCCATCGCCGGGCTGACCATCTCGATCACTCAGCCGATCCGCATCGGCGACGACGTGGAGCTGCGCGGCGAGCGCGGCATCGTGGAGGACATCCACTTCACGTACACGGTGCTTCGCCTCGGAGACGGGCGACGGCTCATCATCCCCAACGACGCGCTGGCGTCGGAGGTGGTGAAGAACGCCACCATGGGCGGCGTCACGCGCGTCGCCCGCGCGGAGGCGCTGGTGCCCGCGGCGGGCTCCCCGGAGATCGTGCGCTCCGCCCTGCTCGCCTTGGCGAAGAGCTACGAGCACCTCGATCATGCGGCCGCCGAGCCCGAGGTCTATTACGTCCGCGTCGACGAGCGGGGAACGCTGCTGCGGCTGGTCGCCACCTGCACCGACGCTCCGGCCGCGGACCGGCTGGTCCAGAAGGCGCTCGCCCGGGCGGCGCAGGTCGTGTTCCGGCGCGCACTTTGAGACACAAATCGGCGCTCTTGGCGGCGGAATGAGCGGCGGCACGCCAATGTTTTTCATGTTAGCGTTTCGTCCGCCTGCCGTCCGGCAGTGAACGAAGGGGTCCAAGTGAAGAGCAACTGGAACGTCTTTGTCGCCGTCTGCGTAGGCGCTGTCGCCGGCTTCGCCGTCGGCCAGCAGATGGCCGCGAAGGGCGGCGGGCTGGGAACCACCCTGCGCAATGCGCCGCCGGCAGCCCCCACCCCGGCGCCGGCAGGCGCGGACCAGATCTACAAGGTCGCGCTCGGCGACGCTCCGCAGAAGGGAAGCGCGGAGGCGAAGATCACCATCGTCGAGTGGTCGGACTTCCAGTGCCCGTTCTGCGGCCGGGTGATGGATACGCTCCGCCAGATCGAGAAGAGCTACGGCGCGGACGTCCGCTTCGTCTTCAAGCACAACCCGCTACCCATGCATCCCGACGCGCCGTACGCGGCAAGGGCCGCCATCGCGGCCCAGAAGCAGGGCAAGTTCTGGGAGATGCACGACAAGCTGTTCGAGGCGAACAACTCGCGCCAGCCGGACGCGCTCAAGCAGGAGAAAGTCGACGCGATGGCCAAGGCCATCGGCCTCGACATGGAGCGCTACCAGCGCGACGTGAACGCGGCGGACACCGCGCAGACCATCCGCGACGATCAGACCCAGGCGGCAAAGCTGGGCGCCAATGGGACGCCGCATTTCTTCATCAACGGCGCGCGGGTCTCGGGAGCGATGCCGTTCGAGTCGTTCAAGGCAGTCCTCGAGGGGCAGCTCAAGCGCGCCAACGCGGCGCTGGGCAGCGGCGTCGCGCGGAAGGACCTGTACGAGCACCTGATCAAGGACGGCCAGAGCGGTCCGCCCGCTCCGCCGCCCTCGGCCGTCCCGCAACCACAGGCGCGCAACGTCGACCCCGGTGACGGCCCCTGGGCGGGCTCGAAGAAGCCGAAGGTGACCATCGTCGAATGGTCCGACTTCCAGTGCCCGTACTGCGGAAGGGTCGAGCCGACGCTGAAGCAGATCCTCGACACCTACAAGGACAACGTCCGCCTGGTCTGGCGCAACGAGCCGCTCGGCTTCCACCCGAACGCGATGCCAGCGGCGAAGGCAGCGATGGCGGCCGCGAAGCAGGGGAACGAGAAGTTCTGGAAGATGCACGCGCTGATGTTCGCGCACCAGACCGAGCTGTCGGAAGCGAAGTACGAGGAGTGGGCAAAGCAGATCGGGCTCAATCTCGCCCAGTGGAAGAAAGACAAGGAGTCGCCCGAAGTCGCTGCGCTGATCGCGAAGGACAACTCCTACGCGCAGCAGGTCGGCGCCGAGGGAACGCCCTCGTTCTTCATCAACGGCAAGTTCATCTCCGGCGCCATGCCGTTCGAGACGTTCAAGGCGGTGATCGACGAGCAGGTGCGCAAGGCCGACGAGCTGCTGAAGAAAGGCGTGAAGCAGGACAAGCTCTACCAGGCGCTCGTGGAAGAGAACGTCAAGGCCGCCGGTGGATCGCCGCAGGCGCAGGCCGCCGCGGCCGTTCCTGCCGCGGACCAAAGATTCGAGGTCCAGGTAGGGAACGCGCCGGCGAAGGGTCCGAAGAACGCGCCGGTCACCATCGTCGAGTTCTCCGACTTCCAGTGCCCGTACTGCGGCGGCGCCCAGGAGACGCTGAAGCAGGTGATGGCCCGGTACGGCGGCAAGGTCCGGCTGGTGTGGAAGAACCAGCCGCTCTCCTTCCATCCCAACGCCATGCCCGCGGCGGAAGCCGCCATGGCCGCCTATGGCCAGGGAAACGACAAGTTCTGGGCCATGCACGACCGGCTGTTCACGAATCAGCAGGACCTTTCGCCCGCCTACTACGAGCAGGTGGCGAGGGAGATCGGGCTGGACGTTCCCAGGTGGAAGGAAGCGATCGATTCCCATAGCGGCCAGGCGGCCATCCAGGCCGACATGAGCGCCGGGAACGCGGTCGGCGCCAACGGAACGCCCACCTTCTTCATCAACGGCCGGCGGCTGGTCGGGGCCAGGCCGTTCGAATCGTTCAAGCAAATCATCGATGCGGAGTTGTCCTCAAAGGTGGCAAAGAAGTAACCTGCGCTTCCGTGGCCACTTTTCCGCCGGCGGTCAGCGCCCGCTCTTCGATCAGCAACCCCTCTCCGGTCGGCAGCCCTTCGCGCTCGAGCGGCCCGCCGCCGTCGACGAGCAACGAGTGGCGCATCCGGCCGCTGAAGCGCGGCGATCGCGAAGCAGCCTTCAAGCTGCTCGCCGCCGACGGCTGGGTGGTGCCGGCGCAGGACCAGGAAGCGGTGCTTTCCTGGGTGGTCCAGCATCCGGAGCTGGAGAGCTTCGTCGCGCACGACGCCCTCTCGTACACGCGCATCCTGGCGATGATCACGATGTCGCACCGACCGCAGCTCCGCGTCGGCGGAAGAGTGGCGTCGATCGATCTCTTCGTGGTCGCCGCCGAGCACCGGCACAAGGGCATCGGGCACGACTTGCTGACGCAGGCGCTGCGCCGCAGCGAGGCGCTCGCGTGCAAGCGCGTGGAGATGATGCTTCCCGAGGCGCGCGACGAGCGGCACGCGTTCTTCGAGAGCTACGGGTTCGTCAACAACGGCCGCGACCTCTACGTTCGTGGGATCAGCTAGGGGAGCGCGCGGACGAACCGCGCCGTCTTCCCCGCCTCGATCTCCACCCTCTCCTCGTGGCGCCGCCCGTCTGCGCTCTCGAAAACGACGGTGTGCGATCCGGCGGGCAGCACGATCGGGTTCGCGGCCGGGACCGGCGTCCAGCGGCCGGTGTCGCGTCCGTCGATGGTGAGCCGCGCCGCCGGCTTGGACTGGACGACCAGGTAGCCGATGGTACCGGGAGCGACCGGCGTTGCCGCCGCGATGGGCGGCCCCTCCGCGCGGAGGAGCTGCTCCACCGGCGCAACGTTGTCCGGAGCGCGCATTGGCTTGCGGGCCGCCTGCGGCTTGCGCGGCGGAGGCGGCGCGACAGCCGGCGGCGGCGGCAAACGCGACGGCGCGAGCACGACGCCCTCGACTTGCAAGGGGTGATCCGCCTCGAGCTTCGCGGTGAGCTCGATCGGCATCGCGCCTGCCTTGACGTCCACCGTCGCGGAGAACGGCTTGTATCCCTCCGCGCGCAGCTCGATGCGGTGCTTTCCCGGCGCGAGCGTGTGCACGAATGGCGGCAGCTGGCCCGACGGGCGCCCGTCGATGACCAGATCGGCCGCCACCGGCGGGCTGGGCGTTACGATCACCTTCGCCGGCGGAGGCTCCCGGCGGGCCAGCGAGTACGCCAGGGCGACGATCCCGAGCACGGCTGGCGCGGCGACGTAGCGGGCGAGACGCCGCGCCCGGTTCGTCCGGTTCCGCTCCTCGCGCAGCGGCTTCGACAGAGCTCCGGCACGCATCGTCCGCGGCGCCGCGGTGCGGTCCGCAGAGACGTCGAATCGGCTCTTCTCCGCGGCCGCCAGGGCGACGTCGTCGATCTGGATGGTCGGCAGCTCGTGCGGATCGCCGGGGACCGGCGCGCGCGGCGTCTGCGTCAGGTCGGCGACGATCACGGCGGGCAAGCTGTTGCCGGGCGCGGCCCGTGCCCGTGCCGGATCGCGGTCCTCGGCAGCCCCGGCGGCGAGCCAGGTCCGCAGCCTCTGCTGCTCGCTCTCGAATTCCGCCTTGAACTCCTCGCGGATCCAGGCGGCGAGCTGGCGCGCGCCGAACACTCCTCCCCGCCCCACGGTGAAGCGCATCAGATCGTCGTGCAGCTCGGATGCCGTCTGGTACCGCCGCGCCGGATCGTTCGCCAGCGCGCGGAGGATGGCCTTCTCCAGCGCTTCCGGGCACTCCGGATTGCGTGAGCGCGGCGGCGGAATCGCGCCGAGGCGCACCTTCTCCAGCACCGCGTAGTCCGAGTCGCCGACGAAGAGCTTCTCGCCGCAGACAAGCTCCCAGAGCAGGATGCCGCAGGCGAACACGTCGCTGCGGCCATCCAGCGCGGAGCCCTTCACCTGCTCCGGCGACATGTAGCTGAACTTCCCCTTGAGAATGCCGGCCTGCGTCTTCTTCTGCAGGCGGCTCTCCGCCTTGGCGATGCCGAAGTCGATCAGCTTCACTTCCCCGTCGAAGCTGACCAGCACGTTCTGGGGGGAGACGTCGCGGTGCACGATGCCCAGCGCCCGTCCCTGCGCGTCGCGCTTGCGGTGCGCGTGGTCGAGCGCCTCGCAGACCTCCCCGACGATCAGGCAGGCCTGCGGCAGCGGCATCGGCTGCTGCCGCTTGCGAAAGCGCTCCATGAGCTGCCGCAGATCGCGCCCGGAGATGTACTCCATGGCGATGTAGAGGCTCTCGTCGTGCTTTCCCAGCTCGAGCACCTGGACGATGTTCGCGTGCGCGAGCTGGACCGCCAGGCGCGCCTCGTCCACGAACATGCGGATGAACTCGGCGTCCTCGCCCATGGTAGGGAGGATCTTCTTGATGGCCAGGAGCCGCTGGAACCCTTCCGCGCCGAAGGCTTTGGCGACGAACACCTCCGCCATGCCGCCGACGGCAATGCGCTCGAGGAGGAGGTATTTCCCGAACCGGATGGGATGGCGCATGACCGAGGGCATTGCAGCGTAGCGCCACTGCGTCGGAACGGGCAAGATGAGACGCATGCACGTCTGCCACGCCTGCCGCAAGGAAGTGGACCTCGGCGTCAGCGGCGCCGCGGGGCGGCGGGACGATTGCCCGCATTGCCGCGCGCCATTGCATTGCTGCTTCAACTGCCACGCCTACGACGCGTCGATGCGCTACGGCTGCCGCGAGCCGCAGGCCGAGCCGCCCAGCGACAAGGAGCGCGCGAACGCCTGCGAGCTTTTCGTGTTCAAGAAGGGCGAACGCGCCGCCAAAGAAGAAGACCCGCGCGCCAAGGCCCTCTCGGCACTGGATGCGCTGTTCAAGAAGTGAGTCGGCGATTGTGCTCTCCGCAACGGATGTGTGTGGCCGGGTACGCATCCCCGGCCTACGGCATCACTCCCGCCCGTCCCAACCTACTGTCCACGGCTGGTAAGCCATTGAATCGTGGGCTCCAAGGGGACCGCCTACAGCCTGCTGGTGGTCGACGACGAGCCGCTCGCGCTGAATCTGATCGAGCGCACGTTCGCGGCAGAAGCGGACATGGACGTCCGCGTGACGACCTCGCCGATCAGGGGCCTCGAGATCGCCGACCGGCAGGAGCTCGACCTCATCATCACCGACCAGCGGATGCCCGAGATGGACGGGCTCGCCTTTCTCGGCCGCGTCCGGGAGCGCAGGCCGCGGGCGCACCGCATCCTGCTCACCGCCTACCCCGAGATGGAGGTCGCGCTCCGCGCGATCAACGACGGCCTCGTCTATCGCTTTGTTCTCAAGCCCTGGGATCTGGATGACATGCGCGTGAGCGTCCGGCGCGCCGTCGAGGCCAAACGGCTGGCGGACGCGCACGAAAGCATGGCGGCAAAGCTCAGCGCCCAATTCGACGAGCTCGTCCGCGCCGAGCGGCTCGCTACGATCGGCCGGTTGTCCGCCGGCGTCGGTCACGAGCTCGCAAACGCGGCGACGCCACTGTTGATGAACGCGCAATGGCTGGGGGAAGAGGTGGTTCGCCTGCGCGAGCTGTTTCGCGCCTGTGCGCAGGCGGTCGAGGCCGGATTCCCGGCGGAGGCGCTCGAGAAGCTCACGGTTCTGACGGGCCGCATGCAGGAGCGCAATTCGGATGACCTCAACGAGATCCTCGCATCGATCGGCGCCGCAGGCATGCAGATGCGGTCCGTGATCGAGGGAATGAAGCGCGCCGTGGGCGACGCCCCGGACCCTGCGCCGTACGACCTCAACCAAGGCGTACTCTCAGCCGTTTCCTTGCTCAGGCATCGGTTCAAGTCCCGCATCGAGCTCGAACGCGACCTGACAGCAATTCCGGCGGTACTCTGCCGAGGACCGGAGATCGCGCAGGTGCTGTTGAACCTCCTCGTCAACGCAGCCGACGCAGTCGAAAGCTCGACGCTGCGGACGGTGCGCGTCCGGACCTGGGAGCGCGGAGGGAAGGTCCACCTGGAAGTTTCCGACAGCGGGCCCGGCATCGACCCTGCGGTCCGGAACCGCCTCTTCGAGGCGTTCGTGACTACCAAGCAGAATGGACGAGGCACCGGGCTCGGACTGAGCATCTGCAAGAACATCGTGGAGTCCCACGGTGGCTCGATCTCCGTCGACTCGGAATCCGGAAACGGCGCGCGGTTCACGGTCACGCTGCCTGCGTGCGCCTGAGCTCCCGGCGCTACGCCGTCTCGCGAGCGATCCAGTCCAGGTACGCGGCGTGCCCCTGCTCCACGGGAATCGCCAGCACCTCGGGCACCTCGTACGGGTGGAGCTCGAGGATGCGCGCCATCAGGCGGGCGAGATGGGTCTTTTGCGTTTTGAGCAGCACGAGCACTTCGTTCTCGTCCTGGATCTTGCCCTCCCAGCGATAGATCGATCGGAGCGCGGGCAGGATGTTCGCGCAGGCGGCGAGCCTCTCGCCGACGACGGCCTTCGCGAACTGCGCCGCCGCGTCGGCGGTGGGCAACGTCGTGAGCACGAGGAGGGCGTCGGTCATCGCGCGGTCAGCCCTTCCTCAGCCTGCTGACGGCGTGCGCGATGGCGGAAGGACCCTTGAGACCTTTCGACGCCAGCCAGCCGAGGACCTTGCCCCCGCCCGACATCATCACGCCGACCCAACCGCGCATGGTCAGCTTGATCAGCCCGCTGTGCAGCTTCACCCGGATCTTCCTCTGCGGGTCCTGCGCGACGATGTGCTGGAAGAACAGGATCCCGAGCTCGCCGACGTCGGCGTTGGGCTGCGCCGCAATGGCCGTGACCGCGCCGGGCGCCATGGTCAGCTCGAAGTCCGGGTCCTTTGCCTTGCCGTCGAGAAAGCGCGGCTTGCCGTCGACCAGCGTGAAGCGGAAATCGCCCTTGATGTCGGTGAACTGCACGCCCACTTCGGCGGCGGATCTCAGGTGCGTGGCGGCTTTGCGGGCGGACTCGCTGGTCTCGAAGAAACGCTGCAAGATCACGTTCGAGGGCTCGGGGGTCTGCTCGGTCGCCATGCCCGCCGCAAGCTATGCGCCCTGCTATGATTGCGCAACATGACCCCGCGTGAAGTGGCGGCGGTGCTGCGGGAGATCTCGCAGCTCCTGCAGCTCAAGGGAGAGAATGCCTTCAAGGTGCGCGCCTACGACATGGGCGCGGACGCCTTCGAGACGCTTCCGCCGGACCCGGCCGCGTCCGGCGGGCTCTATGAGCGCGTCAAGGCCGGCACGTTGTCGGAGCTGGAAGGCGTCGGCAAGGCCATCGATCAGAAGGTCACCGAGCTCGTCAACACCGGCAAGCTCGAATATCTGGAGAAGCTGCGGCTGGACTTCCCGCGCGGCGCGCTCGACCTGGTCCAGATTCCCGGCCTCGGGCCGCGCAAGGCGGCGATCCTGATCCGGGAGCTCGACGTGGTGAACCTCGACGACCTGGAGAAGGCCGCGCACGCAGGGCGGGTGCGGGTGCTCAAGGGATTCGGCGAGAAGACCGAGCAGGCCATCCTCGAAGGCATCGCCAAGGTGCGCGTCCGCCAGACAGCGCGAAAGCCGCTGTGGGAGACGCGGCCGCTGGCGGAGCAACTGGTGGCGAGCGTTCGCAGGGCGCTCGGCGTGGTCCGGGCCGAGATCGCGGGCAGCGTCCGGCGCTACAACGAGACCAACGGCGACGTCGACGTGGTCGCCGCGGTCAAGGGCCCGGTCGAGCCGGTCATGCAGGCGTTCGCGGACGCTGCCGGCGTCGCCGAAGTACTGGCGCGCGGCGGCACCAAGTGCTCCGTGCGCCTGCGCGACGGCCTGCAGGCCGACCTGCGCGTGGTCACCGAGGCGCAATTCGCCACCGCCCTCCACCACTTCACCGGAAGCAAGCAGCATCACGTCAAGCTGCGCGGGATCGCGCGCGACAAGGGGCTGAGCATCTCCGAGTACGGGCTGGCGCGGCTGGACGGCGGCGCCCCACTGCAGCCGGAATCGGAAGAGGCGCTGTACGGAATGCTCGGGCTGCAGCCGGTGCCGCCGGAGCTCCGCGAGGATCTGGGCGAGCTGGAGCTGGCGGCAAAGCGCGAGCTCCCGCAGCTCGTCGCACAGCCCGACATCCGCGGCTTCGTGCACTGCCACTCGACCTGGTCCGACGGCAAGGCGACCATCGAGGAGATGGTCCGCGCCGCCGGCGCCCTGGGGGCCGAGTTCATCACCATCACCGACCACACCCGCGCCGCTCATTACGCCAACGGCCTCGACGTGGAGCGGCTCCGCCGCCAGTGGGACGAGATCGCCGAAGTGCAGGAGAAGGTGCCGCAGGTCCAAATCCTCCGCGGCAGCGAGGTGGATATCCTCGAGGACGGCGCCCTCGACTGGCCGCCGGACATCCTCGACAAGCTCGACGTGGTGATCTGCTCGGTCCACCAGCGCTTCAAGCTCGACGAGGCGCGCCAGACCGAGCGCATCCGCCGCGCGCTGCTGCACCCCAAGTGCGGCATCTGGGGGCACCCGACGGGCCGCTACCTCGGCGACCGCGATCCGATGCCGGCGCGCTGGGAAGAGCTGATCGCGATCGCTGCCGAGCGCGGTGTGACCATCGAGTGCAACGGGACTCCGCACCGGCTGGACTTCAGCGCCGAGCTGTTGCGCGTCGCCCGCAAGCACAAGGCGAAGATCTGCCTGTCGGTGGACGCGCACTCGACCAAGGAGCTGGAGAACCTGCACTACGCCGTGGGCACCGCGCGGCGCGGCTGGACGGAACGCGATCGCGTGATCAACGCGCGCCCGGCGGACCAGTTCTTGAAGATGATGTGGAGCCGATCGCCCGTGTGATAGACGCCTGCGCCCATGCGCGAGCTTTGCTGCGTTGCCGGCGCTGCGGTGGCGCTCTCCATCGCGACAGGGGCGGAGGCCGGCGCCGACGACGAGGGCTGGTGGCTGGCGCCCCTCGACCGCCTCACGCTGCGACTCTCGGCCGCCGACGAGCACGACCGCCCTTACTCGCTGCCGGTGCGCCCGCGCCAGATCGCCGGCGGCATCGCACTCAGTTGCGAGTATCAGGAGGGCCGTCCCTGCGGCGACGGCGTCGGAACCGCGCTGGAGCTCGACTCCGCGGCCGGCTGGGGCGGACTGGTCACCGCGGCAACTCGCCTTCGCGTCTCCGCCGGGACGGACCATTACGCCAGCGGCTTCATCGTCGACCGCGCGTACCTCAAGTTCGAATCCGACCCGTTCGCGCTGCAGGTCGGCCGTGACGTGCTCGTGCTGGGTCCTTCGGTCCGTGCGGCGCTGATGCTCTCGACCAACGCCGCTCCTCAGGATGGATTTCGCGCGCAGCTCAAGCCCGTCGCCCTCCCCTTCGCCAAGGACGTCCGCATCTCGTTGCTCTACTTCCTCGACCGCCTGCGGCAGCCACAGACCTTCCGGGGGACGCTGCTCGACTGCGCCCGCGCCCAGCTCGACTTCGGAGATCGCGTTCAGCTGGGGGGCTCGCGGATGCTGATGCTGGGCGGCGAAGGCGCCCCCGACTACGGCGGCTTCACTGATTTCATCCTCGAGCACTTCGGCCGCACCCACGAGACACCGACCGGGACGGCGGAGAACAACCGGCTCTCGTTCGATCTCTCCGTCCGCCTTCCGGAGCTGCGAGGCGCGCGGCTGTACTACGAGATTGCCTTCGAGGACACACGCAAGGCCTTCTGGAACTCCGTCGAGTACGACGCCGATCACCTGCTGGGCATCGAGCTGCGCGCCATCCGGCTCGGCCCCTGGCGGCGGCTCTTCGTCGAGCTGGAGCACACCGGCTGGGTCTCGCAGGAGCACGGCGTCTTCACCACCGGGATGACAAATGCCGGCCGCACCCTGGGCTCCGCGCTGGGCCCGGACGGTACGTCTTTGTGGATCCGCGCCGACTTCGAGCATGCGGCGCTGACGATCTCGCCCTGGTTCGAGTGGCTGCGCTTCTCCGGCGACACTTACGGTTCCGACCAGGCGCGCGGCGTGTTCGTGGTCGCGAGGGGACCCGTCGAGCATCGACGCCGGCTCGGGATCGACGCGCAGGCGACGGTGGCGCCGTTGGTCGTCTCGGCGGGGCTCTTCGGCGAGGGCATCGACAACGCCGATCTGGTGAACGGCTCGACACGCTGGAGCGGAGGGCTCCGCGCCGCGGTGACGTGGACGCCTTAGCTACAGCTCGAACTTCGCTTCCTCGATCAGCTCCCGCACGCGGTGGAGGAAGCCGTTGCCGGTGACGCCGTCGATGACGCGGTGATCGTACGAGAGCGTCAGGTACATCATCGAGCGGATGACGATGGCGTCCTCGCCGTCGCGCTCGCGCACCACCGCCCGCTTGACGATCTCGCCCATGCGCAGGATGCCGACCTGCGGCTGGTTGATGATGGCAGCGCCGAAGAGGTTTCCCTTCAGTCCCGGATTGGAGACGGTGAACGACCCGCCGGAGAGCTCGTCGGCCGTCACCTTGCCAGTGCGGCCGCGGGCGGCGAGGTCGTCGATGGCGCGCGCCAGACCGAGCACGCTGAGCTCGTTGGCCTTGCGGATCACCGGAACCAAAAGCCCCTTCTCCGTTTCCACCGCGACGCCCAGGTTCACGTCCTTGCGCAGGATGACGCTCTCGTCCTGCACCACCGCGTTCAGCCGGGGAAATTCGGCCAGGGCCTGCACCGTGGCGCGGCAGACGCCGACCAGGAAGCTGGGCGCCTTGCCTCCGGTCTCCTTGGCCCGCTTCCACTCCCCTCGCAGCCGGGTCAGGTTGGTCATGTCCACTTCCGCCGTGCAGGGTACGTGCGGGCTCGTGGCCTTGCTGTAGACCATGTGCTCGGCGATGAGGCGCCGGCGCTGGTCGAACGGCACCACCTGGTCGCCTTCCTTCGGCGTGTACCGCGGCGGCTTGTACGCGCGCAGCGTGATCGCGATGGGCCCGAATCCCTGGTAACCCGGCCCGAAGCTGGGCGGCGGGGGCTGCGAGTACACCGGCGCGATCGGCGGCTGCGAATATGGCTGCGCGTATGCCGGCGGGGGCGCGGTGGGCGCCTTCTGGCCGGGG